>Ga0265301_10000013_pt1 | contig 320157 bp, 270 predicted proteins | sample AusTroGonzalo_MG_2_FD_193488 | JGI IMG/M metagenome (GOLD analysis project Ga0265301, IMG submission 193488) | Bovine rumen microbial communities from tropical cattle in Woodstock, Queensland, Australia - Gonzalo_04 | ecosystem: Host-associated > Mammals > Digestive system > Stomach > Rumen ... | reverse complement strand
TGAACGCACAAGTTCTAACGAAGTTCGTTTCGCAGCCAAAGATGATTATGGGCATTTTTGTGAATATCCCCATTCATCTAAAGCAGAAGCAGAGCAAGATGAACGGCTGCTAAAATCAGATGTTTGGAAAGTCTTTTATGTCACAGAAAAAACATTAGTGGGGGCTCATGACAAATGTATCGAAATCACGTTCAAAGATGGCTGTGTTTCCAGTTTTGAAATAAAAACTCTTTCAGATGCTATTTAAGGAAAGATTATTGATGCAAAATATAGCAAAAACACGGAATAATCCCGGTTTGCATCAAAAATTAGTCCACCCCTGTCCGGCAGGCTCCTGGCAGGAAGTCGGCGGTTGAGCGTGAAAGACGATTGGATACGTTGGAAGGTTAGTCTGCTGGGGATGGGGGGAACAGATGGCTATTTCACCACAAAAAACAGCAAAGCGAATATCCCCGTCGCAATGACCGCGGTATTCAGGAAATCTTCAATTCGGATCAGGGCAGCCAGTTCACCAGCAAGGAGTTCACGGATGAGCTCAAGGCGTATGGCATCAGAATCAGCATGGATGGCCGGGGCAGATGCCGGGACAACGCCAGGATGGAACGGTTCTGGTGGGCTCTGAAGTACGAGGACCTCAGAATCAAGGAGTATAAATCTCTGCCTCAACTCCGCAGAGGCATCCAAAGCTATGTGAACTTCTACAACGGAAAACGGCTTCATTCCGCCCTGAACTACCAAACCCCGGACGCTGTCTACGAGAAAGGACTCCGTAAAAAAACAAAAGATAATTCAAAAAAAGCTCAAACCGTTACTTGCAATCCAAACTTTGAGGATGTATAGTAATGAAGTCAAGGGGGCTCCGCAAAATCCCGACCTGCTCCTACGGAGCTATATGGTCGGTCGGGTTTTGCTCCGCCCCAGCCCTCCGACAATCCAACACATTTACACCTATCAAATCAAGAAATCTGTCCAATCAACGGGGTACGACGCACACTTTAACAGACAAGGAGACAATCAAAATAAAGTTTTTGCTTCCGGTCAGGCTATCCGCGCAGCAAGCTACGCGGTATTACGCCCAATCGTACACGGCTCGGAAACGAGCCGGACGCAAAAACGTTCTCTATGCAGACTCGCCGCAAGCAGCGGGGTATTGAACCCGCAGAAAAACAAAGTTTAGGTTTTAAATAAAAAAGATCAAAAAAAGAACATTTGTCCCTTGACTTTTTTGCTTTAAGTAGGATATTATTAAAAGAGTAAGAACATTTAAATATTCTATCAGATAACATTTACTCCACAATAGGAGTTATAATTACCGTAAGAACATTTATCATTTCATAACCACTTTAAGCAAACATTAACTAAGAAAATGGATAACACCTATTACATTTTATTTGAAAAGAATCAAAGCGAAGCAACCATATCCAAATTTCACTTTTGCACTTGGGATATTAACAAAAAACAGCAATATCTTGAAATCGGATTAGAAATTGTTGTTCAAGAGAAAAATGATATTGGTAATATTTATATAATTGCATCATGGATTACGGAAGGAACAGAAGTCATCTCATTGCATAAAGAACTTTTATTGGATGAAAATTGTTCTTTCCTTTTTAATGAGGAAATAAAAGGAACAGACAGTCCCCAAAAAGATGTTGGGAACTGGAAAACGATTAGTTTTCAGGGAAAAGACAGTCGGAAGATTGATATTATTCAAGCGACCTTTAAGCCTCAAAAAAACATAATTAAGATTTCTCCGAAGTGGAACGTTTCATCAAACAATCCACAGTATGTCAGATTTTTAATTCCGATTCAGAATAACAATATTGCGACGCAGAAGAAAGGAATAGCGAAGAGAACAAGCATTTATGATATTAAAATAAACGAAAGAAGAAACCTCTCAAGCGAATTTACGTCAATCATCCAGGAGTACGGCTTGAAACTTGCCAGCATATCAACCTGTTATATTCTTCATGTTGTTCCAGCAGAATCTGAAATTGTCTTTAACAGCAATTCATTGCCAAAAATTCGATGTGTAGAAAACAATGCATTTGAGAAATATTTAGGAAATTATATCAAAATTGGAAAAAGAAAATATATTATCACTTTTAATAAAATTCCTCAACAAGAATCATTTTCTTCTTTTTATGTGTTTACCGTCGAGATAATTGGCATATCTCTTATTCTGTTCACGGTAATCGCCAATATTTTTTGTTCTCTTTTCCTTTTGATGCTTCAATTATTATTTCAATAACTACTGGTAAGATTTCATGAGGTCTTTTCTATGAATGGAACCATCCTAAATAATTTGCTTTTCAAAACTACTTTTAGCGATATTAATTTACAGGATGACTTCTTTTTGTCTCTAAAAAGGGAGTATTCTAATTTCGATTCTTGGTTCTACAAAAAAAAGAATGACAGTTGTTATTGCTCGTTTGATCGCTCCAACCATATCTCCTCTTTTCTTTATGTAAAAGAGGAGAATACACACGAAAACTATTCTGATATTTCCCCTTTCTTCCTCCCCAAAAACAGATTAAAAATTGGAACATTAAAGGTTGAAAAGAAAGGGTGGTCTATTGGAAAAAAATATTTGGAAATAGCCCACTCAATCGCAATTAAGAACCACCTTGATGAAATCTATATTACTTTCTTTAACGGAAACAACTCAAAAGATGAACTTGCACTTTTTCTAAAAAAATGGGATTTTCATTTCTGGGGCGTTAAAGGAGAAGAATTTGTTTTTATAAAAAATATAACCCCAGTTGTTTTACTCTAACTTTATGAATATTATTTTATCAATAAAGAAAGAATTCGCAGAAAAAATATTGCTTGGAACCAAGAGATATGAATACAGGAAAAGAGGATTTAGATATAATATAGAACGTGTTCTAATGTATGTAACATCTCCACACTGCCTCATTATTGGCGAATTTCACATTGAGTGTATTCTCGTGGATTTACCTAAGCGAATTTGGCAAAAAACCTTTAATGATTCTGGTATCTCTGAGGAGTATTTCTATCAGTATTATTATAACTCTGAATTTGCTTATGCGCTAAAAATATCTTCCCCATTAAGGTATGATACGCCTTTCAAATTGGAAGATTTTAATATTTATACTCCGCCACAGTCATTTGTATATCTGAAGAACTAATAGATATGCTATTTTTCTCTTTTTGTTTTACATTTTTGTTGCTTGTTTCTAATTCTCTTTTGACCATATTTTGACAACATTAATAAAGTTTTTGCTTCCGGTCAGGCTATCCGCGAGCTAAAGCCTCACGGGATTACACCCGACCGTACACGGCTCGGAAACGAGCCGGACGCAAAAACGTGCTCTTTGCGGACTCGCCGCAAGCAGCGGGGGATTGAACCTGCAGGGGGAATAAAAAACAGGATCGGAGAATTAATGTCCCGGTACTCGGAATGCGGGTTCCATTTCCTCCTGCTCAGCATGTCCGATCCCTGCACCGGTTGCGTAACGTCGCCACTTCGCAACGGTGGAACTGACCTTATCCAGAATCTTTTTTGCCTCGGAATCGCCGATCCTGAAAAATGGCGCGACATCCATCGCAAGTTCAAAGTCGAGGGAATTATCCGTGTCGGTTATGTTCAATGAGAGGCCATGTCCCTGCGGATTCGGGTTGATGTCGTAGGCGGGAGAAAGCTCCCACCCCGATTCTGCCAGCAGAAACCCGTGGTTGCGCAGATGGTCGTCTGTGTTGGACACCGCGATGGAGAAAACGATACGTCGCCAGAGTTCTCGCAAATCGACATCTGGTCTTGCTCCATATCGCATGATGAATTCCGCAAGCTCAAGATAGCTTTCGCCCTGCTGGGCGTCGGCTCCGTCCATTTTGCCAAGCAGCGTCATGGCCGAGGCGAAGTGAATCCGTTCGGAACCGTTTCGGTCAAAACGTTTGGTCAGAAAGGTCGAACCGTACTTGGAAAAGTGTTCCAATTTGATTTCCGGCACGTTCAAGCCCGCATCACGCGCCATCAGCATGACGGCGTATTCCCACGCGGACGTGTTCGAGGTATCCTTATGGCTGGGGAACTTGGCGATCCACTGCGACCCGTCCTGAGCAGAAATGCAGGCTTTCGGTCGAGCTCCGCCCAACGATGAACCGGGCGCGATCAGCATCGCAAGCCATTTTTCTCGTTCAGAATCCGTGCTATCATCGTCGACGTGTCTGCTCGCTTCCTCAAGTTCGCGCAAACGGGCCCACGGCGGAGCCGCCATCGCCTGATCGTCGTTCAGGAAACTGCCGTCGGGACTCGTCTTGAAGCGCAATGCCCCCATGCGGGCTTCATCGTGAACGCCAAGCAGATAATCGGATTCCATCAGAATCCTCGGCGATTCTCCCTCGCGACGAGCCCGGTATGCCTCCCGACGCTGCATGAGCTTCCGTCCCCAGCGATCCGGCGCGGAATCCATGAAGACGCCGAAGTTTGGTTTCAGGGTGAATTGAGGTCCAGCGTACAACTGTAAATCGGGATCAAGTGCCTGACCGGGATTTTGCTTCAGCCACTCCTTGCTGAACTCGAACGAAAAGACTTCCTTGCCGCGGACCTGCTGCGCCGTGAGCATACCGAGCAGAACAGGAGCCCGTCGTGCGGACCGATGATCGAAGTAAACGAAAATACTCTTGCCTGTGTTCATGCTCAGCTCCGTTTCGATGCGCGTCTGCGGACGGACAGTCCGATGTCCTGAAGCTTCCGTCCAAGCTCGTCGTCTGCGGCGACTTTCAGGATGTCTCGCTCCAGTCCCAGCGTCAGGAGAACCTGCATGTAATGCCCTATCGCCACGGTCGGTGCGCCATTCTCGATCTTTGCGAGCGTCACGATACTGATTCCAGCTCGTTCCGCCTCAAGTTTTGCCGTGATATTCCGGCGCAGACGCGCTAGACGGATGTTTTCGCCAAAGGTACGCAGGAGTTCTTCCGTCTTCGGCAGTACGATTGCAGTTTTTTTCGCCATGTCAGCCTCCGTGATTTGGCATCATGAATCCGATAACACATATTAAAATAACATCACAGAGCCAATAAGTCAAGTCTAATATGGTGTTATGCCGCGTTTTTTTAATCATTTCTAGGTTTGGCGTGCAACCCAAACTTGAGTTACACCTGTGGTTACAGCGTTGCTCAGATGGATGCTGTTCGGTAACAGTTACATTTGTACAGGCGACAGGGGTTTTATCTCGGAACAAACATTTTAACTAAAATCTTCTCTTATGTCTCAGCCCCCGAAGTCAGTTCCGGGGCTGACCGTGTTATGCCACGGAAAAACATAAATGCGACTTGAATTATTCTATGGATGGAGTATATTATATACTGGAATGAATATCCGCACACGTGGTTCTTTATTCCGTGCTCTTTTGATTGGTTTTAGCGTAACACTCGACTCGCTATGCGAAATTAAAAATCAGCGCGGTCGACCTGTTGAAATCTAAGAATCATGGCTTGCTCAGATGAACAGTTGAGCAAGCACGCTTGAGCTGAGCGCGATAGTGTATGGAAATTGCTTTATTAGCAGAGACACTGAAATGGAAAATGAAAAGTTCCGTTAACCAGTAATACGAGTGAAATGGACGAGTGATCTAGAAACGACAAAATGAACAAACAAATAACAAAAAGACAACACTATGTTCCTCGAAAATATCTGAGAAAATGGGCTAATAGCGACCTTATTTGCATGAAACGAGAAAAGGAGGACTGTATAACAGTTAATATCATGAATGTTGCACAAGAGCGCTTTTTTTACCGTCTTCCCGTGCTACGTTTTGTCGAATTGAAATTTGCAATTGAATATTTAGAAGAACATCCAGATTGCCTTTTTGATAATTTAGAGTTATATGTCTCGTCCGTAATCTTAGGCCCAATTTTGTACTCATATGGAAAAGGCGAGTACAACGAATTTGATCAAGTTGTAGATTACCTCACACAAAGAAATATTCTGACCAATGCTGATTTTGTTAGACATTTAAAAGAATTGAAGCTTGTAGTATTGCCTTCTGAGACCTTAGAACAGAATGAAGACTTTAAGGAAATTGAACAGGATACAATAATGACGGAAGAAAGAATAAATTGCGATGTAGAAAACAGTGTGTGGCCATATCTTGAATGCGCATATTCAAACGATTTGTCTTTTTTTGAAACCCAAGATGGTTTTGAGAAAATGACCCTTTATCTGATTCACCAACTTTTTAGAACGCCAAAGTTTTTGGAGCTTTCGAAAGACACGAAACTAAAAAGCGCTTTTGGAGAAGACGGATGCAAACGGATATTAAAAGCACTTCGTTTGCCGCTAGTTTCTTGTATCCACAGCCATATTGTCTCTCGGCAAAAGGATTTTAATCTTTATCTCATGGACAATTCTACTAATTTAGAGTTCATCACTGGCGATCAGCCTGTTGTAAACTTGGATTCCGCTCGCCCTGTAACAGATTTTGATATTTTTTTTCCCATCTCTCCAACAAAGGCTCTCTTTTTCTGCAAAAAAACAAGATTTGACACCATTTATTCGTGGACACAAGAACTCACAAGAGAAAGAGTAAACAGCCTAAACATAAAGATTTGTGAATCATCTTTTAAACAAATTTATGCATCAAACGAGAGGATTATAAAAGAAAGAAACTACTTTTCTTATGGAATTATAGATTAAGGGGAACCTCTATCAATTCATTTTTGAGAGCGTGGACTATACCCAAAAAACACATATCACATCATCCACGGCAACCGAATGACAATAATCTCCCCAACCCATCAGGCAATCTCTTTTTCGGAGCGTTTGTAGAATTCCTTTGATTGCCTGGTTGGTTCACGTTTCAGAAATCAAATCATTTTTTTGAGCGGCAGTCAGACAGTTTTCGAAAAAACGCCCATGAGGACTGTACCAAATTTTCATGCGTCCAGTATGCCCATGCCCCAGCGACACGACTTCAGAAGACCGCCAAGACGGGAAAACATGACAATCTCGCCTCCGGGGGCTTCCGGCCAGAGACAAACTATTTTGCTTGCCAATGCAAATGCAAAAATAATCAACAATTACCGGTTGTAATTTCTTGAAAAACCATAAAGGCGACTTGATTTATTCCATGGATGATGTATATTAAATATCGGGATAGATTTCCTCTCTCGTGGTTTTTTATTCCGTGCTCTTTTGATCGGTTTTAGCGTAACACTCGACTCGCTATGCGAAATTAATAATCAGCGCGGTCGACCTGTTGAACTCTACGTTCATTTTTCGACGATTTATTCTACTTTCTCGGCATAAAAATCGAATAGGTTGCGGTTTTTATCGCAAGAAATAGCTGCGAAAAATGAGCGGTGAATGGGTTCTCCCCTCATAAAGAGTGGCGCTGAAATCGGTCTGTAAACACCACCATTTGATTTTCCAAGGGTCGAATCTCCAATAATTCGGCCCTCTTTTATTTTTCTGTTTCTCTTACAGAATCAGCAGGTTGCGACACACGGCAATCCCCACCGGAGAACGAAACCCATTCTTTAAATCGGGTATGTTTGGCCTGTTTTGGCCCCTCAAATTCTCTGTTTTTCCGCTATGTCTTTAACCAAGTTCAATCATTCAGCCCTTTTTCGTTGAAAAGGTTACGTATAGGCCTCGGTATTAGGTCTTGAAGTTGGTTCCCAAATGGTTCCTGAGCATGGGGGCGCTTGTCATTCTCCGCGAAAAATCCCTAAAAAACAAGCCATGCAGAGAACAGGAAGCCCATTTATTTCGCCAGGCTGTCCAGAGTGGTCTGCGCCGCCTTCCTGACGGCTTCGACGATCTCAGGCGGTTCGACGGGCACGGCCTCGCCCTTCTGCGACAGGATCCACGGCACGACGACTTCCGCCGGGACTTCCGGAATAGAAAACAGAAACGAACCGTCGCGGTTTTTCTTCACCTTCTGCCCGGAGTGCATCTGGTTGGCATTGGCGAACTTCACCGCGTCACCGGTCAGGCGGATCTTCACGTCGCGGATCTTTTTGTAGCTCACGATGTTGTCGAGCGTGACGGAATCGATGATCCTGCGGTCCGGCTTGAACGTCTCCTTGAGCAGCCATGCGTTTTTGATGCGGTTGATGACGAACGTGCGGGGGGCTTTCCGCAGGTGGCAGTACGCCTTGATGCGCCATTCGTGGAGATAAAGGAACAGCACATGCGGATCGATGTCGCGTTCCACCTCGCCGCCGTGCTGATCGTTGTAGATGATGTGCAGACGCCGGTGGGTCTGCCAGGCTTCGAACACCACGGAAAAGACGCCGGGATTCTCGGAGACTCCGCCCGCTGCAAACACCTTCAGCGAACTGACGAGCGTCTTTTCCAGAAACTCCGGGCTGTTCGACTTCAGGATCTCGTCCACAGCTCTGGAAATGCGTCCGCGCACGGGATCGGGAAACACGTCCTCCGCGATGCGCCCGCCGATGATGAGCGCGAGCATGGCAGACTCCGAAAGATTCGCCGGGCAGTTGAAGTCCCAGCTGCGGTCCTTGAGGTAATAGGTGTTCGTCCGGCGGTCGAACCGGATCGGGCAGCCGAATTCGTTTTTGAGCGCTTTGATATCGCGGTACACCGTCCGCAGGCTGTACTGCCCGCCCAGGAGATTCCCTTCGTCGATGCTCAGTGTCTCGTATTCCTTGAGGATGCCTTCCGCCGTCGGGCAGCAGTTCCGCTTCAAAAGGGAGGCGATTCTGGCGATGCGGATGATCTGGATGTTCCGCGACACCGTCGACCGGCCGCTTTTTCCCGGTTTCCGGCGTTTTTTCATGACCTGTTCGTTTTTTCGAGGGGAGTATTTTTTCATCATTTTTTCGGCTCCTGGAGTTGACTGACGTCAAATGGCAATCAAGCATGATATATTATACTCGCAAACGCGGAAAAATCAAATCGGAAACGAATCGATTCGAAAGGAGACACGCCATGAAACAGAAAGTTTGCCACGCCATGCAGATCATGCTCGCCGTCACGATGGAAGATGTCGGATTCTTCCTCGTCTGCGGAATCGCCCTCGCCGTCATCCTCAAACTCGCCTGCGCATGAGGGCAAGGAAACAGATGAACTACAACAAACTCGTTTTTCATGAAAGCGCCTGGCCGGGCAGCCCCGGAAGGACCGTCATGATCGATTTCGACCTGAACGAGATCATCGTCGACTCCATGGCCGAGGGCGTCAAGTGGGGCCATATCGGGCCCCGCGAACGCTCCACGATCGAGGCGAAACTGAACACGGGCCGCCCGGACGAATGGGGAGCACGCTACATCGGCCCCGCCATGGACGGATCCTGCTGGAATCTGAGGCTGTTAATGGGGAGCGCCATCGTCAAGGAGTCCAGCGGGAGCAGCGGATACCCGCCGCAAGACCAGTGGCGGGCGTTCCGCTCGCTCGTGGCATTCTGCTTCGCCGTCACGCGCCGTTACGGAGAATACAGGCCGCCGAAGGCCGTCTGAGGAAAGGAGAAAGCCCAAGCTGGCGATCGCCTTCAATGATTATGCCGGATGCAGGACGGCAAGGCAAGGTTCCCCGGCGTCCCGCTCCGGTCCCTCCCATCGGCTTCGGACATCAAAGGCGAGGTCCGGCATCGCGCACTCGAAGATGCGCCCCTGCCCGCGCCTGCCGGAATCCTGCATCCATGTTGAGGTTGGCATGAGCATGGGATAAATGTTTTTCTGACTCTTTCAAGCGGGCTTCATTTAACTGACGTCAAATGTCAGTGTGACATGCTATATTATGCTCAGACGCGGAAAATGGAATCATCAACAGAAGGGAAAGGAGTCCCGCCATGAGACTTTCGCAACTTACGCCGGTTCGCCTCAAAATCGCCCGCGAGGAGTATGCCGAAGTGGTCACGCCGACCGTAATGAGACTGCTTGGCGAATACGGCGCATTCGAATGGGTTCTGTACAGGGCCGAATACCCCTTCGACTTTTGGAAGAAGGACCTGCCGGATGAAATCGTCCGCACGAAACTGAATAAGGCCATCTATCGCGCCCTGAAGGACATGCTCTGCGAAGCCTTCGTCCAATACTATGGCCCCGCCACCGGCCCCACGGAGTCCAGCCGTCTTGTCCAGCGGGCTTCTCTGGAAGCGTACATCATCCTGAGGCATCCAGACGAGGCGGATGCCGACCGTGCAGCCTACGAGATAGACGGCTGTCTCCGCCGAGCGACAAGCTACCTGACGGGAAACGGCCTGGAACGAGTCGCCGACAAACTCCGTTTTTTCGGCGACCCCGATTCGCTCGTGCCTGCGCTTGATGAGCTTTATCCTTCTCCGCTGGATTGCGATTTCGATGATACCAGGGCAGTCGACATTGAGGATGAGATCGAAACCGGCCGCCTCGCGTATTGCCGCACGAAAGACGACGTGAAGATAATCGCCTGGCGGGACCAATGGAACGGTGTCCCGGAATCCTCCGCCGGATATCTGCTCGCAGCCAATATGGAAACGGACGAATTCCGGCTCGTTCCGGTTCGCCCGGACACACCGCTGGCCACCGAGTTCGACTCCCTGTTCCGGCTCGGTGGCTGGGTGAGGGAATCGCACGAGGAAAAGCAGGAGACATCTGCACCTGTGCCACAGGACGAATATGATGTGCTGAATACGCTGAAGAACGCCATTGGCCGGGGTTTCCTGGTGAAAATCCGGTATCGGGACCGGAACGAGGAAGAAACCGTCCGGCTCGTCCGGCCCGATTCACTGGAGGAAAAGGATTTCATCTGGCACTTGAAGGCCTACTGCACTCTGCGCGAAGAACGACGCACGTTTCTCGTTCCGCGGATCCTGGAGGCCATTTCGACCGACACGCCTGCACCCGCCCCCGGGAATGACGTACCCGTCCGGATCGAACAGAAGCCGGTACAGGCGGAAAAGACGCAGGCGGAAACGCCGGAGAAAACAAAAGATCCTGTTCCGCCGAAAACGCAGGACCGGGAATCCCGTCCCGCCTCGACGGTCCGGCTGCTCAAAAACAAGGACGGGAGAGACGCACAGGAGTTTGACGGGCATTACGACCGCGGAGAAAAAGGGGGCAAACGCCTTCGTCTGGAAGGCGCGGGTCTCTGGGGATATCTGGCGTTGCCGGCAGTGTTTGCTGCGCTGGGGAAGAGGGGGCTTTTCTCCGGGCACGAGTTCCCGGCCGCAGTCATTTTGGGGCTGATCATGATCGCCTGGATCCTATTCTTTTCATTCACATCCAAAAAATGACCGGACAACAGAAGGAGACAAAACATGAATCGCGGAACCCCAATGGGCGGCGGAAACCTCTATGCCATTCTCTTTTTCGGCATCCTGATGTTTGTTTTTTACCTTTGCGGATGGTCCGTATTAGGGACTGTGTTTCTTTTTCTGTTCCTTCTCGCGGGATACGACTCTCTGTTTCCCGGCATCGCAGCCGCATTGGGACTGGCACGCGCCATTTACGTCCATGTCCCTGATGAGGGAATGATTTCGGGACCGCTCCTGATCGTCGCGATCATATTGCTCATCGTGGATTGTTACGCCAGGTATCTGCTGAAAGAAGAGGCAAATAACGGCAAATCCCCTGAGGAAAAGAAATAACCGCACCTCGTCCGCACCTGATCTCTTTCGGCTTGCGTCGCATCCGGGAACGACGCAAGCTCAGAAAAACAATCTCGGCACAAAAAGGAAAACCAATCCGGGGATCCCCGTTTTTCTTTTTTCAGCCGGAACCCGTTGAAATATCGAAAAAAGATGAGAGGGCAGGTTGACTTTTTGGAAAACAGGTGTAAATTAAAACATTATGAAAACGATCTCCGTGTACAACAGCATTCGATTTTACGGCTTCTCCTGGCGATTTACCGCCTGACGAAGCCCGTTTGCACGTGTACACGAGAAAAGTATGACATCAAGCGGGTTCGGCCCAAGCAGGGGCCTGACCCGTTTTCTTTTTTTGGCAGACACCGCCGCATCCGGGCCAATCCCCCGAATGCGGTTTTTCTTTTCCCGAAAAACAACAACACAAAAACTAAAATACTTCTCAACCCCAAGGAATCACCATGAACCAGACAGAACAGCCCATCAAATCGCCCGAACAACTCGCGTCCGAACTTGCGCCGAACGCGTCCATCGTGGAACACATCACCCGGAACCGTGCCGAGCTGCGCCGGATCTTCGACCGGACGGACAAGCGCCTCATGGTGATCGCCGGCCCGTGCTCCATCCACAACATCCCCGCCGCACTGGAATACGCGGAGAAGCTCGCGAAGCTGTCGGAACGCGTCTCGGACGAGATCAAGATCGTGATGCGGTGCTATTTCGAGAAACCGCGCACCACGCTCGGCTGGAAGGGGCTCGTGTACGATCCCGAACTGGACGGCGGCTGCGATATCGCGCGCGGCCTGGAGCTCGCCCGCAAACTGCTGCTCGATGTCTCGGCGCTCGGTCTCGGCACCGCCACCGAACTGCTCGACCCCGCCATCGCAAACTACCTCTCCGAACTCGTTTCGTGGGCCGGGATCGGCGCCCGCACGACGGAGTCCCAGACGCACCGCCAGCTCGCCAGCGCGCTCGAAATGCCCGTCGGGTTCAAGAACAGCACCGACGGCAACCTGCAGATCGCAGTGGACGCCATCTGCGCCGCCCGCGCGCCGCACAGCTACATCGGGATCATGCACGACGGCCGCAGCGGCATCATCCGCAGCGAGGGCAACCCGTACTGCCACCTGGTCCTGCGCGGCGGCATCTCCGGCGAGAACTACTACGCCGCATGCATCGACGCCGCACTCCGCAAGCTCGAAAACGCGGGCATCCCGCGCACGGTCGTGGTCGACTGCAGCCACGGCAATTCGCGCCGCGACCCGAACCGACAGCACATCGTCTTCGAGGACGTCCTGTCGCAGAAGCTCGCGGGAAACGACGGCATCGCGGGCATGATGCTCGAAAGCTGCCTGCTGCCCGGCAAGCAGAACCTGATGCCCGGCGTCGTCCCCGACCCGCGCATCTCCGTCACGGACGCCTGCATCGGATTCGAGGAGACCGAACGCCTGATCCTGAACGCCGCGGAACGCCTGCGCCACGGCACGCCGCACGCCATGTCCGCCGCCAAGCCCATGGTGGCATACCTGGGGCCTGCCGGGACGTTCACGCACGAGGCCGCGCGGAAAGTCTTCGCCGAAACCGCGGAATACCGTCCGTGCTCCGGCATCCAGAACGTCTTCGCCGCCGTCGAAACCGGCGAGTGCGAATACGGCTGCGTGCCGGTGGAGAACACCACGGAGGGCGTCGTGATCGGCACGCTCGACGTGCTGGCGGGCACCACGCTGAAGATCTACGCCGAGACGTCCATGAACATTCACCACTGCCTTATGGCGTCCGTGCCGAAGGAGAAGATCGGCATCATCTACAGCCATGTCCAGTCGCTCGGCCAGTGCCGGAAATACCTCGAACGCAACTTCCCGGACGTCGAGACCGTCGGCGTGGGCTCCAACGCGCGCGCCGCCGAGTTCGCCGCGCTCAGCCCGAACGCCGCCGTCATCGGCGGGGAGAGCATCGCCGCGCAATACCACCTGAACATCCTGGACCGCTCCATCCAGGACACCCCGGACAACCGCACGCGGTTCCTGATCCTGTCCCGCGCCGAAAACACGCTCATGCCGCACGCGAAATGCTGTATCTGCTTCACGGCGCGCGAACGCTTCGGCGCACTCCACGACTGCCTGGAACCCTTCAAGAACGCCGGCGTCACGCTGACCATGATCGAAAGCCGTCCGTCCGGCTCCGGCTGCTGGCACTACCGGTTCTTCGTCGACATCGAAGGCGCCGCGAACGCCCCGCGCGTGGCCGCCGCGCTCGCCGGCCTGAAGCCGCTGACCGAGGAACTGAAGTTGCTCGGCAGCTACCCGGTGCTGTAAGTCCGCATTCACCCACGGCATGATCCGGCCCGCCTGCCCGGAACGGAAGGCTTTTCCGTTCATTACGGGCAGGCGGGTTCATTCTGTCAATATTTTTTCGGACAGAGCTTGACTTTGTTTCGAGATTGAATATATTAAAAAGAAAACTATCCGGATATTGTTCCGGAGTTCATCTCTCCCTCGAACCGACTCAAAGCAACCTCATACCAGGAGTTTTCCATGAAAGCAACACTCAAAACTCTGACGATCGCATGCGCCATGCTCGCGGGCGCGGCGCTCTCCGCGGCCGATTTCCACGACTGGGCGCCGACCCCGCCGATGGGATGGAACAGCTTCGACTGTTTCGGCCTCAGCCTGACCGAAGCTCAGGCGAAGGAACAGGCGGAAGCCATGATCAAATTACTGAAGCCCTACGGCTGGGACATCTTCGTGATCGACCACCAGTGGTACAACGACAACCAGAGGGGATTCCAGAGCGACGCCCGCCATGTCTTCTCCATGGACGAGTACGGCAGGTTCATCCCCGCGCCGGGGCGTTTCCCGTCCTCGAAGGACGGCAAGGGATTGAAGCCGCTCGCCGACTACATGCACGAACGCGGGCTGAAGATCGGCGTGCACCTGATGCGCGGCATCCCGCGCCAGGCCGTCCGCGAGAACACGAAGGTCAAGGGGACGAACTATCGCGCGCAGGACATCGTGAACATGCGGAGCACGTGCGCGTGGAACCAGGACATGTACGGCGTGGACATGAGCAAGCCCGGCGCGCAGGAATACTATGATTCCCTCTTCGAGCAGTTCGCCGAGTGGGGGCTCGACTTCATCAAGATCGACGACCTCTCCCGTCCGTACGCCACCGCCGAGATCGAGGCCATCCGCAAGGCCATCGACAAGTGCGGCCGCCCGATTATCCTCAGCCTCTCGCCCGGCGACACTCCGATCCAGAACGGCAAGCATGCCGACGAGCATGCGAACATGTGGCGCGTCTCCGACGACTTCTGGGACCGCTGGGATCCGCTGTACGGCATGTTCGGGCGCCTGCACCGCTGGGAACCCTACCGCATCAAGGGATCCTGGCCGGACGCCGACATGCTCCCCTTCGGCATCATCCAGTTCACCCGCAAGACGAATTTCACGCAGGAGGAGCAGCGCCTGTGCTTCACGCTGTGGTCGATCGCGCGGTCGCCGCTCATCCTCGGCGCAGACATGACCAAGCTCGACGACTGGACGCTGAAACTCCTCACGAACAAGGAGGTCATCGAGATCAACCAGAACAGCGAGAACAACCGCCAGCTCTCGCAGAAGGGCGACCTCTTCGTCTGGACCGCGGACGTCCCCGGCAGCAAGGACAAATACGTCGCGCTCTTCAACGCATCCACGCCCGGCAAACATAACGTCGATTACCTGAAGGCGAAACACCGCAGCATCCTGATCGGCGGATCCGGCGAACGCGAGGCGGTCATCAAGGCCGACATCGGCGGCTCGAAATCCTTCGCACTGGCCGTGACCGACGGCGGCGACGGCATCAACTACGACCACGCCGCCTGGCTGGAACCCGTCCTCTCCGGCCCCGCGGGCACGAAGAAGCTCACGGAACTCCGCTGGAAGAGCGCGTCCCAGGGCTGGGGCAACACCCGCGTCGGGCAGACCACCGACGGACGCCAGATCGACGGCATCGGCACGCACGCCGCCTCCCTCATCATCTACGACCGCCCCGAAGGATACGACACCATCTCCGCGCGCGGCGTGCTGGCGGACGGCACCGAACGGCAGGGTGGCACGATCGAATTCCTCATCCTGACCGACGAGGCGTTCGACGTGGAAGTCAAGGACACGGCGGAAGTCTCCGTGGAATTCGCCGAACTCGGCATCGGCAAAAAGGCCCGCGTCCGCGACCTGTGGGAAGGGAAAGACCTCGGCACGTTCGAGGGGTCCTTCTCCCGCGAGCTCAAATGCCATGACGCGGGCGTCTACCGGATCACTCCGGCCGACTGAACTTCTCTCCATCCACGATCAATCTCGCGCGGTTCCCCCATTTCCGGGGAACCGCTTTTTGTCGCGGCAGCACAGGCAATTCGGGATCCGGTCAATCCGTGACGACCCGGAAGAAAAGGGTTCCCGGATTGCTCTGCTCCAGTTTCCGCAGGGCATCGGCGTTCAGCCCGTTTCCGGGCGCGGCGAAACACGTCCTCGCCGCATCCCAGTCGAACAGCATGCTGTTCACCACCCCGAAATGGTCGAACAGCCACTGCTTCGTGTCCTCACGGATGGAGTCGTTCGTGAAACACAGGACAGCCTTTCCGTCCAGCGTTTCGCCGGACTCGAGCGGGCGCAGGCGGTAAAGGTAGAAGAGAACGTTCTCCTCCGGCACGACATGGTCGACGGAGACCGGCGCGGCGCCCGGCGGCACAAGCTCCTCGATGGGGGTGTCCCCGGCATGAACGGCCGAAATGGCATTGTCATGCAGCAGCAGAAGCATCTGCGGCGCAGTCTGCCTGTTGAAGTTGTCCGTATTCACGTCATCCTTGAACAGCATCCGCACCACGTACAGGTCCGTGGATTTATAGGAAACGAACACGTGGGGGTCCAGCTTCACGATCTCCTGAAAGATGACGGCCATGTCCGGGTCGGCGGACCGCATCCTCATACTGTTCGAGAAAAAGATGCAGACAGCAGCAAGGGCCAGCAGGATCCACAGGCCGATCCGCCGCAGGGTTCCGTTCTCCGTCAGCAATTCGTCCGCCGCGGCGCCGACCGCGAAAACAGCCGGAGCAATCAGAGCCAGATAGATCCTCGACGGGCCGCCCTTCGTGACCAGCGCCGAAAGGAATATCAGGACCGCCGCCCCGCCCGCCAGCGCGCAAATCCGCCATTGCGGCCTGCCGCGAAGCAGGATGCCGCCGGCCGCAAGCCACGGCAGGACCCAGACCAGACCGGTGTCAAAGGCGGCAGTCCAGCAGTAGGACAGGAAACGCGCCGGAGAGTGGAAGGATTCGCCGAACACCCGGCCTTCCGCAAAGCTCGAATAGTTGCCGCCGTACCATGCCAGCACGAAAACCGACCAGAGCGCGCCGGCAATGACCAGGCAACGGCAGTCCCGCCAGATCTTCCTGGGCCCCGCCCGGAACGGCACATACAGAAGTCCCCATAAACCGGTCAGGACGGCGACGTACAGCACCCCGGATGAGACGGACAGACATGCCCCGACTGCGCAGAGCAGCCACATGGCGGCGTTGAACAGGCGGTTCTCCGGCGGCCGGAACTGAAAACACAGCAGCGCGAAAAACAGCCCGAACACGAAGAACGACTGGAGCGAATACCCGCGGGCCGTCTCGGCGTAGTGAAGGAGCATGCCGTTCAGCAGCACCACGGCCAGGACGCCGCCCCGGGCGGCATCGTTCTTCAACAGCAGAAGCGACGCCCGGAGCAGGACCAGAAACAGGCCGCAGAAACCGAGCAACGCGGTCATTCGCATGGCGAGCTTGGGATTGCGATACGGGATCGCGGACAGGAAGAAGCGGATCCCCAGCGTGTTCAGCACATGGTTGTTCGGCATGGAAACATCGGTGAAGACCGCGCAGACCGGGATGTCCGTGTAGTGCTGCACGGTCCAGATCTCGTCGTATGCCGGAGCGTTCTCCAGGATATTCATGACCCGGATCACGATCAGGACCGCAAAAACGACAAGACACACCAACAGGAATAATTTCCTGCGGCGCGCGGCCTGCGCGCTGTTTCCGGGCGCAGTCGCTTCCTTCCCGGAAACGGGATCCGGAGAAATCGCGTCGGGCTGATGTCTGTCATTCATGATGCTGGTCTGTTTTTGCGGAGTGGATGCACGCCGGGGAACCATGCGGCGGTTCTGTCCTGCAGGCGGGGCGTCAGGCGAGTTTCAGGACCGCGGAGAACGCACCGTCGTGCGAATCGGAGGGAAACAGGGTCTGTTCGCGGACAAGGGTGAGGCCGGGATACTCGGAAAGAAGAAGCTGGACGCGTCCGAGATTCTCCTCGAACTCCAGGCTGCAGGTGGAATACAGAAGCGTGCCGCCGGGCCGGAGCATGGACACCGCGCTCTTCAGGATGGCATGCTGAAGGACGGCCAGCTCCGCGAGGCGTTTTTTCGAGAAACGCCACGGGACGTCGGGGCGGCGGCGGATGACGCCGGTGTTGGAACACGGGACGTCGGCGAGGATGAAGTCGAAGGACTGCGGCGGGAACGGGAGTTCGCGGGCGTCGGCGACGACGGTCTTCGCCTTGACTTTGGCGCGGCGGAGGTTGATGTTCAGCGTGGAGACGCGCTTGCCCGAACGGTCGGCGGCGGTGATCTTCGCGCCGGGGGCGGCGAGCTCGGAAAGCATGATGGTCTTGCCGCCGGGCGCGGCGCACAGGTCGAGGATGGCGCCGGACGGTCTGAAATCCAGGAGGCCGAGCCCCATGGATGTGGCAGGATCCTGCACGTAGACGGAGCCGTCCTGCAGAAGCGGGTTGTCGAAAAGCCCGGCGGAGGATTTCAGGGAGAAAAAGCGGAAGTCGCCCGTGTCGAAGTCCGGCTCGAACGGTTCGGGCCCGCAGTCCGCCAGCAGGGAGACGTCCGCGCCGGGACGCAGCCGCACCGAAACCGGCGGATTGGAGGCAAACTGGCCGAGGATGGCTGCCGCGCGTTCGGGCCCGTAGGCGGCGGTCCAGCGTTCCTGCAGCAGCGGGGGACAGTCGACGGGGATGTGCGCCCGGTCGATGGAATCGTCGCGGACATAGGCGCGGAGGATGGCGTTCACGAAAGCGCCGCCTCCGGCTCCGCGGAGCTTCTTGGCGGTGTCGACGGCGATATTGACGGCGGACTGCCAGGGGAGCCCGGTCTGGAAGAAGACCTGGGCGGCCGCAAGCGAAACCAGGAGCCGCATCTGCTGGTTGACCTTGCCCTTCCTGGCATGGCGGATGAGCAGGGAATCCAGGAAATACTTGTGGCGAAAATACTCGAAAAGGAGCGATGCGACGGCGGCTTTCGCCGGGAAATCCCCGGCCCGGAGATCGTCCAGGCAGTCGTCGAGGGAAATGCCGTCATTTTCCCATGCGGTCAGGGCGGAGAGCGCGTGTTCCAGGATGCCCTCGGAAATGCGGGATGTCTTCAACGGTAAGCCTTTCTGTCGAGTGTGGGAATAACGGGGATGCGAAAGCGGGCGGACGCCGTCCCGCATGTGCTCTAATCTAAATAATATAGCATCGGGAAGCCCGAAATGCAACCGCGGGAGGACAAAGTTGTCGGCGCGGGGATGCCGTCAGTCTCCGTCCGGGGACGTCGTGCGCGAGGGAATGCCGAACGGCGCGTCGACCGCCGCGGAGGAGCCGGGGAGAATGCTGCCCGGTCTCCTTGCAGGACCGGATGCACCGGAGAGCAGACGGCGGAAGACAGGTTCCAGGTCCGCGGAAGGCGCTGCGGCGCCGGACAGCGCGGCCTGCCAGTCCTGAAGCCTCGGTCCGTAAAGTTTCGCCAGCCAGGAGCCTTCCGGCAGGGATTGGAACGCCGAACGAAGCGCACCGAACTGAGTCAGGATGCGGTCCGGGATCCGCCCGTTCGGGAGTTCGCCGGGGTCGAGGTCGTAGACGGAGCGGACCAGACGCCCCAGAAGCACGCGCACCTGCTGTTCGGGCGAGAAATAGGCGTCCGGCGGATTCGGGTCCAGGCGGGACAGGACGGCGAGACAGTACGCGTCGGCGGGCGGGGGCCGCACCCCGGCAAGAGAGGCGGCGGAACGGAGATGGTCGCCCATGTCCGCGGCGGAAGCGGTCGCGGACGGCACCGCGTCCAGCAACCGGCAGACCCCGGAGACCCAGGCGGCGGCGTACCGGGCTTCGAGCGGGAAGTCGTAATCGGCGAAGGCGAGTTCGGCGTCCAGCATCGGGGAATCGTAGAAGGATTCGGACAGGAAGGGGAAGGATTCGGCGGGCATGTCGCCATAGAGGATCCTCAGCGAGGGTGCGGCGTTTAGCAGGGATCGCTTGTCCACGAAACGCGGCAGGAATACGAGAAAACAGAAGCCGGACATCAGGAAAAGCAGGATCAGAAGCAGCGTGATATGCGAGGCGCGGTAGGAATGCTTTTTCGCAGGGTCGATGCGTCCGGCGGGGACGCTGAAAACCTTGCGCGACGGCTGCGGCGCAGGGGCGGCGCCCGCGCCGGAAACGGACGGCGCGGCGGGCCGCATGATGGCGCGGATGGCATCGTTGATGCGCTCGGCCGCCTGCTTGTACGTCGGACGCGCCCCGGGAACACGGGCCATCATATCGAGGATGAGAGAGGCGAGCGCGGGCGTGATGTCGGGGCGGACCAGGTCGGGGGAGACGGGATCGCGCTCGGTCCTCATGTTGACGAGTTCCTGCGTGTCAGCGGACTTGAACGGCGGTTCGCCCGCGAGGAGATGGTAGAACGATGCGCCGAGGCTGTAGACGTCGCCTTCGGGTCCCTCCTCGCCCGTCAGCACTTTCTCGGGGCTGACGTAATGCGGGCTGAGCCACATGTGGGAGGGATCGAGGAAGGCCGAGGCGGATTTGCCGGAAACGGCCTGTGCAAGCCCGAAGTCGGAAACCTTCGCGCTGGAATCGAGGTCGAGCAGGATGTTCGCGGGCTTGATGTCGTGGTGGATGATGCCGAGACTGCGGGCGGCGTCCAGCCCTTCGCAAACGTCGCGGATCCAGCGGCAGGTCTCCATGACCGGCAGGCGTCCGCCCGCCTTGGCAAGGCGGCTTTCGAGCGTGCCGCCGCCCATGTACTGCATGACGATGTACGCGGAGCCGTCCCATTCCCCGCAGGAATAGATCGGGACGACGGCCGGATGGTTGATGGTGGCCGCGATGCGCGCCTCGTGCAGGAAGAGGCCCGGGGAAACGCCCTTCGAGGCAAGCTCCCGGTCGAAGATCTTGATGGCGACCTCGCGATCCAGGGCAATGTCGAGCGCGCGGTAGACGACTGCCATGCCGCCCTTCCCCTCGGGCGCCTCCAGCAGGTAGTTGTTGAACCACTTCGGAACGATGAGCTCGAAATTGCAGGCGGGGCAGTTCACGCGGGAAAAAGGCGGCATCTCGGAGACGTCGAGCTTCTGTCCGCAGCCGGGACATGCGATCTTGATCCTGCGCGGGGTCTGCTCTGCCATGGTTCCGTTCACTCCAGCCAGAAAGTCTCAAGCGGTTCGAACTGCGAGGCGATGCGGAACGAGACGTCCTGCCGCCGAAGCTCGGCGAGGCGGGATTCTGCCAGTTCGGCGACCAGGGCCGGGTCATTGCACTCCTGGCTGAGGTGCGCGAAGACCAGGCTGCGCGTGTTCGGGGACAGGAGCTCGGCCAGCGCCTCCATGGCATCGGGATTGCCGAGGTGGCCCTGCCGGCCCGCAATGCGGCGTTTGAGCGTGATCGGACGCGCCGAGGCGCGGAGCCTGCCGGGGTCGTAGTTGGTCTCCAGCACGAGCAGGTCGCAGCCGCTGAGCTTGGATTTCGCGAGGTTGGAGACGAAGCCGAGGTCGGTCGCGAACCCGATCTTGTGGCCGTGGACGGCAAACGTGTACGCGACGGCGGGCGTGTCGTGCGAGACGGAGAAAGGTTCCACATGGATGCCGCACAGGTCGAGCGGGGAGCCGGGCGTGATGAGGATCTTGTGCTCCGGGACCTTGTTGGCGCATTTCGAGAGTTCGCAGAACGTCTCCGGGATGAAATAGGCCGGGATGCCGAGGCGGTCGGAGACGATGCGGCATGCGCTGGTGTGGTCGGAGTGGTCGTGCGTGATGAGGATGGCGCGGAGCGAACACGGATCGACGTGGACACGTTCGAGGCGGCACAACAGCTCCTTCGCGGAGAATCCCGCGTCAAGCAGCAGGTTGCCCTGCGGCCCGTGGATGACCGAGGCGTTTCCCTTGCTGCCGCTTCCGAGGATGGTGCAGCCGAACGCGCGGGAACGGGCGGAGGACGTATTTGCGGGAGATGTTTCTGCCGGAGAAATCATGGTTGCCTGAAAAATATTCGATCCGTAATGACAGAATACTATAGCAGAAAAAAAAGGAAATGCAAACCGGAAGCCTCTTAGAATCAGAGCAAGTTATTCAGCAAAGGCTTCAGGAACTTCCCGGTGTAGGACTTCCTGCAGGCGGCGACCTCCTCCGGGGTGCCGGTGGCGATCACGCGTCCGCCCTCGTCGCCGCCCTCGGGCCCGAGGTCGATGATGTAGTCGGCGGTCTTGATGACGTCGAGGTTGTGCTCGATGACGAGGATGGTGTTTCCCTTGTCGCGGAGCATCATGAGGACCTGAAGGAGCTGGCGGATGTCGGCGAGGTGAAGCCCGGTGGTGGGCTCGTCGAGGATGTACAGGGTGTTGCCGCGCGGGATCTTGGCGAGCTCGGTGGCGAGCTTGACGCGCTGGGCCTCGCCGCCGGACAGCGTGGTGGCGCTCTGCCCGATGGAGATGTAGCCGAGACCGACGCTTTCGAGCGTTTTCAGCTTGCGGGCGATGGGCGTGACGGCAGAGAAGAACTCGACGCCCTCGGACACGGTCATATCGAGGATCTCGGAGATGTTTTTCTTCTTGTAGGTGACGGACAGCGTCTCCTCGTTGAAGCGGCGCCCGTGGCACACGGGGCACTCGACGTACACGTCCGGCAGGAACTGCATTTCGATGCGGCGGATGCCGTCGCCCTGGCAGTCCTCGCAGCGGCCGCCCTTCACGTTGAAGCTGAAGCGTCCGGGCCCGTAGCCGCGGACCTTGGACTCGGGCAGCGAGGCGAAAAGGTTGCGGATGGAGGAGAAGAACCCGGTGTAGGTGGCGGGATTGGAACGCGGCGTGCGGCCGATCGGGGTCTGGTCGATCATGATGGCCTTGTCGATGAACTCGAGGCCGCGGATCTCCCTGTGCGCGCCGACCTCGCCCGCGTCGGCGAGCTCGAACCGGTGTTCCAGCGCGCGGCGGAGGATGCCGTTCACGAGCGAGGATTTGCCGGAGCCGGAGACGCCGGTCACGCAGGTGAAGACGCCGAGCGGGATCTTCACGTTGATGTTCTTGAGGTTGTTGTGGGACGCGCCGAGGATTTCGAGGAACTTGCCGGAGCCTGCAAGGCGTCTTTCCGGGACGGGGATGGACTCCTCGCCGGAAAGGAATTTGCCGGTGAGGGAGCGCGGGCAGTTCACGAGCTCGGCGGGCGGGCAAGCGGCGACGATCTCGCCGCCGTGGACGCCTGCGGCGGGTCCGAGGTCGATCACGTAGTCGGCGCTCTGGATGGTCTCCGGGTCGTGCTCGACCACGACGACGGTATTGCCGATGTCGCGGAGATTCTTGAGCGTGGCGAGGAGCTTGGCGTTGTCGCGCTGGTGCAGGCCGATGCTGGGCTCGTCGAGGATGTAGATGACGCCGACGAGGCCGCATCCGAGCTGGGTGGCGAGGCGGATGCGCTGGGCTTCGCCGCCGGAGAGCGTGCCGGATTCGCGGGTGAGGGAGAGATAGCCGAGGCCGACGTTTTTCAGGAACATGAGACGGCTGCGGATCTCCTTCAGGAGCTCGGCGGCGATCTTGTCCTGCACATCGGTGAGCTTGAGGCCCGCGAGGAAATCCAGCGCGGCGGCAACACTCTTGCAGTTGAAGTCGTGGATGCTGGCGCCGCCGATCTCCACGGCGAGGCTCTCCGGGCGGAGGCGCGCGCCGTGGCAGGCGGGGCAGGTCTTCCGCATGGTGAGCTCAAGGAGGCGCGTGCGGACGCTCTCGAACTCGGAGTCCTGGCTGCGGCGCTGGAGGTTGGCGAGGATGCCCTCGAACGGCTTCTTCATCTCGTGGCGTTTGCCGCGCATGTAGAAGCTGAAGTCGATGATCTCGTCGCCGCTGCCGTACAGCAGGACGTGGCGGATATGCTCGGGGAGGTCGCGCCACTTGGTGTCCATCAGCTTCGGGAGGCCGTAGTGGGCGGCAATGCATTTGAGCATATGATTGTAATAGATGATGAGGCGGTGCGCGCCGCGGCGCCATGCCGGGACTGCCCCGTGGCGGAGCGTGGCGTCCGGGTCCTCGACGACCTTCGCGGGGTCCATGACCTGAAGCGAGCCGATGCCGCTGCACACGGGGCACGCGCCGTAGGGACTGTTGAAGGAGAAGTTGCGGGGTTCGGGCGGAGAGATGCTGATGCCGCAGTCTTCGCAGGACAGGTGCTCGCTGATGAGCTCCTCGCGCCAGACTTTCTCGCCGGAAACGAACGTGGCGTCGCGGTCCTCCAGCAGGAGCAGCATGACGCCGTCGCCGAGCTTCAGGGCGGACTCGATGGAGTCGTTGAGGCGGGATGGCTCGAGCTTGCCGCAGACGAGGCGGTCGACGACGGCCTCGATGTTGTGCTTGACCTTCTTATCGAGCGGGGCGATCTGCTCGTCGAGGGCTACGATCTTCCGGTCGATGCGGGCGCGGACGAAGCCGTCCTTGCGGAGCTTGTCCAGGACGTCGCGGTGCTCGCCCTTGCGGCCGCGGACGACGGGCGCGAGGATCATCATGGCGGGCCCGGCGGGGAGCTGGAGCAGACGGTCGCGGATGCGCTGCGCGGACTGGGCGGCGAGGACCTTGCCGCATTTCGGACAGTGCGGGGTGCCGACGTGAGCATACAGCAGGCGGAGATAGTCGTAGATCTCCGTGACGGTCGCGACCGTAGAACGCGGATTGGAGCCCGCGGACCGCTGTTCGATGGCGATGGACGGGGAGAGGCCCTCGATATGGCGGACCTTCGGCTTGCCCATTCGGTCGAGGAACTGGCGTGCGTAGGCGGAGAGGCTTTCGACGTAGCGGCGCTGCCCCTCGGCGTAGAGCGTATCGAAGGCGAGCGAGGATTTGCCGGAGCCGGAAAGCCCCGTGATGACGGTAAGACGGTCGCGCGGGATCGTGACGTCGATATTTTTCAGATTATGTTCGGCTGCGCCGTGAATGATGATGTCCTGCATGATGATCGCGTCCGTTGAGATTGAGTTCAGTGTGTGGGGTGTCCCGCGCCCGCGCCGGACGCCGGAGCCGAAGAGGAGAGGAAGCACGCCGACCTGCGCTGCCTGCGTTTCTCGTACTGGAACATCTGGATGGCGTTCCAGCTGTTGTGCCAGAGGATGTAGAAAAGCGGGCCGAGCGCGGCGACGGGAGAGGCGAACGTGATCGCCAGATAGATCGTGAACGAGGTATTTTTCTGGCCGAACAGCTGGCTGGATTCGAGCTTGTAGCGGCGCGGGCCGATGATCCAGCCGAGCAGGAAGTTCAGGATGCAGACGGCGAGCGTGGCGCTGCCGATCTGCAGCAGGATGACGACGGCACTGACTTCCTGCTTGTCGAACGTGGTGCGCGCCATGCCGCCGAGAATAAGGAGCATGACCGACCATGCCCAGAGGGCGTGCGGCGCGATCTTATATTTGGCGAAATCGGCAAGCCACGGCCAGAAATGCAGCAGGACGCGCGAAAGGAAGACGGGGAGCGCCATCACGAACGCGATGTTCAGGAAGACTTCCTGCACGAACCGCCAGTCCATCTGCCCCGTGACGACCGGGAGCAGGCCGATCAGGAAGAGCGAGATGCCGAGGTCGCTGATCAGGAACCCCATCAGCACCGTGGCAACGTTTCCGCCCAGGAACGCGATCACGACCGGGGCGGCGGTGGCCGTGGGGGAGATCGCCGTGAAGAAGACGGCTTTCGCGACCTCGGTGTTGCCGCCGCAGAGCCAGCAGGCAAGAAGCCACGCCAGCACGCCGATCGCGAGGTTGGCGGCGAGCAGGTACCAGTGGTACAGGCGCACCTTCAGGCCGCTGAACTTGATCCCCAGGCAGGCGTTCAGGAGCATGACGACGAGCAGCCAGCGGACCATGAAGGATGCGCGGGACATCCAGGGGAGGCAGAGTCCGATGAAGAGAGGGATGATGATTTTGGCCGGCTGGCCGAGCGCTTTCCACATAAGAGCCTTAAGAATTATAGACGCGTGATGCAAAAGAAAGAAATAATATAGCTCCAAACGGGTCGTTTTTCAAGAGGAAAAACAGCGGCGGCGGCAAGCCGGCCGGAACGCCGGTGGAATCTTGCGGAGGGGCATTTGCCCCGTCAGTATCCTGCGGAACGCATCGCCTCGTCGATCCGCTCCAGGAAATCCTGCACCGTCTCGATCGTGCCGCCGATGACTTCCTGCTCCTCCGGGGTCTTGAGCATGCGCTGAAGGCGTCCGGTCCGGAGGTAGTCCAGCTGCGCGCGGTAGTCCCGCTCGAAACTTTCGCGTTCCTCCTCCAGTTCCTCGGGCGACATGTTTTCAATGGAGGATACGCTGAGCTCGGCGATCAGGCGGATCAGTTCCCTGCCCTCCTCGCATTCTTCGATCACGGCCTGGCGCTCCTCCGGCGTGCCGCGGAACCGCCGGACCATCTCCTCCACTTCATGGCACATCTCCGCGACTTCGAACGCGGCTTTATTGCGTTCGTCCAGTGTCTTCCCGGACTTGCGGCCTTTCGCCGGACGGGAATCCTCTGCACGGGTTTCCGGTTCATCCGCTGTGCCGCCCGGTTCCGCCCGGAAACATTCTTCCACAATGGGTTCATCAGGTTCGTCCTCGGACGGCTGGAGGCGCGCCCCCGACCGCAGGGCGATCACGGCCGCGACGAGCATAAGCACCGATGCGATGAGAATGAGAACGGTATAAAGCCTGTTGCTCATGCAGGGGTCAGTCGTTCGGGAAGAGCTCGTCGGTCTTCATGATCCTGACCTTGCCGTACTTTTCGAGCGCGTCGCGGTCGATCTGCTTCAGGTCGGCGAGGACCAGGATGATGTTCTTCTTCCCGGTGACGTGCTCCTTCGCCTGGCCGAGATACTGCTCCATGCTCATCTTGAGCAGCCCTTCGTAGGCGGTCCTGCGCGATTCTTCCTTCAGGCCGAACTTCTTCATCGTGCGGCGGACGCCGTAATAGTCTTCCTTCCGGACACGGACGTTGCGGTACTGGGAAAGCAGGTTCTGGCGGGAAGACTCGAACGCCGCGGCCGCGCCGACCGCCGGATCGTCCAGCAGGGCGAGCACGCCGTCAAGCGAGGTGAAGAACTTATCGTGCTGAGTGCCGATCGCGCCGTAGGACATGGAGTATCCGTTCGGGTCGCGGCCCGGGTTGGAATACCCCGCGCCGACCGAATACGCAAGCGCCTGACGTTCGCGAAGTTCGTTCATGAACGTGCGGGATTCGAGCGTGGAGTAGATGTCCTCGAAATCGTAGGGCTTGTCCTTGAACCTGCCGTCGAGGCGGATGACCTCGATCTGCGCCTGCGCCGCGCCGGGATAGTCCACTACGTAGACCACATCCTCTTCGGGCTCGGCCGCCTGGAAGAACTGCGTCTTCGGGAACGTGCCGGGCGCGCCCTTCGGGTCGATGACGCCGGACAGGAGCTCCTTCACTTCCTTGTCGTCCGCGGGGCCGTAGTACACAATGTCGTGCGTGAACGAGCGCAGGTTGTGAATGCGTTCGATGAGCTTCTCCGGGTCGATCTCGCGCATTTTCTTTACCGGCAGAATGTCGGCGGAATAGTTTTCCGGGCCGCCGTAGATGGCGAATCCGGCAGCGGCGGAGAACAGGGAACTGCGGTTCGTCCTGCGGTCGGCACGGCTCTTCTCGACGGCATCGACCAGCGTCCTGTACGATTCGGGGTCGGCCTTCACGTTGGAAATCACATGATCGAAAAGCGCGAGGGATTCCTTGAAATTGCGCTGGAGCCCGCTCAGCGTGAGGCCGCAGCGGTCGGTCTCCACGAACGTGCCCATGCGGGCGGCGAGCTTGAACCACTCCTGGCGGAGCTCTTCGGCGGAATACTTGTCGGTGCCGAGTTCGTCGATCCAGCCGAGGGCGAGGGCGAGCTCCTTGTCCATGCGGGTGCCGACGGGGAACTGCAACGAAAGGGAGAAGCGCTCGTTGATGTCGTTTTTGGAGGTGAAGAGGGCCAGACCGTCGCCCAGCGGGGTGATGTGGAGGTCCTTTTCCAGATCCGCATAGACGGGACCCTTTTCCGGCTCCACGGGCAGGAGTTCGAAATTGCGTCCGAACTCGGAGAGCTCCTCATGGACGGCGACGGGCGTGATCGGGGGCTTCTCTGCCTTCACGATGCCCTCCGCCTCGCCTTTGCGCTTGTAGACGATCACATAGTTGTCGCGGTAATGCTTCTTCGCGAACTCGGTGATCTGCTCTTTCGTGATCTTCTCCATGGCGTCGATGTCGTTCAGCTGGTCGACGAGCGGGCGTCCCTGGATGAATGCGTCGTTAAGCACGTGGGCGGCGGTGGAAGCGTCTTCGGAGATCGTGATGAGCGCCATGCGCTGGTTGTTCACGATTGCGCCGGGCAGCCAGTCGGGGAACTCGCCGCGTTTGAGCTTTTCGAGTTCGCCGAGGATCATGTCACGCGTTTCCTCCAGCGTCTTGCCCTGTGCCGGCTCCGCGGCGAACGCATGCAGCAGATAGTCGCGCATGCCGTGGACGCCGCTGGATTCGGACATCACCTTGCGCGGGAGCTCCAGATTGAGCTCCATGATCCCGCAGAGATTGTTGTTCAGGATGCTGTTGACCATCTCCAGCATGACCTCGTTCTCGCGGGTATTCTCGAAGCGGAACGCCAGCTGGAGGCTTTCGGCGTCGGGACCGACGACCTCGGCAGTGCGGACGGATTCGATGGGCTGCTCGCGGCGGGCGCGGCCGTTTTCGCCGAGCGCCTTGCGGGCTTCGAGCTGTTTGGCCGTGTCGGTGCGGAACACGCCGAAATACTTGCGGACGGAACGCATGGCGTCTTCGTAGTTCAGGTCTCCGGACAGGATGATCGCCATGTTCGCGGGCTGGTAATACTCCTGGAAGAAGAGCAGGATATCGCTCATGGACGGGCTCTTCAGGTGTTCCGGCAGGCCGAGGATGTCGCGTCCGTAGGGATGCGTCAGGAAAAGCTGCTTGCGGAGGGCCTCGGAGGCGCGGCGCCCGTCGTTGTTCTGGGAACGGTTGAACTCCTCGTAGACGGCCTCGATTTCGGTATGGAACCTGCGGAGCGCGATGGCGGAGAAGCGCACGGATTCGAGGTAGAGATACTTGTCGAGGGCGTTGGAGGGGATGTCGTTGATGTAGACGGTCTCATCGTATCCGGTCCAAGCGTTGGTGTCGGTCGCGCCGAGGCCGCGCACGAGCGTCCAGTATTCATCGTTGGAATACTTGGCGGCCTCGCCGGAGACCTTGTCGATCTCCCGGTAGATGGCCGCTCGCTTGTCGGGGTCGGTCTCCTGACGGTACTTGTCGAAGAGCTTCGCGAGCTCGTCGAGCAGGGGGGCCTCCTTCTCCCAGTCCAACGACGCCAGCACGCCGTTGCCCTTGAACATCATGTGCTCGAAGTAGTGCGCCAGGCCGGTGGAGGCCTCCGGGTCGTCGGCGCCGCCCACGCGGACGGAGATCAGCGAGGTGATGCGCGGTTCGAGGGTGTTGCGGGAGAGGAAGACCTTCAGACCATTTTCCAATACATAGGTGCGCGAGGAAAACGGATCGTCGGGGATGTATTCGTAGGCGAACCCGTCCTTGTCGACGGCCTGTTTGGTCTCCCAGGCTTCGCAGAGGAACGGCAGGGCAGTCAGCAAAAAGAACAGCAGACAGCAAAAGAATTTGCGCATGGTTTGTTTTCCTTTCTTCCCCGCCGTCCCGTTCAGCGGACAGGCGGATTCGATGTCTTTTCAGAACGATCAGTTGCCCTGCGGCTGGGCTTCCGCGGCGTCTTCCTTCTTGCCGCCAAAGAGTCCCTTGAGGGCGCCGGTCGCGGCGTTTGCGGCATCGTTCACGACGGAGTTTGCAGCATCGACGGCGGCGCTGGTCGCACCCGCGACGGCATCCGTCGCGGCGTCGCTGATCACGGCGGCAGCATCACTGACGGACCCGCCGGCGCTCTTGATGGCGGTCGTCACGATGGCGCCGAGGATGCGGAGAGTGAGGCCGACGGGCGTGATGCCCTCTTCGTCCGTGCCGAGGTTCGTCATCGGATCCATGGAAACCTTGATCGGGAGGCCCGTGGCAGCGCCCTTGGCCTGGACGGTGATGCCGACGTTGTCGAGTTCGATCCTGTCGACCTGGAGCGTCTTCTCCTCGGCTTCCTTCTTCCCGCCGTCGGCCTTCTTTTCCTCTTTCTCGGCAGTGTCCAGCTTCTTCACATTGTCGAGGATCTCCTGCAGGTTGCTGTTGATGACGCTCGTCTCATAGACGACGTCGATGTCCTTCAGGAACATATCCTCGATGCGGATCTTTTTCTTCGTGACGGTGCCGAGGTCGATGTCGGCGATGATGTCGCCGAGCTTGATCGCGTAGTCGGAGGAATAGGATTCGGACGGGTTGTCGATGATGAGCTCGGTGATCTCCACGCGGCCGTTGAACGGCTCGATGTGGATGCGCTCCACGGAGACGTTGGTGCCGAGGATCAGCGGGGCGCCCTTCTCCAGAGCGTTCTTCGCGATCGGGTCGATCAGCAGGATGACCACGACGGCGAGGACGACGAGGACGATCAGGATGGCGAGGATGATTTTGACGAGCAGACCGGTTTTACTTTTAGCCATGACGGTTTCTCCTTCTGGTGGGAAGCGGCGGAACGACTCAGGGTTCCGGCCGGCATGAAAGGGTTGAAAAGAAAGTGTTGACGGACGTTTAAAAAACAAAACCGCTCCGGGACGCGGGCTTGCGTCCGAAGCGGCTTCGGCGTGCGATTCAGGCAAAGACCATGAAGCGCGAGGAAAGGATCCCTCAGCAGGCCTTCTGGACTTTTCCGCTCCGGATGCAAGCCGTGCAGACTTTTTTCCGGACGGTGTTGCCGTTCTCGACCACGCGGATGGTCTGGATGTTCGGCGTGAAGGTACGGGTGGTGTTTTTCACGACGTGCATACCGATACCGCCTTTTTTCTTGGCCAAACCACGACGGATGATGTGTCCGCCCTGGACTTTGTGCTTTCCGCAGATTTCGCAAACGTTGCTCATGATGGGTTCCTCCGAGCTATCTTGATATTGATTTGTATGATTTTCGATAAACGTAACATATAATATACATCAAAAATCGCCGCTTTCAAGCCGCTTTCGCGTTTTTTTCGCGCTTTCGCCCGCTCCCCGCCCGTTTTTCATCCCTTCGGACGGAATCCGAAGAAGCACATCAGGCGGCGTCCGATCGTGGCCTTCGGCAGCGCGGTATCGTAGACGAACTTGTAGAACAGCGCGGGGATCAGGTAGATGGTCAGGGCGGAGGCAAAGGCCAGGCCGCCGACCACGCCGAGCCCGCAGCTGGACCGCAGTTCGGAACCGAGTCCGCGTCCGAACGCCATCGGCAGCATGCCGGCGACGCTCGCGATGGAGGTCATCACGACGGGGCGGAACTTGTTCTTCGCCGCCTGCGTCATGGCGTCGTGCGAGGTCATGCCGGAATGCTCCAGCATGCGCGTCTCGTCCAGGATCAGGATGGCGTTGTTCACCACGATGCCGATCATCATGACGGCGCCGAGCATGCCGACCATGGAGAGCGAGGAGTGCGCCAGGAAGATGATGAGGAAAAGCCCGACGAACCCGAGCGGCACGGTAAACATGATGAGGATCGGGCGCGTCCAGGATTCGAGCAGGGCGGCGATCAGCAGGTAGGTCATGATGATGGCGATGGCGAAGACCGAGGTGAATTCGGCGGCACCCTCGCGCATCATTTCCGCCTGTCCGAAGAACTTCAGCTCATAGCCCTGGTCCAGCTCAGGCGCCAGTTTGCGTTCCAGCAGCCGCATGATGTCGTCCATCGTATAGCCGGGGGCGGGGTTCGCGTAGATCCAGCCGCCGCGCATCTTGTCCTCGCGCATCAGCGCGATGGAGACCGGGTCGGCCTCAAGCGTCGCCACCACGTCCAGGTCGATCGGCCTGCCCCGGATGGATCCGGCGACGATGTTCGCAGCCTGGTCGAATCCGGGGACGTCCTCGGTCTTCACGCGGATGTCGTAGCTGCGTCCTCCGACCTTGAAGGTACCGGACTCGACGCCTTCGTAGTATCCGACCAGCGAAGTGCCGAGCGTGGAGGCGTCCACGCCGAGATCCTTGATGACGGTGCGGTTCGGCTTCAGCACGATACGGGGCTTGCGGGTGCGGACGCTGGTGTCGATGTCCTGCGCCATGCCGGATTCGCGCAGGATCTTTGCGCCGAGCAGGGCGTATTCCTCCACCTTGTCGAAGTCGACGCCGGAGACGAACGCCGTCATATCCACACCGGATACGCCCGTCGCCTTCGGAAGCGTCAGCGAATACAGCAGGTTCTCATACTTGTCCAGGATGGAGTGGATCTGCGTCACAAGCTCGGCTATCGGCTCGCGTTCGCTTTTCTGCTTGCCGATGATCGCGATCTCCGCCAGATGGACGCCCTCCGGGACCTGGCCGGGCATCACGTTGCGGTAGCCCACGGTCGCACCGGTCTTCACGACCCACGGCATTGCGCGGACATCCTTCATAATCTCCAGCGTGCGGGCACGCGTCTCGTCCAGGCTGTAGTTGGCGGGGAACTCCAGTTCGATGGAGATTTCGCCCTTGTCGTTGTCCGGCACGAACGACATGCTCACGTTCGGCAGCACCATGCGCATAATGAGGAAGCAGCCGACGACAATCAGGATAATGACGATTCCGCTGAAACGGTGGATCATGTCCAGCGTGCGGCCGTAGGCGGCTTCGACCAGGTCATAAACATTGTCCCACAGCCAGAAAAGCGCCTTCTGCCACGCCCGCGGCCCGGCCGATTCCTTCAGGAGGATGGACGCCAGCAGCGGAGTCAGCGTGAAGCTCACGAAAAGGGAGACGACCGTGGCGATCACCATCACGCCCGCGAACGGGGCGATCAGGAGGCCGATGACCGATTTCATCAGCGCGACGGGCACGAACACCACAATGTTGGTCAGCGCGGAAGCCGCCACGGCCACAAGCACCTCGTCGGCGCCTTTCGCGGCGGCTTCGGCAGGGGGCATGTCCTCGTGCTGTTTTTTGATGATGTTTTCGATCACCACGACCGAGTTCGCCACGAGGATGCCGGCGGAGCACCCGATCGCCACCAGCGTCATCATGTCGAACGTAAAGTGCATCAGGTCCATGGCCGCGAAGGTGATGACGACCGAGACCGGCATGGTGATGGAGATGATGAGCGTGGGGCGCACCTCGTGCAGGAAGAGGAAGATCAGGACGGCGGTCAGCAGGATGCCCAGAAGGACGCTCTGCCACGAGTCCGCCACGGACGCGCGAATGAAGCTGCCGGTGTCCTTGAACCAGGTCAGACGCATGCCGCCGGGGACCGCGCCGCCCCGGTTCAGTTCATCGTATTTTTTGCGGATGCCTTCGATGACATTGACGGCGTTGGCGTCGCTCCGCTTGACGATCTCGATGCAGACGCCGAGCTCATCGCCGAAGTAACCCTCCTGGCGGATCTCCTGGGAGATCAGACGGACGTCGGCGATATCGCCGAGGTAGAGGCGTTTTCCGGCCTGCGAGCCGACCTCGAGGCTCTTCACGTCCTCGACATCCTGGAATTCGGCGTTGTAGGTCAGGCTGATCTCGCGCCCGGCCTCGCGGACGCGCCCGACGGGGAGCTTGATGTTGTTCTTCGCGACGCGCTGGATGACCTCGGCGACCGTGAGGTTGGCGGCGGCCATCTTGTCGCGGTCCAGAATGATGTGAAGCTGGACCTCGTTGCCGCCGTGGACGCGGACCTCGCCGACGCCGGGGATGGAGGAGAACTGGTCGGAGAGCTTGTCGTCGACGTAGTCGTACATCTCGTCGAGCGTGCGCGTGCCGGTGAGGAAAAGCGTGACGACCGGGATGGCGTTGACGTTGATCTTGCTGAGCTGCGGGGTCTTGACGCCATCCGGGAAATCGTCCATGATGGTGTTGATCTTCTCGCGGACCTGGTGGATCATCACGTCGACGTCGGTGCCGAGCTCGAACTCGAGCGTCAGCGCGGCGGCATTCTCCATGCAGACGGTCGTGATGTGCTTCAGGCCTTCGATCGAGGCGATCGCGTCCTCGATGCGGCGCGCCACGTCGACCTCGATCTCCTCGGGGGAGGCGCCGGGATAGACGGCCGTGACCTGCACGTACGGCACATCGAATTTCGGCAGCAGGTCGATGCCGATCTTCGTGTAGGCGAAGATGCCGAGGATCGCCAGCATCAGGATGATGCAGGTCATGGCGACCTTCCGGCGGATGGAGAACTGGCTCAGAGTCATGGGACGGCCTCCCCGCTCACTTCGCGTTCGTGACGTTCACGGCGGAACCGTCGTTGACGAAATACTGGCCGGAAACGATGATGTCCTTTCCCTCGACCGCCTCGGGGTTCAGGATCTCGGTGAACCCGTCCGAGGAAATGCCGGTCTCGACCTCGATCTCCTGCGCCTTGCCGTCCTGCACGGTGAACACCGCGCTCCGGCCGCCCTTCTTCAGGATCACGGCGTCACGCGGCACGCCCAACCCGTCACGTTCGGCGAGCAGGATATCCACGTCGACGAGCATGCCGTCCATGAGGGGCACGCCCTTCGGGAGGTACGAACGCATCGTGAAGGTGCGGCTGAGGGGGTCGATGACCGGACTGCACCAGTCGGCCTTCGCCTCGAGCTTCCTGTCATGGAAGCTCACGGTGACCGTGGTCTCGCCCGGCTTCACCGCGTCGAAATACACGGCGCTGATGAGGCAGGCGGCACGGAGCTGCTGCGGGTCGTTGATGCGGATGATGTTCATGCCCTTGCTGACGAATTCGCCGTCCTCATGGTATTTGGCCGTAACCACGCCGTCGTAAGGAGCAATTTCCGTAGCATCGTTCAGGTCCTTGTTGGCGATCGCCATGTCGAGCTTGGCCTGTTCGGTTTTAATCTCGGTGAAATGCAGCTCGGCCAGAACCTTTTCATACGACTTCTGCGCATTGTCAAGCGCGAGCTCGAAGGTCTCGAACGTGTTGTCGGACACGGCGTGCTGCTCATGGAGCTTGAAGTTGCGGTTGTAATCCTTCTGTGCCTTTTCGAGCTGGGTCTTCGCCATGTTGGCGTCCATCTGCAAAACGGTGTGGAGCGATTCCTCGATCATCTTCACTGCCTGCTCCGCCTGCGCAACGCGGTTTTTCAATGTGGTCTGGTCGATCGTAAACAGTATCTGCCCCTTCTTGACCTGGTCGCCGTCATCGACCTTCAAATCCATGTTCCCGACCGTGCGTGCGGCGACATTCGTGAAAACATACGCTTCGATCGTGCCCTGCACGCGGATCTGTTTGCGGAAATGGCATTGCCGCGCCGGAGCGGTCTGGACTTTGACCTGGTAGACGGTCCCGGATTTCGCTTCGTCGCTCCGGTCAAGCCTGGAGCATGCGGCGGCGAGGCAGAGGAACCCGGCGGACAAGAGCAGGAAAGAAGAAGGATTTTTCATAATCGCCTCATTCGTTTCGAAAAGGATGCAAACTAATGATTTCAGACTTCAAAAAGACTTACTTGCTAAGTAATATAGCACCTTTTCTGCTTTATGTCAAGCGGAAAACCATTTTTTTGACAGAAAAAAACCGCCAACCCTCACGGGCGGCGGGAAGAATAAGGAAACGAAAAGGATGTCGGCGATGCCGTACGAAAAAGCGTACCCGCCGCCGATGATGGATGCGGCGGGCAGCGTAAAAAAGGCATGGTCACGGCTTGGCGATCCGCCTCTGGAGCCCGATGACGACTCCCTTGAACTGCGGGAGATTGTCCGGGACGCCGTTGAGGACGGCATCCTTCGCCTGCTTGAGGATTTCGCGTCCGTTCTCTTCGGCCACGACGATGTCCTCCTTGCCGACGGTCTCCGGGTTGCTCTTCACGATCAGGATGTCACCGTCGAAAATGCCGCTGCCGTTCAGGTCGGATCCGTGCACGTGCACGGCGTAGAGGTCCTCCTTCGCGGAACTGTCCAGCAGCCGCGCCACGTCGCAGACCAGCGCCTTGTCGCCGGGTTCCGCCGGCGTCGCCTCGCCGATCTGGTGGAACGGGATGGACTGGACGCCTGCCGGGAAGCGCGTGCGCTTCTTCGGGTGGGAGAGGCTGATGCTCCGGGCTTTGGAGCTGCGCGTGAGGTAGTTCTTCTTCTGCAGCGCCCGGATGTGGGCGAAGACAGTCGAAGTCTTGATGTGGAAATGCTCGGCGATCTCGTAGATGGTCGGTGCCATTTCCTGCGTGTTCATGAATTCGTTGATGAACTCGATGATGTTTTTCTGTTTCTGGGTGAGACCTTTCATGGTTAATTCCCTCCTGGGTTTGTTTTTGTTCGGACGGCAGCTCGACGCCCCTCGCGTCGGAGATTTACCCGCCCTATTTGCGATTACTATAATTGCCCGCGGAGTTTTTTTCCAGCGTCTTTTCCTGCGCAGGATGCGGTTTTTCCCGGAAATCGCCTGAAAACGCCGCCTGACCAGATTTGCTGTACAAGATCCGGCGCGGCAGAACGGCATGAAGCGGCACAACCGGGGAGCCGCAGTCGAAACGGGGAGGGGGCGAAATGCCAATGCCCCCCCCGGATGAACGGAAAACAGTTTCGTCCCCTGCTTGACAAACTCCTGCACGGATGCTATAATAAAATCAATAATGTCCTACGACTCCGAACGCCCCGCCTTTTTCCCCCTCGAAAGGATTCGCCTCCCCATGCTGATCCAGGTTATCCCGAAGCACCGCAGGTCCGTCCTGCTGTCCGCGGCCCTCATCCTCATTGTCTTTCTATGCGCGTCGTGCGCGTCCGCCATCTCGCCCGTCTACGAGCACAAAGACGGCGCCCTGCCGTCCATCCGGTTCATGCTCCCCGGCGAAATCCCGCTCGAACTCGTCACGCTGCCCGCCGGATCCATCGCGATGGAGGTCAACCGCAAGCCGCAGGCGAACGAGACGGCCGACAAGGACGGACGCGTGGTCTACAAGTTCAAGGAAAACGAGCTCTCCATCGGGAAATTCGAGGTGACGCAGGCGCAGTGGCAGGCCGTCATGCGGACCACGCAGAAGGAGCTTACCGAGGCGGCACGGCCGGGCGGCGCGTCTTTTGGCGTCGGGCCGAACCTGCCGGTGTACGACGTCTCGGCGGAACAGGCGAAAGAGTTCTGCGCACGCCTCAACAGATCGCTCCCTGGCTCCTTCCGCTACCGGTTCACGCTCCCGAACGAAGCCGAGTGGGAATATGCCTGCCGCGCCGGGACGACTGCCGAGCTCAACAGCGGCCGGGAACTGCGCGCCCGGAACAACATCTCCAATGCGCTCGCCGAGGTCGCCTGGTACCGCGGCAATTCCTTTATCTCCACACCGTCCGTGTCCGAAGCCGGGTTGAAGCGGCCGAACGCCTGGGGTCTCTACGACATGCACGGAAACGTGCAGGAACTCTGCCTGGACTGGTTCATGCGCGATTTCTCCGCGGCTTACAAGGGGGATCTGTGCGCGATGCGAGGCGGCTCCTGGCATGCTTCGCCGGAGGACTGCACCGTGACCGCGTGCAGGCCCGTCGACGCCTCCATCCCCGTATTTGACGCAGGATTCCGCCTCGCGCTGAAGCCGGTTGCGAACATCCCGAAATCGGCTGTCCAGTACGCGCAGACGCCGCTCCACCAGGACCATATCACCGGGCTGGCCGTCCTCGTGAAGTTCCCGGACGATCCGCCGGACGTCATCATCCCGAAGGAGAAAGTGGAGTTTTTCCTGAACGAAAAGAACTACCGCGGATACGGCAACTCCTGCTCCATCCATGATTTCGTCGACAACCAGTCCTACGGGAGATGCGACCTCAAATACCTGGTCTCGGACTACGTTGTGGCCGACCACAACCGCGATTACTACCAGCAGGCGCTGAACTACCGCGGCGCAGATATGCTCATCAAGGAGGCCATGGCAAAGCTTCCGCGCGACTTCGACCTCTCGACCGTCTCGAGGTCGGCCGACGGCACCATCCGTTCCGCCTGCGTGCTTTATTCGCGCAACAGCTCGTTCGACGGGCTCTGGCCGCAGGCGCACTGGTTCTCGCCGATGGACCAGATCCGGCTGCCCGGCGGGCTCCACAGCATGCAGGTGCTGATCTGCGGCATCCAGGACAGCCCCACGGTCAGCATCCTGATTCACGAGATCATGCACCAGACGTTCGGCCTGCTGGACTACGTCGACTACGGCGACAAAAGCGACAAGACGTCAAAGAACGAGCAGAAAGTCTCGCACGGCCTCGGCAACCACTGCATCATGGGCATCGGCATGTACGACCGCATCACCGCCCTCCAGACCAACCCGACCGCCCTCGCAGGGCCGTTCCGCTGCCGCCTCGGCTGGATGAAGGCGCTCCCGCTCCCGTCGAAGGGCAAAGTCCGGATCCCGGCCTCCAGCGAGTACGGCTACATCTACCGCAACCCCGCCAACCCAGACGAGTATTTCCTGCTCGAAAACCGAAACGCCGACACGTCGTTCTACCGCGCGCTTCCCTCGCACGGGCTCGCCATCTGGCACGTCGACGACGCCGTGACCGACCAGGAGGAGGACGAGGAAATGACGAAGGAGAAACACTATGAGATCTCGCTGGAGCAGGCAGGTGGTGTCCCGCTCCTCGAAAAGCCGTGCCCCGGCACATTCGGGCACCAGATCCACGGCAGGGACTGCAACGGCATCGCCACCGATTATTTCTACCCGCCGGACCGCGTCGTCTTCAACGACATGTCGAAGCCGGACAGCCTCTGGTGGGACGGCTCGCCCTCCGGGCTCGACATCTCCAACATCGAAGTCGACGGCCGCGACCTCATCGTGACCATCGGCCCCGACCCGAAGAACCCGAGGCCGCGGCAACAGCCTCAGACGCAAGCGCAGCAACAGCAGCCGCAGACTCAGCCTCAAAACCAGCTTCAGCCGGGCCGCCGCACGGGACGGCAGCAGCCCGCGCAGGGACAGGGGTTCGGGGCCGGCCCCGGACGCAGGATGCCGCGCGGCGGACGCCAGTGAAATCCACGGCAAATCGTACCGGTTTTCAAACGCCGGATTCCGTTTCCGGGTTGATTTGTCATTCGAAAGATGCTATATTGTATTGCCTGTTTCTGCCATAAAAACAGGCATCCGTCCTCCCTCACATTCAACACGCCGGCCGATCAGACCGCCCGCACAGGATACCCCCCGAACATGAAAACCGACCAGACCGCACAGCCGGAAACGCCCCGGTCCAACCCCGTCGCCAATTTCTTCCGCCACTACCTTTTCGACGATGAAAACGACCGCGGGCAGGACGGCGTGAACTTCACGCGCATGCTCCTCGTCATCCTGTTCGCCTGGATGGCGTTCTGGACGGTCCTCCCCTGCATCTGCCTCGCCAATGACTACATCGACGTGCTGGAGAACATCGTATGGGGACGGCATTTCCAGTTCGGATTCGACAAGAACCCGTACGCCGGGCCGTTCTTCGGCATCGGGGTGTGGTATCTCGGGGGCAAAGCGTTCTTCTCGAGCTTCCTCGCCAGCCAGGTCTGTGTGTTCACGGGCATTTTCTGCGTGTTCCTGGTCGCGAAACGCATCCTGCCGCTCCGCACGGCGTTTCTGGCCGCGGTCACGCTCATCCTCATCAATTTCTACGGGATCAAGGCGACGGAGCTGTGCGACGACGTGATGGAACTCGCGACATGGCCGTTGACCATGCTGTTCGTCTACCTCGGCGTGAAGGGCGATCCGAAATACGGCTGGGCGTACTGGCTGTGCGCGGGGTTCTTCGCCGGGCTGTCCCTGATGGTGAAGTATTTCGCGCCGGCGATGTATGTCTGCGTGGCGATCCCTCTGCTGTTCACGAAGGAGGGGCGCGCCGTCTTCCGCAAGCCGCAGTTCTACCTGGCGGCGATCCCGTTCATCCTGGTGATCCTGCCGAATGTCCTGTGGCTGGTCTCCTACGACTTCAAGCCGTTCCACTATGCGGCGGGCCGAGCGGCGCTGGAGGGCGGAGGCGGCATTCAGATATCCGACCATTTCACGCGCCCGCTGAAGGCGCTTGACCGCGCCGCGGGCGTGTTCGGCGTGGCGGTCATCTTCTTCGCGCTGTTCTTCCCGTGGCGCAGGAAACGCGAGGACAGGCCGCAGTATTCCGCGTTCGACAAGGTGTTCGTGTGGGCCTGCTGCTGGGGCTCCTTCGGATCGGCGCTGCTGTTCTCGATGGTGACCGGCGGCAAGATCAACTATTCGTGGGTCGTGCCGTGCTTCCCGTTCCTGGGCGTCTGGCTCTTCATGGTCTGGTCGCCGCGAATCACCCGGATCAAAGCGCGCGCCTACCTGACCGCCGTCCTGCTGATGGGGTTCGCGTTCGGCGTGATCTTCTTCGTCCGCGACCTGGAGAAGCAGGGCTACCGCAAACGCGGATGCGACTATGAAAACTACCCCGGACACGCCGTGGCCGCGGCGGCGACCGAACTCTGGCACGAAGTTTCCGAACAGCCGCTCCCGTTCGTGGTCGCGGACCGGACGGGCGCCTGCAATACGGCAGTCTACTCCCCGGAAGCGCCGGAGGCATTTTTCGACGCCGACGTCACGCAGAGCCAGTGGATCGACCCGGAGGAAGTCAAAAAACGCGGCGGCGTGGTGATCTGGAGTGAAAAAGACGGCGTCCCGCCGACGATCGTCAGTTTCCTGAAGTCGATGCCCGCGGAAAAGCTCGGCGAAATCCGGACGATGCAGTTCGAACGCGCCGTCCCCGCCTGGTACCGGAAACTGCGCGGCAATCCGCCGACGGTCAGGATCTTCATGCGCCTGATCCTGCCCGGAACGGAAACGAAAGCGGAAACGAAAGCGGAATAAGTCCTGCGTCGAAACGCGGAGATCCGTTATTTCCATCCCCCCCTTCCCGTTCGAAGAAGGACGGGACTGCCCGGGCTGAAAACAGTCCGGACGTGCTGCGGCATGCACTTTTTGTCCGAAAATGTTTCAGGATCGGCAATTTTTCGGCAAATAACGTTTGAAATAGACAAAGTTTTATGATATATTAAAGTTTAAAATTTTTTTGGATGTGAAAAAACACCATGATCAGGAACCCGCGCATCGTATTCATGGGAGCCGGCATTTTCGCCGTCCCGATCCTGGAGGCCCTGGCGAACAGCCATGACCTCACGCTCGCCGTGGCCGTGACCCAGCCGGACCGCGCGGCGGGACGCAAGCGCATGCTGACGCCGACGCCGCTCGGCCGGTATGCGGATGCGGCGGGGATCCCGTGCGAACGCGTGCAGTCCGTGAACACTCCGGAGTTTCTGGAGCACGTCGCGGCGCTGGAGCCGGACATGATCGTGGTGGTGTCGTTCGGACAGATCCTGCGGGAACCGCTCCTGAACCTCCCGCCCCTGGGCTGTCTGAACGTCCATGCGTCCCTTCTCCCGAAATACCGCGGGGCCTCGCCCATCACCACCTGCGTATTGAACGGAGATGAAATCACCGGAGTAACGTTTATGCAGATGGAGCGGGGACTGGACTCGGGGCCGATCTATGAGATGCACCGCATGCCCGTCCCGCCCGGGATCACGGCGGAAGAGCTCGAACGGGAGCTCTCCGAAATGGCCGGGGACCGCATCTGCGAATGCGTAGGCCGCATCGCGCGCGGCGAGATCACGCCGCGCCCCCAGCCCGAAGAGGGCGTCACGGTGGCGGTCAAGATCCGAAAGTCGGACGGGTTCGTCGTGTGGGATGAAGACGCCGCCGTCCTGGAACGAAAGGTGAGGGCTTATCATAACTGGCCGTCGATGTCGTTCCGCGTCATGGTGCGCGGACGCGTGATGTCGGTCAAGATCACCAAAGCGTCATACACTGCCTTCAAAGCCGCCGGTGCGGAACCGGGGAAGATCACTGCGCTCGCCGACAACAGGATCATGGTGTCCTGCGGCTCCGGTTCCCTGCTGCTCGACCGCATCGTGCCCGAAGGCAAGAAGGAAATGTCCGTCGCCGATTTCCTGAATGGCGCCCGCCTCGAAGTCGGCGACGTCCTGCTGAACGGGATGCCCGAACAGCAGCCAACCCCGTGAAAGATTTTTCCCAGTCATGCCTCAAGAGAAAAAACAGATCATCCTGAACTGCGAGGAACTGGAGACCCGCTCGGCATTGCTCATCAACGGCCATCTGGAAGACTACCAGATCGAGCGCAAGGGCGACGACATCGTCGCCGGGTCCATCTACCTCGGCAAGATCACCCGCATCGAGCCAGGCCTGGAAGCCTGCTTCGTCGACATCGGCGCGGAGAAGAACGCGTTCATGCACTTCCGCGACATGCTCCCGGCTTCCTACGACATCCTCGACAACCTCAAGAAGATCGGCGACGAACGCGACCGCGTCAAGGCCGCCGACGCACCGCCGAAAAAGAAAAAACACATCATCTCCATCCTCAGCGAAAAATTCCGCAACCTCGTGACGGGCGGCGACCGCGCCAAACGCCTGAAGGAAATGGAGGAGCGCATCCACACCGGCAAGATCACCATCGAGGACATCCCGCGCGTCTTCCCCGCCGGGTCCGAACTCCTCGTCCAGGTCACCAAGGGCCCCATCGGCACCAAGGGCGCACGCGTGACGACCAACATCACCATCCCCGGCCGCTATCTGGTCCTGCTCCCGTACTCCAAGCACATCGGGCTTTCGTCCCGCATCGAAGACAAGAAGGAACGCGACCGCCTCCGCAAGATCCTGCTCGGACTCAAGCTCCCGGACGGCATGGGACTCATCTGCCGCACCGTCGGCGAACACCGCAAGGCCGTCTTCTTCCAGCGCGACCTGGAAATGCTGCTGGAGCTCTGGCAGAAGGTCGACAATGCCCTGCTGAAGCCGCGGGCGCCCGCGCTCGTCTACGCCGAGCCGGACCTCCTGGAGCGCACCGTGCGCGATCTCCTGACCGACGACATCGACGAGATCGTGGTCGACGACAAGGAGAAATACGATTTCCTGGTCGCCGCACTCGACAAGTTCGTCGGGAACGATTTCAATACCCGGATCACGCGCCATAAGCGCGCCGAGTCCGTCTTCGACCGCTATAAGGTCACGCCGCAGGTCGCCGAGATCTACAACCGCATCGTGAACCTCCCAGGCGGCGGCTACCTCTGCATCGACGAGACCGAAGCGCTCGTGGCAATCGACATCAACACCGGCAAATCCAAGGCCGGCAAAGCGCAGCGCGAACTCATCCTGAACACCAACCTCGAGGCCGCGAAGGAAATCGCACGCCAGATCCGGCTCCGCAACATCGGCGGCCAGATCGTCATCGACTTCATCGACATGTCGAACAGCTCCGACCGCGAGCAGGTCAACCGCATGATGAACAAGCTCGCCGACCTCGACCGCGCACGCACGAAGATCCTGCCGATCAGCAAGTTCGGACTCATGGAGATGACGCGCCAGCGCGAAAGCGAGAGCGTGCAGGACTCCCTGTTCGATCCGTGCCCCTACTGCGGCGGGTCCGGCCACGTGAAATCCGCCATCAGCATGAGCGTCGAAATCCAGCGCCGCCTGCTCGAAATCCTCAAGCAGCGCACCAAGTCGAAGAAGGCCGCCACCGTCCGCGTGATCCTGAACCCGGCCGTGCTCGCGCGCCTCAAAAACGACGACGCGAAAATCCTCTACGAAATGGAAAGCAAATACGGCAGGGACCTCGAATTCCGTGCGGACCCCGCCATCCACGTCGAGGAATTCCGCCTCATCGACCCGAAGACGAACGAGCTTCTATAACGATTTTCTCCGCTTTCTCCCGCAAGGAGGGCGCTTTCTCTCCTTGCGGGCCCCGATCTGTCACCCGGAACTATGTATCTCAAAATAACGGAATTCATAAACAGCCTGATCTTCAAGATCAAATGCTGTTTCATAAAGCGGAAGTATCATATTATAATCCGGACAGACCAGAATCTGATTCTGTACTTCAGCTGCATGAAGCATCTGTTTGACAACGGGGAAAGAATCGTTGACGCGTTGCACTCAAAGCACGATTCCGGGGAGTATGCCGATTCGCTTGTGCGGAGTTTCCGGGACAGGGAACAGAAGCTGACCCGCGACTTCAAATACGTTGCGAAAGAAAAGGACGTCGATCTCCTGACCCCCATCAAAGAAGAAAAGTATAAAAAACACGCCTATGGCCTCGCCCGTCATTGCAATTGCGATGACGTCGCGGATGCTTTTGCCTCAAATGATACGGTCAGGAAATGCGTCTGCTGCAGTTACAACATCATAGAGAGAAGAACCATGGCAAACCTGGCTCTTCAGCATCTTGACGCGATCAACGTCGATTGGATGGAAAGGATTGCATCCCTTTTGCAATATAAAGAAATCGAAGACAGTGTCAGGGCGTTTCAAATCTCTGCAAAAAGTCTTTTGGAGCTGAAAGAAAGAATCAAAGACGTTTTTCTGGCGGATCAGGAAACAATCAAAAAAAAGAAAGAGAAACTCAATCCCGATTCCGACAAATTGATCGACGGGGTCATCAAATCCATAAAAAAGCATTGACCGTCAGGCTTCGGCCACGACCCCGAGCCCGGCAATGGAAGACATCGGCTTTGCCGGATCGTTCAAGGATTCCGCTGCGCCCGGAAGATTCTGCCGCAAACCGCCTGCCCGGACCATCGTCCGCCTCATCGCTCCGAAGCCGGACGAACTTCGATGATCACGCGCACCGGCTTCTCCGGCGGAACCCCCGGATCCTGCGGAGAGCCCGCGATCAGCGCCGTCACGACCGCCGCCAGGCGCCACGGCAGCCCGAGGATGCCTTCCGGCGCCGCCACAACCGGATAATAGACACCCGTTTCCGTCAGGACGCCGCCGTTCGCCAGGTGCCAGCAGCCTTCTTCGTAAACGTAGTGCGTCTTCATGTCGGGGCGCCAGTAGATGCCATCCTTGTGGTAATACCCGCCGTCCGCATAGTAGTAACAATCCCCGATCCATCCGGGGTCGTCCTTCCGGGCGGCGGACGCCGCCGCTTCCTGCTGCTTCCACCTCAGTTCGTCCGCTTCTTCCGCGGTCAGGAGCCGATGCTCCTCCCCCTGCCGGACGATCACGGGGTCCTGCCAGACCGGCTCGGGTCCATCCTCGGCCGCCGCGCATACGAACGGCGCGAGCAGTGCCGCCACGAGCAGCGTTTTAAGGCGGATGGAGCGTGTCGGACGCGTCTTCATGCGGACTTCTCCTGCGGAAAAAGCCTGTTTATGGATTCCGGGTCCACAAGACCCGTTTGTTGAACTTCACAACATCGACATATTGAGGAATCCTGACCTCATATTCAAACGCGCCCTGTCCTTTCGACACCAAAGTGCCGGTCAGGACGATGGTGTTGCCGGTCGTTTCCTGTTCGATGCTCTTGATGCCCCAGGCGCTTTCCGCATAGTCTCCCTCGATTTTCAACGTCAGCATGCCGCGCTCTTCTTCATTCGGAATAACCGCCATGTTGGAAACGACAAGATAATCTTCGTTGATTTCTTTCGTCGTTTCGCATCCGGCAAACGATGCGACGGTCAGGAAGGCCGCGATAACGGCGAAGAAAACGTTTCGGATGTTTTTCGTGTTCGACATCATTTCATCCCTTCTATGGTATTCAGATAAGCGATACAGGAATGCAATCCACGTTTTTTCCCGGCAACGGTTCGATCTCCGGACAGGTACATACCAGTGCGCCTTTTCCGGTTTTGAGATTCAAACGTTCCAAAACGCCGAAGTGCCGGACATCGTCTTTTTTTGGCGTTGATGACTTTTTGAACTCAACGGGATAAAACTCATTTCCACTTTCGATCAGGAGATCAATTTCCCTTTGATCCTTATCCCGATAGAAATACAATGCCGGACGCTCCGTTCCGGCGTTCCAGCAGCTTTTCAGGATTTCGGAAACACACCATGTCTCGAAGATGAACCCGTTCATCGCACCTGATTCCAGTGTTTCCGGTGTCGGCCAGCGGGTCAGATAGGAGCACAGTCCGGTGTCAAGCATATAGAGTTTCGGCGTTTTTACCAGTCTGGTGGTCAGGCTGCTTGCATACGGGCGCAGCAGATACGCGATACGCGACGATGTGAGTATGCTCAGCCAGCTCTCCGCCGTTTTGACGTCGATCCCTGCGTCCCGTGCAAGTTCACTGTTGTTGAGCAGCTGTCCCGTCCTGGCTGCACAGGAACAAAGGAACTTGTAAAACTTGTCGAGATCGTGAACCTTCGTCAGATTCCGGATATCCCGTTCCAGGTATGTGTTGATATAGCTCGAATAGAAGAAATCGCGTTCCTGCGGTGCAGCGTTCAGGACTTCGGGATAACATCCCCGCCAAATCCGGCGGAACAGTTCCGCGGTATCGAACCGGCCGGCCGATGTGCTGAAATGCTTGTCGGGAATGAACGGAACATTCGGTTCTCCGGCGAGTTCGGACTGAGAAAGCCCGGAGAGTTCGAATATGCCGATTCGTCCGGCCAGAGATTCCGAGACTCCCTTCATGAGCGGGAAACGCTGCGATCCGGTAAGCCAGTACATGCCTTTTGCTTCATCCGGAGACCGGAAACGCTGTTCATCAATGACGATTTTTATAAAATTCAGGAGTTCGGGGACATACTGGATTTCATCAATCAGCACCGGAGGGGAATACCGTTCAATGAAGGCACGCGGGTCTTCCTTCGCCAGCAGACGCAGATTGGAATCATCCAGCGTCACATACTTTCTTTCGGGTTCCGCCAACCGCCTCAGGAGCGTAGTCTTCCCGACCTGTCTGGGGCCTGTCAGCAGGATTGCCGGAAAAAAACTGCTCCCGGCCTGAATCACCTCGGTCAAGTGTCGCGTTATGTACACAGCTCAAAACCTCGTCTATTTTGGAATTTAATTCCAATATAGCCGATAAATCCGTTTTTTCAAGCCACTTTCCAAAAAAAGATACAAAATCATGTTTTACGGTGTTGCTGATGGAGGAGTTCGAGGAATCGCATCTTTAACTATATCATATCTTTTGAAAAAAACGACAAGAAAATCATTATCTTTTGGAAAAAAGCAAGTGCAAAAACCTTTTGCGCCGGTCATAACGGTTCAGTGGATTCCCGTCGAACCGAACCCGCCGGCGTTCCGGTCGGTTTCGTTCAGCTCGACGGCGGGCGTCAGGACGACCTGCGGCAGCGCGGCGATCACCATCTGGGCGATGCGGTCGCCGCGGTGCACGGGAAACACGTTTTCTCCGGCGTTGAACAGGATCACGCAGACCTCGCCGCGGTATCCGGCGTCGATGGTGCCGGGCGTGTTGAGCAGGGTCACGGCGTTTTTGAGCGCGAGTCCGCTGCGTGGGCGTATCTGCGCCTCGTATCCGGCGGGCAGCTCGAGAAAAAGCCCGGTCGGGACGAGTGTGACCTTGCCGGGCGCGGCCTCGACGTCCACGCGGCTTTTCAGGTCCCAGGCGGCGTCGTCCTCATGGGCTTTCTTCGGGGCGAGGTCTTCCGCGCCCTCCTGCATTTTGAAACGGACCGAGATCGGCATGTGGGGACTCCTTCCGGGTTAATGAAATGTCAGCTCTTCAGGTCGATGGAACGGCGTATCCCGTCCGCGATGAAATTGAACGCGGTCACGCAAAGGAATATGGCGAGGCCGGGCCACAGCATCAGGTTCCAGTAGCTCAGCGGATCGGCGAACGCCTGCTTCAGCAGCTCGCCCCAGCTGGCGGACGGCGCCTGCACCCCGAATCCGAGGAAACTCAGGCTGTTCTCCGCCAGGATGGATCCGGCGATGCTGAACGCGAACGAGACGAAGATCGGCCCGGAGACGTTCGGCAGGAGATGCCGGAACAGGATGCTGCGCAGAGGCACGCCGAGGCTCTCGCAGCTCTGGATGTACGCCATCTGCCGCGCCTTCAGGACCTCGCCTCGCACCAGGCGGGAGAGGCCGGGCCACCCGGTCATCCCCAGCACGAAGATCACGAGCAGGATCGACTGGCGCGCCCCGTAGTCCAGCATGATCGCCATCAGGATCAGCAGCAGGAGAAATGTCGGGAAACAGATCACGATCTCCACCAGGCGCTGCACGACCAGGTCGACGCGGCCGCCCCGGTATCCCGAGAACAGCCCGATCATCGTCCCGAGCACAAGCTCGATCGCCGTCGCGAGGAACCCGACCGCCAGGGAGACGCGCGCCCCGTACATCATGCGCGCAAAGACGTCGCGACCTACGTTGTCGGTACCGAAGGGGTGCTTGCGCGACGGCATCGCGTAGGTGTCGGGCGACGTCTCGAACGGGCCGTACGGCACCGCGGCGAAATAATACTTCGACGCCATGTCCTCCGCAGCCGCCTTCCGCCAGTCGATCTGCGTCATCTGCGAACGGGATGCGACGAACGGGACAGCAAGCAGGACCAGGACGGCGGCAAGCGCCGGCCAGAGGATGCGTTTCCGCTTCCGGAAACACCCGTACAGGATCAGCGACGCCGGAAGCGCCAGAAGCAGCCAGTTGAACAGCTTTTCCACAAAGACCTCCTGCGCGTCCGGGGCGAAGAAGTCGCGGAGCGCCGGACTGAAAATGCCGCTTTCCGCCGGATGCGGAGCCCCGGGCACGGAAGCTCGGGAGATGATGAGGAGCGGCTTGCCGTTTACGAAAAGGGGGGCGGCGATGGCCGCGAGGATCAGCAGGATGACGAAGACAAGACCGCAAACGGCGGTCTTTTCGCGGAAGAACCTGCGGGCCATGAGCCGGCCGGGCGTCAGATACGCCGCGGAATCCGCCTCGCCGGACGGAGTCTGCGCCTGCACCGGTTCGTTCTGTTCTGCTTCGGCATTCCGTTCCATGGCGGCCTCGGGTCAGGTTCAATCGTTTTCCGGGTAGAATGCGGGCTTGCCGCCGGACATGGAAACGCGGATCGTCGTGCAGCCGTGGAAGGTCCCGCGGAGGATTTCGTCGGCGAGCGGGTCTTCGATCAGCGTGCCGATGGCGCGGCGAAGCGGGCGGGCGCCGTGTTCCGGATTCGCGCCCGAGGAAATCAGGCAGTCGATGACGTCATCGTCGATCTCGAGCTTGCGTCCCTGGTCGGCGAGCCTGGCGGTGAGCCTGGAGAGTTCCAGCCGGACGATCCGGCGGAGTTCCTCCGGGCCGAGCTTGCGGAAGACGATCAGCTCGTCGAGGCGGTTGATGAACTCGGGCTTGAAAGTCTTGCGGGCGGCTTCGAGCAGGCTGTCGCGGAGCTTGTCGTAATCGTCGTTCACGCCCGACCCGGTCGCGAAACCGAGCGGAGCGCCGTTCGTGATGCGTTCCGCGCCGACGTTCGCGGTCATGATGATGACGGTATTCCGGAAATCGACGCTGCGCCCGAGCGTGTCGGTGAGGCGTCCGTCCTCCATGATCTGGAGAAGCATGTGGGTCACGTCGGGGTGCGCCTTCTCGATTTCGTCGAACAGCACCACGCTGTACGGATGGCGGCGGACGCGTTCGGTCAGTTCGCCGCCCTCACCGTGCCCGACATAGCCGGGCGGGGAGCCGACGAGACGGCTGACGTTGAACTTCTCCATGAACTCGGACATGTCGATCTGGATCAGGGAGTCGGCGTCGCCGAACATGAACTCGGCGAGCGATTTCGCCAGCAGGGTCTTGCCGACGCCGGTCGGACCGAGGAAGATAAACGAACCGATGGGGCGCCTGGGATCCTTCAGGTCGGCGCGGGCGCGGCGGAGGGCGCGCGCCACGGAGCGGACGGCGTCGCCCTGTCCGATCACGCTCTTTTCAAGCTCCTCCTCCATGTGGAGCAGTCGCCTGGACTCGGAATCCTGAAGCTGTTCCAGCGGGATGCGCGTGAGCTTGGAAAGGACGCTGCTGATGTCTTCCCGGGTCACCTCGGGCCTGGTCTCGCTGCGGGCGTCCTCCCAGGCGCGGCGCGTGGCCTCGAGCTGGGCGCGAAGTTCGCGTTCCCGGTTGCGGAACCGCGCGGCATCCTCGAATCTCTGGTCCGAGATGGCCTTCTCCTTGTCGCGGACCATCTGCTGGATGGCGTCCTCCGTCTCGCGAAGGTCCGGGTGGCGCGGGGCATTGGCGATCCGCACGCAGGCGCCGGCCTCGTCCATGAGGTCGATCGCCTTGTCGGGGAGGAACCGGCCGCTGATGAAACGGTCGGACAGTTTCACGGCGGCTTCGATGGCATCGTCGGAATAGCGGACCTTGTGGTGCGCCTCGTAAGCGGGCTTCAGCCCGTAAAGGATCTTGATGGCGTCCTCGATGCAGGGCGGCTCGACCATGACCGGCTGGAACCTGCGTTCCAGCGCGGCGTCCTTTTCGATGCCCTTGCGGTATTCGTCGAGCGTGGTGGCGCCGATGCACTGGAGCTCGCCGCGGGAAAGAGCGGGCTTGATGATGTTGGCGGCGTCCATGGCGCCTTCGGCCCCGCCGGCCCCGACGAGCGTGTGCAGTTCGTCGATGAACAGGATGGTGTTCCGGGACGAGCGCACCTCGTCGATGACGGCCTTGATGCGCTCCTCGAACTGGCCGCGGTATTTCGTGCCGGCGACCATGAGCGGCAGGTCGAGCACGATCAGGCGTTTGCCGTGCAGGAGCTCCGGGACGTCGTCCGCGGCGATCTTGCGGGCAAGCCCCTCGACGATCGCGGTCTTGCCGACGCCCGCCTCGCCGATGAGGACGGGGTTGTTCTTCGTGCGGCGGCAGAGGATCTGGATGACGCGTTCGATCTCGTCGTGGCGCCCGATGACCGGGTCGAGCTTGCTTTTCCGGGCAAGCGCGGTCAGGTCGCGCCCGAACGTATTCAGCGCGGGGCTCTCCTGCCCGTCTTCGCCTTCGCCGTCCCCGTTGTTCTTTTCGTCCGCGTCCTCGTCATCGGAGTCCGCGTCCTCGTCGTCGGGATCGGAATCCGGCAGATAATCGGGGTCAAGCGTGGCGAGGATCCGCTGGCGTGCCCGGCCCGGATCGACATTGGACGAACGGAGCAGCCCGGCGGCGACCGTGGTCCCGTCGTTGAGTATCGCGAGGAGAAGATGCTCCGTGCCGATGTAGTTGCAGCGCATCGCACGCGCCTCGTCGCCGGACATGATGATGATCTTGCGGAGGCTGGCGGAGAACGGCGACGCCCCGAGCTGGCACGTTTCGGAGCCGGATTGCGGCAGCTTCCGGGCAAGCTCCAGAAGAAGATGCTGGAAATTCACCTTCATGGCACGCAGCACTTCGACCGCGATGCCTTCGTTCAGGAGACAGATTCCGCGCAGAAGATGCTCCACGGAGATGCAGTCGTGGTTCGACTGTTCCGCTTCCTTCTGCGCCAGATTCAGGGACTGGCGCGCCCGTGGGGTAAACCGCCTCAAAGCGGCATTGACTTCTTCTTGTTCCGACATGTTTTTCTCCTGCGATGGATGATTCTGATGTTTTTTTTGCTTTTTCAGAAAAATCGGGACGCGTCGCCGCGTCCCGCCTGTCATTCCGTTCGTCCCGTGCGCCGCCCGGACCCGGACGGCACAGCCGACGCCGGGAAAACGCCGTGCGGCATGCGCCCCTCCCCGTCGTCCGCCTTATTCAGGCCGCTTCCGTTTCCGCGCGGATAACGGCATCCGGGGAAGCCGGACTCACTGGGAAACGAAGTAGTTGGGATTCTTGTCGATGAAATCCGAAACCGTATCCGGGCTGATGAGGAGGAAGAACGTATCAAATGCCTTGGAGAGATCCTTCGGCACGTCGTCCTTGCGAATGTTGAACGCCATACTCTCTTCGCTGGAGTTCCTGATGATGCCGCACACGCGGCCGCTCTTCAGCATGTCCTGCTCAACGAACGCAAGTCCGGTATCGGTCATCAGGAACATGTTGTTCTTGCCCGTGTTGTTGTTTTTCTTCGTGAGGAACGTGATCTTCTTAAGGTCGGAGATCGACCTGGGCAGTCCGACGAAATTGATGACGACGTCGACCTTGTCATAGACCTGGTCCAGTTTTTTCTTCATGATGGCAGCATCCAGAGGATCGTTGCGTTTCTCCTCGCCGGTTTTCTTGTCCGTGGTCATTTCGCCCACGACGAGTATATCCGACCAGGAAATGCCCTTCTCCGGCAGGATCCGCTGGAGATACTCGAGCATGATATGGTTATCCGACGAGGAATTGCTGTAGGATTCTTCGTCGATCAGGAATGCGACGGCACTGCCTTCTTCCTGGAACCGGCTCGCGATATACTGCGCGGCCTTCTCGGCTTTCGCGTTCTGAAAGAGGGTGGCATTCTTCTCAAGGCGGGCATTTTCCGCATTCTTGGGGGAAATGAGCAGTCTGCCGACCGTCCCGCCGATCACCATTATGGCGCCCAGCGCGATAAAGATGCGGGCATTCGGCTTGGTATTCTGGTTCTTGATGCCCCAGACCATCACAATAAAACCGATCACCATCAGGACATAGACAGCCAGGACGGGAAACTCAATGTTTGCAAAAAGCATTTTGCTTGACTCCTTTACGGGGGTGGTTCCGACGCGCGGGCGAACGCACGTTTTATGTTTTACGAAAAAAGACTGTACAAAAGCAATATATCCTGCTTTTGGCCTTTTTCAAATCTTTTTTCCCTTTTTCTCTATAAAAAAGCTGGCTGCTCCGGCAGGAAGCAGGCGGGCGAAGTCCCGGATGCAGCCGGTGGGGAAGGTCAGCCGGCAAGTCTTTCGAGAGAACGGGCGAGGGCGATCTGGGTGCGTGCACGGTCGAGGTTGTGGCCGGGACGCGCCGTCTTGAAATACCGGTCGCCGTCGAGGTAATCGGACAGGAACCGCACGGCAAGCTCGAAGGTGATGACGGCCCCGGCAATCGGCATGAGCCTGATCTCCTGCGGGGTAAGGTAACCGTCGAAACCTGCAAGAAAGCCTTCGGCGCAGGCTTCGTACATGTCGCGACGGGCCTCCAGGTTAGCAAGCCTGCCGGCGTCCTCGCGGGCCGGGTTCGCCGCAACGCGGACGAGGTCGCCGAAATCGTACGGCGCGAGGCCCGGCATCACGGTGTCGAGATCCACGACGCAGACGGCCTCGCCCGTGGCGGAGTCGAGCATCACATTGTTGATCTTCGTGTCGTTGTGGGTGATGCGCTCCGGGATGAGCCCGGCGGCGAACGCATCCGTGATCAGCGGCGCCAGATGCCGCATGGCGTCGATCTCGGCAAGTTCCTGCGAGGCGGAGGCGGCGCGTCCGAGACGGTCCTCCGCGGCAAGGGCGTCGAGCGAACGGAGACGCGCCGACGTATCGTGGAACGCGGGGATGGTTTCGTGAAGACGCGGCGGCGGCAGGTCGGAGAGATCGCGTGCGAACCGGGCGAATGCGAACGAGGCGGTCCTGGCCTGGGCGGGCTCCCGCACGGCGTCGACGGTCCCCGCGCCTTCGATCATACGGTAACAGCGCCAGCACGCGCCGGATCCGTCGAACTGGCACGGCCAGGCATTCCTGGCGGGGACCACGGTCAGCACGCGCCGCCCGGCATCCGGCAGGATCGCATATTTCTCCCTGAGATGCCGCGTCACGCGAACGATGTTGTCCATCACGGACAACGGGTCCGGGAAAACGTGCGGATTGATGCGCTGGAGGACGAACCGCACGAACGCTTCGGAGGCTGGCTTTTCGACCGTCAGTGCGAAGGTGTCGTTGATGTGCCCGCTGCCGAACGCCGTCGCGGAGACGGCCCTGCCGCCGAGCTCGAAAAAGGAGGCGGCTTCCAGTGCGGTGCGCGCGGAAACGGACATGGTGTTTTTCCTGAAAGATCTAAGTTCAGCCGAGGAGCGGCGACGGGTACACGCCGGACTCGACCAGCGCGGCGATGCCGGCCTGCACGCGGGGCTTGTCCTCGCGGTAGGTGACGCCGAGCCAGGAATCCCGGCTTTCGAGAATGCCGACGGACGCCTGCCCGGCTCCGATCATGGAGGCGACGGCGGCGGGGAGGTAGAACTCGGATTTGAGCTCGGATCCGTGTTCGCGCAGAAATGCCTCGAAAAGCCCGCGGAGACCTTCGAAGAGCGACGGCATGAAGCCCCAGAAGTTCATGGAGACGATCTCGCCGCCGGTGAACGCGAGCTTCGCGCCGTTCTCGTCGACGGCGACCGCGCCAACCGCGCCGTCCGGTTCGATCTTCGTGCGTTCGGTGACTTCCTTCAGCGTGCCGTCCGGGTTGGCCGTGCAGACGCCGCGGGAGACGGAGCCGAACTTGGAGAGCGTGTTGCGGAGCGGGTACCCGACCATGAAATGACGGCCGGGATCGGTGTTTCCGGCGAGCGCCGCACCGAGCTGGACGAACCCGCTTCGTCCGTAGAAATCATCCGCGTTGATGGCGGCGAAGGGACCGGAGATCCTGTCGGCGGCACAGAGCACGGCGTGGCCGGTGCCCCACGGCTTCTGGCGGCCCTCGGGAACACCGTGTCCCGCGGGCAGGGCATCAAGCTCCTGGAACGCATATTCCACGGCGATGCGGCTCTCCCATTTCGCGCCGACGGCCTCGCGGAACGCCTGTTCGATGTCGCGCCGGATCACGAACACGACTTTGTTGAACCCGCCCTGCATGGCGTCGTGGATGGAATAGTCGAGGATGATCTCGCCGTTCGGCCCGACCGGGTCGATCTGCTTCAGGCCTCCGTAGCGGCTGCCCATTCCGGCGGCAAGCACCATCAAGGTCATTTCTTTCATGTTTTTCGTCTCCTGTTTTATGTCTGTTGAGTTGAAATAGGATCAGGTCCGGATTTCCGCGAGCGTAGCCGCCGCGATGGCCTGACCGTGCCGCCGCAGGGAATCGTCCGGCACGGACACAGTCGTTTCGAGCGAGGGAAACACATCCGCGAGGATGCGGTTCGCCTCGCGGCTGATGACATCGCCGCCGGCGCCGCTCGTCACGCGGCCCATGATGACGACGGTATTGACGAGCGGGTAGAAATCGCAGAATCCCGCGACGGTGTATCCGAACGCCGTCCCGATGCTGCGGAAGATGCTCAGCGCACGTTCATCGCCTTTTTCAGCGAGCGCCTGGACCCCCAGAAGCACCTCCGGCAGCGGCATGCCCACGGGAAAAACGAGCCCGGCGGCCGCGGCGAGACGCGCCACGCCCTGCTGGGAGAAATAGTTCACGCCGCATCCGCGGTCGCCGCTCCATTCGTCGCGCGGCGCGGAGGCGGAGTGGTCCACCGGCACAAACGCGAGCTCGTTGAGGCGGCCCGTGATGCACCCGGCGCCGTTCACATATCCGCCCGCCATGCTGCTGCCGAACGACACCCCGAGGATGCCATTCCGGTCGAGCTGGATCGAGGCGGCGAGCGCGGCGGCTTCCCCGTCGTTCACGACGGCGAACGGCACGCCCTTCCAGTCGTCATGAACGAACTCGAATACGGGCGCGGCTTCCTGATCGAAGCGGTCCGGCGGGACGCTGCGGAACAGCGAGGCCATCCGCACGCGGTTGTTGATGTACACGCCCGCGGCGCTGCCGCCGATGGCGTCGACGCGCGGCAGATGCGCGGCGGCCCGGCGGATGGAGTCGTTGATGCCCGCGCGGTGCCAGGCGGGATCGGCCTGCGCGGACGGGTTCCACACGACTTCCTCGGAAAAAACGAGCTTGCCGTCCTGTACGGCGGCGCATTTGCGGTCGCTCGCGCCGAGATCGAATCCCACGCGGCAACCCTCGAAATGCCGTCCGAGGCCGTTCTGCGGCTCGGATGCCGCCGGGGCATCTTCGAACGGAACGGACTCGACGGCAAGCGGGGTCTCGTAAATTCTCGTCATGCTGGCGAAATCGAACGCGCGTTCGCCGCCCGGAGCGTAAATCTTCGCAAGTTCGGCGGCCACGTCATCCGCCCCGGCGACAACAATCCGGCTCCCGCCGCCGATCCACAACAGAGACTTTACGAGGCGTTCCGCATGGCGGACGTTCGCCGCGGCTTCCACCTCGTTCGGCGCGCCATACACGACAGTCTCGACCGAGATGACCTGCCCGGAAGGCGTCGCAACCGCGAGCTTCAGCGGCCTCGACCGGCGCGACGCACGGACCGCGGTCCGAAAACAAAGGCGCTCCAGCACGGCCGGACGGAATCCGGGTTCGAGACACAGGAGCGGAACCCCGTCTTTTTCGCCGGCGCACGGCGTTTCCAGATTTGCCATGGTTACCTCTTTCAAAAAAAAGATGCGGACACGTGTTCCCGTACGATCGTTCCGCTTTCTCATTTCCTAACTGAATACAATACACGCGCGCCCTGATTTTTTCAAGCATCATTTTGAATTTCTCCGGGATGATGCTATATTAAGTGTTTTGAGAAACCAAAAGGCCTCCAACACGTCGCCGACATCACGAAACGCATCCAATGGCTGAAAAACAAATAGCGCCCGACACGGCGACGCAGGGGAACACCCCCGCTGACAGCACCACGCCCATCCGGCTGGCGTTCGCACCCTGCACCGACTACACGACACAAGCCCTGCGCCCGGCGCTGGAGCACGTCCTGCACCCGCAGATCAAAGCCGCAGGCGGCGTCTCCGGCAAATCCGTGATGCTGAAACCCAATCTGCTGGCCTGGCGCAAAGCCAACGATCCGCAGGCCGTGAACCCGCGGTTCATCGTCGAAACGGCGAAAGTGTTTCTGGACGCGGGCGCTTCGCGCGTCGCCATCCTGGAGAACCCCGCCGTGCAGACCACGCCGCAGATCCTCCGTGCCATGGGAATCTCCGACGAACTGAAATCGCTCGGCGTCGATGCCGCCAATTTCACGAACTACCGGAAACAGCCCCCGCTCGACGCCGTCTGCTTCCGCAATCTGGAGATCGCCGACGAGTTCCGCGAGTACGATTTCGTCGCCGACCTGGCAAAAGCCAAGACGCACGGCATGATGACGCTGACTTTCTGCGTCAAGAACCTCTTCGGTCTCGTCAACGGCGGTGACCGTCTCGCCTGGCACCTCGCCGTCGGACGCGACTACGACAAATTCGCCGACATGCTGATCGACCTCTATCTCGTCGTCCGCCCGGCGTTCAACCTGCTCGACGCCGTCACCTGCATGGAGGGCAACGGCCCCGGGTCCGGGACTCCGACGGACCGAAATTTCATCGCGGGCGGCACGGACGCACTGGCGCTCGACGCCGCGGCGGCGCGGGTGCTCGGGGTCGATCCCGACGAACTCCATATCATCAAACGGGCGAAGGCGCGCGGTCTCTTCCCGGCGCCGGAATCGGTCGGGATCCTGGACACGCCGCCCGTCTGCGAACCCCTGGCGCTCCCGGAACGCCCCGTCATGGACATGGCGCAGCTGCATCTCGGCGTCGGCATCCCGAGATGGATTCAGAAGCCCCTTTACAAGGCGCTGGTCGTCAATCCGAAGGTCGACCCGGACAAATGCGTCGGATGCGGCGTCTGCGTGAAGATGTGCCCGCCGAAATCCCTGAAGCTCTCCGGCGGCAAACCCGACTTCGACCTCCCGCACTGCATCCGGTGTTTCTGCTGCCAGGAACACTGCCCGAAAGGGGCGATCGAACCGAAGATGACACGGACGATGCGGTTCGTGAAAGCGGTCGACCGGCTGTTCCGCGGGACAAAAAAGAGGAAAAGCAAATAAATATCGGATATTGCATTTTTTTATATTTTCCGGGATGAAACGAAAAAAATCAAAAAAAAATGCGATTTTTTTGGAAACGGACTGGAAAAAACGGAAATGAGAAGGTATATTATTAACTCTGTTTGCCGCAGAAAAGGCGGCGGCAGTCCAATTCGCTGTTCTATGCGATCCTTGCCCGGGGACACTCAGCCCAGCTGAAAATGCCCGGTATCAGACGCGGCGGACGGCAGCTCCATTGGAAACCCGTTCCGGGTCTTGCGGTGCATTGTGCCGCGGGATCCGGGATGCTCAAATACATACAATTCGCACCATCTTCAACCCAAAACCATAGCAACAAAGCGAGAACAACATGGAAGTTCGGGCAGTAACAAGGTATGTCCGCATTGCTCCGTCCAAGGGTATGGATTTCTCCCGGGTCATCCAGGGAAAATCCTACGCCGATGCGCTTGCAATCGCGGAACTTTCCCCGAGGAAGGCCGCCAAGCTGTTCGCCAAGACGCTCAAATGCGCGAAGGCGGCTGCAGCTGAGAACGGCATGAACGAAGCGTCCCTGATGGTCAAAACCGCAGTCGCGGACCCCGGTCCGATGCTGAAGCGGTTCCGTCCGAAGGCGCGCGGCATGGCGGGCAGAATCCGCAAACGCATGAGCCACTTCACGGTGGTTCTTACCGACGACTGAGATGAAAGGAAGTCACAGTGGGACAAAAAATTAATCCAATCGGGCTCAGACTTGCCCTGAACAAGAATTGGTGCTCCCGTTGGTTCGCCCGCAAGGACAACTTCGGGACGTGGCTTCACGAAGACCGCAAGGTCCGCACCTTCATTAAGAAGAACTACAATCAGGCTGCGATCTCCAACATCCTGATCGAACGCTATTTCAACCGCGTTCGCACCACCATCTTCGCCGCTCGCCCGGGCGTTCTGCTCGGCAAAAAAGGCGGCAAGGACGCCGAGATCGACAGACTGCGCGACGAAGTGAGCAAGCTGCTCGCCGACGGGCAGGAGCTCATCGTCGACGTCATCGAGGTGAAGCAGCCCGAGACCAACGCTCAGCTCGTCGCCGAGAACGTGGCTGCCCAGCTCGAACGCCGCATCGGTTTCCGCCGTGCCATGAAGAAGGCCATCCAGACCGCCATGGAACTCGGCGCCGAAGGCGTCAAAATCCAGTGCTCCGGCCGCCTCGGCGCCGCGGAACTGGCCCGCACCGAAACCTACAAGGAAGGGCGCACGCCGCTTCAGACCCTGAAGGCTTTCATCGATTACGGATTCACCGAAGCCAACACGACCGCCGGCAAAATCGGCGTGAAGGTTTGGATCTGTCACAAGGAACTCACGGAGGAAATGCAAAATGCCGTTAATGCCAAAAAGAGTAAAGCACAGAAAGGTGCAGCGCGGTAATAACGCCGGGCTGTCCCAACGTTGCAACAAACTGGATTTCGGCGATTTCGGATTGCAGACGTTTGAGCGCGGCTTCCTGACCGCCGCCCAGATCGAAGCCGCCCGTGTCGCGATCACCCGCCACATGAAACGCCGCGGCCAGGTCTGGATCCGCCTGTTCCCGTACAAGCCCTGCACGAAGAAGCCTCTGGAAGTCCGCATGGGCAAGGGCAAAGGCAACGTCGAATACTGGGTCGCCCCGGTTCAGCCCGGCCGTATGCTCTTCGAGATCTCCGGCTGCTCCGAAACCCTCGCGAAGGAGGCCATGAGCCTCGCCGCTTCCAAGCTCCCGATCCGCTGCCGCTTCGTCTCCCGGATCCCGGCCGTCTAATGTGAGGAAGGACCTGTCATGAAAAACAAAAAATCCGTCAATAAGGCCATGAAGCAGATCAGCGAACTCAAGCAGGACGAACTCGTCGCCCGCGACGCCGAACTCCGCAAGGAAAAGTTCCTGCTCCGCGCCCAGGCCAAATCCGGTCAGCTTGAAAGCCCGGCCAAAATCCGCACCGCCCGCCGCAACCTCGCCCGGGTGATGACCGAACTCAACAAACGCGCTTCGGCCGGCAAATAAGGAACACCTGAAATGGACGAAACCATTAAGACTGATACCGCAGCCGCTGCCGTCGTGCGCGGCCACCGGAAAACGCGCGTCGGAAATGTCATCAGCGACGCTCAGAACAAGACGATCGTCGTCGAGATCGTGACGCGTTCCGCACATCCCCGGTACAAGAAGGTCGTCAAGAGCCACGTCCGCTATGCGGCTCACGACGAGAACAACGAGGCGAAGGTCGGCGACCAGGTCATGATCGCGGAGACCCGCCCCCTGAGCAAGACCAAGCACTGGCGCCTGGTCAAAATCATCAGCCGCAGCGAATAATGCGAGGAGACTTGAACTATGGTTCAGATGCAATCCAGTTTTGAAGTCGCCGACAATTCCGGCGCCAAGCGCATCGTGCTCATCACCGTCCTCGGCCAGCGCAAGACCATCGCCTCCATCGGCGATATCGTCACCGCCACCGTCAAGGAAGCCATCCCCGGCGGCACCGTGAAGAAAGGCGACGTCGTCAAGGCCGTCGTCGTCCGCACCGCCGCGCGCATCCGCCGTCCCGACGGCTCCTACCTGCGCTTCGACAAGAACGCCGCCGTGATCATCGACGACCAGAAGAATCCGAAAGGCACCCGCATTTTCGGCCCGGTCGCGCGTGAACTCCGCGACAAGAACTTCATGAAAATCATTTCCCTGGCGCCGGAGGTCCTCTGATGAATAGCGAATTGAACAAGTGCCAGAAGCACTACCACGTGAAGAAGAACGACAAGGTCCAGGTCATCAGCGGCGGCTGGAAGAACAAGACCGCCAAGGTCGTGGCCATCCTCAAGAAGAAAGACCGCGTCGTCCTCGAAATCGAGAATCCCACCGACCGCGACCGTGAACGCATCACGAAGAAGCGCACCGTCCGCAAGAGCGCCGCGAATCCGAACGGCGGCCTCGCCGACCGCGCCGTCTCCGTGCACGTCTCCAACGTCAAAAAGCTCGCTTCCGCCGACGAAGGCGCGAAGAAGGCCGAGTGAGTGGAGGAACTGAACAATGCCCGATATGAGAAAATACTACAATGAGCAGGTCCGCCCCGCTCTGCAGGAAAAGCTCGGCCTCAAGAACGTCATGGAGATTCCGAAGCTGAAGAAGATCGTCATCAGCACCGGCATCGGCACCAAGATGGAAAAGGACGCCTTCTCCGAAGCCCGCACCCACCTCTCCGCCATCACCGGCCAGGCCCCCGTCGTCTGCAAGTCCCGCAAGAACATCGCGAACTTCAAGCTGCGCGCCGGCATGTCCGTCGGTCTCATGGTCACCCTCCGCGGCGACCGCATGTACCAGTTCCTCGATCGTCTGGTCCACAACGCCTTCCCGCGTGTCCGCGACTTCCGCGGCGCCCCGAAGAAGGGCTTCGACCACGTCGGAAACTACAACCTCGGGATCCCTGATGTGTCGATCTTCACCGAAATCGACCTCGACAAGATCAAGTATCCGCTCGGAATGAACATCACGATCGTGACCAGCGCGAAGACCGACGCCGCGGCGAAGGAACTTCTCTCCATGCTGGATTTCCCGTTCGCCAAGTAAGGAGACGTTAAGAAATGGCTAAGAAAAGTCTGATTGCGAAACAGAAACGCGGCGGGAAGTTCAAAGTCCGCAGCTATACTCGCTGCGCCGCCTGCGGCCGTCCCCGCGCCGTCATCCGCAAATTTAAACTCTGCCGTATCTGCTTCCGCGAAATGGCCTCCACCGGCCAGATCCCGGGCGTGATTAAGGCCAGTTGGTAACAGAAAGGAATCGAAGAAATGAGTATGCAGGATCCGATTTCAGATATGCTGACGCGCCTTCGCAACGGCTGCATGTCCATGCAGAAGGTCGTTTCCATGCCTTCTTCCATCATGAAGACCGCCATCGCGGAAGTCCTCAAGCAGGAAGGCTACATCGCCGACTACGTCGTCGAGGGTGAAACGAAGAAGGTTCTGAAGATCACCATGAAATACTTCAAACGCCAGCCCGTCATCGAAAACCTCCAGCGTGTTTCCAAGCCGTCGTGCAGACTGTACTGCGGCAGCCAGAACATTCCGAAGGTCAAGGACGGAATGGGTATCGCCATCCTCTCCACCTCGAGAGGTGTACTGAGCGGCAAAGACGCCGAGAAACAAAACGTGGGCGGAGAGATCCTCTGCTACGTCTGGTAACTTCAAGGAGTCATCATGTCTCGTATTGGTAAAAAACCGGTTGCCATCCCCGCTGGCGTCACCGCCAAAGTCGAAGACGGCGCGACCGTTATCACCGGCAAGCTCGGTACGCTCACCATCCCCACCCAGAAGCACATCACCGTCAAGGTCGAAGGCGACCAGATCATCCTGAGCCGCGACACCGACCTCGACAACGCCAAAGCGATGCACGGCCTGAACCGCGCCCTCATCAACAACGCCGTCATCGGCGTGTCCAAGGGCTACAGCAAGGGCCTCGAGATCGTCGGCGTCGGCTTCCGCGCCGACCTCGCCGGCAACAAGCTCACGCTCAAGCTCGGCTTCTCCCACGACATCAACTACATCGTGCCCGAAGGCATCAAGCTCACCGTCACCGACGGCTACAAGATCTCCATCGAGGGATACGACAAGCAGCTCGTCGGCGCCGTCGCCTCCACGATCCGCGCCTTCCGCAAGCCCGAACCCTACAAGGGCAAGGGAGTCCGCTACTCGGACGAACAGGTCACGATCAAGCCCGGCAAGAAGAACGCATAACGGGTGAAAGGAATTAAAATGACTCGCAATTCCCAAGTCAGAAGACAGCTTCGCCATGTGCGTCTCCGCAAAAGAGTCGCCGGGACGGCCTCCGTCCCGCGCTTCTGCGTCAGTCTCACTGCGAACAATATGTACTGCCAGTTCATCGACGACGACGCCGGTGTCACGCTTGCTTCCAGCTCCACGCTCTCTCCCGAGTTCAAGGCCCTGAACCTCAAGCGCAACGTCGAAGCCGCCGCCGCTCTCGGCAAGCTCGCCGCTGAAAAGGCCATCGCCGCAGGCGTCTCCAAGGTCGTCTTCGACCGCAGCGGTTTCCAGTATCACGGCAGAATCAAAGCTCTCGCCGATGCCGCCCGCAAGGCCGGCCTCCAATTCTAAGGGGTATCAACACTATGAGTTTTGACAAATCCAGAAAAGACGCTCCGGCCAAAGAGGAACGCGAGCAGTCCGACACTGAAGAAGTCGTCATCAGCATCAATCGCTGCTCCAAGGTCGTCAAGGGCGGCCGCAACTTCTCCTTCGGCGCGCTCGTCGTCGTCGGCGACCACAAAGGCAAAGTCGGCTTCGGCTACGGCAAGGCAAACGAAGTCTCCGACGCCATCCGCAAGGGCGGCGAAGCTGCCCGCAAGAACATGATCGCCATGCCCCTCTCCGGGCACACGATCCCCCACACCGTGACCGCGAAGTTCCGCGGCTCCAAGGTCCTCCTGCGTCCGGCTTCCCCCGGTACCGGTTTGATCGCCGGCGGCGCCATGCGCCCCGTCCTCAACCTCGGCGGCGTCGTCGACGTCCTCGCGAAGTCCCTCGGCTCCAGCAACCCGGCCAACGTCGTCAAGGCGACGTTCCGCGCCATCGAACTGCTGAAGACCAAGGAACAGGTCCTTGAGAAACTCGGCAAGATTTGAAGAGAAGGAGTTCATCATGAATCTGCATAGTCTCGAAACGACTCCCGGCTCCCGCAAGAACAGACACAGAGTCGGTCGCGGCGACGGCTCCGGTTGGGGCGGAACCTGCGGCCGCGGCGAAAAAGGCCAGCGTTCGCGCAGCGGCGCCGCCGTCCGCCACCACTTCGAAGGCGGCCAGACCCCGAGCTTCCGCCGCATCCCGAAGCGCGGCTTCAAGATGCACGGTGTGAAGGAGATCTTCAACGTCGTCAACGTCGGTACCCTCAACGAAGTGTTCGAGTCCGGCGCCGAAATCGACGAAGCGGTCCTCCTCAAGGCCGGTCTCGTCGCCAAGAACAAGGCCCCTCTCAAGGTCCTCGGCACCGGCGACGTCAACAAGGCCCTCAAGGTCAAGGCGCAGAAGTTCTCCGCCTCCGCCAAAGCCAAGATCGAGGCCGCCGGCGGCTCCGTCGAAGTCATCGAATAACCCTTGCGGCATCCCCGCCGGAAATTGAGGCAACATGTTCAAAGCATTCATCAACGCTTTCAAGATCAAGGATCTCCGCAACAAGATCCTGTTTTCCGCAGCGGTCATCATTGTCTGCCGGATCGCGGCCAACATCCCGTGCCCCGGAGTCAACACAGGTAACCTCAAGCTTTATTTCGACAAGCTCTCCCAGGACACGGCGGGTGCCGGCGGATTCCTGGGCATGATCGACCTCTTCAGCGGCGGCGCTCTCCAGCAGTTCGCCGTCGGAGCGCTCGGCATCATGCCCTACATCTCCGCCTCCATCATCATGCAGCTCCTGGTCCCCGTCCTCCCCGCGCTCGAACGTCTCAAGCGCGAAGGCGAGGCCGGGATGAACAAGATCAACCAGTACACCCGCTACCTCACGATCGTCATCTGCGTCATCCAGGGCGCCATGACCGCGATCGCCATGACGCATCCGGAACGCCTCGGTCTCCCCGCGGCGCTCCCCGGTCAGCCGCTCGTCAGCGGCAACCTCTCCGCGTTCGTGTTCTTCTCGGTCATCATCCTGACCTGCGGAACGATGATCCTGATGTGGCTCGGTGAAAAGATTACGGACAAAGGCATCGGAAACGGCGTGTCGATCATCATCACGATCGGCATCATCGACCGTCTTCCGAAGTCGATCGCCCAGCTGTACGACATGTGGCAGAGCGGCGGCACGGGCGACGCCCGTTTCCGCACCCCGCACGTGCTGCTCCTGATCATCATCTTCGCCGTTGTGACCGCCCTCACGATCATCCTCTGCCAGGGCGTCCGCAAAGTGCCGATCCAGATGGCGCGCAAGACCGTCGGAAACAAGGTCGCGGGCGGCAGCACCTACATGCCGCTCAAGGTCAACTTCCCCGGCGTCATGCCCATCATCTTCGCCGGCGCGATCCTGATGTTCCCGCCGATGATCCTCAGGCTCATCCCGAGCTCCCGGATCGCCGCGCTCCAGCAGTACTTCAACCACGGGTCCTACGCCTACATGCTGATGTACGGCGCGCTGATCATCGCGTTCTCCTACTTCTGGGTCTCGAACATGTTCAACCCGGTGCAGATCGCGGACAACCTGAAGAAGGAAGGCGCCTACGTGCCCGGCATCCGGCCCGGCAAGCCCACATGCGATTACCTCGACGACCTGATGACCCTCATCACGTTCGCCGGCGCGATCTTCCTGTGCGCGCTTTCCATCTTCCCGATGCTCCTCACGATGTGGCTGAAGATCCCGTATGCCGTGGCATCGTTCTTCGGCGGCACCAGCCTGCTGATCATCGTCGGTGTGACCATTGACACGCTCTCCCAGATGGAATCGCTCCTGGTGATGAAAAACTACGAGGGATTCCTCCAGCGCGGACGGCTCCGTTCCCGCAGAGGCTGACCCTGTGCGGTGCGGCGGCCGGGTTTACGCCCGCTCCTCGGCATCGCATGCGATTCATCTGCACGGTTTCGCACCCGTCTTTTGGTTCCGGCCAAAAGACGGGTCGTTTGATTTTTCCGGGAAGGACAACTATATTAATAGGACCGTTTGGTTCTCCGTCGTTCGCGCATACACGGAACAAACGAGCCATCGCGCCTGTCTATAGAAACAGTTTTGGAACGACCATCATGAAAACATCCTCTGCGCATCATAACATCCGGCATGCGCTGTTCACGGCAATCCTGGCCGGAACCGCGTTCTCATGCATTGTGTCCTGTTCCAAGCCCGCCCCGGAAACCCCGATGGAACGTTCCCGCGTCCTGCTGCGCCTTTTCGGCGACCTGGACCGCAGGGACAACGCCGAAGCGCTCAAAAGCATCGAGACCTACCGCAACCTTGAGCCGACGGATCCGTTCCTTCCCGAACTGGAGCACATCGTCCGGGCGAACAGCGTGATCGCATCGGCAAGGGGCAAGCTGGATGCCGGCGACGTAGCAGGAGCAGCAGCCGACCTCGACGCCTATTGCCTCAAGTACGGCGACGTCAATAAATCCGTCTCGGAAGCCAAGACGAAAGTCGATCTCCTGCTTGAGGCGCAGCGCCTGAATGAAAAACTGCTTGCGGCGGATTTTTCCGACGATCTCCGCACCGCCGCCGTCGACCTGGACAAGTTCGGAAAAGCCAATTCCAAGCTCTTCCCGAACCTCTCCGCCTATGCAACCGCAAAGATCAGGGAGGCCGACAAACGCGCCGTCGTGGAAAAGGACGATGCGTGCGCCGCACTTCTCCTGGACGCCATGGACGCCGCGGCAGCCGGACGGAAAGCCGAAGCCGCTGCTCTGGCCACGCTTCTGGAACTGAACGCGGATGCCGCGCAGCTCGCCGGGTTCAAAGCCTGGCTGCGCCGGCGCCCCGCGAATCCATAATCAACCAGCAATAGAAAGGTTCTCACGATGAACAGTAAATCCCTTCTTGTCCTTTTCGCGGCATGCGCCGTATCGTTTTTCGCAGCAGCCCAGAGCGCACCGTCGCTCTCCCTGAGGGGCGATCCTTCCATGGACGGCGGCATGGTCGCGCTCGGCAGCGACGAAGCAACGGAAGCCGCCCTCCGCAGGGCGCTGCTCTCCCAGCCCGCCTCGGAGGAGGAAGTGGAGAAGGCGCTCTCCTTCATGCCGGACGTGGTCGCCGAAGTCAACGGGACCAGGATCACGAAACAGCAGATCGTCGACCTGCTCCTGTCGAAGAAGGTCTCCCAGCAGGTCCTGGCGATCACGCCCGAATCCTACCTGCGCACCGCCATGCAGCAGTACGTCGACCAGAAGATCGACACCGCGATCCTGAAGCAGAAGGCGAAGGAAGCGGGGTTCGTCCCGTCCGAGGAGCTTGTGAAGACGCATTTCGACGCCTCCATCAGGAAGCTGCCTGCCGACCAGGTCGAAGCCCTGGAGGACCAGCTCAAGGCACGCGGCCTTTCTCTGGAATCCTACCGCGACGAGATCGCGAAGGAAACCGACATCCAGGAGAACGCGTCCATCGCCGCCTACGAGGAGAAGCATTTCATCGAGAAGACCGAAAAGGCCGTCGACGACGATGCCGTCGAAAAGTTCTACCGTGAAAACCAGCAGAAGTTCGCCATCCCGGAGAACATCACCGTCGCGCACATCCTGATCCAGTGCGAACCCGTCTCCGCCCTCGACTCCAAGGAAGAGAAGGAAATCAAGACGAAAGCCGACAAGCTCGCGAAGGAGCAGATCGACGAGATCTACGCCGCGCTCGTGAAGGATCCCGGCAGCTTCGAGAAGCTCGCCCAGGAAAAGAGCAACTGCCCCTCGGGCAAGCGCGACAACGGCAGGCTGCCCGCGTTCGACAAGGACGGCGAGGTGCTCGACGGCTCCGGCATGCTCGACCCGGATTTCAAGGACGCAGCGTTCAAGATCGAAAAGGTCGGCGACTTCACCAAGCCCGTGCACACACAGTTCGGCTACCACATCATCAAGCTCCTGAAACAGGATCCGAAGGGCTATCTCCCGCTCGAAAAGGTCAAGGGCGAAATCCACGATTTCCTCGTCGACAAGACCGTCTCCGAGGAGATCCAGGCCATGGTCAAGGACGAACGCGCCAAGGGCAATATCAAGGTCTACGATTTCACGCCCGCCAGGACAGATTCGAAGAAGCAGAAGGATGCCGACGCGGCTCCGCTCCCAATCCTCTGACCGAAAAAAGCTCTCAGAAATCTCGCGGCGCGTCCGGCGATCCGGGCGCGCCGTTTTTTTCGTTGCAGGACGGCACACTTTGGCACGGCGATGGGACAGAATGTCGCATTATATAGAACATAAAACAGGCGCGCGGAGGCGGATTCGAGGCGGCGAAGCACGGTGAGGTCGAATTGGCATAAAGTATGCTCAATCTTTGTAATGCAACTATAATACAACTCCATTGACGCGAGCCGCACGGAAGAAACCGCACAGGTTCGCCGTTGAAACAAAGGACAAGCCGACATGCCCACCTACGAATACGTCTGCAGGAACTGCGGATATGAATTTGAGAAATTCCAGCAAATGACCGAGGACCACCTGAAAACATGCCCGGAATGCGGCAAGGACACCCTGAAACGCAAGATCGGCGCGGGCTCCGGCGTGATCTTCGTCGGGTCCGGATTCTACTGCAACGATTACAAGGGCGCAAACGCGAGCCTGGGCAACCCGACGTCGAAGAAGACCAAAACTTCCGTCGCGCCCGCCGCGAAACCCGCAAAAACCTCCAAGAAATAACGCTCCTCACTGCTTTTTTCCACATTCAAAACAAAGGAGACAGAACCATGTCCAAGCATATGCAATTCAAAGCCGAAGTCAAAGAACTGCTCAGCATGATGATCAATTCGATCTACTCGAACCGGGAGATCTTCCTGCGCGAGCTGATCGCGAACGCCGCCGACGCACTCGACAAACGGCGTTTCCTGGCGCTGACCCGCCCCGAACTCGCCAGCGAGGGCGAAATCCGCATCACCGCCGACGAAGCCGCCTGCACGCTGGCGATCTCCGACAACGGCATCGGCATGACGAGGGAGGAACTGGTCGAAAACCTCGGCACCATCGCGCATTCCGGTTCGCGCGGGTTCCTCGCCGAACTGAAGAAGGCGCAGGAGGAGAACCCCGCCTCCGCGCCCGAGCTCATCGGGCAGTTCGGCGTCGGGTTCTACGCCGCGTTCATGGCCGCCGACAAGGTGTCCGTGCTGTCGAAGAAGGCGGGCGAAGACCAGGCGTACCAGTGGGAATCCACGGGCGTCGACACGTTCACCGTGAACGAGGCGGAAAAGGACGACGCCGGCACGACCGTGACCCTGCACCTGAAAGACGATTTCAAGAACTACCTCGAATACTGGACCGTGTCGTCCGTGGTCCGCAAATACTCCGACTTCATCGAATACCCGATCCGGATGGCGCACAAGACCAAGGACAAGGACGGCAAGGACGTCATCGAGGACGAGACGCTGAACACCATGAAGGCGATCTGGCTGCGCCCGGAATCCGAGGTCACCGAAGACGAATACAAGAGCTTCTATTCGCACCTGTCCGGCGACTACGAAGCGCCGCTGAAGCGCATCGTCTTCTCCGCCGAGGGCGCGTCCGAGTTCAAGGCGCTGCTCTTCCTCGCCGCCAAGCTCCCGTTCCAGTACCAGTTCGGCGTCCGCAGCAAAAAGACACTGAGCCTGTACGTGAAGCGCGTCTTCATCACCGACGAATGCCCCGGCATGCTGCCGGACTACATGAACGGCTTCGTGTCCGGCGTGGTCGATTCGAGCGACCTGCCGCTGAACATCTCCCGCGAGACCCTGCAGGACAACCCGCAGATCAAGCGCATCTCCAAGGCCATCGTGAAGCGCGTCTTCTCCGAGCTCCAGACCATGATGGAGAAGGACCGCGCCGCATACGAGAAATTCTACGGCGAGTTCGGCCGCCTCATCAAGGAAGGCGCGTACAGCGACTGGGAAAACCGCGAGAAGCTCCAGAATCTGCTGCTCTTCGAGACAATGAACGGTGAACCCGGCAAGCTCGTCTCGCTGAAGGAATACTCCGATGCCATGCCGCCCACGCAGAAGGCCATCTACTTCATCACCGGCGAGTCCCGCGCCGCCGTGGACCATTCCCCGCAGCTGGAGCTCTTCCGCCAGCAGAAGCTCGACGTGCTGTACCTGCTCGACCCGGTCGACGAGTTCGTCATCAACGGCATCGGCAGATACGCGGAGAAGGACATCGTGTCCGTCTCCAAGAGCGACCTGAAGCTCGACGAACCCGTGCAGAAGGAGCTTGAGAAGAAGACCGAGGAGGCCGCAAAGCAGAACAAGTCCCTGCTGGAGTTCCTGAAGAAGACCCTCGAAAACCGGGTGAAGGACGTCCGGTTCTCCGCGCGCCTCACCGAGAGCGTCTGCTGCCTCGTCGGCGACGAGGCCGACCCGTCCGTGAACATGCAGCGCCTGATGAAGGCGATGAAGCAGGAGGCGCCGGAAGTGAAGCGCATCCTCGAACTCAACCCCGACGCCCCGCTGATCCAGGCGATGGCAAAGAAATACGAGGCGGAACCCGGCAGCTCCGTGCTGGTGGACTACGCCGCCATGCTCTACGACCAGGCCCTGCTCTGCGAAGGGTCCGAACTCCCCGACCCCGCCGCGTTCGCCCGCAGGACCGCGAAACTGATGACCGACGGTCTGAACCGGAACTGAACCGAGAACGGAAGGCACCCCCCTCATGCCCGCGCGACACACCGAACTATACGATTTGCTGGAAATCTCTCCCGACGCCGACGAGGACGCCATCAAGAAGGCGTACCGGCGCCTGGCCGTGAAATACCATCCGGACAAGAACCCCGGCAACAAGGAGGCCGAGGAGAAGTTCAAGAAAATCTCCCACGCCTACGAAATCCTCGGCAACAAGGAAAAACGCCAGATCTACGACCAGTACGGCGAGGATGCCGCGAACGGAAACGGAGCGGGCGGCGGCGGGTTCTCCGGCGACCCCTTCGACATCTTCAACCAGTTCTTCGGCGGGGGAGGAGGAGGTTTCGAGTCGTTCTTCGGCGGCGGCCGCAGACGCGACCCGAACGGGCCGCAGGAAGGCGCCGACCTGCGCTACAACCTCGGCATCACGCTGGACGAGGCATTCAAGGGCGTTACGAAGAAGATCGAGTTCAACCGCCCCGGCCTGTGCACCACATGCGGCGGCACCGGATGCGCCGACGGCACGAAGCCGGAACGCTGCGACCGCTGCAAAGGCAGCGGCCAGGTCGGCGTCTCCCAGGGCTTCTTCACCATGATGCACGAATGCCCCGTCTGCCACGGCACCGGACAGAAGATCGCCCACAAGTGCGCGAAATGCAACGGCGCGGGCAAGGTCAGCGTCCACCGCGCCATCGAAATCCACATCCCCGCCGGCATCGACACCGGGAACAGGCTTCGCGTGAACGGCGAGGGCGAACCCGGCCTGCGCGGCGGCTCGGACGGCGACCTGTACATCATGATCCAGGTCCGCCCGGACAAACGCTTCCAGCGCGAGGACGAGGACATCTATGCCGAATACCACATCCCGTTCCCCGTAGCCGCGCTCGGCGGCACGGTCGTCATCCCGACCGTCCACGGCGACGCTGAACTGACGATCCCGGCGGGAACGCAGAACGGCGACGTGCTCACTCTGAAGGGAAAAGGCATGCCGGTGCGGCAGCGCCAGGGCCTCTTCGGCAACCACCATGTGAAGCTCACGATCGACGTCCCGCGCAAGCTCAACGACGCCCAGCGCGAAGCCCTGAAGGCCTATGCGGCGGCGTTCCGGCCGGACGGCGGCGGCACAACGGACAACGGCTCCGGCCCGAACTTCACCATCAACGCCGACAACGATCCGAGCTTCTTCCAGAAGTTCAAAGACAAGATCGGACTGTGATCCATGGCCGCGCGCACCCAGCAGATCCTTTGCGGTTTCGAGGACAAGGCCCTCGCACCCTACGCCGTCCATGCCGACTCGCTCCACGGGCGGCGCTACCCTGAAACGCCGCACCCGTACCGGACCGAATTCCAGCGCGACCGCGACCGCATCCTGCACAGTCAGGCGTTCCGGCGGCTGGAGTACAAGACCCAGGTCTTCCTGAGCACGTCCGGCGACCATCTGCGGAACCGCCTCACGCACACGATCGAGGTGGCGGGCATCGCACGGACGATCGCACGGAGCCTGGGGCTGAACGAAGACCTCACGGAAGCCATCGCGCTCGCGCATGACCTCGGGCACACGCCGTTCGGGCACGCCGGGGAACGCACCCTGCACAGCCTGATGGAAGGGCACGGCGGATTCGACCACAACCTCCAGGCGATCCGCGTGGTGGACCTGCTGGAGACCAAATACCCCGCCTACGACGGCATCAACCTCACCTGGGAAACCCGCGCGGGCCTCATCAAGCACCGTTCGCCGCTGCATCCGACCCTGCTCGACGACAGGGAGCTCGCCCCGGCCCCGTGCCTGGAGGCGCAGGCCGCCGACCTCGCCGACGACCTCACGTACTACGGGCACGATGTCGACGACGGGCTGGACGCCGGGATCATCACGGAGGACATGCTGGACGACATCGCGATCTGGCGCATGGCCGCCGAGGAAACGAAGTCGCTCGGGCTGAAGCGCGGCGACGACAAATTCCTGACCTACACCGTGCGCGCGCTCATCAACCGCATGGTCGGCGACGCCATCGAGACCTCCGCGAAGCTGATCGAGGCATCCGGCGTGAAAGCGCCCGGCGACGCGCCCGCAAAGGGCATGACGCTGATCGCATGGAGCCAGGAATTCCGGGTGCTGACCAGCGAATTGAGGACGTTCCTGTACGAAAACCTGTATTTCTCGCAGGAACTCAAGAAGCTTAACCAGCTGTCGAAGGACCGCATGTCGTTCCTGTTCGAGACCTTCGTGAAGCACCCCGAATTCGCGGGCAGCCAGCTCCGCCGGAGACTGGAGTTCGACGGCATCCACAGGGCCGTTACGGATTACATCGCCGGCATGACCGACGTTTTCGCCATCTGCGAATACCACAGACTGAAATGACCGCCCCCGCCAGCGCGCAGGCATACGGCAGGGCGGGGATCTGATACCGGGGCAGCACGACCGGACCCGCCGCCGCCAGATAGTACAGCGCGGGAAGGACGGACACGACCAGAACCGCCCAACGTTTTTTCCTCGCGCAGATCCACGCTCCGGCGGCCGTCAGAACCCACAGCGCCGCATGGATCAGCACGAACGGCACCGCAAGGAACGCCGCGGCATAACTGCCGTCCATGTAGTGCCGGAACGCCGCCAGAACGCCGTCCTTCCGAAGGACCGCCAGCGTGCCGCGTTCTCCCGTCCGCAATCCGAGGTTCTGCAGGAAATCCGGCAGGTCGGGCAGCAGGATCCACACCTGGAAAAGATGCGTGGCAGCAGCCGACCAGGGATGCGCCAAGATCGCCTCCCGGTAGCGTTTCAGATACCATTCCTCGCGTTCCTGAAGGCTGACCTGCCGCCATTGACTGGTTGTCATGAATTCATGCTCTGCCTGATATTCCAGCCAGACGCGTACCTCGTTGGCGTCGCTGTGATGCGCATGAGCCAGGATCGCCGCCGTGTTGTGAAGCGCCGTGAGGCCGGAATTGCGGTCGACGACGAATCCCGCCCCGACGGCACGGTTGCGGAGCATCCACGGCACGATGATGACGGCGGAAATGAGCGGCACGAGCAGTACGGCGCATACGGTTTTCCGCCGGGTCTTCACCACGAACGGAGCCGTCATGAACAGCAGGATCAGGACCGGAATATTGACCGGTTTTACCAGCACGGTCGCCGCGGCAAAGACGGTTCCGAAAATGAAATCGCGCAGGCGTCCGGTCCGCATGGACTTGACGAGATACATCGCCTGGAAAGCCACCAGGAATCCGAGCAGCGTGTCCGACAGGATCAGCGGAGCCGCCGCGAGCGAAGTCAGGTTCAGTGCGTACAAGACCGCCGCCCAGAAGCCCGCGCGCCGTCCGGCGAGATAACGCCCGGTCACGCCGACCGGGAAGACCCCGAGCGCGCCGACCAGGCATCCCGCCAGGGCAAATGCAACCGGCGACCGCCCGAAAAGCCGTCTCAGTGCCGCGAGGAATACGATGTAGCCCGGCGGACGCTGCACCGCCGGGTGCTGGACGACAACACAGTCTTTGACGCCCGGACCATGATGGAACCGTGCGGGATTATGCTGCGGCTTCGTGTTGATCGCGCCGTCTTCGGCAAGGGCGTATGCCGGAAGCAGATACGTTTCGCTGTCCGGCCTCTGCAGGCGGTCCGGATCCCTCAGCGCCGGGACCGCGCACAGCACGCGGATCGCCAGCGCCAGTACGAAGACCGGCAACAGGCGCAGCAGGAAACGGTGTTTGACGGAAAGGCTGGAAAACATGGAAAAAGGTTCCTATTGAGGCGGAAAGCCTTTTTTATAAAAGAAAAATGGTCGGGATTCTCCGAAAAGAAGTTGCATTTTCCGCATGTTGGTGTATATTATAAATTGCCGTGTTGCTTTAAAGTAGCGCGGTTTTCTCAGAAATCAAATACAATTCCAACATATATGAGGTTAAAAATGAAAGATTCCATCCATCCCGCGTATGGTCCGGCGAAGGTCATCTGCGCCTGCGGCAAAGTCTGGGACATCTACTCCACCCGCAAAGAGCAGAAAGTCGGTATCTGCGCCGAATGCCACCCGTTCATCACCGGCAAACAGAAACTGGTCGACGTCGCTGGCCGCGTTGAGAAATTCCGCCGCCGCTACCAGAAACCCGCCAAGTAATTCGGTTTCCCGATCGGACGGAACGGCGGTTTCCCGCACAGGATGCCGCCGGATCAAGCAGCCCGGACCCCGCATTTTCGAACGGAGGCCGGGTTGTTTTTTTGAAGGGCACCTCTGTTGATTTTGTTCGGCGGCTTTTTGCATCTGGACAAAGTCCGACTGGAAAGATTTTCGGCGGTTGCGTTTTCAGGTAGCCGCACTTCAAATCTTTCTGCATCGTCTTTTTTGCCCATCTGCCGAAAACCCCATCCGAACCAATCAACAAAGATACCCTGAAACAAACTGGAAAACAGCCCCATGCGCCCGGAAGACTTCACACGGCAGATCGAACGATTCAAGGCCCGGCGCGACAAGCTCGAAACGGAGCTGTCCGACCCCGGCGTCTACTCCGTCCCGGCACGCGCCTCCGCGCTCGCACGCGAACGGCAGCGCCTGGATGGCATCGTCGCCGCGTACGGCAAATGGACCGGGGCGCTGGACGCCGCACGGGAAAACCGCGGCCTGCTGGAAACCGAACGCGATCCTGAATTCCGCACGCTGATCGAAAGCGACCTGGCCGAACAGGAACGGACCGCGGACGAGGCGGAACAGGAACTGATGGTGCGGCTGGTCCCGCCGGACAAAGCGGACTCCCGCGACGCCATCGTGGAAATCAAGCCCGCCGCGGGCGGTGAGGAGGCGGCGCTCTTCGCGGGTGACCTCTTCCGCATGTATCTGCACTACGCGGAGAAACGCGGCTGGAAGTGCGAAGTGATGGAGCAGTCGGATTCCGAGCTCGGCGGCCTGAAGGGCGTGATGTTCTCCCTCTCCGGCGAGGACATCTTCTCCCGCATGAAATACGAAAGCGGCGTCCACCGCGTCCAGCGCATCCCCGTTACGGAGTCCGGCGGCCGTATCCATACCTCGACCGTGACCGTCTCCGTGCTGCCGGAAGCAAGCGAGACCGACGACATCGCAATCCGGCCGGAGGACCTCGAAATCTCCACGTTCCGTTCCTCCGGCCCCGGCGGGCAGAACGTAAACCGGACCGATTCCGCCGTCCGCATCCGGCACATCCCGAGCGGGCTGGTCGTGGCGAGCCAGCAGGAACGCTCCCAGATCCGCAACCGCGAGATCGCCCTGCGCATCCTGAAGAGCCGTCTGCTGGAGATCCAGCGGGCAGAAGAGGCGGCGAAACAGGCCGCCAGCAAACGCCTCCAGGTCGGGACCGGCGACCGCAGCGAACGCATCCGCACCTACAATTTCCCGCAGAACCGCGTCACGGACCACCGGTTCGGCGTGGTGTCCGTCTTCAACCTCCCCGCGCTCATGGAGGGCGACCTGGACCTGCTGCTCGACCCGCTTTTCCTGGCGCATGGCAGGCTCGTGGTGGAGGATTTCCTGAAAAATCCCGGGGAAGAGTCCTGACCGAAGCTTGATTTTTCGGCACGGCCGTGGCATATTTATAACAAAGGGGGAAACCGGCGGGGAAGCCGGTTCGAAAACAAGGAGGGGAATCATGTATTACGCGCATACCACCCGCGGCATCGAACCGCAGGACGTCCGCACCTACGCCCGCGTCATCCGCGAGATCGACGAGGAACGCCGCGAACTGGCGGCTTTTGCCGAGAGTCACAATGCGCTCCGGCCCGGTTTCGGAACGGAGCTCGCCCGCCACAGGGACCGCCTGCACGACCTGACCGAACAGGAGGAACTGATGATGATCCGGACGCGCTATGTCGACTTCGAACCGCACTGGCGGGCGCACCGGAAATTCTGGGGGTTCTTCCGTTCGGCGGCCTCCCGCGAGGAACTGCTCTTCTGCTCCGACTGGCTGCGGCAGCACGAATCCGCCGCCGACACGGAGTTCCGCCAATGGCTGCGGCACGGCTGCATGCCGGATGCGGAGGAGGACTGCAACGGCTGCCTGTACCGTACGGACCCGGAACGCATCCTGCTGACGGTGAAGATGCAGTTGATCTGAACTCCGCCCGATGTCGCGCCACCTCGAAGGCTGCATGGCCTTTTCCGGCAGAAGCTGCTTCCCGGCATAAAAAAGCAGTTGCCGCCATGTTCCGGAATGCGCCAGGCGGAACGCCTGTTTTATCCGAGGGGAAACCGCCTCGAAAAAAAAAACGCAATGCAGATGGATATTTCTCGAAAAGATTTGCTTTTTCATGTTCTCGTGCTATAGTAGAATAATTACGTAAGACCCGGGTTGAAACCCGGCACCGGATTCCGCTATGGCGAAGGAGAACAGAACATGCCGCCTGAAATCGTTGCTTTTTTCATATTTTTGGTGATTCCCCTGATCCTTTTCGCCGGGATCGCGCCTGTCATCTGCCTGATCCTTCTGGTCAAGTGCAATTCGAAACTCAAGGATGTCCTGTCCCGGCTCAAACGGATGGAAGACCGGTTGAACGAGGCGGCATCCGGATTCCGTACCCACGAACCCGGCAGCCAGAGATCCGATTCCCGCGCGCAGCAGCCTGCCGCACTGGTCGACCGGCCGGAAGTCAGGATCCCGACCGCCGATGGAAAAGGCTCCAAAACGGTGCCCGGATTCCTGTTGTCAAATCAGACCGCCGCGAATGCGCCTCAAAAACCGCCTGAAATCAAACCTGAAGTCAAATCCGAGGCTCCATCCGCCGCCCTCAACCCGGAAGTCAAACCGGCGCCTCAGCCGCCTGAAATCAAGCCTGAAATCAAGTCAGAGGCTCCTTCTTCGGTCAAGCCCGAGGTCAAGCCCATGCCTGTTCATGCGGAGCCTCCGGCGCAGGCGGCGTCGGCTGCCGAACCGAAACAACCTCCAATTCCGAAAGCGCCGCCCGAACAACCTCAAGTCAAGGCGCCGCCCGCTGCGTCCGCGTCTGTTTCCGAAAAGGAGGCGTTCGGCGGCACAGCCATGCGGAACGAGGCAAAAGAGAAATTGCCCGTTTCGCCTGTTCCGCCGCCCCCTGCGCCGAAACGTGCCGCCATCGAGGAACGCACGGCCGAAACGCTGTCGAAGATATGGCAATGGCTGGTCGTCGGAGAGGAATACCGCAAGGGCGGCATGTCGAAGGAATACGCGGTGGCGACGACCTGGATGCTCCGTGCGGCGATGCTGCTTCTGGTGCTGGGCCTGGCATATTTCATCAAGTACACGCATGACCGCAATCTGCTCCCGCCGGAACTCCGCCTGTCCGCCGCCTGCCTGTTCACTCTTGTGCTGCTCGGCATCGGATGCCGTCTGCTGAAGGGCGAGAAATACCGGGTTTTCGGAACGGCGCTTGCCGGGGCCGGGTTCACGGGGCTGTACCTGTGCGTGTTCGCGAGCGTGTCGGTCTATCATCTTCTGGACGCATGGATCGGGCTTGCCGGGCTGGTCGTGGTGACGGCCGCGGGCGTCGCTCTGGCGCTGCGGTTCGACTCCATCCTGCTTGCCGTGCTGGCTGTCTGCGGCGGCTACCTGGCGCCGGTCCTGATGGACACCGGTTCGCGAAACCTCGCCGGGCTGTTCGCCTACATGCTGATCCTGGTCGCCGGCTCGCTCGTCGTCGCGCGTCAGCGTTCCTGGCAGCCGGTCAACATCCTGTCGTTCCTCTTCACCTGGGGCATCTACGCCGCCTCGAAACCGTTCCCGAAATACGTCGGCATTGAAACGCCCCTGGTCAAATCCGCGGACTGGCTTCAGATCGCGGACGACGTGAACCGGGGCTATGCGATCGCACTGGGCGCCGGGGTGCTGTTCTTCCTGGCGTTCTGCGTGCAGACTGTTGCGTTCAACCTGTTTACGAAGCGGAAAGTGTCCCTGCTGGAACTTGGGTTCGCCGCGCTGAACGGCATCGTGTTCATGGCTTTGGCGATCCCGCCGACGATCGGCATCTACGGACGCGAATACGCCGCCGCGGTCACGTTCGGCGGTGCGCTTGTCTATCTGCTCCAGATCGCGCTGCTGATCCGTGCGAAACTGGAGGACCGCAACCTGCTGCTGACCCTGCTCGTGTTCGCCTGCGGCCTGATCTCCCTGACGTTCCCGCTGTTGCTGAAACAGGACCACCTGGCGGTGGCGTGGGCGGCGCAGGCGGCGGCGATGCTGTACATCGCCTGCCGGACGCGTTCCGGCATCCTCCTGCGCCTGAGCTACATCGTCTACCTGATCGCCGCGGTGCGCCTGCTCGGGTTCGACCTGTCGCGCGGGTACTGGCGCCACAGCGTCACGTTCTGGACGCGCCTGCTGAACTTCGGCTCCTACACGGCTGCGCTCGCCGGCGGGTTCTTCCTGCTGAAACGCTACGGCGCGGACTTCGTGTCCGCTTCGGGTGAAACCGTTCCTGCGGGTGGAGAAACCCGGCCCGTGTATTCCCGTTCGGCGAAGACCATGTTCTGGAGCGCGTTTGCCGTGAGTTTCATCCTGATCGCGGGCGAGTTCACTTACCTGCCGCACCTGAAGATCAGCGGCGGCATAGCGACCGCCGCCGTGTATCTGCTGCTCCTGTCGCTGATCCCGAGGCTCTTCCGGGAGAACACTAACGCCATCATAACGGCGGGCATCGTCCTGCTCATGGTGTTCCTGATCATTGTCATTCCCTACTTTCTCGCGTGCCCCGGCGGCCATTCCGTGCATGATTCGCTCTGGCGGTTCTTCCCGAACCTCCTGGCCGTGGCGGCGCTGGTTTTCGCGGGGATGGTCTTCGGGCGCCTCGGCGACGGAAAGGACGAGAAACCGGGCGAAAAAGCCCCGGGTGTCTGGGCAGCCAATGGCTTCATCATGAACGCGTTCATTTTGTGGTTCATTTACAGCACGAAGGAAACGTCCTTCCTGGTCGGGCTGTACGGATCGCAGAACGGCGCGCGGATCGCTGTCTCGCTGCTCTGGGGCGTCTATGCGCTGGCGCTCCTCGCGTTCGGCATCCTGCGCAAAAAGAAGCCCGTGCGCATCCTCGCGCTGGGGCTCTTCGCCGTGACCGTCCTGAAAATATTCTTCCACGACCTGGCCGGGACGCCCGCGCTGTACCGGATCGCGGGCTGCATGGTCACCGGCGCCGTGCTTGTCGCCGGGGCCTGGCTGTATGCGCGGTTTGCACAGAAAGGAGACGCATCCGATGAAACCCGTCCGTAACATCAAACTCCTGAGCGCCGCGGCATACTTCCTGCTGGCTGCCGCGACCGGGCTTTCCGCGGAGAAGACCGCCCCGTTCCCATTTTTCAAGGATATCGTCATCCCGGAACACGCAAGTGACATTTCTGCGTTCACGATCGACGCCGACATCTACCGCGAGACCGGAGTGATCCCGAACGGCATCCGCATCGTCGGTCCGGACGGGGAATTCCGTCCGTTCATCGTCAGCGAGGAGAAGCAGCTTGACCGTGCCTGGCCCGTAGAATCGAATTATTCCGCGACCGTCACCGGGTTCGAGACCCTCCCGGACGGCTCCGTGCGCATCTCGGCAAGCATGAACCCGGCCGGCATCCCGGATTCCGCCGAACCGCAGGTCGTCGGCCTGCGGATCCAGACCGCCGCGAAGGATTTCGACAAGAAGGTGAAAGTCTATGACGCGAGCGGCAGGAACCTGATCGCCGAGGGCGCGTTCCTGGACTATTCCAGCCGGGTCAACCTCAGAAACGACTCCGTGCGGTTCCCCGCCCCGGTGAAGGAATTCAGCTTCGTGATCGTCATGGACAACTACACGGAGATCAAGGATTCGCCGCTCTTCCGCGTCACGGAGGGCGACACGAACATCGTGGAGCAGGAAAAATTCCGCGAGTCGCCGAAGATCAGCGGCATCTCCCTGCAAATCGTGCAGAAACGGAGAAGCCTGTACCCCGTTTCCGCCCCCACGCCCGTCGAAATCCTCTCCCGCGAGGAGAAAGGCAAAACCACGGTCGTGAGTTTTTCCAATGGCTTCGCGCCGCTCGACAGCATCACCGTTGATTGTTCCGACGCCTTTTTCTCCCGGCCATACCGCCTCTATAACGAAACAGGGAAGCTCGTTGCGTCCGGGACGGTCCGCAAACTCGAAACAGCGTCTTTCAGCACGTCCGCATCCGCCCGCGTCATTTCGATTTCCGAGACACGCTCCCGGACCTGGAAGCTCGAGCTGGACAACGGCGAGAACGACGAGCTGAAGGACATTTCGCTTCAGGCGAGCGGCCCGGTCCATCAGGTCCGGTTCCTCTCCATGAATCCTGCCGCGTCCGCCACAGGGGAAACGTCTCCGTCCGGCTACAGGGTTTACTACGGCGCTGTCGGCCAGGCCATGCCGCCGTCGGACTTCACGGATGTCCTGCGGAGCAGGGAGGAGCCCGTCCTGTCCGGCGCCGCGGTTTCCGCGCAGCAGGAGAATCCGGTCTTCGATGCAAGCGGACCGGTCGTCCGGAACTGGGGTATGGTCTACAAGATCATGATGGGCGCAGCCGCCTTCGCGGTCCTGCTGATCCTGCTCTTCTCCGTCAAAAAGATCGACAAGGTCAACGACTGAGGCGAGTGAGCCGGAAAGGCGTCTCTGATCCGCTCCCCTGTTTGACCGCCGCTCCTCCGACCTTCGGCCGGGCGGCGCGTTACCGCCTGGCAGGCGAGGGGTCCGGTTCGGTCAGGGCGTTTTCGACGGCCCGGACCGTGCACCCGGAATCGTTCCACACGAGGTATGCGTAATTGCTGTCCACGGTGAAACTCTTTTTGGCATTTTCCCTGATGGAGGTGTTTCCCGCGACGGACTCGGCATCCAGGACAACGGTGTAGGTGACCGGGACGTCTCCCTTCGTTCCGCTTTCCGTGACCGTCTCCACGGAGTCAAACATCGTGAGGATGACGTAGCGTCCGTCCGTGATGATGCCGGTGATGGTGCCGGAGAACGAAAGGTTGGTGTTGGACGGGATGGCCTTCGCGCGGATGCAGTCGGCGATCTTGCTGTTCGTTTTCCAGCGGCGCGCCGAGGCGGACCTTGTGCGGTTCGAGGTGGTGCCGAACGGGGAAGCCGTTGCGGTCGCCCGGCCTGAGGCGGGTGCGGCGGAGCCCGATTTCTTCCCGTTTTCGGACGAAGTGGCGATGTCGAAGATTCCTCTTCGGGCTGTGTCGGACGGCTTTGCGGATGTCCGGCCGGAAGATGAGGCCGGGGACGACAGGAGGCCGCCCCTTGAGCCGGAGGATGCGCCCTGCCCGGCCCGGGTCTGGGCGATGAGGGCGCAACAGGCCAGCATGCAGAAGAAAGCCGTAAGTGCGATGCGAATCCTCATTGTTCCGATCCTTTCCGGGGTTGATGTTTCGTCCGCAGGCAGGACGCGCGGACGTTTGTCCTTGATTATAAAAGTACCACGCGAACGCGGAAAAGCAAGCCGTTTTTCCGAAAAAACTTGAAATCCGGGAAAAAACGTGTAGATTAAGTGGTCGTTGTTCCCTTGCGTCCGGCGATCCGGGGCGGGGATTCGTTTGTTTGATTACATTTCAGGGAGTTCGAACCTACCATGCCGATGCTTGACCTGCTCCGAAACCTCGGGCTTGCCGTCCTCGGGGTGGCGCTGCTGTACTACGGGGCGGAGTTTCTGGTCCGCGGCGGCGTGTCCCTGGCGCTGAAGGCGCACGTCTCACGGCTTGTGATCGGGCTTACGCTTGCGGCGTTCGCCACCAGCTCGCCGGAACTGGTCGTGAGCATCGATTCGGCGTTGCGCGGCTCGGCGGACATCAGCCTCGGCAACATCGTCGGGTCGAACATCTGCAACGTGGCACTGATCCTCGGATTGTGCGCCCTGCTGCGCCCGATGCCGTTCCACGCGAACCTGAAGCGATTCGACCTGCCGGTGATGATGTTCGCCATGCTTGCGCTGACCGGTTTTTATTTCCTCAGCCACGGCATCAACCGCTGGGAAGGCGCGTTCTTCTGCCTGTGCATCCTGACCTACACCACGCTGAACGTGGTCCTGTCGAAGAAACAGGAGGCGGGAAAAGCGGCGGAGGGCAGGGCGGACAACGAGGCGGACTCCGGGGTCGATCCCGAGATCGCGGAAAGCATGGAGAAGCCGCTCGGCATACCGCTGGCCGTTCTTGCGGTCGCGGGTGGCGTCGTCATGCTCGTGCTCGGTGCGAAGTCGTTTCTGAGCGCCGCCGTGGCGTTCGCGCATGCGATCGGCATCAGTGACGCCGTGACCGGTCTCACGATCGTAGCGGTCGGGACCAGCCTGCCGGAGCTCGCGACGTCGTTCGTGGCGGCGCTGAAGGGTGAAAACGACATTGCCATCGGGAATATCGTGGGGTCGAACATCTTCAACGTCTTCTGCATCCTCGGCATCGTGCCTGTGATCTCGCCGCTGGCGGGACAGACGATCAGCGGGCTGGATTTCGCGGTCATGCTCGGCACGTCCGGCGCGCTGTTCATGTTCGGCATGTTCGGCAAGCGCCTCAACCGCGTTCAGGGCGCGCTGCTGCTGGCGGCGTACATCGCGTACACCGCGTACCTGGTGATGCGCCACGCCTGACGGCGGAAAAAAGCAAGAACTATTTCGCCGGGGCTGTCTTTTTGTCCGGCGAGGGGATCAGTTCCGTTGGCAGGACCGTCTCCGCGCGTTCGGTGCACACGTCATTACGGAACTCGACGACCAGTTTGCCGTCTTCGATCCACCATTTGACCAGGCCGAGTCTGTGCTCGTCTTTGTAACAGTTTTTCTGGTAATCGCTCTCGAATTCCATATCGTCCAGGTCATCCGGCAGTTTTCCGGTCCGCTTCATCTTTTCCACGACGAGCGGAAGTATCTGCTGTTCCAGGTGATACCTGATGGTGCGGTCCCGCGGAATCCTTTCGGCAAAGATCCAATTCACAAGGAAATCAAGAAGAATGATGCCGATGAGGACAAAAAACACCAGGAAAACCGGGTTGATCTTTTCGTCTTTCTTCATCGGAATACTCCGCTGGAAGACAATGCCGTGCTTACATGAGAACGATTTTCTTTCCGCAGGCACGGGCATAACGCGCGAGCGTGGAGAACCTGATGTTCTTCCTGCCATGTTCGACCGCGGCGATATAGGTCTGGCTCGTCCCCATCCGTCTCGCGAGTTCCCTTTGGGTCAATCCTGCCTCGCGGCGGGCATTATACAACTGTTCTCTGAGGCGGAAACGCTCAAACATGGCATTGACTTCTTCCGCGTTTGCCGGGTCGGTGAAATATGCGTCACGTTCCAGCTCCTCCTTGCTTCGGATGCCTTTTTTCGCGCGTTCCAGTATTTCCGCAATGTTGGCGGCGTTTTCCTCGTCCGTCCAGTCCTCCTGCCGTTTTTTCATATGCAACCTCCTTGTATCAGCTGTCTCAGCAGTTTTCTTGCTTGTTTGAGTTCATTTTCCGGTATTTGTTCCGTTTTTTTCACGTAGCCGTGAATGCCGTAGATCACATCATACAGACCGTACACATAGAAAACGCGAACGTTCCCCGTCTGGATCACACGCAGGGCGAACAGGTCTTCACCCTCGATCTTTTCCGCGTTCGGATAGTTCAGGTATCCGTCCCGTTCAAGCTGAAAGATTAAACCGTTCAGTTCCTGTTTGACTTCGCCGGGCTGGTCGCGCAGGAAATCTTTCACCCTGTCGAGCAATTCAAAGTGTTTTTTCTTCTTCGGTCCGGACGGTTGTTTCATATGATCCTCTTTTGATTCGAGTTCTAAGTAATATATCCACTCAGATATCTTTTTTCAAGCGTTTTTTTGTGTTTTTTCAGAAAAAAAGAGAGCCGGAGGTGAGTACGGCTTCTTTGGCGATGCAACGGCTTGTGCGGAAAACAGAGGTGTACCTGCGCTCAGAAGATCACGTCGTCGGCGAGGATCAGGAAGACGATCATCGTGGCGAGCTCGGCCGTCTCGCAGACGGCTCCGGCGAATTGAGGCGGCGGCACGGACCGCAGCTTTTTGCCCGCCTCGGTGTTCCAGTACAGCACGGAAAGGAACCCGCCCGCCAGGAATGCGACGGCATCCTGGATCCCGAGGCTGATGATGGCGACGAGCAGGGAAACCCCGGAAACGCCGCCACCGCCCTGGCTGTGGAAGCCGGACATCGTGAGCTTCATGGAGCGGAACGAGAAGAAACTGCCGCCGTAGATGCGTATCATTCCCAGCACGAATGCCAGAAGTGCCATTGCCACCAGAAGCCAGAAAAGCCTGACCGGTTCCCTGACTTCGGGGCGTTCCCTGCCGTTGCCCGCCGGGTAGGAGAACAGCATGGCGACCCGCCCGAAGAACGGCACGGTAACGAGCGTCAGCGCAAGCATCATGCCGTCACCGAGCAGAGCGGTCCGCGTGAAGATCAGGTACAGCACCAGCAGTTTCAGGCCGATCAGGACGGCCGTGCATGGCGTGGAGCCCGGCTGACCGGCGCGTCCGAGGCGTTCCTCCGGGGAGACGCCGGTCCCCGCGAGCATCCGGCAGGCGGCGTCGAATGCGTGGAGGTTGTCGAACCTCGTGAGCCATTCCAGCAGAAAAAGATAGATGCCGGAGGCAAAGAGAATCAGCCCCTGCAGGGCGCGGAAATTGACGCTGATGAACAGCGTCGGGACCGCGGCGATCACTCCGACCAGGAGTCCGGCCAGGGGTTGAAGCGCAAGTGCGCGTGAGTACAAGGCCGGTTCGGACGGTTTCAGTGGGCCGCGGAAGCGTGTGCCGAAGCTGAGCGCTGCGGAAATGACCTGCAGGAAACGGGGCATGGTCTGCTAATGGTTGGATGAAAAAATGCGCCGGACAGGGAAGGCGCTTGCTGTCCGGCGGGTGGTTCTTCAGAAAATCACTTCATCAGGTCGAGCTGGACGACGTCGCCGGGACGGGTCTGGACGTCCGCCCAGATCTTGCGTCCGGGGTAGATCGCCGTGTGGATGCCGGTGTGGACGTTCTCGCCGATGATGGAGCCGAATTTGCGGCGGCCGGTGTCGATGAGGCAGCCCTGGACCATGGAACGGTGGTTTTTGCCGTCGTGGCGGAAATTCGAGGTGATGGTGCCGGCGCCGAAGTTGACGTTCTGGCAGACGATGGAGTCGCCGATGTAGGAGAGGTGTCCGGCGGCGACGTGCGTCATGAGGATGGAGTTCTTGATCTCGACGGCCTGCCCGATGTGGCATTTGTCGGAGATGAAGTTGTAGCCGCGCAGATAGCAGTTCGGGCCGATCTTGCAGTTCTTGCCGATGACGGCAACGCCCTCGATGTAGACGCCGGGGAGCAGCACGGAGCCTTCGCCCAGGATCACCACGCCGTCGAGCGTGACGCGTTCGCGCACGGTGCCGTTGATGACGTTTTCAGTGTAGCCGGCCAGGTATTCTTCATTGATCTTCAGCAGATCCCACGGGTAGCGGATGCGGAAGGACGCCTCGTCGGCGGGGATGGCGACGGTATTCGCGCCGCAGCCGGTGCATTCGGCGGCCACGCCGTCGGCATCGGTCACGGTGAAGCCTTTTCCGTCCGCGAGCGCGGCGGACGCCTTTTCAAGCAGGGCCTTGGACGGCCAGAAGTCGGATGCGAGGCGGAGATGGGCGCCTGGGGCGGCGTTCTGGACCGCGGACCAGCGGCTCAGCAGGGTGGATTCGAGCGTGCCGGCGGCGAGTTCCAGTTCCAGCGCGGGCTTTTTGCAGGTCAGGGGTTCCAGCAGGACGGGATTGCCATGCTCGAAGATTTCAAACGCGGACGTTGCCATTATGGGATTACCTCCAGTTCGCGGGCGGCGACGCCCGCAATTTTATCATGCCAGAGCCGGGCGGCGGATTCCGTCCGGGCTTCGGAGAGAATACGAAGTTTGTTTTCGGTGCCGGAGTATCGCACGATCACGCGTCCGGCGTCCCCGAGGTCCTGCTTGGCCTCGCGGATGCACTTGGAAAGCTCCGGCAGGTCGTCGAACGGCACGCGCTCGGCGATGCGCAGAGAGCTCTGGATCTGGGGGTACTCCTGCATGAACCCGGTAAGTTCGGCGATGGATTTCCCGGTTTCCTTCATGATGCGCATCACGTGCAGGGCGGAGATGAGGCCGTCGCCGGTCGGCGAGTGCTCCAGGAAGATCAGGTGGCCGGTCTGTTCGCCGCCCAGGTTCAGCGATTTTTCCCGCATGCGCTCGATCACGTAGCGGTCGCCGACGTTGGTGACTTCGACCTTGATGCCGGCCTGGCGCATGGCGTCGTGCAGTCCGAGGTTGCTGATGGACGTGACGGCGATCGTGTCGCCGCACAGCTGGCCGCGCGACTTGTAGTCCAGCGCGCACAGCCCGATGACGCGGTCGCAGTTGACGATGGACCCGGTATGGTCGCAGAACTGCACGCGGTCGGCGTCTCCGTCGAACGACACGCCGATGTCCGCGCCGTGTTCCTTCACCAGGCGGCACATGTTTTCCGGGTGGAGCGCGCCGCAGTTATCGTTGATGTTGAGCCCGTTCGGGTGTACGCCCGTGGTGATGACCTCGGCGCCCAGTTCGCGCAAGACGATCGGCGCCACGTAGTAGGATGCGCCGTTCGCGCAGTCCAGCACCACTTTCATCCCTTTCAGAGAGGTGTATCCGATCGCCCGTTTCGCCATGTGGATGTAGCGGCCGCGGGCATCGTCCACGCGGAACGCCTTTCCGATTTCCGGCGTGCCGTCGGCGGAATGCTCCATCATCGCGAAAATAGCGCGTTCGATGTCGTCCTCCACCTCATCCGGGAGCTTGAACCCTTCGGAATTGAACAGCTTGATGCCGTTGTCCCCGGCGGGATTGTGGGAGGCGGTGATCATGACGCCGCAGTCGGCGCGCATGGATTTCGTGAGGCAGGCGACCGCGGGGGTCGGCATCGGGCCGACTTCATATGCGTCCATGCCCATGCTCACCATGCCACTGACAAGCGCGGTTTCGAGCATGTAGCCGGAGATGCGCGTGTCCTTGCCGATGATGGCGCGCGGGTTGCCCCGCTGCCCGAAGGCGTCGTTCCGGGGTGTTTTCCGGCAGAAATGCCGTGCGACGGCTTTGCCCGCCAGCAAGGCGAGCTCCGGCGTGATAGGAAACTCATTGGCTCTACCGCGGATGCCGTCGGTCCCGAATAACCGCCCCATACGCTTCTCCTTCCGGTCCGGTCATGTTCCAACATAAGCCGGACGATGTGTTTTCATGCTTCATTCTGAGCGCGATCCCATCGACAGGTGCGGCCGACGAAACCATCATGAATGATAATATACTTTTTTTCGGACATTATTTCAATATGCACACGTCATTTTTTTAAAAAAAACGCATGCGACGGATCGGAGGAACGCGGGGGCACAGGCATTTTCCATGGCGGATTGCGGAAATGGCGCGGACCGGGCGGATCAACGTCTCAGAATCCGAGGAGTTTCCCGATGCCGTTCAGCAGGACGGAGAGGAACCGGTCAAGGCCGCTTCCGAGGACTTCCTTCTCGTGCCTTCCGACCAGGTTCTGCGTCAGGAAGGTCCCTCCGCAGAGCTTGTAGTCCAGCAGGGACGTCATGCCGCGGAAATACGCCCAGAAGGTCTGCGTGCGGCAGAGGGAATACGCCGCGCCGGGCACGTAGCCGACGAGGACGCCGTCCTCGATCTTGTGGACCGCGTGGGAGCCCGGCTCGATCCGCTGGACGTCGATGCCGCGCCCGCCGATGATGAAGATCGTGCCCGTGCCGAAGAACACGATGTGGCGCAGGCGCATGGATATGAGGTTGTGGAGCTTGAAGCTCCAGACCGTGCGGACCTCCACGTCGTCGGTCAGCCCGATCACGTGGCGCGGCGTCAGGACGAGCCCGGGTCCGCCGTTGAGTTCGATCTGCTGGATGTACACCTCGTCGTCTTTCGGAGAGGTCATCTTCACCTGGCCGGGATTTGCCGCGCCCGGTTCGCTGCGGTAGGCCAGAAGCTCCACGAGATCCGACGCGATGGACACGAGGGGCGCCTTCCAGCGCCACATGAACTTGGTCCGGCAGACCGTGTCGCGCCGTTCCTTGCCCCAGTCGCCGCCCTGCGCCCGCAGATAGAACGTCCTGCCCTCGGGGATCGAAAACGTGATGCTGCGTGCGGCGCGGTGGAACACGGGCTCGTGCAGCCCGTCGTCGTCCCTGACTTTGATGCGGATCGGGGGGAACTTCTCAATGAGCGCGGCGACGCCGTAATACATGAAGATCAGCCACAGAGGCGGCGTGAGCAGGACGAAGCAGATCGTGAAGAGGAGGATGCGGAGTCCGTGTGTGTTCCATTCCCGTGAAACGGTTTCCGTGAGGGAACGCGTCACGCCTTCGAGCTGGAAGAGCAGCACCTGGCGGTTCTTGTCGAGCCGGGCGAGGTCATCCTGATATTTGGCGACCGTGGATTCGAGCGTGTCGATCTGGAACTCCAGGCGCTTCTGTTCGGCGGTGAGCCGGACATATTCGGTCATGTGGTCGTACGGATGCCACCAGCTGGGGAGGTTGTCGAGCTGCTCCAGGCACTCTTTCCTCTGTTCGCGCCAGTGGTCCAGCATGGAGAGGCGGCTGTCGAGGGACAGATTCGTCTTTGCGATCTCGTCCTCCACCGACCGTATGCCGGCGAGGATTGCGTCCCGCTGTTCGGTCAGTTTTGCGGCGTTGTCCTTCGCCATGCGAATCCCGGGCGCCAGGAGGCAGAGGATCAGGGTGATCGCGGCGATAGTGAGGATGTTCCGCAGAATCCAGGCGATGATTTTTCCGATGAGAACCATGGGATATCCGATCCGTGGTTATGGGAAAATCAGTCGGCCGGCCGGCCGTGGGACGGCGCAGATGCCAGTGTCTGTTGCAGGAGCGACTTCGCCCGGTCCAAATCCGCCAGCATCTCCGCTCGGACGGATGCCGCGCGTTTTTTGAATTCGTCCCGGTGCGCCAGAGCATGCTCCACGGATTCGGTCAGGCGCGGCAGGTCGAGGGCGACCGTGGACCCGGCGGTCGCCAGACCGAAACGGGAGAGGAAGAATTCGATCTTGCTGCCGCGCGCGATGCCGACGCCGGGCACCAGGTTGTTCAGCCCCAGGATCAGCAGGTGCAGACGGCTGCTGACGATCACGGAGCATTCCGCAGCGACGGCCTGAACCTCCTCCGGCTCGAAGAAACGGAGTGACAGGATGCGGTCCGGGTGTTTGGATGCGCGCATGAGCTTCTCCATGATGCGGAAATCATTTTTCGGGTTCATGGGGATCGTCACGACGAGGAGGCCGGGATGTTTCTCCAGCATACCGTCCAGCCAGGCGATGAACCGGTCTCTTTCTCGAATCGGGTTCTGCTCCGACACGCAGACGGCCATCCGTTCGGACGCGGACAGGAAGAGGTCCCGTTCGGAGTCTTTCCACGGGAGGTCTTCCGGCGGACATTGTTTCTGCAGGATGGCGGTGTCGGCCCCGGCAACGGCATCGGGGAACGGAGCGCACAGACGGAGCACCTCCAACGATTTCGCATCGCGGAGGACGACCAGGTCACAGCGACCGAGGGCGGCCGCCAACCTCCGGCGCACGGACCGCACACGCCATTCGGTCCAGCGTTTCTCCAGGTCGAGACCGCAGCATTTTTTGAAGAGGTCCGCGATCTTCTTCTTTTTCCTGCCGAGCGCGAAAAAGATCGGGTTGAAGATGTCGTTCATGCCGACACTCCAGACGATCGTCCGGACGCCGTGCGCGTGCGCCGTCTCCAGCAGGGTGCAGGCCATTTCCGGATAATCGGACAGCCCGGTAGCGCCCGCCCAAATGAAAAAGTCGACGCCACCGAGAGCCTCGCCCAGGCGTCCGGCGGGGACGGACGGATCGAATCCGTACAGGGGGACGGTCTCCAGACCGAACTTGCGTTCCGTCCCGGCGCGGTCTCCTGTGCTCACGAGGATCTCCGCGTCCGGGCGGATGCCGCGCAGGAGACCGATGACGGAAGCCAGGATCGCCTCGTCGCCGATATTGTCGCAGCCGAACGGCACACCGCCTAACAGGATCTTCATGATGATACCTTTTTCCTCAAGTAATGGTTCCGGGTTCCCGGCCTGATTATTTGCCTTTCCCGCGGTTCAGGCAGGACATGAGTTTCCGCCTGCCCGCACGCAGGAGCCTGCGAAGAGGCGACGGGTTGCCGTAGTTGACCTTTCGGGCGATCTCCGCCCATTCCATCCGGTAAAAAACATCGCGCATCGGGTGACGCGGGACCGGATTCCGAAGCTGTCCGTTACCCTGCCGGGCCTCTTCCGTCGTCCGTTCCTCCAGGAAGAGCCTGTCACGGACCGCATGGAGCAGGTTTGCGCCTTTTTCCGTATTGACGAGGATCAGGGAACAGCCGTTCGAGGGGTCTTTGTCGAATGGGACGGACCTGCCGAGGCCCCAGAAATCCGCAAGCGTCAGGTCCCCGGTCCTTTCCATGCAGGCGTACGGGCAGGCATAGCAGGCCTCGTTGTAGTCATATCCGGACAGGAATGACCGGAGGAATTCGTTTGTCGCGTCATCGGAACGCCACACGAGATCGTCCTGTTCCGAGACCCGGATATAGAAGTCGCCCCAGCCCTTCAGGTCGCGGAACGCGACGACGGAGCGGTCCGGGTCGGGCGACAGGCGGTGCCGTTTCAGATAGCTTCGGAATATCTTCTGGCTCGGGACACCATGGCAGACCAGGTCGCAGGCGATCAGGTTTTCATACGGGCGCCCCAAATACGTCCGCAGGCCGGCGACCTGGCACGGGACGCCGGTGAAAAGGACGGTCCTGCCGTTTGCGAGCTCGTTTTTGATCTTCCGGTAGATCCCGTCCGTAAAGCACTGAACATATTTCGAGCCGCGGAACCGGACCGTACAGCCGGGGCGGTCGCCGAGCTCATGCTTCAGGACCATATCCCCGTCGAAACGGCAGCCGCTGATCACGCCGCCGTTTTCGAGCACATGTTCCCCGAGGACGGAATAGATGCCGCCGGAAGAGCTGGTCGTGCGGACGGAATCGTCCAGAGCCCAGGCGGCAAAGGCTTTTTCCGGGTTATGCCTTTCCGGCGGATTCAACACATGGCAGGCTTTCCCGCAGGCGCCGCATTCGACACAGCGGGACTCATCGACCGACGGGAACAGGAACCCTTCTTCCGATAATACCATGGAGATGCAGGACGGAGGGCAAGCGTCCGCACAGGCTCCGCATCCTGTACAATGATTCCGGTCGGCGATCTTCATCGGGCTTTCTCCTCGCCTTGCTTTCAAATCGGATCCGAGCCGGATTCCGGCGGAGTTTTCGGCGCATTGAGGCCCGCCGCCGGGGATTCGGCAGGAGGATCCTCGTTTTGCAAAACGCCTTCGCCGGGCGGAAGAACGGTCTGGTTTCCCGGAATATACTGGAAAGCAAACCTGGGCCTTTTCTTTTTTTCCCGTTTTTCCAGGATTTTTTTCCAGGCCCGGCTCCGCAGATAAGCCTCCTTGATATTCTTCCGGTTGACGGCGATGACGGCGATGACAGCGTATAAAATCATTTGTCCGGCGAAGTTGTTGTATTGTTTCAAGCTCCATTCGAGCGTGGAGTGCCAGTAGTTGCAGGTCAATCCGCCGAAGAGTCCGATCACGATGCCGGAACACGGCTTTTTCCTGAGGTAGAACATGCTTATGATGTCGGAAAAATAATAGTAAAGGAACCAGAGGATCAGAAGCCCCATGCCGTACCAGCCGCATTCCGCCGCAACCAGCAGATAGATGGTCTCGACAATTCCGCCGTATCTTGGGGCGTCGCTTTCCCGATAGTAATCCCGAACGTAATTGTAATACCCGCCCGAATACTCCGAATAATTGTTGGCTCCGACACCGAGACGGAAGTCGTCCGCCATTCGTTTCGAGGAAACCGCAAGCACGATTCTTGTGTTTTTCGACGCTTCCGGGGCACTGGTGAAACGCTGGATGATGCGCGGCAGCGCATATCCGACGATGCTCAGCATGACCAGCAGGCCGATAAGCATCAGGGTCAGGCGTCTGAGGGAAAAACCGTTGAAAAGGATCGAAAGCGCGCAGACGATGGCGATGCCGCCGAAAAAAATGACGAGCCCGCCTCGGGAGTACGTGAAAACGATCAGAAGCACCGACCCGCCGAATGCAAACAGGGAAAGGAAAAACAGCAGTTTGCCGATGTCTTCGTTCATCAGGACGCCGAGCGAGAGAAGCCCGAACAGCTCCAAATACAGGGAAAGCGAATTCTGATGGGGGAACGTCGATCGGATCTGGTACAACCCTTCCATGTATTTCTGCTTGACCCCATAGAGAAACATGAAGATCAGAATGCAGCAAACAAGATAGATGAAGAACGTGAGGTTTTTGGTTTGATTCAAATAATTGAACGCGGCCAGGAACGTGATATACATCCAGAACATCTTGTAGACTTCAAAGCCCCACTGGTGCATGTGGATGGCGTTTATGCCGGACAGCAGAATAGACAGATAATAGAGAAAATAGAAAAAGGAGCCGGGCGGAAACAGCCTCACCTTATACCGCGGATTGAAGACCATGCTCATGAACAGCGGAACGGCAAAGAGCGACACGGCCGTGAACGCATATCCTCTCGCCGTCCCGCGCCAGGACGGCATCGGGACGAAGTTGAGGGAAAACTCATTGGATGTGAAATAGACCATTCCGGCGAAACAGATGTGCTTGAAAACCGGAGACATGCAGCACAATGCCGTCATGAATGGCAGCACATACAGAAAAAGGAACAGAAACGCTATGATCTTCAGGAAAGGCATACGTCAGCCTTTTTGTTCCCCGGAATGGAAAGGCGAATGCGAATGCACGTCAGAGATTGAAATACCCGAGGACGGCCGAACCGAACGGACCGGCAAGCAGATTGACCACCTGCAGGGTCGGCAGCAGCTTCCGGACGATCCTGTTCCACTTCGAGATATCGTCCATGGGGACGTAGATGATATCACTCGCGTTAAGCTTGAAATCCTTCATCTTTCCGTTCAGGATTTTGTCGATATTGACGGTATAGACCACGGTGTTGTCCATCCCGCCGCGGATCACCCGGACATATTCGCTGTACGTATCCGATTTCAGGCCGTTCACATAGGAGAGCCCCTGAAGCAGCGTCATCCCCTCCGTAAAGCCGACATAGGTGTTCTCTCCGACCTCGCCGAGGAAGATGATGTATCCGTGCATGGTCGATGGCACGTAGATGTAATCTCCGTTCAGAATGGGGATGTTGTGCAGGTCGTCGCCTTCGTAGATGAGCTTCTTGAAGTCCACGGGCAGTTTTTTCCCGTCGCGCTTGATGAAGGCATTGTCCAGGTCGGCGAGTTCGACCGTGTCGTTATGGAACGAGCCGGTCTGGAATCCGCCGGAAAGCGCGATCGCATCAAGCATCTTTGTCTGGCCGATGGACACTGTGTAGTTGCCCGGCCTGACAACGCGTCCGGCAATCGTGAAGTAGTAGCCGCTTACCGTCACCGGGGCCAGCGTGACGACCGGGGATTTCAAATACGTCGAGAGTTTCTTTTCCGTCAGTTTCGTCGCGTCCTCCAGGTTCATTCCGGCGAGCTTCAGGATCCCGATCAGGGGAAGGCTGGCCGTCCCGTCCGGCGCGACCAGGATAGTCGTAGTCAGGTCCGGCTGGTTGTACACGGACATCTGGAACGTATCGCCGGGGTGAATCTCATACGGCGTGGGGTTCACCACATGCAGGGCTTTCAGCTCCTCCTGAATGGCATTGGTATCCCCTTCGTCTTTCGGGATCACGGAAGTCATGCCGGGAACGGCGATCCCGCCGAAGGGAGTGTTGTTGCATGCGGACAGGACAAGAGCGAGAAAAGGCAGAAAGAACAACAGGAAAAGCCGGGGGATCTTGGAAATCATAATGTCACCTTGCTGTAATGCTTGTTGTTGACGTTGTAGAGGAAACCGACGACATTTCTGACATGGAACGATTTCAGGAATTGAAGGATCCGGTAGATGCTCAGTTTCGAGGTCTGGGCGTACTTCATCGGGATGATCGTCAGGTCGGAATTGTGGGCGATTTCCGCGAAAAGCTGTCTGTGGAGTTCGAAGTCGAAAAGATCCCACACGATGATGGATACGGACTTGTAGGCCGTCTTGACCCGCTGAATCTGTTCGTCCGTCAGCGGAGAGATGAACGAAAGGTCGTCCAGCCGGAAGAAAACGGTACGGTCCTTTCCGGGCTTCGGAGCCTCGTCCGTGAACTGGTACAGGTAATCGTTGATGAGCAGGGGCATCTGCTTTGTCGAGAACTCATCCTCCTTGACAGGGGAAATGACGACGTATTTGCAGCCCAGGCGGATTTTCAATGTTTCGCAGAATTCCTCTCTCGTCTTTTCATCCAGGTCGGACCGGCTGCTCGGCGCGAACACGATCAGCAGCGGATGATCGGGCGACGCCAGAGAGAAGAACGGCTTGCCGTTGCTGGTCATCGTCTGCAGGGCGCTGTAATAGTCGGCACGGTGGTTCTGTTCCAGCACCGGGATCATACCCAGCATCTTGATCCTGAGGGCCTGCTCGATGTCCACGTTGGACCGGATCGTCAGGTTGAAGAACTCGCATCCGAGGATGATGGTGAAGGCGACGAAAGAACCGAGGATGAATCCGATGATGGCCCAGACGCCGCGCTTGCGTCCGAGCGGCGTGGTGGGGGCTTTCGCAAGCTCCTGGATGGTGATGTCGGAGAAGGACCGGTCGAGGAAGCTGTTGATCGTGGCGATCTGGAGCTTCGTGTTGTTGATCTGGTCCTTGGTCTGCTTCATGTCGGCTTCGAGCTGGCGGAGCGTCGGGTGAAGCGAGGACAGGAGTTCGCGGCGGGCGCGGAGCTGAATGGCGTTTTCGTTGTTGAGCTTGATATCGTTGGTCAGAGTCGAGATCTCGGCTTTCTTCGCGGCAATGGAAACCAGGATCTGCGTGTACGCCGGATTGCGGGAAACGATGATTTTCTTGTTGACGTCGGTTTCCCCTTCATCCTCTTCCTCTCTTGCTTTTTCCTGTTCCGCCTTCAGGCGCTTGACCAGCTCCCTCTGCTGAATCAGGAGCGGGTTGCTTCTGGCATAGACCTGCTCGTAGGCATGCAGCTGGTTCTCCGCGCGCATGAGCTCGTCCTCCGCCACGGTGCTTTTTTCCCTGTGGGTCACGACTTCCTCGGGCGTGTTGGCCAGTTCGCCCTGAAGCTCGAACAGAGCCTGTTTCGCAGAATCGAGCGTGGAAGAGGACCGGGTCAGCTGGTCTTCGACCTGAAGCAGGCGCTGGTTGTTGAACGCGATATCGTTTTCGATGGCCGTAAGGTTGTTTTCGGCGCTCATCCTCTTGAGTTTCTCGTCCTGGTCCGCCAGCTGCTTCTCCAGGTCGTTCTGGGTCCTGACATAACTGTCGTTCAGGTCCTCGAGGTTCCTGCGGATCAGCTTCTTGTACTCCTCGATGAACACGTCGGCCAGGGTGTTTGCCAGGGCGGCGGCGATCGTCGGATCCTTCGAGGACGCGGAGACGAAATAGTAGTCGGAATTCTTTTCCGACTTGATCGCGATGTTGTTGTAGAGCTGTTCAGCCGTGTAGGGCAGGCTCAGGCGCTTGATCGTCTCTTCCAGGACGGCACGGCTTTTGAACAGGTTCAGCACGATGGACCGCTGGACGTTCACATAGCCGGGCGGCAGAACGCCGTTCTTGGTGTCCGTGATTTCCTGGCGGATCAGGCCGCAGTTCGCCACATACACGTTGGTGGTCGTCATGGTCCTGATGAAGAAGGTGATGGTGGCGAACAGAAGCGGGAAAATGGCAAAAAGCCACCAGAGCTTCTGAACAGCGCTGACCCAGCACCAGATATCCCGCTTGAAAAGGCGGATAAACTGCATGATGGCGGGTTCCGATTTCTCCTGTTCCGCTTCGGGCGTAAAAATGCCGGATTCGGCCTCAAGGGCGGGATCTCCTTTGTCCGATAAGATCATTCCGTTCTCCTCTCTGTTGCAGGGCGCGGCTTTCCAGGCTCAGATTGTGCCGCAAAATCCCCATCAGAATCTTAATGTTGAACCAGCAGTTCATGACATGTGCATAATACTGCTCGTCGAGTTCCAGTTGATATGGTTCGTTTTCATGGCCGAGATACTCGGTGTATGAAAAAATGCCGGGGGCGTAACCGGGCAAATCCCGGATGAACTGTTCATTGTGTTCGGTCGCTTCCAGCAGGCGGTTCCCGACCAGCCGCATCTTCCCGAAAGCGGCATGCGGCAGCAGATGGTATTTGGTCAGCGTCAGCTTCCTGAAGAGTTTTCCGGCGAGGCTCTTTTCCGGCAGGACATATCCGTGCATAGCCAGCGTGCGCCTCGTCCCGTGCCCTGTCAGGCATTCCACCAGCGTGGAGTGAAACTCCAGAAACGGCCTCAGAAGTGCGTAGGGCAGGGTTTGGGCCAGAAGCAGGAGGAACGCCAGAGCCCTCTGATACAGCGGGCATTTTTCATATTCGTCCTGCTCCATTTCGGAAAAGACGGACGGATTGGCGATGCTGATGCTCGTGCCGGTCTCCGGGTCGATCAAGGTGTTTCCGGAGCAGATCTTCCCGCGGATCTCCAGGTTGCGGCCGATATACGTGTTGCCGAGCACGACCGTATCCCGGATCGTCGTCTCGTTGTCGATGACGCAGTTGTCGCCGATGATGATGTTCGGACCCGCATGCACCCTGCGCCCGAACTGGATCCCGTTTCCGAGGATGACGGGCGGCCTGACGCGTGCCGAGCCGGGGATCCGGACGTCACGCCCGACAAAGCTGTTTTTTCCTTCGCTGAATCCCGGCAGGTTGTATTTCTCGATGTCGCTGTCGGCCAGGCGCATGTTGTGCCGGTAGTAATCGCGGATGTCCGTCACCGGGACACCGTCAAGCAGGGTGTCGTCATGGAATCCGCTCCAGTCGGATGGCAGATCGTTCAGCCTGTTCCGGCCGATCAGATACCAGGCGACCTCGTTCTTTCCGTAAGTACGGCCGCGAATCCCGTCCGGTCCGATGCTCAGTTCGTGAGGAGAGCGCTTGTCGTATTCGGGCAGGAAAAGCCCGGAAATGAACAGAAGATCGCAGTTCCTGCAGAACGCCATGTTCTGCTGGATGATCCGTTTGACCGAACGGGTGGAGCTCACGCTTCCGAAGCTGATGTTCATGCTCAGCATTTCGCCGTTGCGGTATTGCGCCCGCAGGACCTCGGATTCTTCGTCGGATACGATCCTGACGTCGCGGATCCCGCTCAGGAAACAGTAGTCCAGGATGTACTCGATCGCGGGCTTGTTCGCAAACGGGAGCAGGAAGACCGGATGGTTCGGGAAAAATTCCTTCAACCACCGGGTCCCTCGCGTCGAGCAGAAAAGAAGCGCCTTCATCATCTCAGTACGCCCCCTTCCCCGTGATCACGGCCGGGATCGTTTTGAAAAGGATCAGGACGTCTTTCCAGAACCCCTGCCCGCGGATGTATTCCCTGTCGAGCACGACCTGCTCCCGGAACGGGATGTCGCTGCGCCCGGAGACCTGCCAGATACAGGTGATCCCGGGCAGGACCTCCAGGCGTTTCCGGTCGTCGAGCGAATACTGCGCCACCTCGGACGGAAGGGGCGGGCGCGGACCGACCAGACTCATGTCGCCCAGCAGCACATTGATAAACTGCGGCGCTTCGTCGATGCTGTATTTCCGGATAAAACGGCCGCATCTCGTAATGCGCGGATCGTTCTTCATTTTGAAAATCACGCCGTCCCTGGACTCGTTCTCCTTCTCCAGTGCAAGCCTGCGGGCCTCGGAGTCGATGTACATGGAACGGAACTTGTAAAAATAAAATGGCCGGCCATGCAGGCCGATCCGTATCTGCCGAAAAAAGAGCGGTCCGGGAGAATCGAGCTTGAGCCAGACGGCGACGACGATAAAAACAGGCATCAGCATCACGATCGCGGCGAGGCTGCCGCAGATGTCCATCCCCCGCTTGAAAATGCGGCTGCAATTCGTGGAGAAATACCTCAGGCGCTTCTTGAGGGCCGCCCGCCGGATCGCAAAGAACTTGGTACGGGGAGACAGCGTGTCGGAGAAGCTCAGGACATCTCCCAGGCGCACGAGGGACCCGTCGGCTTCTGTATCGGGCATGCCGAACCCGGGTGCCCGAGCCTCCTGCTTCCATGGCGCCTCTCTGGTGTTCCGTCCTGTTGTTTCCGGGCTGTTCAGCCTCATGTTTCCAGTCTCCGGTCGGAGTTTCTTTTTCCCATCTCGGGGAAATGGTCGGCCAGGCCTGACGTTTCGTCGGCATCAGGCTTCGCGGGCAGCAGCGATCGCTTCGTCCAGCTCGTCGTAAATGTCGAAGATGCGAAATGCCTTCGTAATCTCAAAAATCATTCTTGCACGCTGCGTCAGGTTCGCCAGGATCAGCGTCCCGTTGAATTCCGTGCAGCTTTTCAGACAGAAAACCAGGGCGCCGAGGCCCGTGCTGTCCAGATTCTCCATTTCGGAAAGGTCAAACACAAATTTCCTCTGCGTGGCAAACAGCTCAAGAAATTTTGAACGGAGCATCTCCGCATTCTCTGCAGAAAGATGACCCTTGATCTGAAGGACCTCGATCCCGTCATTTTCAAAGTTGGAAATTTCCATGAATGTTTTTCTTTCTGATTTGCAGTTTTACGCCCTCAAAGTCGGAGAAATGTTTCTCGTGCGCAGTATAATATATATCATATTCCGGGAAAAATCAAATTTTTTTTCCTTTTTCAAGCATTTTTGTCAATATATTTTCATTATTTTTTTCAAAAAAACAGAACAAAAAATCCGATGGAACAAAACATAAAACAATTGTGCCGAGAACATATCAATATCAATCTCCATATCATGATGAATACAAATAAACTATCAAAACGAATCATAGCTTTTATTCTGTTTTCAAAAGACTATCCGAGCAAAGCGAAACAAAGAGAACAATAGACGATCTTTTTTCGGGGAACTGAAAAGAGTCCGGATGGCACGAAAAAAGCCGCCGGTTTGACGCGGCGGCTTCAGGCGCTGGCTTCCGGCTTCCCGGAAGCGAAGCGGATATCCATCTCAGGCGTTGACTTCTTCCTTCAGCGCAATGACAACGGAACGGTTCTCGCCGTCGCCGATGCTGTTGGTGGTCAGCGCGGGGTCGTTTTCCAGCGTGATGTGGACAATCCTGCGGTCGTGCGAGTTCATCGGGGGCAGAGTCTTCGCCGTTCCCCACTGGTGGACTTCCTTGGCCGCGTCGAGAGCCTGCTGACGCAGGACATCGTCGTGGGAGAACGATGATTTGCGTCCGCCATCGAAACGGTCCCTGCGTTCATCGCGGGAGTCTCTGTCCCTGCGGGAGGGGCGCTCTCCCCGGTCTCCGCCGCGTTCGGCGCGACGTTCCCCGCGCTCGGGGCGTTCCGCGCGCTCGGCGCGGCGTTCACGGGAGCCGTCCATGTCGATGTAGAGCTTCGGGAATTCCGAATCGGTCTTCTGCATGATGCGGTTCACGATGAGCTGGAGATTTTCGAGCGTCTTCCCATGATGCCCGATCACGCGGCCGGGTTCCTCCGTGGAAACGTACAGGTTCACCGAACGGGGCTTGTTTTCCACACGGATGTTGGCGTCGATGCCGAGGAAGTCGAACATGTGAGCGAGGACGCTTCTGGCTTCGTCCATGGATTCCCGGGAAGCGGGTTTGACCGGTGGAGGCGTTCTACGGGGGCGTTCGTTCCGGCGCGTCGATGCGCCGTTTGCTCCGGCATCCGCCTTCTGCTCGGCTTCCTCGAATCGGCCGTCATTCTTTTCGGCGGAGCTGTCCATCGGGACAGCCTTGATCTCATCTGATGTCACGGTTTCCGCTGCGGTCTCTTCTGCCGCACCTGCATTTTCCATGGCCTGATTGTCGGCCGCGGCGTTTTCTTCAAGTTCCATTGATCTCTCCGGGTTTTTCGGGTGTTTTCATGCCTTTTGCGGTTTACTTGTCTGACGCGCTTCATCCCGCTTTGCGGCAATTTGCCCGTATTTCATTTGAAGGATGCTGAATATTTGGCTGACCGTCCAGTAAAGCGTCAGGCCGGACGGGAGGTTATAGAACATGAACAGCATGACGATTGGCATGATCATCATCATCTTCTGCTGCGTGGAATCCGCCGCGGAAGGCGTCATCTTCTGCTGCAGGATCATCAGCGCCGTCATCGCGATCACGAGCGGGTGGAGTCCGACCTGGCCGATGAAGGGCAGGGCGAACGGGAGCGTCGGGCCGACGAGGTCGGGGCGCGACAGGTCCGTGCACCACAGGAACGGCACATTGCGGAGTTCGACTGCGGAATCCAGCGCGGAGTACAGAGCGATGAAGACGGGAATCTGAAGAAGAATGGGGAGGCAGCCGCCGACGGGGTTGACCTTTTCGACGCGGTAGAGCTCCATCATCTTCTGGTTGAGCTCGGCTTTTTTGCGTGCCGTGTCATCCGGGGTGTCCATCGGGGTCTCTTTGTACTTTTCCTGGAGCTCCTTGATCTTCGGCTGGAGCTTCGACATGCGGCGCATGGAGCTGTTGGCTTTCTGCGTGACCGGCCAGAAGAGGATGCGTACGATGAGCGTAAGCAGGATGATGGCGATGCCGTAGGAGCCGCAGAGGCCTTTCAGCCAGTTCAGCAGCATGACCATGGGACGGGCTATGAACTCGAACCAAGCATAATACGAAATATGCATCACGCCCATCACGGCGGGCCCGAGCGCGCGGATGCGGGAGAGTTCCTTCGGGCCGCAGTAGGTCTTCAGCATGAATTCCACCGGGGCCGGAGCGCCCGGCGCAAACGTAACGGATCCGAAACTGCCCGTCATGGAGGGAACGGCGTAAAGGTCCTTTTCGTTGGTGCTGCCGGCGGGGAAACACCAGATGCGTTCGCCGTATGTGGATGCAAACGGCCGGTTCTCATCGGCAAAGAGAAGTGAGGCAAAATACTTGTTGGTGGAGCCGACCCAGGCGACCGGGGAGTCGCAGGCAGTCTTTTTATCGAATTTTTCCTGGGATTTGACCTGCGGGTCGGAGGAAATGCACCGTCCGCCGTCGACCTTGCAGAAGTCGACGTTCAGGCGTTCGCTGTAGACCTTGTCGCCGGTAAGGTCCTTCACCTGGGGCAGGCCCGCGAGGCGGATGCCGAGTCCGCTGACCGTAACGGCGGCGGAACCGGGATTGGTCCATGCATATTTGCAGTGGACCATGTAATCGTCTTCGGGCAGGGTAAATGTCTGGACGAGCTTCAGGCCGTTGGAGAACGTGCGGACGACTTCGGCGGAGAGGGGGCCGTTTTCACGGACGTCCAGGGAAACCGGGACGAGCGCCGAATCGGATTTGAGTTCAAATGTGCGGCAGGCGCCCTCGCGGAAGAGTTCGATGGCTTCGCCGGAATCCTTGAGCTTGTACCGGGGATCCAGAAGTTTGGCGCTGGAGATCGAGCCGGTCAGGCCGTCGACCGTCACGCGGAAAAGGCTGTTTTCCAGCACGACGGTCTTCGTTTCCTTCAGACCGGGAACGGTTTCGGCGGCAGTTTCCGCCGCAGACGGTTGTTCCCCGCCTGCGCTTGTGACAACGGTCGCAGGGGTGGCGGATGAGGGAGATGCGGTGGCGGATTGCGCGGCGTTCTGCTGCGTGGCCTTCAGCATTTCCTGATATTCCGCAGCACGTTTCGCCTGGTATTTCGGCATGTAGAGCATCCAGCCCGCCATAAGCAGGCAGCCGATCACCACGATGATGACAATGTCTTTGTCGAATTTGAAGTTCACTCGTTATTCCTTACCTGGAGAGTGTTTCGGGGGCACGGGGTCATATCCGCCCCGGGACCAGGGGTTGCACCGGAGAATCCGCCACGAAGTCAGCGCGATGCCGCGCAGGATTCCGTGGATCCTGATGGCTTCGATCGCGTACTGGGAGCAGGTCGGCGTGAAACGGCAGCACGGGGGAAACAGGGGAGTGATCCAGCGCCGGTATGCACGGATCGGAAGGATCACGAGTTCGCGGACCGGGCGGTCGCGCCATGCTTTTCCCGGATCAGTCCGGCTTTTTTCAGCGTGCGGAGCAGATGCTCCTGCACTTCCTGCTGTTTTGTGCCGAAGATGGCCCGGCGCGGGATGATCAGGATGCTGCATGGCAGGATGGTCTCCTTGCACAGCCGGATCGTTTCGGCGATCAGGCGTCTCGCACGGTTTCTGACTACGGCCGAGTGATGCAGCTTGCGGCTGCAGATGACGCCGTAACGGAGAATTCGGACCGGATCGTCCGGCTCCGCCGTCTGCACCAGAACCGTAAAGAACGGATCCCGGCAGGCTTTCCCGTGTTCCTTGAGCGCATCGAAATCCTTTCGGGTACGCAGTTTTTCCTGTTTCCTCAGGCTGATGCGCCCGGTTTCCACGGCGCGATCCTTTCTCAGATCACGGTCAGGCGTTTGCGGCCCTTCGCTCTTCTTCTGGCAAGGACCAGGCGGCCGCCCTTGGTGGCCATTCTGGCGCGGAATCCATATTTGCGGGCGCGTTTGACGACGGAAGGCTGATACGTTCTTTTCATGGTTTCACCTTGTTCCCGGAGCCGCACAGGGGGCGCTCCGGCTGTTCCTCATTAGGGGGTTGCGGATAGTTTTACGTTCGTTTTGTATATGGTGTAATCCATCTAATATAGCATGCATCCGGCATTTTTTCAACCCGGATACCGGCTTTTTTATCTTTTTTTCCGTTTTCTTCCCTTTTTTTCTTTTACCGGATTGTTTTAGAAAAAAAATATGCTATAGTATGTTTTTATGAATCTGCGGACGGGCGCACCAGTCCGCAAGGTTCGTTCTGCACACATTAATCCTGCAATTTATCCATAACCCAACAAAAAACACAGGGATGCCGGCAGGCATTCCGGAAAGATCAGGTATGAAACACTTGTTCCTTCTTTTCGCGGCGGCCGCGGTTCTCGTCTGCACGGCCTGTTCCACGCCCAGTATCACCAATACTGCGCGCAATTCCGTGGAGGAAATGCTCCTCAGCGCGGTCATCGAACGCGGCATCTCCTCCATCGACTTCGAAGCCTATGCCGGCAAGAAAGTCTCCATGGACTATTCGAACCTGGCGCCGCAGGTCGACAAGGAATTCCTCATGGCCTACATCGAACTGCATCTCGCCCGCTACGGCATCGTCGTGGCGAAGGATGCCGCCGATGCCGACTACGTCTTCAAGGCCACCAGCAGCGTGCTTGCCACCGACATGGACAAATTCCTCCTCGGCATCCCGTCCCTCCCGATCCCGATCCCATGGGCCAACCTCTCCATCGTGATCCCCGAGATCCCGATCCTGATGCGCATCCATCGTACCGCCTGGGGCCGTTTCTTCTTCAACATCATCGATGCCAAGACCAACGAGCCCGTTCAGATCGTCGATGGTGCAAAAGCGGAATCCTCCTTCAACAACTGGGTCATCTGCTTCTTCCCGTTCAAAACGCACAGGCTCCCGATCGGCGACGACAATCCGGGCAGGCTTCATTGGCTCTGGGTCTGGAATGATTGATCCTGTCCTGACATAGATCAGATTTCCGCGTCCGGCTCCCCGTGGGCCGGACGTTTTTTGTTGGTACGCGAGGCTTCCGGCATGAGTTTGCGGAAGAGGCGTCAGAAGAAGAACGCCTGCGAACGGTCGGAGGAGACCCTTTCGAGCGCCTTCGGGTGTTTCACGGACACCTTGCCGTCCTTCACCGTCACCTCGATCGGACCGAACGGTGTCGGCTGCCGGTAAAACCCGTTTTTCAGCACGCCCAAGTCCGGTTCCGCGCAGAACTCCGTGAACCCCGGTGCGAGCGGACGGATGCCGAAAAGACGCCGCGCGACAACGTTTGCCGGGGCGGTCGACCAGGAGTGGTTCCAGTCCTGGTTCGGCTTCACGGAGTTGTCCCACGCTTCCATGGTCACGGTGGCGCCCGCACGGAGCATGTTGCGCCAGCTGCGAAGCCCGTCCGAGTTCATCAGCTCCACGGCGTGACCGCCGATCCCGAGCTCGAAACACGCATCGAGCAGATACTGCGCGCCGTACACGCTGCACGCCATGCCCTTTCCCTTCAGGAATTCCGCAACGGGCGCCTTTTCCTCTTCCCGGATGACTCCGGTGCAGACGGCGGCCATCTGGGCATGGATCGAATGATGCTTCGAGCCGGGCGAATCCACGAAGAGCGAGCCATCGAACATAACTTCGTGCAGACGGACGTTCAGCGCTTCGGCTTCCGCGCGGTATTGCGCCGCCTCGTCCGCATGCCCGGTCTGCTCCGCCAGATACGCCATATCCAGCAGCGCGAGGTGCCGGAACGCGTTCGGGACGAAGTTCGCGTCCTTCATCTCGTAGCCGTCGCGTTCCTTCTCCGGCCAGTCCACGATGTCCCGGACGCCCTCCGGCAGGCGTTTTGCGGTCAGGAATCCGCGTTCGTCCAGGCTGCGGGACAGCAGAAATGGTTTCAGGCGGGCATACCAGCCGCGCACGGTCTCGAGGTCGCCGCTGTACAGGAGATAGACTTTCACGAGCTCGGGCATCAGCAGGCGCCATTCGGTCGGCCAAGTCGGGTTGTCGAGCGACCATTCGATCGACGCGCGGCAGGCGGCGTAGTTCGCATCCACGGCGAAATGGCTCAATGCCGTCACGTAGCTGTCCGCTTCGTAGGGCATGCGCTCGCGATTGCCGTCGATGTACAGTCCGAACGGGATGCACGCTTTCACCGAGTATTTGCAGAAAACCCAGACCTTCATGAGATCGGGATCGTCGCACTCGAATGCCGAGGCGGCATCGTCGAACTCCGGGAAATGCGCCACGCGGACCGTTTTCACGACCTCGATCCCGCCCGGATTGCGGATTTCCACGTAGCGGAACGGCGCGATTTCCGGCGTCTGCGGGCGCGACATGCCACCGTACGGATTCCTGTGCGGGGGGAACTTCATCCGGTATTCGGCCGAGCCCGGCTTCACGGCCAGCGTTTCGCGGTAGCAGATGCGCGAGCCGCCGGGATTCTCGTCGATGCGTCCGTCGGCTTTCAGGACCTCGCCGACGAGCACTTCCAGGTGGCCTTCCTTTTCCGAGTTCAGAGTCAGGAGCAGATGGCAGTAGGCGTCCCGTCCGAAATCCAGCACGGACACGCCGCCGTCGAACGCGCGGACGGATTCCGGCGTCTGCTCCTCGAGTACGCTTTTCGCCTCGGCAGGAACGGCAGGGGGAACGGCTCTTTCCATGCCGTCTCCGTCGAGGATTCCACGGCAGCAGGCTGCGGCGGCGCAGAGAATTCCGAGCAGGGCAGCGCCCGCGAGACGGACGCTCAGCGTACGGATTTGCCGGAGCATGGCCGAACCGCGGGGACGTCTCAGTCTTCGACGCCCGCGCCGTCGCCGATGGAGCAGATGAACGTGGCGGCGTCGATCCCGGTCTGGGACTTGTAGGCGGTCTTGAGGCGTTCGGCGTAGGTCTCGGCCTTGTCGATCTCGACCAGGTGGATGGAGATGCCGCCGAAGCCGCCGCCGGAGAGGCGGGCGCCGAGGCAGCCTGGGATGGACTTGGAGAGTTCGACGAGGATGTCGAGTTCGGGGCAGCTGTTTTCGAAGTTCACGCGGGAGCTTTCATGGCTTTCGTAGAGGAGCCTGCCGAAGCCGGCGATGTCGTCCTTCCCGAGGCAGTCCACGGCGCGGAAGACGCGTTCGTCTTCGCCGACCACATGCTTGGCGCGAAGGTAGTCGATGTGCGCCATGTCGCCCTTGCAGGCTTCAAGGAGCTCGCCGGAGACGTCGCGAAGCGTCTTGATCTCGGGGTGCGTCTTCCGAATGGCGGCGGCGGCGTTCTCGCAGCTCACACGGCGCTGGTTGTAGGCGGAGTCGACCAGGTTGTGCTTCACCATGGAGTTCGCCACGACGAAGACGTACCCGGACGGCATGCCGACGTTCTTCAGCACCTCGACCGTGCGGAAGTCGCAGAGGATGAAGGAGTCCTTCTTGCCGAAGAGGGAGCTGAACTGGTCGAGCAGGCCGCTGTTCAGCCCGAGGAACTTGTTTTCGACCGCCTGCCCCACGCGCGCCCAGTCGGCCAGCGGGAGTTCGATGCCGTAGATGGTTTTCAGCGCGAAGGCGAAGGACATTTCGAGGGCGGCGGAACTGCTCATGCCGGCGGAGAGCGGGACTTCGCTGTCGAGGACGGCGTCGAATGCGCCGAACTTGATGCCGCGACGTTTGAGGTCGACGAGCAGCCCCTTGATGTAGTTGCGCCAGTCGCCCTTCACCGGGGTGTCGATGTCGTTCAGGTCGAGTTCCTGGTCCTTGCCGTGTTCGCAGATGTTGCACCTCGTGCCGTCCGCCGGGCTCATGGCGAAACAGGTGTGCTGGCCGACGGCGCAGCTCAGCACGAAGCCTTCGTTGTAGTCGGTGTGGTTGCCGAGGATTTCGAGGCGGCCGGGGGCGAAGGAGCAAACTGCGGGTTCCTTTCCGTAGCGGGCGATGAATTGTTCGCGGACACTGGCGCTCATGGGGGAGGTTCCTTTCGGTTGGAATGAATATGACAGATGATCGGTTTCCGCTGATACAGTATCACGTGCCGTCCGAATTGTCAAGCGCGGAATTGACTTTTCGCCGGATTTCCGTGCGGAAGATCCGGTCACGCCGGCATGGCCGCGGTCTCAGTCGCGGTCCACGCGGACGCGCGGGTCGACCCAGGCATATGCCACATCGGTGACCAGGTTGATGACGATGAAGAGGATCGCGCCGAGCAGGACCAGTGCCTTCAGCATGGAGAGGTCGGAGCTGTTGAGGGCATTCACGCCCTCGTAGCCCAGCCCGGGAATCCCGAAGAAGCTCTCCAGCAGGAGGCTGCCCGTAAACAGGAACGGCAGCACGGTCGAGGCGCGCGTGATGATCGGCACCAGGGCATTCCGCAGGAGATGGATGCCGTACACGCGCATCGGGCAGGCGCCCTTCGCCGCGGCGGTCCGGATGTACTCGCGGCGGATCTCGTCGAGGAAAACGGTCCGGTAGAACCGCACGCCGCTGCCCGTGCCGGACACGATGCCGATGATGACGGGCAGAACCACGCATTTCGGGCTGTCCCAGCCCCACACGGGGAAAAGGTTCAGGTAGTACGCCAGAAACCATTGCCCGAGGATGATGAGCACGAGGTAGCTGATGCTCATGCCGGCGACCGAGAGCACCACGATCGCGCGGTCCAGGATGCGGTCCTGGAACGCGCAGGAGACCATCGCCAGCACGATGCCGAGCACGAGCTCGCCGAAAAAGATCGGGATCATGATCATCAGGGACGGCGCCATGCCGCGCCACAGCTTGCCGCGGATGGATTCGTGCGTGAGGAGCGTATTACCGAAATTGAAGAACGACACGTACGGGAACTGCGACGAAAACGTCACGAGCTCCTTCAGCGAGTCCAGCGCCTGCGAATCGTACCAGGCGCGGTTCGGCCGCTCGAATCCGGCGCGGACCAGCATGCAGCCGTCGTCAAGTCCGGCAACGGTGAGTTCGTCGGGCGCATCCGCCAGTTCGATCTCGGTCCCGCCGGGCGAAATCCCGACATCCTGCCCGTTCACGCGGAACCGTCCCGAACCGGAGAGGACGATGCGGTTTTTCGCTTCCTTATTGTTGAACTGGCGTTTGAAGGCGACGCTGCCGGTGCGCAGATGCAGGCCGTCCTGTCCCGCGTCCTCCGGTGCGACGTCGACCAGCGTGACGCCGGGGATCTCGGTGCGTCCCCCGGTGAAGTCGGCGGCGGGATACAGCTCCGTGATGCGCCAGAGGCCGAAGAAAAGGGGTTTGTCGCAGCCCATGGAGTCGCGCATGGCCTCCACGTCCGCGGCAGTCGGATTCTTTCCGAGCAGAACGGCGGTCGGATCGCCCGCGGAGACCCGAAACAGGAGAAACGTCACGACCATGATCCCGAGCAGGATCCAGACGGAGTAGAGGATGCGTTTGACGATGTAACGGCCCATTCGGACTCCTTCGCTTCAAGCTCAGCGGCGAGGCGCCGGTTTCCGCCCGAAGACCGCCATGACCGCCTGAAGGTCGGCCCAGGCGTCCTTCTTCGCCGGCGGGTTGCGCAGGAGGAACGCCGGGTGGTACGTCGGCATGACGGGAATTCCCTCGTAATCGAGCCAGTGCCCGCGGAGCCGCATGATCCCCTTGAGGTTAAAAAGATACAGGAGCGGCACGGCGCCGAGCAGGACGATTACTTTCGGATGCACCATGGCGATCTGGCGTTTCAGGTACGGCATGCACGCCGCAGCCTCGTCGTCCGCCGGATTGCGGTTTCCGGGCGGGCGGCACTTCACGATGTTCGCGATGCAGGTCTCGGTCGCACGGTCGAACGTCATGGCGGCGATCATCCTGGTCAGCAGTTGGCCGGCGCGCCCCACGAACGGCACGCCGGAGGCATCCTCGTCCGCACCGGGACCTTCCCCGATGAACATCAGTTCGGCGTGCGGGTTGCCGTCGGCGAACACCATGTTCGTGCGGGTCTTCCCGAGGCCGCATTTGCTGCAGGAGGCACATTCGGTGCGGAGAGATTCCCATTCGGGGATGTCGGGCGCGTATGCGGGCAGAGGACCCTGGACAGGCTGAATGTCCCGGACGGATTGCGCGTCTGTCTCCCCGGCAGGCTTTGGCTGTACGGCTGCTTTGCGGACGGGGCGGGCGTAAAGATCGCGCAGGATCCCTTCGTCCATGGAGGTGTCGGCTCCGGTCTGCGCGCCTGTTTTCAGACACTGGATGATCTCATCGAAGATGTCGGGTTTTCTCATGGGGAGTTGTCCTCTTCCGTCCGAACGGTCCGGGGGGTTGCATTTTGTTTTATACAATACATCCGGCGAACAGGTTTTTCAAGCCGTTTCCTTTTGGAACCCCCCCCTTTCCGGTCCTTTTCCCTTCCTCCCGACAGAAAAAGAGATTGTGCCGATTCCACGGCGCTTATGAAACGGTATCCGACCCGTTCCCGGAGCGTTCTCCTTGCGCCTGGAACGAAAGATCGGTCGCGCGCCCCGCCTGCATATGCGATGCAGGAGCGAGCCGCATGCATGGTTCCGTCAAATCCTGATCCGACCGATCGGGACCTGAGGAAGAAAACGAAGAAAAGAAGGAACGGAAACCCCATAAATTCGGCGCCCGCGACAGAAACCCGGAATAACCAACCGAACTCCGCAAATCCGCGATCCTTTCCTCCAAGAAGTGTTCGCCGTTTTTCGAGAAACATCCGAACCCCTGTTCCATGTCTGTTTTTTCGTGTTTTCGGGCTTCTCCATCCGTCCGAAAAAACGGGAAACAAACTTTTTTGATGGATTTTTTTGCATTTTTTCGACTTTTCTACCTTTTTTAGCTTTTCAGCGGTTGAAAACACGGAAAAAGCGTGTATTTTCCTGTATCGGCTATTCTCTCACACGGACAGGTCACCCGAACCGCCTGCGCCATTTCCGGCCCGGCCCGCGGAGAAAAGGAACTGCAATCATGAGCGACGACACAAAGATCGAAGTGGAGATTTTCTGCGGCATGACATGCTACATGCTGGGAAACGCCCGTATCCTGAATATCGGGGCGCATCTGCCCGAGAAATGGCTCCCGCACATTGAACTGATGGTGTCGCCGTGTCCCGTGGACTGCGGATGCCTGGATCTTGCGAAAGCCCCGTTCGCCCGCATTAACGGCCAGCTCATCCAGAACGCCACGCTGGAGTCCGTCTGCGCGGCCATCACCGAAATCATGAACCGGCAGGAGGCATGACCATGGAATATTCCAACAGCCCCGAACGTCAGCGCCGCGAGCTCATGATCCGGCTGGCCTGCGAATTCCGGAATGGCACGCTCAAGGATACGATCGACAAGCTCCCCTGCTACGTCAAGCCGTCCGGCTCGAAGCCGCTTCACTGCTGCCTGGCGCACGACCGCGAGGTGATCCGCTGCCGCATCATGGCGCTTCTCGGTCTCGATGCGCAGGACGAGCAGGACGACAGCCGTTTCCCTCATGAATACCTTGACCTGGTGTCCGCCGATTCCGAGCGGCCCGAGCGGCCCCTCACGATCTCCCGCGCGGCATGCTCCAGTTGTCCCGACGCAAAGATCGAGGTCGTGCAGAGCCTCTGCCGCAACTGTTTCGCCCAGACCTGCATCCACGTCTGCCCGAACAACGCCATCAACATCATGCGCGGCAAGGCATTCATCAACCAGGAATCCTGTGCCCAGTGCGGCAAATGCCTCATCGACGTTTGCCTTTACAACGCCATCAAGCGTTTTCCGATCCCGTGCGAAGCCGCCTGCCCCGTCGGCGCGATCCGCAAAAACGAGCAGGGATTCGCCGAGATCGACTTCAAAAAATGCACGTTCTGCGGCAAGTGTTTCCGCGCCTGTCCGTACGGTGCGGTCATGCAGCGGTCCGAGCTCGTTCCCGTGCTGAAGATTCTGACCGAAGGACGTCAGGCAGTCGCGCTCGTCGCGCCCTCGACGCTGCATCAGTTCCCCGGCGGACGGGAAAAGCTGTTCAAATCCCTGCGGAAAATCGGTTTTTCGGAGATCGTCGAGGTCGCCGAAGCGGCCGAGACCGCCGCGAGCATGGCGGCAGAGGAATTCATCCGCAAAATGAAGCTCGGCGGCAAGCTCGTCGCCGACTCCAGCTGTCCTGCCTTCGTCGAACTCGTCCGGCGGCATCTTCCGGCTATGCGCCCCTATCTTTCATCCGTTCCGAGCGCCATGGCGCTCGCCGGGCAGAAGGCGCGCGAACTCTACCCCGACGCCGTCAACGTATTCATCGGCCCCTGCATCGCCAAACGCCATGAGTCGCTTTCCTGCCCCGGCGTGGACCGCGTGATCACGGTCGAGGAGCTCGGCGCCATCCTCATTGCGCTGGGCGGCGTCGAACTTGAGCCGCAGGACTACATCCCGCGCGACCCGGACGCGTCGGAACACGATTTCTCGCGCACCTGCGCCGCCACAGGCGCCATGCTCGCAGTCGCCCTCGAGTCCGAACCGGAACTCGATCTCCAGGAGAAATTCATCGACGGCATCAACGCGCAGACGCTGAAACTGCTCCACCTGTTCCTTTTCGGCAGGTCGCACGCGAACTTCATCGAAGTGCTCGGATGCAGCGGCGGCTGCCAGAACGGCCCCTGTTCCCTCGCAATTCCAAACTGATCTTTTCGGAGTTCGCCATGACACCCGGACCTTTCCGTTTCTTTCTGTTCTTTTTCGTGTGCTGCGCCGTTCTGCTTGCGCCGCCCGCCGGACTGCATGCCGCGGATCCCGCGCCGAAGACCGACGACTCCGGGTGGGTCCTCCCCGATGCAAAAAACGCCGGGACCGGCTGGCATCTCCGATTGAAGGATGCCCGCGCCGAGGCGGCGAAAGAGGACAAGCCCATTCTGATCCTGTTCATCGGCCCGGACTGGAGCCGTGCCAGCAAATCGTTCGAATCCTCTGTGCTCCGCTCCAGGGAATATTCCTCCGCCATTAAGCCCGCCGTGGTCGGGCTGTACATCCAGCACTTCGTGAATACCGATGCACCGGAAGAGCAAGTCTCTGCAAATCAGTCCCTTCGGAAGTCGCTCAGCGTCCCGGCCGTCTATCCCTGCACCGTCATCCTGGCTTCCGACGGCAAGATGATCCTCGGGATGATCCCCGGCGCCCCGGACAAAAAGGCATACATCGAGCAGGTGTGCAAGCTCGCCGGGATCAAGCCGGCGGAATAAAGCATCCCGTCGGGCAAAACGCCGAAACGAAGCGAAGGCGGCTGTGCGGAATGGCGCACAGCCGCTCTGTGTTTTTTCCTTTCTTCTCTTGACATGGTTTTTTATCATGTTATATTATTGAAACGAACTTTTTTTCGCCAATCAGGTTCCGGACATTGCTTCCTTCTTCGGACGGACACACGGAACAACCTACAAATCAGGAGATAACGATGAAACAGCAGATCTGCTGCATCGCGCTCGCCGCCGTGGCCGGCATGTTCCTGTCGGCATGCGGTCTCTTCCGCGCAACGACGGACAGCGTGTTCGACAACGCAGAAGACGCCATCGCGACGGACGGTGCGGCGTCCGACATCGATACCGCAGAATTCTCGTATGAATTCGGGGAGGGGAAATCCGCTACCATCCGCTACCAGGCACCGAACCATGTTCGCATCGACGTGCTGGACGACGAACGCTCCACGGTGTTCTGCCTGAACGGCTCATCCGGCTGGATGTACGTGCGCGGGGACGTGTTCGACATGACGGCGGAGGACATCGGAGAAATGATCGCCTCCCTGCTCCAGACGATCCCGTTCAACGTGAACTTCCAGGACATTTTCGGCAATGCGGAGCTTCTGGAGGGGACCGAGGACGCCTGCGGCGAGGAATGCTATGTGATCACCGCGAACTTCCGCCGCCACCCGGATGCCACGGTCAAGCTCTGGTTCGGAAAGAAATCCGACCTGCTCCGCCGGTGCGAGGTCACCAGGGAAGACGGCGTCCATACGATGCAGTATTTCGAGTACCGCACTTACGGCGACGTCACCCTCCCCTCGATAATGTTCCGCTTCTCGCCGGACGGAGCCTCGAAGATCACACTGCTCTCGTTCGAAGCAAATCCCGACATTCCGCCCTACGTGTTCCGGAAACCTGAAAAACTGAGCGCCCTGGAAGGAGGCAAATGATGAAGCTTACCACCTTTGCAATGATGGCGTCGGTCGCCCTCTCTGTCGGCGCGGCGTTCGCGGCGGATACCGGAAATGACGGTAAAAAGACACAGACCGTTACGCTCAGGAGCGGCAAGGTCCTGCAGGACGCCTACATCCTGGACAAGAAACCGAACGGGATCACGCTTGCCTTCAAGGACGGATGCATGTTCATCCCCTTCTCCGACATGCCGCTCGAATACCAGCAGAAATTCGGCTATGACGCGATCAAGTCCGCGCGCTACGAAAACAAGCTGAAAGAACAGCGGAAGATCCGTGAAATAGAGGAAGCCGCGCGGAAAGGAAAGGAAACAAAGCGCAAGGCCGACGAGGACAAGCACTACAAGGACAGACGGATCAGCGCCCAGCAGCAGACGGTTCGCAAACTCGAGCTTCAGCTCGAAGAGGCGAAGAAACGCCTTGACACGGCCGAAAAAGACATCGATCAGGACCGTAGCACGCTGGGCATGTCCTCCATCGGCTCCAAGCAGGTCTGCATCGAATCTCCCTGGGGCTACGGCGAACGCATCAGGAGCGGCGAACTGAACTCGGCTGTCAGGAACAAGCTCATGAAGGAAGAGGACACCCTGGGCGGGAAGCGCGACAACCTGGCGCAGAACGTGATCGACCTGCAGCTGAAGCTGGAAGCAGCGCAGAGGACGCTCGACGCATTGCTCGAAAAACAATAACCGAGCAATCTCCTGTTCCTTTCAAAACAAACATGCCCGGTCGCGAACAAGGCCGGGCATGTTTTTCCGCGTCTCGAAAATGACTTCCGCGGGCGCCGTCACAGCGACTCGCGGACGCCGGGCGCCTTGCTCATCTTCAGGACGGAGATGGACGGCGTTTCCGGAACGATCAGGGCATCCAGCTCCGATTCCTCCATGTGGACGGTCTGGAAGACAGGTTCCTCCGCCGGCTGGACGGCGCCGGAAACAACGGAGCCGGGCTCCTGTCCCGGACCCGGAACGGGTTTCGAAGTCTTGACGTGATTGACGATCACGAGGATGATCAGCCAGACGAGCGCCGCGGCGACAAGGCCGATGACGCCGAAGAAAATAAACGTGATGTTGCGGATACGTTTGTTTTCCCCCTCGTTGACGAGCGCGCCCTCGTTCACGGATTCGATGAGCTTCTCCGGGAGCTCCTCGTTGTCCTGAGGCGTTTCCCCGTGCATCTTTTCCATCAGGATACCGCTGTCCGCATCGGAGAGGTCATAGACTTCGATGAGCTTGCGGACATAGGCGGAGATGTAGACGGGCGGGAGCCTCTTCAGAAGCTCGTCCGCTTCCAGTTCGATGAGGTATTCCATGCGGATGCGTGTGGCGAGCGCGACTTCCTCCAGGGGCAGCCCGCGCGCATTGCGGATGGCCGTCAGCATCTGCCCCAGCGACTGGCCCGGCTGAAGCGGCTGCGGAAGCGGCTTGCGGGTTCGCAAATCCGCAGCGGGGGCGGACGGCGGGAACGCAGCCCGACCGGGGCGTGGAGAAACGATGCCGGGCCGCAGGGAGGCGGGCTGTTTGCGGGGCGGAGGCGGCGCGATCACCGGAGCATCCGCCGGATTTGCGTCCGCCGGAACCGGTTCCACGGTTGTTTCCTGCACGGACGTTTCCGCCGGCGATTCCTGCGCGGGCAGTTCAACCGGAGGCGTTTCCCCCGCTTCTTCCGGAACTGCGGCAGCAGGGGACTCGGGCCCGGCGGACGTCTCCCCGGGGCGGGGCGGATCGGAAAAGAGATTCAGTTCCTGTTCGTTTTTTGCTGCGGGATCTTCAGGGTCGATCATATTGCGATACCTCAGTCATTGGGCGTTTCCAGGCCGTCCGTGATCAGGATGGAACGTTTCTGCCCGCCGGGAAGCGGGGCGCTGATCACATGGCGCTGCTCAAGTTTATCAATGATATCGGCGGCCTTGTTGTAGCCGATGCCGAGTCTGCGCTGGAGATAGGACGTGCTGACCTGCTGGTCGTTGATGATGATTTCGAGGGCCTTGACCATGATGGGCGGGTCGTCGGGCTCCAGATACTTGTCCGCGGCGGCCTTGATGACGTCGGAATTCGCCATGCCGTCGTAGTCGTCGTAGTCGTCCAGTTCGTCGTCGTATCCGTCGTGGCGGGAACCGCCCCTGCCGGCCTTACCTTTGCCGTGGCGGCCCTTGGGGTCGTCGTCCTCGTCCTCCTCGTCGCCGCCCGCGAAGATGCCTTCGTTGAACACCTGCGGACGCTGCGCCGCGACCTCGTCGATGACATCGGCGATCTCGTGGTCGGAGACGTAGGCGCCCTGGATGCGTTCCAGATTGGCGCCGCCAGGCGGGTTGAACAGCATGTCGCCGTTGCCGAGCAGTTTCTCCGCGCCCATGGCATCCAGGATCACGCGGCTGTCCATGCCGTTGCTGACGCGGAACGCGATCTTGGTGGGGATGTTCGCCTTGATGAGGCCGGTGACGACCTCCTTGCGGGGCGACTGCGTGGCGATGACCAGGTGGATTCCGGCGGCGCGGCCCTTCTGGGCGATGCGGCAGATGCTCTGCTCCACATCGCTCTTCGCATCCGTCATCATGATGTCGGCGAGCTCGTCGATGATGATGATCAGGATGGGCAGTTTCGGCGGGATCACCTCGCCGTAGTCGTCGATGACGGGCTGCGGGTCCGGCGGGCGGGAGTTGAACGCGGCCAGGTTCTTCGCCTTGACCTTCGCCAGCACCAGGTAGCGGCGCTCCATTTCGTTGACGCCCCAGCGGAGCGCCAGCGGCACCTTCTTCGGATCGTTCACGACCGGAGTGATGAGGTGCGGGATCGGACGGTACATCTCCAGCTCCACGACCTTCGGGTCGACCATGATGAGCTTCAGCTCGTCCGGCGAGAACCGGAAAAGCAGGCTCATGATGAGGGTGTTCATGCAGACGGACTTGCCGGAGCCGGTGGAGCCGGCGATCAGCAGGTGCGGCGCTTTCGAAAGGTCGGTCAGGTAGACGGAGCCCGCGATGTCGCGCCCGAGCAGGATCGGGATGGCGGCGCGGGACTCGCGCCACGTGGCGGACTCCAGAAGCGGGCGCAGATAGACCGTGTTCGACACCTTGTTCGGGACTTCGATGCCGACGGCGCTCTTGCCGGGGATCGGCGCACGGATGCGGATGCTCTGCGCCGCCAGCGCCATCGAGATGTTGTTCTGGATGCCGGTGATCTTTTCGACCTTGACGCCGGGCGAAAGCGAGATTTCGAACTGCGTGACGCGCGGCCCGACGGTGATGTCGGAGATGATGCCGTCGACGTTGAAGCTCTGAAGCGTCTCCTCCAGACGGTCCGTGGCGTTCTGAATATATTTCTTGTCCTCCGTGGCGATCTCGTCGCCGTGGCGTTCCAGCAGCATCGGGCTTGGCAGATGGTATTCCTCGTAGACAGGGGGCGGAGGCGCGGGCTCGTCGGCGGGGGCAGGCGGCGGGGAGGCGCGGTCGAATTTCTTCTTGTTTTCGGCGAAGGTCTGCACGGGGACCGCATGGCGTGCGGGTTTGGGCGAAGGCACGGGAGCCGGGGGTTCCTCGTCCTCGATGTCCTCCTGTTCCGGTTCTTCCGCGGGGAAGATTGCAGGCTCGTCCGGTTCATCGTACTCCTCCTGAGCCTGAGGAGCAGGGACAGGCTGAGGAGCAGGGACGGGTTTCGGGCGCGGCGTGACGACAAGCTCGTCAGGATCGCGGATGACGGATCCCGGCGCGGGCTGGACGTTTCTGCGTTTCTGCGGCGGAGCGACGACCTCGTCCGGGTCGCGGATGACAGCCGACGGCCTGTTCACGGCCTGCGCCTGAGGCCGGACCGGCGGCGCGACGATGGCATCGTCCTCGTATTCGTCCGATTCGCCCGAGGGGGTTGGCTTTGCGGGCGTCTTTGACGGCGCCCTGCGGAGACCGAGGAACGCGCCGATGAAATTCTTGAACTTGGACGGTTTGTTTTCCTGCGGACCGGAATCTTCGACTTTGCCGGATTCCGCATCTGCGTACTGATGGATCTCGGGCGCGGATGGCGCCGGATTCCAGTCTTCCCCTTCGGGATTCTCGGGCGTGTAAATGCGGCCGGTGTGTCCCGCGGGCTGTTTCTGCGGCTCCTCTTCCGCCGCGTCGTGCGGACCGGAATCGGGCTTGAACGCGATCATGAGGATCGGGAGCCAGTCGCGGATGAACAGGAAAACAACTCCGGGAAGCAGGAACGCCAGCGCAACGAGGATCGTGCCCACGTCGCCGATGTAACGGCGGACCAGTCCGGCTTCCGGGAACGTACCCGCCTGCGGGGCGGCCAGGACCGCCCCCACCACGCCGCCGGACAGCGCCAGCGAGGACTGCTCCATGCGACCGATGCCCAGATGGTCCGTCTCCGCGATGAACTGCTGCGGCCACATGGCGAACAGCATGGATGATCCGAGCAGGATCACGGGAAGCGCCCACCACAGCGTGCCGCGCCGCGGCAGCCCGGGGACGAACCGCCGGAGCAGAAGCAGGAACACGATGAACAGGAAGGGGTACGTCGCCAGCCCGAACGTGTAGAAAAAGGCCCGGGAAACATGAGCGCCGAGGAATCCGATCCAGTTATGGTAGATCGCAGGTCCGCTGATCCCGCCCTCCAGCAGAGCCAGATCCGTTTTGTCGTGGGATAATATGGCACAGGCGAACAGCAGGAACAATGCAGTCCGGAGATAATTCCCGAAATTCCACACGCTGCGTTCTTCGTCCTGATCGATTTCCATTCTGATTCTTCTCCGTCGTTTCGTTACAACATAACAAAGTAAGATAGCACGATTCCTGATTAATGAAAGCCGGAAACGCTCTTTTTTACCGTTTTTTTTCAAAAAAAGGCCTGAGAGGGCGCTTTTTCCGGTCCGCGATTCAAAAAAAAATGGCAGGAACGCTTTTTTTCGGAAAAAACGATTCGTTTTTAGCCGGAATCATGCTATATTATAGCATCGCATTTTCCCAGTCTCAAAACATTAAGGAGTAGCTCGAAAATGGGCGGTTTTTTCGGCGTTGTCTCAAACGGTGATTGCGTGGACGACCTCTTCTACGGGGTCGATTATCACTCTCACCTGGGTACGGTCCGGGGCGGCATGGCCGTCACCAATCCCTATGGTTCCATCATCCGTTCCATTCACGATATCTCCAACGAGATGTTCCGGTCCAAGTTCGGACCCGAGCTTGAGATGTTCCGAGGCGCGAAGTGCGGCATCGGCGTCATCAGCGACATGGACGACCAGCCGCTTCTGATCGCATCCCACCTCGGCATGTACAGCATCGTGACCGTCGGCAAGCTCAACAACATCGAGGAGCTGACGCGGCAGGCCATCGAGGAGCACCACATCCATTTCGCCGAACACAGCAACGGCGAGCACAACCCGACCGAGATCGTCGCCTCGCTCATCAACACGCAGAAGACCATCCAGGACGGCATCGCCTACGCCATGCACCGCATCAAGGGCTCCTGCTCCATGCTCGTGATGTCGGAGGGAAAAATCTACGCCGCGCGCGACCGCTACGGCCGCACGCCCGTCTCCGTCGCGAAAAAGCCCGGCGCCATAGCGGTCTCCATGGAGACTTCCGCCTATCCGAACCTCGACTACGAGTTCATTCGCGACCTCGGGCCCGGCGAGATCGCGCTCATCGACGCGGAATCCGTCACGCAGCTGAAAGAACCCGAGGAGACCATGCAGATCTGCTCGTTCCTCTGGGTCTACTTCGGCTATCCCTCCTCCGACTACGAGGGGCGGAACACCGAGACCGTGCGCTACGAAAACGGCGCGCGCATCGCCGCCCACGACGACGTCGACGTCGATTCCGTCTGCGGCGTGCCCGATTCCGGCGTCGCACACGCCATCGGCTACTCCAACAAGAAGGGCCGCCCCTACCTGCGCGCCCTCGTCAAATACACGCCCACCTGGCTCCGCAGCTTCATGCCGCAGGTGCAGTCCCACCGCAACCTCATCGCGAAGATGAAGCTGCTCCCCGTGCAGGACCAGATCGAGGGGAAACGCCTGCTCTTCTGCGACGACTCCATCGTCCGCGGCACGCAGTTCCGCGACGTCACGCGCCGCCTGCTGAACCGGGGCGCGAAGGAAGTGCATCTGCGCTCCGCCTCCCCGCCGCTCGCGTTCCCCTGCCTCTTCCTCAACTTCTCGCGTTCGCGCTCCGTCATGGATCTCGCCGCGCGCCGCATCATCGCCGAACTCGAAGGCGGCGAACCCTCGCCGGAGGTCCTGCGCGAATACATCACAGCCGGCACGCCGCGTTATGAGCGCATGGTGGAACAAATCCGGCAGAAGCTCGGTCTTACCACCCTGAAATACCAGACCATCGACCAGCTCGTCGAGGCCATCGGACTCCCGAAGTGCAAGCTCTGTACGTTCTGCTTCGACGGCTGCGACCCGACCGGCTGCGCCAAGTGGATCGGCTGCGCCTGCCCCGCCCACGATGACGAGACCGCCGCCGAGTCGAAAAACGAGAAAACCGGAGAATAAACTCCGCATCCGATAAAATCAATCATCCGCACACATACGCCCGCCGGCATTCAGGAAAGGAGCGCCGTTATGAAATCGAAATTCTGGAACAGTCTTCTGGCCGCATTCATGATCGTTTTCGCGCTGCTCCTTGGCGCATGCCGGAGCTCCGCGCCCGAACAGACTGGCGACGAAGCCGCGCTCGCGGAACCCGCGGGCCCCTGGCCGACCGCGCGTCTGATCGGCGAACTCTCCGGGCACGACCCGCTCGAAGGCTTCAACCGGAGCATGTTCGAGGTCGACTGCGTGATCATGGACTACATCGCGCGTCCGCTGGGCTGGATCTGGTCCAGCATCCTGCCGCGCCCCGTGATCCAGTGCATCGAAAACGCCTGCCACAACCTCGCGTTCCCCGGCCGCGCGATCTCCTCGCTCGGCAGCGCCGAATGGGAATGCGCGGGCGTCGAGACCGGGCGCTTCCTGCTGAACTCCACCATCGGCATCGCCGGGCTCTTCGACCCCGCCGAATACTGGTTCCACCTCTACAAGACCGACGCCGACTTCGGGCGCATGTTCGCCACCTGGGGCATCGACCCGGGCTGCCGCCTGATCATCCCCGGCAGCCGCCACATCAACGTCCGCGATGACATCGGCAGCATCTTCGACTACCTGCTGGACATCCGCACCTACCTGCCGTATTCCAGCTGGGCGTACGTCAACAACGTCGTGGCGATGCACCCGAAGTTCGTGACCGCGATCAAGGGCGCCGCCGACCCGTACCGCACCTACGTGATGCTGTCGCTCCTGAACCGCGAACTCCAGCTCGACAAGTGGTACTACGACTACGCCAAGGACGTCTACCATGACCGCCTGCCCGAACTCCCGCCCGAACAGGCCACGGCGCGCCCCGAAGGACTGCACGGCCGCTATAAATTCCTCGACGGGTACCATTCGCTCGGCCCCGTCGCCGACACGCTCCGCGCCATCTATTTCGTGCCGCAGAAGGACCACGACTGGTGGTACGCGCGCCTCTCCATCTTCAACTCCGACTTCGAGGACAAGATCCACACGCGCAAGGTGAAGGCGGGCGACGATCCCGACCGTTCCCGCCTCAGATACGGGTTCTTCGAGGCTCCGAAGCCGAAGGACAAGGACGCGGTCCCGCCTGAAAAGCTCGCCATCATCATCCCCGGCATCGGCAGCATCTACAACGGCCAGACCGCGCTCGCCACAGCCGAGGAATTCTACAACGCCGGCTACAGCGTCGTCCTGGTCGACAACGGCTTCAACTGGCGGATCATGACCGCCACCGACGGCAAGCTGCCCGGATACACCCCGCGCGACGCCGAGAAAATGCGCACCATCCTCCAGCGGATCCTCGCCGACCTCCGCGAAAACGAAAAGATCAAGGACCCGCGGATCGTCCTCGCCGGCTGGTCCATGGGCGCGCTTGAGCTCTGCCATATCGCCGCCATGGAGGAAAAGGAGAACACCCTCGGCATCAGCCGTTATCTCCCGATCAATCCGCCCGCCGATCTGCTCGTCGCGATCAACACCGCGGACACCTACGCCGACGCGACGAAGGCGTGGACGTTCGACGAGGCCGTGGAGAAGGTCTCAACCGGAGCCGGACTCCAGAGCGTCCTCACCGACCACGTGATCCCGCCGTTCGATCCCGATCAGCCGGAGACGTTCACGCGTCCGCCGCTCGTCTCCGACGACACCGCCAAGTTCTTCGTGGCATTCTCCTTCCAGAGCTGCATCGACGAGCTCCTGGAGAAAACCCAGCGCGAGGGCAAATACCCCCTCCCCGGCATCAAGTCCCCCTGCACCATGTTCAACCGCGAGGACTTCTACCGCGAGATCGGCGACATCGGGTTCATGGAGTACATCACGCGCTTCCTCTTCCCGCAGAACGGCAAGACCGAAGCCGACCTCGACCGGCTCGCCGCCGAATCCGGACTCCGCGCCGTCGAAAAGACGCTCCGCGAGAACAAGTCCATACGCATGATCCATTCCTGGGACGATATCCTCATCAACGACGCCGACCGCAAGTTCCTCGACGAGACGCTCGGAGACCGCATCACCTGGTTCTCCAACGGCGCGCATTGCGGCGCGTTCTACACCAAGGCCTTCCGCGAAGAGCTCCTCTCCCGCGCCGAAGAGGAATAAGCCGGACGCCCCGCCCGGTCAGTGGTCTGTGCATTTTTTGCACGGACCACTTTCAGGGCAATAACGCCCCAACTGTTTCCAATATGGTAATTGTTTATCTGAAAGGCAGATGACGATGGATTGGAAAAGTCAGTTCAAGTTTCATGACCTCTGCTTCCGGAAGATTTGTATCATCCTCCTGATCGTGGCGCTCGCGTGGTTTCTTCTCATTGAACTCCGTCCGAGATACTATAAAGGGATGGCTATTACCGCCAAATGCACATCCCATTTGTCCATGTTGGGAGAATCCATGTACAAGACCGCCTCGAAAAAAGACCCGGAGACGTTGAAGAAACTGACGGTCCGCGATCTGGTCCGTGAGATGGTGCAACAGAGAGAGTTCCTTCAAGAGTTTCTTCTCTGCGCGGCAACCAAAGAACCGTATCATGTTTTTCCGGTGCCCGCCGATCTCTTTTTCCGGCACATCGACGGCAGGAGTGCGACTGCGAACCCGGTCCCGGTCGCCATGTGCCGTCCCGATGTCCATCACATGATTCATGCGGGATGGTGCGGCTGGTTTAAAAAGTACGGCGTACTCGTCCTGTATTCCGATGGGACCGTCCAAGTCCTGACCGCGGAAGAGGCCGAAAAACTCGTCGCGGAACAGTCGCCTGTTCCACTTGAAATAGACTTCGAAGCTATGCCGGAAGAGGACGGGACGCAAGGAAATGACCGGCAGGAATGACGACTTATCCGTCATTTGTAATTCGTTTATTGTCATAGAACTGACAATATGACGAATGAAATGACGGACTGTTTTGACGATTGTTTTGTCACCCGTTTTTCTCTCATTTTCCCGGCGAAAAACATAAATCATAATTCGATATGTTTTTCTCTTGTGTTTCGGAGTGCATGATGGTTTTTTTCGCGTTTCCCGGATGAAAAAAACCGCATCGAGAGGGTCTGCAGAGCACAGTAGTCAGATAAGACTATGAGCATATTTGACGACACTTGCGGCAACATCGGATGCCGGTTTCACGGCGTCGCTAATAAGTAAGACAATGATGAAAGAACAAGGGCGGCGTGGCATCGTTTCCACAGGTTAGCCGTTTCCCGGACAGGCATCTCTCGTTCGGCTCGGAGTGGGTTATCCGGCAAAACGCGGTTTTGACCGGGAATTCAGCTTTTCCGGCTTTTTTTCCGTTTCCGCCTTGACTTTGCTTCGGACGGGGGTATATTTTCTAAATAGTGAAGCGTTCCGTTATAAAAGACATCCAGGAGGTTTGAACTATGAGAACATCTGTATTGGCCATGATCCTCGCAGGCGGCGAAGGCACACGCCTGGCCCCCCTGACCGACCAGCGCGCGAAACCCGCGGTGCCGTTCGGCGGCAAATACCGCATCATCGACTTCGTGCTGAGCAATTTCGTGAACAGCGGCATCGACAGCATCTTCGTCCTGACCCAGTTCAAATCGCAGAGCCTGATGGAACACATCATCAACGGCTGGAACCTCTCGAACGCCCAGCAGCGCGGCCACTTCATCATCCCGGTGCCCGCCCAGATGCAGACCCGCGAGCGCGAATGGTACCAGGGCACGGCGGACGCGATCTACCAGAACATGAACCTGATCGAGGACTTCGATCCCGACCTCGTGGCGGTGTTCGGCGCGGACCACATCTACCGCATGGACGTCAGCCAGATGGTCGACTTCCACCAGCAGAACAACGCCATCGCGACCGTGGCGGCGATCCCGATCCCGATCGAGGAGGCCAGCCAGTTCGGCATCATCGAGGTGGACGACCAGTGGCGCATCGTCGGATTCCAGGAGAAGCCGAAGAACCCGATCCCGCTGCCGAACGACAAGAACATGTGCCTGGCTTCCATGGGCAACTACGTCTTCAACTCCGCCGACCTCCTGACGCTGCTGAAGCGCGACCACAGCGCGGGGAAAACCAGCCACGACTTCGGCAAGGACATCATCCCGGCGCTCGTGAAGACGAAGCGGCTCTATGCGTACAACTTCTACACGAACGTCATCCCCGGGCAGGACCTCTCCACAAAGCCCTACTGGCGCGACGTCGGGACCCTGAAGGCGTATTTCGAGGCGAACATGGACCTGCGCAGCACCACGCCGCATCTCGACCTCTACAATCCGCTCTGGCCGATCAACAACTACCACTACAGCCTGCCCCCGGCCAAGTTCATCCACAACGAGGAAGTGGACTCCTCCGGCCTCCCGCGCATCGGCAAGGCGATCAACTCCATCGTGTGCGACGGCTGCATCGTCTCCGGCAGCACGGTGACCGACTCGATCCTGTTCAACAAGGTCTTCGTCCACAGCTATGCCACGGTCCATAACTGCATCCTGCTGTCCGACGTGGACATCGGCGAACACTGCCGCATCCGCAACGCGATCATCGACAAGCACAACATGATCCCGCGCGGCACGATCATCGGCTACGACAAGGCTGAAGACGAAAAACGGTATTTCGTGGTCGACCTCGGCGTCGACGAACAGGGCAAGCCGAAATGGCTGACCGTGATCCCGAAGGAACGCCATTCCCTCCAGGTGGTGCATCCCTCCGAGGACCTCTCCAAGCTGGACGCCGAACCGGAAACCGAAGAAAAGGCGGACGGCGCCGGCAAGGCGTAAGCTCCGAACACAGCGGGACCGAACATGAACTCCTCCGGGGCAGCCTCCCGCCTCTGGGACCGTGTTTTCGAACGGGTGCGGCGCGAACTCGGCGACGCGCCCGGATGCCACGATTTCGCCCACACGCTCCGGGTGCTGAAGAATGCCGAACGGATCGCCGCGGAGGAACCCGGCTGCGATCCCGACGCCGTGCGGTTCGGAGCTCTCCTGCACGACGTGGCGCGTCCCGAGGAACTGGCATCCGGCGGCAAGCTCTGCCATGCCGAGCTCGGCGCGGAGAAATCCCGGCGCATCCTCGAGGAGGAAGGCTGCGAAAACGCGGCATTCGTGCGATATGTCTCGGAGATCGTGCGGACGCACCGTTACCGCGGCAACCGGAAGCCCGCCACGCTCGAAGCGCGCATCGTATACGACGCGGACAAACTCGATTCGCTCGGGGCATTCGGCGTGGCGCGCGCATTCCATTTCGCCGGGCGCATCGGAGCATGCCTGCACAATACCGAAGAGGAGGCCCTCGCCTCGGAATCGTATTCCAGCCAGGATTCCGCCTACCGTGAATATCTCGTGAAGCTCCGCGGGCTCCCGGACCATCTGCTGACGGACTCCGCGCGGCGTTTCGCCGCCGACCGTGCGGCGTTCATGAAAGCGTTTTTCGAGCGTCTGAACGAGGAACAGGAAGGCCGCCGATAATGATCTCCGACTTCATGGCGTTCTGTTTCCCCAGCATGACGGCGTTCCAGCTGGCCATCCTCGCCGCCTCCGCGCTGCTCGTGGGCGTGAACAAGTCCGGCATCCCCGGGCTCGGCATGCTCCCCGTGATCCTGCTTGCAGTGGCGTTCGAGCCGGATCCGGGATTCGCGACCGGCGTAATGCTGCTCATGATCTGCGCGGGCGACATCTTCGCGGTGTCGTACTACCGGAAAAATGCCGACTGGAAGATCGTGCTCCGTCTGCTCCCGTATACCATGCTCGGGCTTGTGCTCGGGTTCCTGACGCTGCGCGTCCTGCACAGGCCGGAGCATCTGCGCATCATGATCGGCTGGATCATCCTGCTGCTGGCGGCGGTGCATCTGGTCCGCGTAGCCTTCTTCAAGCACGCGGACGTCCCGAGCCACTGGGCATTTTCCGCCGTCGTCGGGCTCACGGCGGGCTTCACGACGCAGGTGGCGAACGCCGCCGGGCCCGTGATGGCGCTATACCTGCTGAGCATGAAGCTGCCGAAAGACCGCTATGTCGGCACCTGCGCCTGGTTCTTCATGATCATGAACTGGACGAAGCTCCCGGTCTTCTGTTTCGAGGGACGCGTCACGGCCGCTGCCCTGTACGCCGTCCTCCCGATGCTCCCGCTCATCCTGATCGGCGCGGTCCTGGGCGTGCTCTTCGTGAAACGCGCCCCCCAGCGTTTCTTCGAAGTCGTCATCGAGATCATCGTCATCGTTTCCGCGGTCAAACTTCTTTGGCCTTCCCATTCCGCCGACACCCCCGAACCGGAATCCGAACCGATGGAGAGCACGGCGCCAACCGAACTGCCCCCGCCGGATCCGGAGACCGCCGGCGCAGACTGATCCATATTTTCGCATTTTCCTTCTCCCCCTCACCCACGGAGCAACCAACCATGGAACCCACAGCAAAAAAAGAAAACGAAAAAACCGGCAACGACATCCGTACGACCGATGCATCCACGACCAAGTCCGCGATCAACGTCGCGGAACAGCCGGCTGATCCCCCGCTGAAGCAAATTGAGCAGATGGTCTGGAACGTCCGCACGGCCGACCTGCCGAAAAGCAAGGCTTTCCCGCTTGCCATCGAGCGCGTCCTCCTGCTGACCGGCAAGAACTTCATCAAGAACAAATGCGGGCTTCGTGCCTCCTCGCTGACGTTCCTCACGCTCATGTCGGTCGTGCCGCTGGTCGCGCTTCTCCTCGGCATCTCCCGCGGCTTCAACTTCGAGGAAATGCTCCGCGGAAAACTCGTCGAGAGTTTCGTAGGACAGGAGGAAGTTGCCGAATGGATCCTGAACTTTGCGGACACCACGCTCAAGGTCGCCGCGGGCGGCGTCATCACGGGCATCGGCGTCGGCATGCTGTTCTTCACGGCGCTGAAGCTGCTGGCCAACATCGAAAGCTCGTTCAACGACATCTGGGGCATCAAGCAGGGACGGCCCCTGCTCCGAAAGCTCAGCGACTACATCACGCTGCTGCTCCTCTGCCCGGTTTTCGCGGTGCTTCTCCTCGGCCTCAACACCTTCGGCATGGCCAGGATCGAGGGCGTCAGCTGGCTCCCCGGAAAAGGCTATCTGCTGGACGCCATCCGCTACGTCTCCCCGTTCGTGCTCTCCTGGGTCATGTTCTTCTTCCTCTACCTCTTCATCCCGAACACCCGCGTGAAACCGAAAGCCGCGCTCTGGGGCGCCATCCTGACCGGCACGCTCCTCATCATCACCCAGTACATCTACATGTTCCTGCAGACGATCCTGACGAGCTACAACAAGGTGTATGGAAGCTTCGCCGCGCTGCCGTTCTTCCTCCTCTGGCTTCAGGCGACCTGGACCGTGATCCTCCTCGGCGCGCAGTTCTCGTTCGCCGTGCAGAACGTCAACTACTATGAATACTACCCGGGCGACCAGCCCCTCTGCGCGCACTACCGTTCCGTCTGCGCCATCCGCATCATGAAGCTCCTCGGAGAAGCGTTCAACAACCGGACCGGCGCCGTGACCATCACGGACATCTCCGGCAAACTGGAAATCCCGATCCGCATCGCGCGCGCCGTGCTGAACGACCTGATCGCCGCCGGACTCGTGATCGAGGTCACGAACGACCGCCGCCGCGACGACGCCTTCATGACCAAGGTCCCGCTCGGAGACTTCGTCCCGACGACCATCCTGGAACGCCTCTCCAACATCGGCGACAGCGGCTACCGGTCCGAAAACGCCGCCGAGGCGGAAAAGCTCCTGTCCGACCTCTGGACGGCCGCGAGAAACGATCCCGCAAACGCCCAGCTGGTGACCTTCACGCCGGAGGCTTTGCTGGCAGCGCAGAATGCCGCACGGGAAGAAGCAGGAGCCTGACACACTGCGTGTGCTGATACATGATACAGTGCGCGGCTCCGCTCGCGCACGTGCGTTTAGAGAATCAAAAGTCTGATCGCAGAAATGGAAAAAGCCCGGAGACGTTCCTGCTCCCTCCGGGCGAAGAAAAGCGGCGGCGTCCGAACCCGGATGCCGCCGCGGTCTTTTTTATTTATGCTGCTTTTTGTGCGCGAGCGAAGCCGGGCACTGTATCAGCAACTTCGTGTGTGCTCAAGCGAAGCTGAGAGCACTGCCGCATTGGAGGACTTGTCCTCCCTTAGCCGACCGTGAGGCCGGGCTCGCAGCCGCCGCCGTCCACAGTCACGAGCTTCAGGCTGGTTTCGCTCTTGGCCGCGAGGAGCATGCCGCAGGACTCGAATCCGGCGATCTTCGCGGGCATGAGGTTCGCGACCACGATGATGGTCTTGCCGACCACGTCCTCCGGCGCGTACTGCTGGGCGATACCGGCGACAAGCGAACGGACGTCGCCGTTGCCGAGGTCGACCTTCAGGTGGAGCAGGCGCGTCTTTCCTTCGATGCGCTCGGCCTCCAGCACCTTCGCGGTGCGGAGCTGCGTCTTGAAGAACTGTTCGATCGTGACCATGCCTTCCGGGACCACGGTGTCCCTGGCCTTCGGAGCCTTGACTTCCTGCTTTTTCTGCTTCTCGGGCTTCGCGGGGGCGTCCTCCTCGGGCTTCTCGACCACAATGCGCGGGAAGAGCGGGGGCAGGTCGACCATGGTACGCGTCGGGCTGCCGGCAGCAAATTCGCGGAGGGATGCGAAGTCGACCTTCGTGATCTCCTCCTCGGAGAGACCGAGGGAACGGCGCAGGAGCGTCATCTTCTCGGGCATGATCGGGAAGAGCAGGGCGGAGACGATCTCGAGCGTCTGCGAGGCGGCGAACAGCACGGCGGCGAGCCGTTCGGTCTTGCCTTCTTTCGCGAGCGTCCACGGGGCGGTGCGTTCCAGGAACTTGTTGGCCTCGCGGACCACGTTCATGACGGCGCCGATGCCGCGGTCGAGGCGCATGGCGTTGAGCTCGCCTTCAAGCTGTTTGACGGCCAGGCCGGCCTTGGAGACCAGCTCCATTTCAAGCGGCTGGAGCGGAGGCGGCGCAGGGAGCTTGCCGCCGAAATTCTTGATGGAGAGCTTCACCACGCGGGAGAGCAGGTTGCCGAGGTCGTTCGCGAGGTCGGTGTTGAACCGCTGGAGGAAGTCCTCCTCGGTGAACGAGGCGTCGTTGCCGGGCGTCATGGCGGCGAGCAGGAAATAACGGAACGCATCCACGCCGTACTTGTCGGCCATGTCCATCGGGTTGACCACGTTGCCGAGCGACTTGCTCATCTTGCGGCTGCCGGTGAGCCACCAGCCGTGCGCGAAGATGGTCTTCGGCATCGGGAGCCCGATGGCGTGGAGCATGGTCGGCCAGTACACGCTGTGCGTGGTGAGGATGTCCTTTCCGATCAGGTGCATGCAGCTGGTCCAGTAGCGCTCGAATCGCGCCCGGTCGACGCCGTAGCCGATGGCGGAGATGTAGTTGATGAGCGCATCGAACCAGACGTAGCAGACATAGTCGGCATCGAACGGAAGCTCGATGCCCCAGGAGAGGCGGGATTTCGGGCGGGAAATGCAGAGATCCTCCAGCGGCTTGCGGAGGAATCCGAGCGTCTCGTTGGCACGGAACGCCGGCTGGATGAAGTCCGGGTGTTCGGTGATGTACTGGATGAGCCAGTCCTGATACTTGCTCATGCGGAAGAAATAGTTGCTTTCGACGATGGTGTCGACTTCGCGCTGGCAGTCCGGGCAGAGCTTGCCGTCGACCAGGTCCTTCTCGGTGAAGAAGCGTTCGCAGGCGACGCAGTAGTAGCCCTTGTATTCGGCCTTGTAGATGAGGTCGCGGTCGTAGAGGTCCTGCAGGATCGCCCGGACGATCTTCTTGTGGCGCTCCTCGGTCGTGCGGATGAAGTCGTCGTTCGTGATGCCGAGGCGCTTCCAGAGCTCCTGGAACCGGACGACCGTGCTGTCGCACTGCTCAAGCGGGGTCATGCCATTCTTCTCGGCGGCTTTCTGGACCTTCTGGCCGTGCTCGTCGGTGCCGGTCAGGAACCAGACGTCGTCGCCGGCCGCGCGGTGGTAGCGGGCAAGGACGTCGGCGAGGACCGTCGTGTAGGCGTGCCCGATGTGGGGCTTGTCATTGACGTAGTAGATCGGGGTCGTTACGTAAAAAGTGCTGTTGCTCATGATCGTGTTCCTTTCCTGTTCGTCAGAGGTAACGGTCCAGTTCGGCGCGGACGCGCTGCGCGAGGACCTCGGCGGCCTGTTCGACCGGGATCATCTCGGAATCGCGGGAGGCGCGCGTGCGGAACTCGACCATGCCGTTCGCGAGCGTCTTCGGGGAGACGATCACGCGGAACGGAACGCCGAGGAGATCCGCGTCGCTGAACATGAATCCCGCCTTCTCGCCGCGGTCGTCGTACAGGACCTCCACGCCCTTCGCCTGGAGATCCTTGTAAAGGGCTTCGGCCTTTTCGCCGGACTCGGAGCCGTTGGGCTGAAGCGCGACGATGTGGACCTGATACGGCGCGATGGACATCGGCCAGATCGGGCCGTAGTCGTCGTGGTTGTCCTCGATGACCGACGCCATGGTGCGGCCGACGCCGATACCGTAGCAGCCCATGTACATCGGCTTGGACTTGCCGTCCTTGTCCAGATAGTTGACCTTCATGGACTTCGAATACTTCAGGCCAAGCTGGAAGATGTTGCCGATCTCGATGCCGTGCCGGAACTGGAGCGGTTCGCCGGTCACGGGGCAGGGATCGCCCTCGCGGACGCATGCCACGTCGGCCACCAGGCCGCCGGCCATGTCGCGGCCGTAGTTGAAGTTTTTGTAGTGGAATCCTTCCTCGTTCGCGCCGACCACCAGGTTCGTGGTCCCGGCGGCGGACGGGTCGATCACCAGACGGACCTTGCCCGGCACTTCGGCAATGCCGACCGGGGAGGCGTAGCCGGGGACGGCTCCGCAGGCGCGGATGAGGTTGTCGTCGGCAAACTTGACGGCATTGAGCCCGAGGACGTTTTTGAGCTTGCACTCGTTGACTTCGAAATCGCCACGGATGAGCACGAAGATCAGCTCCTTGCCGTCCTCGGTACTGTAGAACACCGCCTTGCCGGTCTGAGCAGGCGTCACGTTCAGGAAGCCCGCGACCTCCTCAATGGTCTTGGAATGCGGCGTAGCAACTTTTTCGAGCGGGAGTTCCTCCCCGGCGCGCTCGAACTTCAGCCCGGACACCGCGACCTCGCGGTTGGCCTTGTAGCTCTTTCCGTCCGGAGACAGGAAGATGTTGTCCTCGCCGCAGTCCGCCAGCAGCATGAACTCGTGCGACACGCTGCCGCCCATCATGCCGGTGTTGGACAGGATGGATACGACGTGCTTCATGCCGACACGGCGGAAGATGCGTTCGTAGGCGGCGTGGAGCTCCTGGTAGTAGGCATCCAGGTCCTCCTGCGAGGTGTGGAAACTGTACGCGTCCTTCATGGTAAACTCGCGGACGCGAATCAGGCCGGCGCGCGGACGGGCTTCGTCGCGGTATTTGGTCTGGATCTGGTAGATCATCACCGGCAGCTGCTTGTAGCTGTTGATCTCGGTGCGGGCGATCTGGCAGCTGGCCTCCTCGTGCGTCATGCCCAGGACCATCGCCTTGTTGTTGCGGTCGGTGAACCGGAGAAGCTCGGCGCCGACCGTCTGGTAGCGGCCGGTCTCCATCCAGAGGTCCGCCGGCAGCACGACCGGCATCAGGACTTCCTGGCCGCCGACACGGTCCATTTCCTGGCGGATAATGGATTCGATCTTGGCGATGACGCGTTTTCCGACGGGCAGCAGGGAATAGATGCCCGCGGAAACGGGCCGGACGTAACCGCCGCGAACAAGAAATTTGTGGCTTGCGGTGGTGGCGTCCGCCGGATCCTCTTTCAGACGGCAGCCGAACAACTGAGACATTTTCATAAAAACGTACCTCCGCGGATGTGTGTATAATAATTTAAGAATTTTTTTGCCGGAAAAGAATAATATAATACGGCAGGGACTTTTTTTCAAGCCGGAAAGCCCTCCGGGAAAAGAAAAAATGGACGGGGAAAGGGAATGGGCGAAAGCTCGGCTTCCGAGAACCAACCCCAAAAGAGATCACTTCGACGATCCGGCTTCCGGCATTTCCGGCAAAACCGAATTGAGGTTGTTTTTTCGAAACAGATTTCGATAATCCGAAAACCATGGGATCGGGAAAGAAACGGGAGTGGGGTAAATCAGGAAACGGAATCCTTTTCCGCCCAAACGCGCAGGTTTCAGTTTTTTGCCGAGGGCGGCTGCGGCAGCGAAAATATCCTTTGTCGCGCATACGCGCAAGTTTCAGTCAAAACAAACTCCTTTTGACTGAAACTTGAGGAATTCTGACTTCGTTCCCATCTGCTGTTTCGAACTGCTGTCCCGAACGGTTGTCCCGAACGGTTGTTCCCATCTGCTGTTTCGAACTGCTGTCCCGAACGGTTGTCCCGAACAGTTGTTCCCATCTGCTGTTTCGAACTGCTGTCCCGAACGGGAGGCATATTGTTCTGTCAGACTCCGCATGCACATTCGTATTCGTTTCGAAATACGGGTCCCCCGAAACACTGCAGGCTGCATGGTCCGGCTTCCTCTTGCGTATATGCGCAAGTTTCAGTCAAAACAAACTCCTTTTGACTGAAATTTGAACAGAAATGCCTTTTTGTCGGTCCGCCTCCTTGTCCCTTCTTGACGGTTTGTCTCCTTATCGGTCTGGGAGACCTTTAATGAACGCTTGCGGTCTCCATTCCATCGGGCAGTGACATCCGTCCCAAAAACGAAAGAAGGAAGCAAGGTTGTCTCCTTCCTCGGCGGACGGAATGAATGTTTTTATAAATAAAGTCGCGAAGATTTCCGTTTTTCGATTGCATTTTCGCCGATATCGTGGTATATTTCTTTTTGAAAAAGTTTCGACAACACTTTTCGGAGAAAACCGTTGAACCATATTCGCACATACATCGTCCTTGCCGTAACCGCCCTGCTCCTGTTGCTGAATGCGGCAGAAGCGTTCGGCCAGCGGAACACAAAGGTGCCCAGAAAGCTCATTACGGACGAGCTGGTCGGCGTCTCGGACTTCGACAAGCTCTCGAAGTTGCCGGAGGGCTTCGATGCGGCCGCAGACTCTTACGAATTCGTCGGAAACAACCTTGTCGCACGCGGAAATGCCGTGATCCAGTCGCCCGGCATCGAGCTCTCTGCCGACAAGATCGTCATAAACCTGGATTCCGAACTTTACGATGTCGAAGCGGCAGGCAATGTCGCATTCTCCATTCTGTCGACCTCCGTGCAGACCATGCCGATCGAACAATATGAAGAGCTTCTGCAGGATCCCCGGGCACGCGTCACGTTGCTCCGCTACGTCGTGGACGATTACGGGGAACAGTTTGCGGAAGTCGAGATCGTGGTGGAATCCTCGATGATCCGCGCCGAACGCGCGGCGGGCAATCTGCTGACCGGGGTGCTCCAGTTCTCCAATTTCGCGCTGAAATCCGGCCTGTTCTACTGCGTCGGCGAACAGGCGGAACGTTTCTTCGACGGCACGGTGAAAGTCCACAAGGCCAGGTTCACGACCTGCGAATACATTCAGGACGACCACGACCACTACGCCATCGCGGCCTACGACGCCACGATCGAGCCAAGGGCCAGCAACAGCAGCCATTTCCATTACGACAACCAGCTGGGCGACCACAGCATCCTGATGAAGAACAATTTCTTCCAGATTTACGGCGTCCCGGTGCTCTGGCTGCCGATCCTTTACAAACCCTCCGACCTGTCGACTTTCGGCGGCAAGATCGAATTCGGAAGCAAAAGCGAGTGGGGCTGGTTCATCCGCGGCGCAAAACATTTCAAGCTCATGGATGACCCGTATTGGAACATGAACCTGATGCTGGACTGGTATGAAAAACGCGGCATCGGGTATGGCCTGAGCTCCGACCTGCTGACGCCGGAATCCGCAACCGAGTTCCTGTTCTACGGCATCTACGACCGGAACCAGTATGAATACTGGGACAACTCGCTCCTTCCCACCGATCCGCCCTACATGTTGAACAACTCCCGCATGGCGATCCCGCATTACCGGTTCGAAGTCCGCACGAACAACATGACGCACATCACGAACCGCCTGGACTTCCGGATGCAGATCGACCTGCTCAGCGACTACGAATTCCTGCGGGACTACTATCCCGACCGTTTCCGTTCCGAGTATGAGCCGCCGACCTATGCGTCGCTGGAGTATCAGGGCGACAGGTTCACGGCCAGCGCATACATGACGCTCCGTATCAACGACTTCAATTCTACCGTGGACCGGTTGCCGGAATTAAGGCTGGATTTCCAACGGCAGGAGCTTTTTGCAAACTTCTACTATCAGGGCGAAATGTCCCTCACGCCGCTCTTCATGCGCTGGCGCAGGTTCGACCGGGATGGCGATGATCTCGCGACATCCGCAAGAAGAAAACGTCTGATCAATGAAGACGATTGGAAGATCAGGAATTACGGCACGCTGCGATTCGACTCGCTCCACATGCTCTACTATCCGATGAAGGTTTGGAATATCAATATCATACCGAGGACAGGCATCCGGCTGACCGCATATTCCGCATCGTCCGAAGAGGAGATCACCACGGCCGACCTTTCCACGATGTTCATTGCGGATGAAATCGAGGGGCTCCCGATCGGCTACAAAGTGAAGAACTACGATTCCAAGGGGGGCTCGAAGTTCCGGGTGGTCGGCGAAATCGGCGTGGAGGTGAACACCAAGTTCCATCACGCCTGGCAGGACGTGAAAAGCGCATTCTGGGGACTTGACGGACTGCGGCATGTGGTCGTGCCGTATGTGAACTACACGTACATCCCGCGACCGACGGTAAATGCGGACAATCTGTACTATTTTGACGAAATCGACCGTATTACCGAACAGCATTTCGTCCGGACCGGTATCGTCAACCGGCTGCAAACGCGCCGCAACGGAGCGATCTATGAATGGCTGTCCCTGGAGCATTACTGGGATTTCTTCATTCACGATGCCGAAGATTTCAACCATATCGGCGACTTCGGCACCGTCCTCAAATTCAAGCCGACCAGCGACCTTACGATTTCGGCCGAACTGCTCCTGGACGTCGGCCGCAACAACGACCACGACTATGAAGTAAGGCGCGGGGACAAATATGTCGGACGTCCCGGCATCGCAAGCGGAGTCATCAACCGCCTTTCCACCTCCATCGACTACCGGATTGCCCCGGAATGGCGCATTTATGCCAGTTATGTCTATTCGGATTCCTATCTGCAGCGTTCGGTCTACTCCATGGGCTCCCAGTTCTCCATGATGACGGCCACTTCCATGATGTACACGCCGATGACGCGTTCCCAGGTCATCAGCGGCGGCTTCGAATTCCCGCTGCTCATCGACAAGGACCTCCACGGCTACACGGCATGCACTTACGACATCGACCAGAATCTCGTCACGAGGGCCTGCGTCGGCCTCACCAAACGGTTCCACTGCTGGTATGTCTCCGCCGAATGCGGCACGGGCCAGTCCTGGACCCGCAAAAAAAACGGCGACTATTCACAACGTCTGAAAAACTACCTTGCCGTATCCGTCGGACTCACGGCCATGCCCGGGCTGACGTTCGGACAAAGAGTCGGCGTCGGGCATTGAGCAAGCAGCCATTACCATTCTGAAAGGCATCGAATCCATGAAAATCGAACAGAACCGGATCAAAATCGGAGAAATCCCGGTCGCAGACCTGGCCGCACAGTACGGCACTCCGCTTTATGTTTACGACGAACCGAAGATCCGCGCCAACTACAGGCGCGCCGTGGCGGCTTTCCGGAAATACTACCCCGATTTCCGCATGTTCTACGCCGTCAAATGCTGCAACAATCCTGCCATCGTGAACATCCTGCGGCAGGAGGGCGCCGGGGCCGACTGCGCCAGCGTCAACGAGATCCTGCTGGCGAAATCCGTCGGTCTCACCGGCGAGGACATCATGTTCAGCGGCAATTTCCTCTCCGACGAAGACCTGCGCCAGGGCATCGAGACCGGTGCGGTCATCAACCTCGACGACGAAAGCCTCTTCCCCCGCCTCCTGAAATTCGGCGTGCCGGAGGTCATCTCCTTCCGCGTGAACCCCGGCTACGGCAAGAGCAATGTGGGCGAATACGTGACGAACGCCGGGCCGAAGGCGAAATTCGGCATCCACCCGGACAAGGTCACGGCCGCGTACCGCATGGCGAAGGAAGCCGGCGTGAAGCGGTTCGGCGTGCACATGATGACCGGTTCCTGCATCACCGACGCGGATTATTTCCCATACGTCACGAGCCTGCTGATGGAGATCGTGGGAAAAACGGGGAAGGAGCTCGGGATCGACTTCGAATTCATCGACCTCGGCGGCGGGCTCGGTATCCCGTACGAACCCGGAGAGGCGCCGCTGGACCTGGAAGCCGCGGCGAAGAAGACCGCGGACGTCTTCAAGACGTTCGTGGAGAAATACGGCATGAAGCCGCCCCGCCTCGAAATGGAACCCGCGCGCTACTTCGTCGGAAACGCCGGCTATGTGATCGGCCGCGTGCATGCGGTGAAAGATTCCTACACGCGAATCGTCGGCACCGACGTCGGCATGAACGTGCTTGTGCGCCCTGCCTTCTACGGGTCCTATCACCACATCTACGTCGACGGCAAGGAGGACGAACCGCGTCAGCCCCTGGGGCTCTGCGGCCAGCTCTGCGAAAACACCGACTACTGGGTCAAGGAACGCAGCCTGCCCGCAAGCCTGGCTCCCGGCGACCTCATCGTGGTGGAGAATGCCGGCGCTTACGGATTCGGCATGAGCTACCAGTACAACGGACGACTCCGGGCTGCCGAGGTGCTGGTGAACGGTCAGGAGGCGACTCTGATCCGCGACCGCGAGACGTTCGACGATATGGTCCGCCACACGCATGTGCCGGACCGTTTGAAAAATTAACAAAAAAAACAGGAAACGCGCTTTACTTCCTGAAAACGCGGGCTAAATTATGGATATGCCAAGATGATGCGGCCTGAGAACGGAAACCACTGGAGACCACAAATATGAAGTTCAGATTTTCAAAATTCTTTTCGAGCGATATCGGGATCGACCTGGGCACCGCGAACTGCCTGGTCTATGTGAAGGACCACGGCGTCGTCCTGAATGAGCCGTCCGTCGTCGCGATCAAGGACAATGTGGTCGTCAGCGTGGGCGCCGAGGCGAAACGCATGCTCGGGCGCTGCCCCATGAACATCAAGGCCATCCGCCCGATGAAGGCCGGCGTGATCGCCGACTTCGCCGTGACCGAGGAAATGCTCCGCTACTTCATCATGAAGGCGAAGAACTTCATGGCCACGTACCAGCGCATCTTCCGGCCGACCGTCCTCATCGCCGTCCCGTCCGGCATCACCGAGGTCGAAAGCCGCGCCGTGCAGGACAGCGCCATGCACGCAGGCGCAGCCAAAGTGCACACCATCGAGGAGCCGATGGCCTCCGCAATCGGCGTCGGCCTGCCCGTGGCGGAACCGACCGGCAGCATGATCGTCGACATCGGCGGCGGCACGACCGAAGTGGCGGTGATTTCGCTCGCCGGCATCGTGGAGAAACGCAGCTGTCGCGTGGGCGGCGACGAGATGGACTCGTCCATCATCCAGCACATGAAACGCGTCTACAACCTCCTCATCGGCGAACGCATGGCGGAAGACATCAAGATCCGCATCGGAAGCGCCTACCAGGTGCCCGACCTCGAGGAATCCATGGAAGTGAAGGGCCGCGACCTCGTGTCCGGCCTTCCGAAGAGCATCCGTGTCTCTTCCCAGGAGATCCGCACCGCCCTGCAGGAACCCATCGCCAGCATCGTCGACACCGTGCGCTCCACGCTCGAACACTGCCCGCCGGAACTCGCCTCCGACCTCATGGACCGCGGCATCATGCTCGCGGGCGGCGGCGCCATGATCCGCGGCCTCGACCGCCTGATCTCCGAGGAGATGAACCTCCCGGTCTTCGTCGCCGACGATCCCCTGAACGCCGTTGTGAAGGGCACCGGCGTGGTGCTGCAGGAACTGAGCAACAACGTCCAGATCTGACGCCCCGTCGAAAATGGCTGAAACCGAACGCTATATCACCTCGACGCTGAACCGCCGCGACGAGACGGTCGAAAAGACCCTCCGTCCGCAGAAATTCGAAGATTTCCCCGGCCAGGACAGCGTCAAGGAACGCCTCAAGGTCTACGTCGAGGCCGCCAAACGGCGCAACGAGCCGCTCGGGCACCTCCTGCTCTACGGCCCGCCCGGACTCGGCAAGACCACCCTCGCCTACATCATCGCGAACGAAAAGGGAGCAAGCATCAAATCCTCCAGCGGCCCGGTCATCGAGAAGCCCGGCGACCTGGCAGGCCTGCTCACTTCCATGGAGGACGGTGACATCCTCTTCATTGACGAGATCCACCGCCTGAACACAGCCGTCGAGGAGTACCTCTACAGCGCCATGGAGGACTATTTCATCGACATCATGCTGGACCAGGGGCCGGGCGCACGCTCCGTCCGCCTGAACCTTGCGAAATTCACGCTCATCGGCGCCACCACGCGCCAGGGGCTCCTCTCCGCCCCGCTCCGCGCCAGGTTCAAGCTCGCCCCGAGGTTGGACTACTACGACCCGGAGAACCTGCAGAAGATCGTGCAGCGGTCCGCCGGCATCCTGAACATCGGGATCACCCCGGACGCCGCATTCGAGATCGCACGCAGAAGCCGCGGCACCCCGCGCATCGCCAACAACCTACTGTCCTGGGCACGCGACTTCGCCCAAGTCAAGGGCAACGGCACGATCGACGATGAGACCGCCCGCAAGGCGCTCTCCATGATGGAGATCGACAGCAACGGCCTCGACGAGATGGACAAGCGCATCCTCGAGACCATCGTCGCCAATTTCAACGGCGGACCCGTTGGCCTGAACTCGCTCGCCGTCGCCATTGGCGAAGACCCCGGCACCATCGAGGAAGTCTACGAGCCCTACCTCATCCAGGAAGGCTATCTCATGCGCTCGCCGCAGGGACGCATCGCCACCGACCGCTCCTGGTCCCTCTTCGGCCTCAGCGCGAAAAACAGGCTGACCGGACGCGGCTCCTCCGGCAAAAAAGGCGACCCGGACCAGCCGGATTTCTTCCAATAACTCTCCGTCCATCCTTCCCTTTCCCAAGACAGGTTCTTCCAGCACGCCCCCACCCGACCATGAAAACCGACCTGATCCTCCCCTTCTACAAACCGCACGAAGGCTGGCTGAACCATCTGCTCGAATCCGTCACCGCGCTCCGGCAGGTTCTGAACGGACGCGGCTCCACGCTGCGCGTCATCCTCGCAAACGACGGGTCGCCGAAATCCTGCTACCCGGACGAGGCGCTGGACGCCATCCGCGCCGCCGCCGACGAGTTCGTTTTCGCCACCTACGACGTCAACCGCGGGAAAGGCTACTGCCTGCGCCACGCGGTGCGGCAGGCGGACGGGGACTGCCAGATCTACACCGACGGCGACTTTCCGTTCGGATGGCAGTGCGCCGCCGAGGCGTTCGAGCGGCTGAACGCCGGCGCGGACGTCGTGATGGGCGTACGCGGCTCCGACTACGGCAAGGCACTGCACCCGCTCCGCAAGCTCATCTCGAAGGGCGTGCGCCGCCTGAACAGGTTCCTGCTCGGCATGCCGGAACGCTACCTCGACACGCAGGCGGGGATGAAGGGGTTCCGCGGCGCCGGAAAACAGGCGTTCCTGGACACCACCGTCGACACGTTCCTGTTCGACACCGAGTTCATCCTGCTCGCCTGGGACCGCGGGCTCCGCATCGACACGATCCCGCTCTCCCTGCGCCCGGGCCTCTCCTTCTCGAAAATGGGCTGGCGCATCCTCTTCCGCGAGCTCGGGCACTTCCTCCGCATCATGCCCGCGCACTGGTTCCGCAAAAAACAGCACCGTCCGGCACAGGGCTGACCCGATGAACAGCATCCTGCTTTCGTTCGACATCGAGGAGTTCGACCTGCCGACCGAGTTCGGCGCGGCGATCTCCCGCGACGACATGTTCTCCATCGCGGACAAGGGCACGCGGCGCATCCTGCGGATCGTGAACGATGCGGGCGCGCGCACCACGTTCTTCGTGACCGCGGCATTTGCCCTGGAGTTCCCCGACCTCGTGCGAGAGATGAAGTCCTCCGGCCACGAGATCGCGTCCCACGGCTGGTCCCACACCTCGTTCGAGCCCGCCGACCTGAAGCGTTCCCGCGAGGCGCTGGAGGAAATCGCCGGTTCGCCCGTCCGCGGGTTCCGCATGGCGCGTCTCGCGAAGGTCGGCAAGCAGGACATCCTGGACGCCGGATACGAGTACGAATCCTCCCTGAACCCCGTCTGGCTGCCCGGCCGCTACAGCAATTTCTCCGCGCCGCTGAAACCGTTCCGCGAGGCGTGCGGCCTGTGGCAGATGCCGGTGTCCGCGGTCCCCGTCGTCCGCTTCCCGCTCTTCTGGCTCTCGTTCAAGAACCTCCCGCTGCCGCTCTATCTCCCGCTCGCAAGGACCGCCATGTCCGCCACCGGGTTCTTCAACATGTATTCGCATCCGTGGGAATACAACGAACGCGCCGCCGAGGCGCAATGGAAGATCCCCGGCTACATCGTGCGGCACGCCGGGGAAGCCCAGTGCCTGCGCCTGCGCCGCCTCATCACGAATCTCGGCCGCGCCGGCACGTTCGAGACGTTCGGAATGTATCTCGACCGGATTCAGATCAGGGAGCAGTTCCCCGCGACCTCGAACGTGCTCTGACTCCGCACGGCGGTCATTCGCCGTATTTGATCTTGATATGATGGGTTTCCGCCTGCTTTCGGACGGAGTTCCAGCACGGGGTATCCCGGAACGCATCTGCGGCGATCGTCTTCACGCCCTCCGGGATCGTGATCTCCCTCAGCGCGGGGCACCATCCGAACGCGCTGCTTTCGAGGGTCTTCAGGCTCGCGGGCAGGGAAACGCGTTCGAGTTTCGGACAGCCGGCGAACGCGCGGAATTTGATGGTTTTCACGCCCTCCGGGATCGTGACCTCCTTCAGTTCGTTGCACGACTCGAAGGCGCGCTCATCGATGACGGTGATGCCCTCCGGCAGCTCAATCGTTTCCATCCCTCTGCAATTGTAGAGGATATTCGGCAGTTTGGTGGAGGTGATGGCCGGGAACTTGAAATGCTTGAGGGCGAAACAGCTTGAAAACGCCTGCTCCCCGAATTTGACCGGACCGGCCGGCAATTTGAGGTCCGCCAGGTTGTAGCAATTGCCGAATGCCCATTTGCCAATGGTCTTCACGCTGTCCGGCAAGTGGAGCGTTTTCAGCGAGGCAATCTGGCAAAACGCCTGCTCGCCGATCGTCTCGACGCCGTCCGGGAGCTCGACCGACTCCATGTCGCAGTTGATGAATGCCATTTTCCCGATCGAGCGGATGCCCTCCGGGAACTCGAACCGCTTCAGATTCCGGCACCAGCCGAACGCGTCTTCCCCGATGGAAGCATCCTCCGGCGGCTCGGCGGCGGCTTCGCCGTCCCGGTTCAGCGTGACGCTCTCCAGCGATGGAAGGGAATAGAACGCACGGGCCCCGATGGAGACACGCGCCGGGATCACGACCGATTTCAGCTTCTGGTTTCTCTCATAAGAGAAAGCATGAGGCGGAATGAAGCTGACCGAGTTCGGGAACACGACCGATTCCAGGTCCCTGCACTGGATGAACGCGCCGCTGTCGATGTCCGTCACGCCGTCCGGGATCACGACCCTGACCGCTTTCGGCGGCGCACGATGGAATATCACCTCGCTGACGTTCCCGGTGGAAACGACGGTGATGCCGGCATAATTGAGGTCAAGGTGTTCGCCGTCGGCATTTTCGATCTCCGCCTTTTCCACGTCCGCCGGAGTCACGATCTCCTCTACGACTTGTTCGGAGGGGACGACGATGATGTTTCCGTCCTTGTCGATCTCGGTCTTCTCGGAGGAAATGATTATCCCGTTCTCGTCCAGGTAGATGATGTCCGCCCGAAGCGAGCAGAGGAAACAGAAGAAAAGGGAAGCGAAAACGGGGAGAATCGCCCCGAAACGGCGCCGGACGGTCCACGGCTGAAATCCTGCATGCGTTACCATAAAAAACTCCTGCGGTTGCCAGAATCTCTTTTTAATTAATATAAATCGTGTTTTTCCTTTTGCAAGGGCGGAAAAGAAAAAGGGACTGATAAAAAACGATTTGGAACTTCTCCTCACGACTTCCGTTTTTCGGGTGGGCAGGCGCGGCTCAGCGTTCTTCCGGCGAAGCGGCGGCGCGGGATTCCATCTGCCCGCGGACGAAATCCGCGCAGGGGCTGCCCTGGAACGCTTCGGCGGCGATCTCCGTCATGCTCTCCGGGATCTCGATTTCCTTCAGCGAGGTGCAGCCGTTGAACGCCCCCGCTTCGATCGAACGGATACCCTCCGGGAACACGATCCGTTTCAGTTTCCGGCAGGAGGCGAAGGCGCCCTCGCCGATGGAGACGTCCTCCCGCGCCGGGGCAATGGTCCCGCCACCGGTCAGCGTGACACTCTCCAGCTTCGGGCAGTCCACGAAAGCATAGGCTCCGATGGAGGCGTGCACCGGGATCGAGACGTATCTCAGCTGGGGAAGCCCCTGAAAAGCGTTGTCCGAGATGAGCTCGACCGAGTTCGGGATCACGACCGACTCCAGACCGCGGAGAAAACGGAATCCGTTCTTTTCGATTTTCGTCAAACCGTCCGGGAACTTGATCGATCTCAGTTCGTCGCACTGGCTGAACACGCCCGGGGAGATCCTGCGGATGCCCTCCGGGAACTCGAACAGACTCAAGCGCAGGCAATTGAAGAAAGCACCGTCGGCGATATAAGCGTCCTCCAGGGGCGGCGCGACGTTTTTGCCGCCCCTGGTCAACGTGACGCTCTCCAGCGCAGTGCAGCTCTCGAAAGCACCCCCTCCGATGGAGGCGTGCACCGGAATCGTGACGGTCTTCAGGTTGGGAAGGTTTTGAAAGGCCCCGCCTGAAATGAGGTTGACCGAGTTCGGGATCGCGACAGATTCCAGACCGGCGCAATTCTGGAATGCGCTCACGCCGATGATCGTCACGCTGTCCGGGATCGCGACAGATTCCAGACCGGCGCAATTCTGGAACGCACTCCCGCCGATTACCGTCACGCTGTCCGGGATCACGACGGATTCCAGCTCGGCATGGTCCTTGAACACGCTCGAACCGATCTCCGTCACGCCGTCCGGGATCGTGAAATGAACCGCGCTGGCCGGCGCGCGGAACAAAACGACCCGTTCCGTTTCGGGCTCGGGCTTGCCGTCGCAATAAACCCGTTCCGTGTAAACGTAACAGATGCCGTCGCTGCGGTCTTCGGGCGAGTAGACGATACACTCCCGAGTTTCCGCGTCCGCAACAGTCTCTTTGTTCGCGGACATGACTGTTTCCCCCGCCGCGGACAAAGCTGTTTCCGCCGCGGAAACCGCGTCTTTTTCAACGGGAGCGGATGAATCCGGGGACGTCCCCGGTTCTGTCGGTTCCTCACCGCAGGAAACGAGGAGCCCCGCCAGGACAAATGACGCGGCGGTCAGGCGGACGGTTGAAGAACAATGCTGTGTGATGGAACGTTTGAGCATAAAGACCTCCGTCGGCGGATGAAAATGTTGCGAAATATCCGAATATGGGACAAATCCGTTGCAGGTGAACTTGTTCCACCTATTTGACGACAACGCAAACATATTTCTTAGCACTTTTTCGGGAAAAGGCGGAAAAAACTGTAAACTATGATGAATGTATGGTATGCGTCGCCGGGGAAGCCCGTTTCATTTTCCTTCAGGCTGAACGGCGGCGCGGCGGGATTCCATCTGCCTGCGGACGGATCCTTCGCAGGGTGAACCCCGGAACGCATACGGACCGATCTCCGCCACGCCCTCCGGGATCGTGATCTCCTCCAGCGCGCGGCACCATGAGAACGCGCTGTTCCCGATGTATCCCAGGCTCGCGGGCAGGGAAACGTGCTCCAGCTTCGGGCAGCTGCCGAATACGAAATCCCCGATCCGCCCGACGCCCTCCGGGATCGTAATCTCCCTCAGTTCCGGGCACGAATTCAAGGCACCTTCGCCGATGGCGGTGATGCCCTTCGGCAGTTCGACCGTCTCCAAACCCAGACAGTGACAAAAAAGATACTCCGGCACCACCGGGGACGAAAGAGGCGGCAGTTTGACATGTTTGAGGGCGTGGCACTCCCCGAAAGCCCGTTCTCCGATCTCGACCGGGCCGGCCGGCATCCTGATTTCCGCCATGGCGGCATTGCCGGTAAATGCCCAGGGGCCGATGACCCTCACTTTGTCCGGCAGCCGGAGCGATTTCAGCGATTCGCACTGGCAGAACGCGCTTTCGCCGATGTCCGTCACGCTGTCCGGGAGCAGAAGCGATTCCAGGCCGACACAATCGATGAAAGCCTCTTCTCCGATCGTGCGGATGCCATCCGGGAACTCGAACCGCTTCAAGGCGCGGCAGGAAGCAAAGGCATTCTGCCCGATGAAGGCAAGGGTCCCCTCCTCCTCCCACACCGGAGCAACGGGCCGGCTTTTCCTGTTCACCGTGACGCTCTCCAGCGCCATGCAGGCTTCGAACGCACGGTCGCCGACGGTGGCGTGGATCGGGAGCACGACCGATCTCAGCTTCCCGTGATTGGAAAACGCCCCGTCCGGGATGAAGTTGACCGAGTTCGGGAACACGACCGATTCCAGGTCGGGGCAATCCTTGAACGCATTCCAGCCGATCTCCGTCACGCCGTCCGGGATCACAAGCTCGACCGCATCGGACGGCGCATGTTCATAAAGGCGGTATACGAGCTCCTCGGCGACGTCGGCATCCAGGAGGGCATTGAGTTTTTTCTCCGTACCTTTCACGAGTTTTCCGAGGAAAGAATTCGGGTCGATGGAATCCCTTTCACTGACAAGGATTACCACGGCCAGGACAACGGCCGCGCCGATCACGCAGGCGACGGTCGGGAAATACTTGAAAAAAGGACGTTTGTTCATGATGGCTCCCGTATTGCAAGTCGGAAGGAGTGTTTTTCGATTAATATACAGCCTGTTTTCCGTTTTACAAGTTTACAGAAAAAGAAAAGGAAAAAAGCGGGCGGAAGAGCCCCCGGAAAACGATTGTCAAAGCATCCGTCATTCCGTCGTCATTCCGTCATGTCTTTGATTTTCAATCGGTTGCAATCCGGCACAACACATCCCGCCTCTGCCGCTTTTCAGCATCCGGGGAGTCCTTCTTTTCCGTTCCGGCCAACAAAAAAAACCGGAAAACCGCGAATGGCGGAATCCCGGGATCGTATCAAAACAACATGAAAAAGGATAATGAGAATCGAATCCGGCCTACAGCGCCAGCATCTCCTTTACGGAAGCGACCATCTTCGGCGTAAAGGAAACGCAGTTGGCCCAGCCGCCGAGGGGCAAATTGTTCTTCGGCCCCATCACGAGCTCTTTCTCTTCATTCCAGATCCAGTCCGGGGGCAGCAGGATCCGGTTGATCTTCATCAGTTCGGCAAGGGCATAGAAGCCCGTCTGGTTCGACATGTAGCCTTTTGCCCCGGCCATGTACTGCGCCACCGTCAGGAGGCTGTCCTCCGGCTTGAGTTCCAGCCGGTCCAGCTCGAAGAAGTTCTTCTGAAACACCTGGTACTCACGGTCCGTGCCGATGAACACCAGGCGGTCCCGGAACTCCTTCAGCTTCGTATAGTCAAGCCCCTGGTTCACATACCGGTCCGTGAGCGTGAACAGGATCTTGTCCTTGTACGCGGGGTTCGGATCCACGTACAGGATCCTTTTCCAGAACGCCCTCGGGAGCGTCACCTTGCCGAACGTGTAATACCAGTCCCTGATTTCGCACCCGTACGGGCAGATGTAGCCTCGCCGGAAGGAGTTCAGGTCGACGTATCCTTTTTCCAGGTTTTCGCAGATCAGGACCTTGTTGACATACACCTGGCTTTCCAGCAGCGGCCGGATGAACTCCGCGGTTTCCCTGGTGAGCAGGATATCGTCGCCGGGGAACTGGTCGCTGAAATCCGTGATCTTCTTATTGATCAGGAGGGCGTAATCGAACTTGGTGTGCTTGAAATGGAATGCCGATTCCACGCAAAAATAGAGGGAATAGAGAATGTCGCCCATTTTTCCCGCATGGCAGAAGGTAAACATGCTTTATCTCTCTTTCCCGTTTTCAATAGCCGTGCAGTCGCCGCCCTGCTCCGGCAGCCCGCCGGAAGCGTCTCCCCTTCCCCCGCGGGTTTGTGCGGAGGAAGAGGGCTGCAAAAGGGGCTTTCTCAGGCGAGACCGAGCGTCTTGACCGTATCAAGGGCGATCATCAGCTCCTCGTTGGTGGGCATGACGATGGCCTTCCAGGCGCTGTCGTCGGTGGAGATGATGCCGGCTTTGCCGAAGCATTCCTGGTTCTTCGCATCGTCGCACTTGATGCCGAGGCAGGCGATGCCGTCGAGAATGGCCTTGCGCTCGGGGAGGGAGTGCTCGCCGATGCCGCCGGTGAAGACGAGGGCGTCCGCGCCGCCGAGGAGCACATAGTAGGAGCCGATGTACTTGACGATGCGGCGGATGAACATCTTGAGGGCGAGTGCCGCATCCTTGTTGCCGGAGTCGGCGGCGTTCACGATGTCGCGCATGTCGCCGCTGCCGATGCCGCCGATGGCGAGGAGGCCGGATTTCTTGTTCAGGATAGTGTCGACGTCCTGGGCGGTGTTGCCGACCTGGACCATGCGGAGGACGGCGGCGGGGTCCATGTCGCCGCTGCGGGTACCCATCATGAGGCCTTCCAGCGGGGTGAGGCCCATCGTGGTGTCGATGACCTTGCCGTTCTTGACGGCGGCCATGCTGCAGCCGTTGCCGAGGTGGCAGGTGATGATCGTGATGTCTTCGGGCTTCTTACCGAGGAATTCGGCGGTGGAGAGCGTCACGAAGCGGTGGCTGGTGCCGTGGAATCCGTACTTGCGGATGCCGTACTTCTTGTAGTAGTCCATCGGGATGGCGTAGAGGTAGGCCTCCGGGGGCATGGTCTGGTGGAACTGGGTGTCGAAGACGGCGACGTTCGGGACGCCTGCGAAGATCTCCTCGCAGGCTTCGATGCCGCTGAGGTTGGCGGGGTTGTGGAGCGGTCCCAGCGGGATGCACGCGCGGATGATGTCCTTGACCGCGGCGTCGACCTGGACCGGGGCGGTGACCTTTTCACCGCCATGGAGCACGCGGTGCCCGATCGCCTTGACTTCGGACAGGCTCTTCAGGACGCCGATCTGGGGATCGACGAGCTTGGCGCAGACCGCGCGGAGGCCGTCGGCATGGTTCTTCACGCCTTCGGGGGATTCTTCGAACTTGAAACCGTCCGGACGCTTGATGATGAGGTTCGGGGTCGGGGTGCCGACGCGCTCCACGAGGCCGGATGCGATGACGGTATTGCTGCCGCCTTCCATTTCGAAAAGCGTGAATTTGAGGGAGGAGCTGCCGGAGTTGATCACGAGAATTTTCATGCGGAATCCTTTACGGTTTCGGGGTTTAAAATAAAGACATCTAAATAATATAGCATAATTCCACGGAAAATGCAAGGAAAAGCGGCGGCATACGACCGTTTTTCCGCGGGAAATCGGCGCCGGATCGTCCGATCAGCGCGGGAAATACAGCAGCAGCGGCGCGCTGCCGTCGAACGCCAGCGAAAACTCCGGCGCGTCCGTCTCGTTCAGCGTGCCGCACCACCAGAATGGAAGCCGGAGCTTGTCGAGCGGGTATTTCAGGCCGGACGCCGTGACCGGCATCTCCGGGTGGAAACTGAAGATCGAGACCTTCGTGCCGACGGGCCGGCGGAACGAAGCGGATTTCAGGACGGGCAGGAACGTGCCGTAGTCGGTCTCCATGCGGACGTCGGCACCGGCGGCGGCAAAGAGCGGCAGCAGCGAGGCGTTTCCGAGCAGATGGTCTTCGCGGCGTCCCCCAGCCCCGAGAATCACGACCGTCCGCCAGCCGCGCGCCATGCACGCACGGAACGCCTTCGACAGGTCGTTCGTCTCCTGTTCGGATTCGTGCACGAGGCGCTTCCCGAAACGTTTCCGCAGGGCCGGGTCGAGGCTGTCCAGGTCGCCGACCACGAGGTCGGGCTCCAGTCCGGCGCGCAGAAGATTTGCGGCAGCGCCGTCGCAGCAGACGATCCGTGCGGCGGCATGCAACATCTCCAGGAGGCATTTGCGGCGCGGGAAACTGCCGTTCGCCAGGATCACCGTGTATTGCGACGAATCGCTCACAATGGCCTCCGGGATGCGTTTTACGTGGCCTGCAGCGCCATCCAGCCCTCGCGCCCTGGGAGCGCGCCGGAGCGGATGGAGCCGGACGGGATGGCGGACGTATCGGACGGCAGCAGGTCGCCCGGCGCGCAGAACTCGATCCCGCGCGCCTTTGCCATGCTCAGGAAACCGTCGAAGAGGTCGGCGCAGATGCCGCCCTCGGCCTCGGCGTGGATGGTCAGCAGGTTCATGCCGTCCGGCGAGGCGGTGGCGAGGAGGCGTTCGTTGTAGTTTTCGCGCGTGACGCCATCACGGCCGAGCAGTTCGTCGTAGGTGGGCATGTTCAGCGGTATCTGCGGCGTCTCGAGCTGTCTGCCGTCCACGACCGGGCGGAAGATGGAGCAGCCGCGGCAGTCGCTGTTGTAGCGGAAACGGAACGTCTCCTTCGCGGCGAGTACAGCGTCGGTGGTCTTCCAGCCGGGGGAGGCGGAGCAGACGGGCGGCCTGCCGGTGATTCGTTCGATTTCGTCATTGGCGAGGCGCAGGTGCTTCAGGATCAGCTCGGGGGAGAACGACGCGATGCGGTTCTGCCACTTGCAGTGGTCCCAGGCGTGAAGCCCGATCTCATGCCCGGCGGCGGCGCAGTCGCGCAGGACCTGTTCGTTGCGGCGCCCGATGGCCGGGCCGGGCCAGGCGGTCCCCATGAGGAGGATGTCCATCCCGTAGAGCCCGGGTGCGTTGGTGCGGAGCATCTTGAACAGGAAAGTCGGCTTCAGCAGGCGCCACAGGTTGCGGCCCATGTTGTCCGGGCCGACGGAGAAGAAATACGCCGCGCGGACGCCGTGGCGGTCCATGGCGCGCAGGAGCGAGGGGACGCCCCGGCGCGTGCCGCGGAAGGTATCGACGTCTACGCGGATGGCGATCTTCATTTCTTGATCCCGAATTCGCCGGAGGAAATGGCCTGCTGGAGGAAGAAGTCGAGCGTCTGCTTGATGGATTCGCGCAGGGGCACGACGGGCTTCCAGCCGCAATATTTCATGGCGTTGCGGATGCTGGGCTTGCGGTGCTGGCAATCCTGGTAGCCCGCGCCGTAGAACGTGCCGCTTTCGACTTCCTTGCAGCCGGCGAACGGCGGGAATTTCTTGCGGAGCGGATGCTCGTTGAAGAGTTCGACGAGGATCTCGGCGAGCTCCTTGATGCTGGCTTCGTTGTCCGGGTTGCCGATATTGATGATCTTGCCGTCGCAGAGGCCGTCCTTGTTCTCGATGATGCGGAAGAGGCACTCGATGCCGTCGGTCACGTGCGTGAAGCAGCGTTTCTGCGCGCCACCGTCGATGAGCAGGATCGGGTTGCCCTGCACCAGGTTCAGGATGAGCTGGGTGATGGCGCGGGAGCTGCCGATGCGGGCGGAGGAGAGGGAGTCGAGCTTCGGGCCCATCCAGTTGAACGGGCGGAAAAGGGTGAACTTGAGGCCGCGCGTGGACCCGTACGCCCAGATCACGCGGTCGAGCATCTGCTTGCTGCAGGAGTAGATCCAGCGCTGCATGCGGATCGGGCCGAGGATGAGGCGGGAGTTGTCTTCGTCGAAGTTCTCGTCGTCGCACATGGCGTAGACTTCGGAGGTGGAGGGGAAGATGATGCGCTTGTTGTACTTGGCGCAGTAGCGGACGATCTTCAGGTTCTCCTCGAAGTCGAGCTCGAAGACGCGGAGCGGGTTGCGCGTGTATTCGATCGGGGTGGCGATGGCGACCAGCGGCAGCACCACGTCGCACTTGCGGACGTGGTACTCGATCCACTCGTGGTTGATCTGCACGTCGCCCTCGAAGAAGTGGAAATCCGGGTTGGACAGCAGGTCGGTGATGTAGCCGCTGCGGAGGTCCATGCCGTACACCTCGTAGTTGCCGTCGTCCAGCAGGCGCTGGCTGATGGCGCTGCCGATGAAGCCGTTCACGCCCAGGATCAGCACGCTTTTCTTGCGCTTCGGGCCGACGATCGGGGAATTGGTCAGGATCATTTTCGGGGTAAAGCGGCTGTCCGCGGCGAGCTGTTCGCCGGTCGTGTACAGGCCGCCGTCCTTCTGCGCGAAGTTCACCTGCACGGCGCCCTTGCCGCAGGCGATCACGAACGGAGCGGTGGAGACGATGGTGCCCGCCGGAGCCTTCTTCTTCAGCGGCACGACGGAAACGTCCCAGATGAAGTATTTCTGGGCGGCGATGAACGTAAATGCGCCGGGGAAGGGACGGGTCACGCCGCGCACGAGGTTGCGGACGGAAACGGCATCCTTCGTCCAGTCGATGAGACCGTCCGCGGGACGGCGGCGGCCGAAATACGTGGCCTGCTTCTCATCCTGCTTTTTGGCCTTCGCCTTGCCCGCGAGCACGGAGGGCAGAACTTTCTTGAGCATCTTTTCCGCGGCGGCGGCGGCCTTCAGGTGGGCATCCTTCGCCGTGTCGGAATCGGCAATCGCGAACTTCTCCTGCGCCACGATGTCGCCGGCGTCGACCTTCGCGGTCATCTTGTGGAGCGTCACGCCGGATTCCTTCTCGCCGTTGATGACGGCCCAGTTCAACGGGGCGCATCCGCGGTATTTCGGGAGAAGCGAGCCGTGAAGGTTGAACGCGCCCTTCTTCGGAATGGCGATGATGTCCTTGCCGATGACCTTGCGGTAGTAGAACGAGAAGATGAAATCCGGGGCCATCTTTTTGATGCGCCCGGCCCAGAGCGGGTGGTTCACGTCTTCCGGCGCAAAGACCGGGATGCCGAGGGCAGCGGCGGTTTCGGCGACGGACCGGAACCAGAGGTTTTCATTGGGGTCGTCGGCGTGGGTAAAAACGGCCTGGACGGTCACGCCGGCCTTGACGAGCTGTTCGATGCCGATGCATCCGATGTTGTTGTAGGCGAAGACGACAGCTTTCATGCGATGTCACTCCTGTTCTTTTGGTTGAGTATTGTTCAGACGATGAATCGATTCGATGAAGAATTGAGGGCGGGCGCGCGAGTTCAGGTGGATCTTGCCGATGTACTCGCCCAGAAGCCCCATGGATGCGAACTGGCCGCCGATCAGGATGAAGACGATGGCGAAAAGCGCGAACGTGCCGTACGCGCCCCAGTCCTTGTCCAGCTGGGAGCGGATGAAGATGAAAAGGCCGAAAATGACGCCGAAAAGGCCGATGGCGAACCCGAAGAAAGTCAGCAGCCTCAGCGGGAACGTGCTGGTGCCGGTCAGCAGGTCGTACTGAAGCGCGATCAGCTTCATTACGCTGTATTTGGATTCGCCCGCGGCGCGCTCCGCGTGCTTCACATGCACCTCGACGGACTTGCGCGCGTAGGACATCGCGAGCATCGGGATGAACTTGCCGTTCTCATGGCACAGCAGGACCGCGTCCACGACGTTGCGGCTGTAGCCGCGGAGCATGCAGCCGTAGTCGGTCATGGTCTTGCCGTTGCAGAGCTTGCGGACCATGAGGTTGACCATCTTCGAGCCGGCCTTGCGGAACAACGTGTCCTTGCGGTTCTCGCGGATGGAGCCGACCACGTCGTAGCCCTCGCGCAGCTTCTCCAGGAGCTTGTGGATTTCCTCCGGCGGGTTCTGCAGGTCGGCGTCGAGCGTGACGACGTACTTGCCGCGGGAGGTCTGGAATCCGGCGGTCACGGCGGCGTGCTGGCCGAAGTTCGAGGTCAGGATCACGCCCACGATGCGCGGGTCCTTCTTCGACGCCTCGATGATCATCTCCATGCTGCGGTCGGCGCTGCCGTCGTCCACCAGGATGATCTCGGTCGTGCAGTCGAGCTTGTCGCAGGCCGCGGTCGTGCGGGCGATGAGCTCGGTCAGATTTTCCTCCTCGTTGTAGACCGGAATGACGAGGGAAAGTTCGATTTCGGGTGAGGTCATGGTTGCGGGGTCCCTTCTGCGGCGTCCGCCTCGGCGGGCTGCGCGATGGATTCGGAAAGATGATAGTAAACGTACACGCGTTTCGTGTCCAGTTTTTTGTATTTGCGCATCAGTGCGGGGTCGTCCGGCCAGCCGGATTTCTTCCGCAGCTTTTTGAGTTTTTGCTCCTGCATGATGTTCCTCGGCGAGGTGAGGAGGACCATCTCCTCGTCCTGAAGCATAGCCAGCAGCTCCCGCCCCTCCTCGGATTCCTTCAGTTCGGCCACCCAGTCGCCGCGCGTGATCACCATGCCGCCGGATTTCAGGACGTCTGCCAGGAACACCCGGAACTCGTCCGGCCCCTGGATGTCGACCGTGTCATCCGTGAACGTCCGGTTGGTGTCGTCCAGCTTTTCCAGGGAGAACGCGCGGATCGGCGCCGGAAGGTCCATGTAGTACGCCAGTTCCGCGCCGCCGACCGAACCGAAGAACGCCGTGCGGTTCAGGAAATCCGGGTCCTTCGCCAGGATCGATTTCAGGGTGGAACCGGTCCTGCGGAGGAACGGCGCCGTCGACTCGAACGACTCCGTCTCGCTCAGCGAGGGGATCACGACCGAGAAGACCGTGAAAAGCACGAACGCAACGAGCGGGACCACGCGGTTCAGCGGGTCGGCGGACGGTGCGAACGCGCCCTCCACGCCCTCGCGCAGAAGTTTTCTCCGCGAACGCCGCCAGAAAATCAGCCAGAAAATCCCGGCAAGAAATGCGTACAGGGCGATGAAAGCCGTAAACGCATTCAGGTCCACCAGGGTTTGGGCAGACATGGAGGGAAACAGTTTCTGCTCGGCGCCGGACAGGACCGCATAGATCAGGAATATCCCCGCCCCGACGGAAACGAGCACGAGGAGTCCCGCCGCCACCGGCATCAGAACGTCCACGAGCCGGAAAAACCTGTCCGTGAGCTTCCGCAGGGGCAACCAGCTTTCGCACGGTTCGGAGAACCACGCGGCCGTGAAGAGGATGCACCACGGCACGACCGGCAGGATGTAGTACGAACGGCGCGACCGCGAGGCGGAGAACAGCACGAAGATGAACACGATGGAGACGAAAAGCCACAGTTTGTCCGACGACTGCGATTTGCGGCGGGAGGACAAGTCCTCCACGGAAGAAGTGCCTTGCTTCGCAACGGCACGGGAGGACAAGTCCTCCTCCACGGAAGAAGTGCCTTGCTTCGCAACGGCACGGATGAAATCACAGACATAGTCGATCATGGCGAAAATGAAGAACGGCGTCCACGGGATCAGCAGGCGCGGCAGATAATAGAAATACGCGTAGAACGGGTCTTTGTTGTGGTCCCACGGATCGAACACGCGCATCAGGTTCTCGCGGAACACCAGCACGATGCCGCTCGCGCCGTAGTGGTCCGAGGTCAGGGCCTCCAGCACGAACGGCACGGCGTACACACAGAGCCCGCCGAGAAACAGCGCGAGGAAGAATTTCCAGTTCAGATGCTGCCGGAACGATTCCCGGACGACGCAGTCGACCAGCGCCAGCACGGGCGGAATGACGAACGCGGGCAAACCCTTGGTCTGCGCCCCGACCGCACAGCAGCCCCAGAACGCGAAATACGCCCAGAAGGATGCCGTCTCCCGGTGGTGCAGGTATACCGTCACGGCGATGATGATAAAGACCGTCTGCTCCATGTCGGCCTCGGCGAGGCGGCCCCAGACGATGAAGGAATAGGTCGAGAGCAGAAGCCAGCCCGCCAGATATGCCGTGCGCTCCGAATAGAATTTGCGGGCGATGGAGATGATGCAGGCGAGCCCGGCCAGCGCGAAAAGCGCGCTCGGCAGGCGGACGGAAAGCTCCGTTACGCGCCCGCCCGCGAGCTTCGAGACGACGGCTGCGAACCAGTAGCTGACGAGCGGCTTGTCGAAATATGCCTGGCCGTTGATGCGCGGATGGAGCCAGTCTCCGGTCATGAGCATTTCGCGGACGACCTCGAACCAACGTGCCTCCGAGCGGATGGACGGATAAACACCGAGGCAGAAGAACATCACGAAGCAGGCGAAGACCCAGAAGACGATCCACTTCCGGTTTCTGCGCATTTCAGGGATCAGCGTGTCGCTGCACTTCTGAAACCGCATTAAGTCGAATCCGCCCGCCATGCTTCCCTTACCTCGTCAGGATCTCTTTGCAGGTGTCGATCACGTCGTCGACGTCGGCGTCGGACATGCCGGGGAAGAACGGCAGCGAGAAGATGCGTTCGCTGTTCCACTCGGTATTCGGCAGGGCGCCCGCCGGGACGGGGCACGCCTCGCGGTAGTATTTCTGGCCGTGGACGCAGCGGAAATGCAGCCCGGTGCCGATGTTGCGCTTTTTGAGCTCGGCCATGAAGTCGTCGCGCGTGATGCCGACCTTTTCGATGTCCAGGCGCACGACGAAGAGGTGGTAGGAGTCCTTGTAGTCGTAGGCGGGCTGCGCAAGCGGGATCAGCTCGGGGATGTCCGCGAGGCGGGCGCGGTAAAGCCTGGCGAGACGCCCGCGTTCGGCGTTCATGCGGTCCACACGGGTGAGCTGGGTCACGCCCAGGACCGCCTGCATGTCGGGCATGTTGAACTTGAAGCCGGGCTCGACCACCTGCGCCTGGGGGGCGCGTCCCATGGTCTGGCGGTCGTAGGCGTCCACGCCGAGTCCGTGGAACTTGAGGCTGCGGACGCGGTCGGCGAGCGCCGCGTCGTCCGTGGCGAACATACCGCCCTCGCCCGTGGTAATGTTCTTGATCGGGTGGAACGAGAACATCACATTGCCGTGTTTGCCGATGCGTTCGCCCTTGAACTCGGCGCCAAGTGCGTGCGCGGCGTCCTCGATGAGCACGACGCCGTGCTTTTCCGCGATGGCGCGGATCCGGTCGAGCTCCAGCACGCCGCCGGCGAAATGGACCGGGACGATGGCTTTCGTATTGGGCGTGATCGCCGCCTCGATCGCCTCCGGGGTGACCATGAGCGTGTCGCGGTCGCAGTCGACGAAGACAGGTTTCGCGCCGTAGAGGGACACGATGTTCGGCAGGGAGACCCACGTCATGGACGGGGTGATGACCTCGTCCCCGGGTTTCAGATCAAGGGCGCGGAAGAGTACCTGCATCACCGCCGTTTCGGATGTCAGCGGAATCGCGTATTTCGCGCCGGTGTAGGCGCAGAACGCTTTTTCGAATTCGGCGTTCTTCGGGCCGGTGGTGATCCAGCCGGAACGCAGCACTTTGGCGACCTCGGAAATCTCCCATTCCTCGATCGAGGGTTTGGAGAAGGGCAGAAATGTTTCGCGCATAAAAGAACCTGTTTGAACCGTGCAATTTGGAAAAATATTAATATAATATAGCCCTGTAAATGAAGATATGCAAGCGCGCGCCCGCGAATCGCGGCAAAAAAGTCGTGCAAAAGCGCGATTTGCGCGGAAAAGACCGCAAGATCGCCACCGCCCTGAAGAGGCGCAGCAAAAAAAGACGGCACACCGGAAAAGGCATGCCGTCTTGCGGGATCGTTTCGAAGAAGGTCAGGCTTTGACCGCCTCTTTGTCTTCCGCGGATTCGACCGGGCGCTCGGAGGAGATGTTGCGTTCCTCCTTGTGCCAGTAGGCGGTGATCATCGGGGAGACGAAGATGGAGGAATAGCAGCCGGCCACGTTGCCGATCAGGATGACCGCCACGAAGTCGCGGATGCCGTCGCCGCCGAAGATCAGCTGGCAGATCAGGACCAGCATGACGCAGAGGGAGGTCAGGATGGTACGCGCCAGGGTCTGGTTCAGGCTTCGGTCGACGATCTGGAAGTAAGTCATGCCCTTGCACGTGGCGAGGTTCTCGCGCTGGCGGTCGAAGATCACGATGGTGTCGTTGACCGAGTAGCCGATGAGGGTCAGCAGCGAGGCCACGACCTGCAGCGAGATCTGGCCGCCGAAGAGGAGATACAGGCCCGTCGCCACGATCACGTCGTGGATCAGGGCGATATTCGCCGCGATGGAGTAGGAGAACTGGAACCGGATGACCATGTAGATGATCATGCCGATCATGGCGCAGATGAGGGCCTTGATGGCGGAACGCGTGAATGCCGCGCCGATCAGTGCGCCGAGGGTGGACTCGGAGAGCTTGGTGAGCTTCACGTCGGGATAGGCCTCGTCGAGTTTATTGATCAGGGTTTCGGCGTTCTCCTGGGACACCGTGCCGGTGCCGCGGTCGCGCACGACGAGTTCCAGCACGCTCCGTCCGTCGACGTTGTCTTCGTCGGTGATCTTCTTGTAAGTCGCCTTGGCGTCGAACCCTTCCTTCGCCAGGACTTTTTCGATGTCGCCGGCGGGGATCTGCGCCATGGTCTTGTCCTTCGGCACGTAGCTGACGATCAGCTGGGTGCCGCCCGTAAAGTCGATGCTGAGGGCGTCGCGACCGCGCACGAAGATCGTGACGAGCGAGAGGAGGATCAGGAAGGCGGAAATGCCGAATCCGACGAAACGGAACTTGATGAAGTCGAAATGCGGATGCGGCAGGAACATCATCATGTTGATCTTCTTCAGCTTCAGCGGGAGCATCAGGAAGAACTCGAAGAGCAGGCGGGACAGGAAGACCGCCGAGAACATGGTGGTGAAGATACCGATGACCAGCGTCATGGCAAAGCCCTTGATGGCGCCGGTGCCCTGCCAGTAGAGGATGGCGCCCGTGAAGAGCGTCGTCACGTTCGAGTCGAAAATCGCGGAGAAGGCGCGGTCGAAACCGGTCTTCACGGCGTATTCAAGCGACTTGCCTGCATCCTGTTCCTCGCGGATGCGTTCGTAGATCAGGACGTTGGCGTCGACGGCCATGCCGAGCGTCAGGATGATGCCGGCGATGCCGGGGAGCGTCAAGGTCACATCGAACGCCGCCATGGCACCGAGCAGCACGCCCGTGTTCACGATCAGGGAGATGTTCGCCACGAGGCCGGCGAGGCGGTAGTAGATGAGCATGAAGATCATGACGAGTGCCGTGCCGAGGATGCCGCTGTAGATACTCTTGCGGATGGTCTCCTGGCCGACCGTGGCGTCGATGTCGGAACGGGACGCGATCGTAATGACGAAGGGCAGGCTGCCACTCTTCAGGGCGTCGGACACGCTCTTGGCCTCCTCCTGGGAGAAGGAGCCGGTGATGCGGGCCGTGCCGCCGTCGATCTTGGAGAGCAGGGTCGGTGCGGAGTAGAGCTGGCCGTCGAGCACGATGGCGAGGCGTTCGCCGACATGCTTGCCGGTGACTTCGCCGAACTGGACGGTGCCGGCGCTGTTGAAGAACAGCAGGATCTCGCGCTGGCCGAATTCGTTCATGGTCACGTAGGAATCCTTGATGTTGTCGCCTTCCATCTGGACGGTCGTCTCGACCAGGGTATAGTCCGTGATCAGATTATTGCCGTCGCGGCGCTCCTCGGAGAGGAATTCGGCCTCGGACGGGGTGTCGGGATAGGAATCGGGATCGCCGCCCTGCGCGAGATAGGCCATGAACTTCGGCACCTCGACGTCGTTGTTCGGGTGGACCAGGCGGAACTCAAGTTTCGCGGAACGGAGGATCAGCTTCTCCAGGTTCGCGCGGTCGTCGGAGTTGACGGACGGAACACGCACGGAGACGAATTCCTGGCCGGCAGGGGAGATTTCCGTTTCGAAGTAGTTCTGGGCTTCCAGGCGTTTGCGGAGCGTTTCGATGGCGTTGTCGCGGAACGAATCGAACTGCGCGCCGTCCATCTCCTTGTCGGCCTGCAGATGCAGGAGGAACTCGGCGCCGCCGTTGAGGTCGATGCCGAGGCGGATCGCGCCGGAGGCGTTCTTGCGGACCAAGGAAATCACGTCGCCGTTGTTCTGGAGCTTCTGCGCCTTCACGATGTTCGGCTTCACGAAATGGACGAGGTCAACCGTGAGGGCGGAGGATCCGTCTTCCAGCGGCATCCGGATCTCACGCGCCGCGGCTTCGAGGGCGGTGGAGGGATACAGGTACTTGATCTTGTCCTCCTCCTGCAGGGCTTTCGCACGCTCGACCACTTTCTGGATGGTCGGATCGGCGGGATTCGCGAGCAGTTTGTAGAACGTCTCGTAGAAATCGCTCTGCTTGAGCGGGAACATAGCCGCGACGAAGACTGCGATCACGGCCAGCGCGAACACGCAGTAAATGGCAAAAGTGCTCTTGCTGCTCTTCATTTCTTCGTCACCTCGTCTTTCTTGTCGTCGGCACCCGCGGCAGGCTGGATGACCTGCGCGACGGCAGAGCGGGAAATGGCGATCTGGACGTTGTTCGCGACCTTCAGCATGAACTGGTCCTTCTGGACTTCGGCGATCTCGCCGATGATGCCGCCGCTGGTCATGATCTTCGTGCCCTTGCGGATCGAATTCATCATTTCCTCGCGTTTCTTCTTTTCCTTGCTGCTGGTACGGATCGAAATCGCGATCATTACGGCGATCACGATGATGAGCGGGACCATCATCATATTGGCGGACGGGGGCGGAGCCTGCTGCTGTCCGTTTTCAGGAGCGGCCTCGCCGGCCTGGACGGTTGTGGCAGTGGTCTCAACGGGAGAGACGGCGGAAGTTGCGCTGACGGAACCGTCCGCATCCTGCGCGAAAACGACAAAGGGAGTGTTTGCCATGTTCAGAACTTTCTGTTTATGTTGAAGCTAAAATTGTATGCGTAAAACTATAATATACACCCTTTTTCCAAATAAACAAGATGCGTTTCCCGAAAAATGCGGATTTTCCGCAGTGAAAAAGGCGGATGGTTTTCGGATGACACGGATCTGTCGAACAGGACAAACAGGTCGTATCGGACCTATATGGCATATCTTCGGAATCATATCGATTCCGCCTCCTCTGCCACACTGCAGAGAATACGATCATTTTGCCTTTTTCGCGGCGGATTTCGGGGCCAGAACGACGGCGCCGAGCCATGGCAGACGGAGCGTGATGAACTGCTGCTGGCCATGGCATTCGCCGGGCGACGAGACCATCTTCTGCCCGTTCAGCAGCCCGGTCCCGCCGTACTCCTCGCGGTCGGAGTTGAACACTTCGACCCATTCGCCGGGAAGCGGGACGCCGATGTTGAAATCGTCTCGCACGACCGGGGTCAGGTTCAGGATCACGACGAGCGGCGACTTGCGCTTTTTGTCCCAGCGGATGAAGGAATAGACCGACTGCTTGAAGTCGCCTCCGTCCAGCCACTGGAACCCGTTCGGCGTGAAGTCGTCCTCCCACAGTGCCGGCTGGCCGAGGTAGAACCTGTTCAGTTCGGCGGTCATGCGGCGGATGGAGTCGTGGGCGGGATACTTGAGGAGGAGCCAGTCGACCGACTGGTTGTTGCAGTTCCACTCGATCACCTGCGCGAACTCGCCGCCCATGAAGATGAGCTTTTTGCCCGGGTGGGTGGCCATCAGGACGTACATCGCGCGCAGATTGGCGAATTTCTGCACGTAGTCGCCGGACATGCGGCCGAAGAGGGAAAGCTTGCCGTGCACGACCTCGTCGTGGCTGAGCGGCAGGATGAAGTTTTCGGAGAACGCGTAGCAGATGGAGAACGCGAGCTGGCCGTGATGGTAGCTGCGGTAGATCGGGTCCAGCTTGAAATAGTCGAGCGTGTCATGCATCCAGCCCATGTTCCATTTGAACGTAAATCCGAGGCCGCCGACGTAGATCGGACGGGAGACGCCGGGCCAGGACGTGGATTCCTCGGCGATCATGGAGATGCCGGGATACAGCTTGTGCGCGAGCTCGTTCAGGTGGCGGATGAACGCGATGGCCTCGAGGTTTTCGCAGCCGCCGTACTGGTTCGGGATCCATTCGCCGTCGTTGCGCGAGTAGTTGAGATAGAGCATGGAGGCGACCGCATCCACGCGGAGGCCGTCGGCATGGTACCGGTCCAGCCAGAACAATGCGCTGCCGATCAGGAACTGCCGTACCTCGTTCCGACCGAAGTTGAAGATGTAGGTCCCCCAGTCCTTCTGCTCGCCCTTGCGCGGGTCGGCGTGCTCGTAAAGCGCCGTGCCGTCGAACCGCCCGAGTGAAAAAGTGTCACGCGGGAAATGCGCCGGGACCCAGTCCAGGAAAACGCCGATGCCATGCTCGTGCATGTAGTTCATGAACCAGGCGAAATCCTCCGGCGATCCGTACCGCGCGGTCGGCGCATAGAACCCGGTTACCTGGTAGCCCCACGACTGGTCCAGCGGATGCTCCATCACGGGGAGCAGCTCCACATGCGTATAGCCCATTTTCTGCACGTAATCGGCCAGCGCCACGGCAAGTTCGCGGTAATTGTTGAACGTTTCCTTTACCTCGGGAAGCTTCAGGCCAGGTCCGCCCCACGTGCCGAGGTGCACCTCATAGATGTTCATAGGGCTTTCAAGCGGATTCGTGGCGGCGCGCCTCTTCATCCAGGCGTCGTCCGTCCACTGGAAAGGCTCCGCCTGCGGGACGATGCCGGCGTTGTTCGGGCGCAGCTCCGTACGGCGTGCATACGGGTCGAGTTTCAGGACGATGGACCCGTCCGACCCCTTCACCTCGAACTTGTACACATCTCCGGGTTTCATGCCGGGAATGAAAAGTTCCCAGATGCCGGAAAGTCCCAGCATGCGCATCGGATGGCGCCGCCCGTCCCAGCAGTTGAAGTCGCCGACCACGGAAACGCGCCGAGCGTTCGGTGCCCAGACCGCAAACGAAACACCCTCGACTCCGCCGAGGTTCCGGACATGCGCTCCCATCACATCATAGACGCGCTGGTGTTCCCCCTGATTGAAAAGGTAGATGTCCATCTCGCCGAGCGTAGGCAGGAAGCAATACGGGTCGGGCGAAGTGAATGTGCTCTCCGCGTATTTTTTTTCGACCTCGTATGCAAAGAGCTTTTTTCTCCTTGGAAAGACATACGTGAAAATCCCCTGTTCCTTTTCCTTCGTCATCGGATGCCGTTTGTTTCCGGCGATGACGCTAACGGACTCCGCCTCGGGATCATACACGCGGACCGCAATCCCGTCCGGGACCTGATGCATGCCGAGGAAATCGTGCGGATTGCGGCAGGACCCCTCGAGTATTTCGTTCATGATCCTGTTTTCCTGCGTATCGGGAAGCTTTTTCATGGGAAACGCCCTCCTTGGAAGCGGATGGTCACTGCGCGTTCAAAAAGAACAGAATGAAGTAGAATACGAAGGAATTGACGATCAGGCTGTCAACAAGGTCGAAAAGTCCGCCGATCCCCGGCAGAAAATGACCGGAGTCCTTCACTTCGCAGGTACGTTTCAGGCTGGATTCCGCCAGGTCGCCCACCATTCCGCCGAAGAACAGCAGGACGCCGATCACGGTCATCTTGAAATATCCGTAGCCGTCCCACCATTCGTAGCCGTTCCGTTTGTTGGAAAAGACAGTGTAAATAACGAGCGTGACCGCCACGGAGAAGATGAGTCCGCCGACAAGGCCTTCCCAGGATTTCGCAGGGCTGATGGACGGGACGAGTTTATGGTTTTTACCGTGCGTGATCGCGTTACACAGCGATCCGGTCAGATACGCGCCGATGTCGCCGCTCTTCGTGCCGAGGATGAACAGCAGGAACGTCGCCGGGATGTTCCCATAGAAATTGTAAGTATAATAGATACCGGAAATAAGCTTCAGCGCCATGGAGAAAAGGAAGAATATCGCGATTCCGTTGATCGCGGCACGGAGCGCTTCCTGATTCTTGTTCGTCGCGAGCACGATCATCCAGAAAACGAAGGCAAAAAGTGCGAGGTCGAAAGAGATTCCGGGCCAGAACGGCATGTACCGGTTCTGGAACATCGGGAAAAGCACAACGACGACGAGCGCAAGTGAAACGAACCATTTCAGGCTGGTGAACTTCTTCGGTCCGTTAAGCATTCCGAAGCATTCCCATGAGGCACCGAATCCAAGCAGGGCGCAGAGGATCGTGAAAAACCATTTCCTGATGTCGTAATCAAAGAACACCGCTCCGGCGAGGAGCGAAAGAAGAACAATGGAACTGAATGTGCGTTTAGCAAGGGTGGACATGGGTCATCTGCCTCCGAATCTGCGTTTCCGTCCGTAATATGCCCGGACCGCCTTGTCGAACTCGTTGATATCGAAGTCCGGCCATAAAACCTTTGTAAAATAAAACTCGCTGTAGGATATCTGCCACAGCAGGAAATTGCTTACGCGTTCCTCGCCGCTGGTGCGGATCAGCAGGTCGGGATCCGGCACCTCGGGGAGGTACAGATGGTCTGCCACCGTCTTCTCCGTAATGTCTGCCGGAGAGATTTTCCCGTCCTTCACCTCGGCGGCAATGGATCTCACGGCATCGGTAATCTCCATGCGCGAACCGTAGTTTAGAGCAAGGATGAAAGTACGTGTAAAGTCTTTTGCCGTTTCGCGTTTTACCTTGTCAAGGCGGATGCGGCAGGGTTCCGGCAAAGCGGAAATGTCGCCCGTCGTGAGGAGGCGAACTTTCTCGCGCAACAGGACTTCGAGGTTGTCGTCAAGGAATTGCGCCAGGATGTTCATCAGCGCATCCACTTCCTCTTTGGAACGCTTCCAGTTCTCCGTGCTGAATGCGTAAAGCGTGACGTAACGGATGGATTCATAGCGGGAAATGTAGTTCAGAAAATCCACCACGCGGTTTGCGCCGGCCAGATGACCTTCCTTGCGCTCGACGCCATGCTGTGCAGCCCAGCGTCCGTTTCCATCCAGAATAACGGCTACATGTTTGAGTTCATTGGCCTGATCCATAGAACCTTTCCTCCAGCATCATTGCCAAAGCATGGTAGATGGGCAGATGGTATTCCTGGACGCGATAGGCTTCCCTGGCGGGCACATCCAGTATGAAATCCGCATATTTCCTGCACGGGCCTTCCTCATTATTTCCGGTCAGGAGATATGTGGAAATCCCGAGTACCCTGGCTACCTTGAAAAGGTTCAGGATGTTCTTCGCATTGCCCGAAGTCGTAATCCCGAGCACGGCGTCACCTTTCTGTCCGAAAATATAAAGCTGCTGGGCATAGGTCATAAGCGGATCGACGTCGTTCGTATAAGCCGATGCAAGCGCCGGATGGCCGTTCAGGGAAATCGCCCGGAATCCTCTCTGAAGCCTGACCGGATAGTTTTCGCCCGGGTAGGCGGCTTCCAGAGCTTCGCTGAGTTCGGACGGAATATGGCGGCGGCTCAGGAACCCTTTTCCGAGCTCGGCAATAAAATGCTCTGCGTCAGAACAACTTCCACCATTTCCGCAGATAAATAACGTTTTGTTCTTGAAAAATACGTTTTCAAGGTTAAAATATAATGTATGGATTTTTTCCGCGGTCCCCCGGAGATCGGGATACCGGGCCAGAAGATCATCCATGTGCTTCTTGACATTGTTGTTCATATCCATGTTCGTCACCTGCCAACAGGGTTTGATAAAAGGTCGCATTGTTAATAGAACACCGTTTTCGAACAAAGTCAAACCGTTTTATAAACATCTTCTGAAAAAAGTGTTTGAAGCGGAAATGGCGGGTTGTTGACATTGTTGACATCCCCTACTCCTTTTATTCTTGGTCAATTCAGGTTAAAATCATATCAGAAACTAATCTCAATAACTTTTCCGGACGGCACAAAAGGCAACCGCCGGAAGATCGGAGGTAAAATCACCATGAAAATCAAAATTTCCAGAGAAACCATGCTCAAAGCGCTTCAGAGGGTCGGAAACATCGTCAATACGCGCAATACCCTCCCCGTGCTTTCCAATATCCTTTTCGAAGCGGCGGACGGCAAGCTCAAACTTACGGGTACCGACCTTGAAATCCGTATGGAGACCGTAGTCGACGCAGAAGTCATCGAGGCGGGCGAGACGACGCTTCCCGCGAAAAAGATGCTCACCCTCGTTTCCAAGTTCCGCGGCGAATTCATCGAGATCGAGAGCGGGGATAATTTCCATTCCACTATCAAATGCGGTACCGCGTCCATCATGCTGCTCGGTCTCAATCCCGCCGATTATCCGAAGAAGGACGAGGTCAAGTTCATCCGTTCCTTCTCCATGAAACAGGCCGATATGGCGGTCGTCATCGAGCGCATCGCCTATGCCGCCAGCCTTGAAGATTCCCGCAAGGTCCTGCAGGGAATCCTCTTCTCGGTCCGCGACGGCAAATTCACTGCGGTCGCCACCGACGGAAAACGCCTTGCCCTCTGCGAAAAAGTGTTCGAGGAGCTTCCCGAAGGTTCCGAAGGCGATATCATCATCACGCAGAAAGCCGCGAACGAACTGAAGCGCCTCCTCGAAAAGGAAGGCGAAGTCGCGATCAACATCGCCGAAAACCAGGTTGTGTTCCAGGTCGGCGCATCCGTGATTACGTCCAAGCTCATCGAAGGCAATTATCCGAATTACCGCCAGGTCATCCCGGCCTCCTTCAAGCAGACCGTGACCGTTTCCTGCGAAAGCGTGATCTATGCGCTCGAGCTCATTTGCGTGACGCTTGCGGAAAGCGGCTCCCCGAAAGTTTCCCTCACGTTCAAGAAGGACAGCATGCTCTTCGAAACGAACAGCAACATCGGCGAAGGCCGCGAAAGCGTGCCGATCCAGTACGACGGCGAGGAGATGTCCGCTTCGTTCAATTCGAATTTCTTCCTGGATCCCTTCAAGCACATTCAGGTCGACAACGTCTTCATCAAAGTGAATGATGTCATGAGTCCGATCGCCATCGAAAGCGGCGACGGATTCCTGTATGTCATCATGCCGATGAGGAACAAATAAGAACAGCAATTCGGAGCATTGGTCCGAAAAAATGATAGATGGTCCTGCCGTAAGCTCAAAAAAAGCCTGCGGCGGGACTGTCGCATATACGATTCTCTTTTTCCTTCCGCATTTTTCACAGGATTAACATGGTCAATTCGCTCGTTCTCCGGAATTTTCGCGTTTTTGAATCGGCGTCTTTGCATTTCGATGCGCCGACCGTCTTCCTTTGCGGTTCGAACGGGCAGGGGAAGACCAGTTTGCTGGAAGCGTTGTTCTATCTTGCGAATCTGAGGTCGTTCAGAACTTCGAGAACCTCGGAGATGATAAGGCTTCATGCACCCTCGGCTATGATCGGTGCATCTATTTCGTTCCGGGACTGGTCGCGCCAACTGGCGGTTGAGATCGGAGAAACGAGGAAACTGGTCGTGGATGGAAAACATGTGACCCGTGCCAGTGAATTCGCCGGAGCATTCAATACGGTTACATTTCTGCCGGACGATCCCGAGATCATCACCGGACGGTCTCAGGTCCGGCGAAAATTCATGGATATGTTCATTTCCATGCTGGACCATGGATATTTTACGGCGCTTCAGGCATATTATAATGGTGTGAAGAACCGAAACTGCCTGCTGCGGATGAAGGATTCGAACGACGATGTGATCCGTTCTTATCATCCGGCTCTTGCCAAATACGGAGCGGAAATCGTGCAGGCGCGTGAAATACATCTCAGAATCTTATCCGATTTCATGCGTGGCATTCTGGCGGAACTGAAGCCGGAACTTGCCGATCTGCAATTGAAACTGCGAACGGTCCATGAGCTTTCCGATCCGAAAATCTTTGAAGAAAAACTTGAAAGAAATCTGGAAAAGGATCGCATGAACGGATATATGACAACCGGACCGCATCTTGACGATTTCGATTTCATCGCAGATGGAAAATCATTGAAATTATACGGCTCCCGCGGACAATGCCGCGCAGCCTCCTTCGCATTGAAGGAAGCGGAATTCGATATCGTCAAAAATCATTCCATGTCAAAGGATAATACGGTCGTCATAGTCGATGATGCCACCGGTGACCTTGACAAAAAAACACAGGAAGCGTTCTATCATAAAATATCGGACGCAAAACAGATATTCTGTTCTTTCACGGAGATACCCGACAATGCTTTGACACAAGGATCTCAAATCATTCATGTTGCAGCTGGACGGGCTTTTTAAAAACCAAACAGGAGTTTTTATGGCATATTACAATTCCATCATCTGCCGCTACAATGAAATCGCGACGAAGGGAAACAATCGAAGCATGTTCGAAAACATGCTGATCCGCAATATGAAACGAATGACGAAGGAACATGTTTCCGGTCTGAATTTTGTGAAAATGCGTGGGCGGATTTTTATTCATAAGAATGAATTCGATTGTTTTACGGACGAGGAACAAACTTATCTGAAAGAACGTCTGAAGGACTGCTTCGGACTGGATTCCTTTTCATTCTGCATCGAAGGTGAACGCACCATCGAAGCTGTCCTGGACCATATCAGAAATGCCGTGAAGCCTCTGTTCGAACAGCTGGAATGCCTTGGCAGGCCGATCAGATTCCGTACGCGCGCACGCCGTTCCGATAAAACCTTTCCGTTGCGCTCCAAAGAGATAGAGATCGAGACAGCCACCATGATAGAGAAGATGATCGGGGAAAATAAGGTCCAGGTCGACCTGATGAATCCCGATATCTCCATCGGCGTCGAAATCCGGGAAAAGAATTCCACGATCTTCCTGGAGACGATCAAAGCGCGCGGCGGTCTCCCGGTCGGTTCCAATTCTCCGCTTCTCGGCATGCTGTCCGGCGGCATTGATTCGCCCGTGGCATGTGCGATGGCCATGAAACGCGGCTGCCGGCTGGATTTTCTCACGTTTCACAGTTATCCCTATACGCCCCTCGAATCCGTTATGAAAGTCTGGCGTATCGCTAAGATCATCAATAAGTTCCAGCCGCACGGAGTCCTCTATGCCTGCAACCTTTCCGAGATTCAGAAACTCATCCGCGACAACTGCGACCCGAAATTCCGCACCGTCCTTTACCGGCGCATGATGATGCGGATCGCATCGAAACTCTGCCGGAAAAAACATCTTTATGGCATCGTGACCGGCGAGGCCATCGGTCAGGTCGCCAGTCAGACGATCGTGAACATGTCCGTCATCGACCGTACGGTACCGGATCTGATCGTGCGTCCGCTTTGCGGCATGGACAAACTCGAAACGATCGCCCGTGCGGAGGATATCGGCACATTCGATATTTCCATCGAACCGATGGCGGACAGCTGTACTGTTTTTGCGCCGCCGTCTCCGGTGATCCATGCCAAACTGCATTTCGTCGAGTTTGAAGAGTCAAAGATTCCCAACATGGAAGAGGCTATTCAGAAGGCGTTCGACGAGATCAAGATGGTGACGGATGACGGTCTGACCGATATTCCAACATATGATATAACTGAATGAAAATCAGTATAGTAACGGAATGACGGACAAATTTGACGGAATGACTGTCATTCCTTTTGTGCTCGTCTGACGATCTGACGGACCAGCTGTCAGAAACACCGGTCATTCCTGCATCATTCCATTCTTCAATCACTTTCCATATACTGTCATTTTTGTCTCATATAACCTAATTATCTTCCTAAACTTATTCAATAAAACAGTCTGATTAATTATTACATTAAAAATCAACAAAACGGTCTTTACCGATCTATTTTGTTATAATTTGTCAATCATTCATTTTTGAAAAACCTTTTCAGAACGCTTTCAAATATATTGAATCAAACAAATCAAGTATTGATTATTCACTATCATTAACAAATATATTTGTTTTTTCTTGATTAATCGAATAACGGTTGTATATTTAATAAACGATTCGAAACCGATTCCAACCAAGAGGGATTGTTTTATGCGAAACCATGCTCTTTATGTCCGCGCCCTGCTTCCTTGGCCCCAATTCACCGTTTTCAGCCTCATTTTCGCCTCATTTTTCTGTTTTCTCTTCGAATTGAGGGCAGATATTGTCTACCTGGACGAGAACGGAAACATCATCTCATCCGAGATAACCGAATTTGACAAGAACGGGAACATCGTCATTGTTCCATCTGAGGAAATCAAGGAGGAGATCGTGACTCCGTCAGGCGGAGCCGAGGAAGAAATCATTTATGCCGACGGCGAGAAGTTTGACCTCAACTATGGCGGCATCACCGTGATCTCGGATGGCTGCACCGAGAAAGTGATCCTCTATCGTGCGCCGTCGAACGCGGTCAACCTCGTGATCCCGGACGGTGTGACGGAGATCAAGAGCGGAGCGTTCGTCCAATGTAAAAAGCTGGAATCGATCGTGATCCCGAACTCGGTCAATTACATTCCCGATTCATCCTTTGCTTCCTGCAAAACATTAAAGTCCGCCACGATTCCCGCTCATGCCACAATCGGCGCATGTGCGTTCCAAAAATGCACCGCACTGGAAAGTGTAACGATTACAAAGGGCGGCAAGACAGTTGCGCCGGCGCTGGATTACGGCTGGATCGCCACACAGGCCTTTTCCGAATGCCGGAACTTGAAGAAGATCGAGATTCCGACCGGTATCCACAGAATCGATGGATATGCTTTTTCGGACTGCACGAGTCTGGAGTCCGCTTCGATCCCGGAGGGAGTGAGGATCATCGAAGAGGGCGCCTTCCATGGATGTGTGCAAATGAAGAAAGTAACGATTCCCGGCAGCGTGTCAAATATCGGCGAAAACGCGTTCGAACGCTGCCTTGAATTGACGGAAGTCGTGGTCCCGGATCGTGTGGAGATCATCGGATATCGCGCGTTTCACGGTTGCGAGAAGCTGGAACGTGTTTCTCTGCCGGACTCCCTGAAAACGATCGGTTTCCAGGCTTTCTGGTGTTGCCCGAAGCTGAAACACGTCGTACTCCCGAAAGACATCAGGATATTTGCCAATGCGTTCGATCTTTCCGATACGAAATTGACGCTGCCGCCAGGGAATATGCGTTACAGGTTCACGCCGGAAGGCGCGCTGATCGACGAGGAGGACCATGTGTTTCTTGCGTTCCCGCATGCGTTCAAGGGACATTACACGATTCCGGACGGGATCAAGTCGATCGCGCAGCAGGCGTTCCGGGCATGTAACCTCAGCAGCGTGACGATCCCGTCGAGCGTGACAAGCATCGGGGAGGGGGCGTTTTCCTACTGTTGCCTGGAGGAGATCACGATCCCGGACAGCGTGACGGAGTTTCAGGCAGGGAAACCCATGTGGGGCATCACGCAGAGGACGCGCGATCTCCTGGTCACGAATCCTGTGCGTTATTCGGCCCAGGCGGCGGGGTTGTTTGTGCACTGTACGCTTCTGAAACGCGTTACGCTGCCGGAAAACATGAAGGAGATCCCGGTCGCGATGTTCAAGCAATGTTCCTCGCTGGAGGAGATCACGATCCCGGACAGCGTGAAGGAGATTCAGGAATGCGCGTTCTTGAATTGTGAAGGGCTGAAACGCATCACTTTGCCGCCCCATCTGCGCATCCTCCGGAACAGGGTGTTCGCCGATTGCATAAACCTGGAGGAAGTCGATCTGCCGGACGGTCTGAAGTACATCGAATGGAATGCGCTTGCGCTCTGCCCGAAGCTGAAGGAGATCAGAATTCCGGACAGCGTGGAAGGCATCGCGGGAAACGCGTTCGAGAAAAGCGGCTGTGAGGAATCTCTCCGCGAGCTCATCGAATCCCTCCCCGCCAGTTATGATGATGGAGAGTACAAATGACATTCTGGAAAGGGAGACGGATTGACCGATATTCCGTCAGAAGATACAACTGACTGAAAATAAGCGATATGACAGAATGACGGATAATCCCGACGGGTTATCCGTCATTTCTTTTTCTATTGATTATCAGTTGATTCGTGGATGATCCGAAAAATAAGACGGTTATTCCGGCATCTCACTCAAGACCAATCGGTTCTGACTTGTCTTTCGATTCATGCATATTAATAATTATCATATTCATTATTGATCTTTTTCTGCGACTGAAAAAAACAATATCCATTCTGATTTATAATTAATTAAATTAGATATGATAATTTTATAACCTGCAAAACAGAGGACGATTTCCAAAACGACGATGCGGGGGGCGTGGAAAAAGAATCTCAGTAAAATCTGGAGCGATTGCGCGCCGGACGGCATCAATGCGGGATATACAGATAGAAAACCCATTCGATGACGTCCCGGATATCGTCCACGTCATCGAAGGAATAGTCCGGAAATCCGTTTCCGTTCCCGTTCGGGTAGAAATATACAGTCCGTCTGCGTTTCTGCAAATACCACTGGGGCATTCCGTTTCCGTTCCCGTTCGGGTAGACCTCGACGGCATCGGAGCCCCTGAATTTGAAATAGAACGTCGGGATGCCGCCTCCGTTTCCATTCGGGTAAAACTCCACGCCACTGGAAGTGTATTTGAAATAATTGAACGGGATTCCGTTCAGTCCGGGGAGCTTGTAAACTTCGGTGCAGCGGTCCGTTTTCCGCATGGACCATTCATGGATCCCGTTGCAGTTGCCGTTGTTGTACATTTTGCGCGTCGTGCCGCAGATTTCCATGGATGCGAACGGCATCCCGTTGCAGTTCCCGTTTTTGTAGGCTTTGATGTAGCGCATGATATGGTTCTCCCTAAGTTAAGCGGTTGGTTTGTTTCAACACAGTTGGGGAAAGCAATTCTCTCCTTGTCCTTATTCCTTCATCCTGTCTTTAATCCGGTTCTCCACGGCTTCGAAGAGCTCGTCCGCAGTCGTCCGCGGGACGGATGCCGATTCCAGGTACAGCGCCTCCAGCGCGCGGCGGTTCTCCGGCGTGGTCTTCAGGTAGCGGAAGAGGTGGAACATGTCGGTGGCGATCTGAGACGTGGCGATCGCGGACCGGCGGCAGCTTGCCACGTCGATCCAGCAGAATTTCATGCCGTCCGGGTCGTTGCGGTACAAGAGATTTCCGGGTGTGAACCCGCGGTGGACGATCCCGAGGTCGTGGAGCCTGGCGAGCAGCTTCAGGTTTCCGCGGCAGAACTCCAGGAAGAGCGGTTCGTTGCCGACATGGATGCCGTCCCGAAAGAAATCGAGGCCGGTGCGGTAGTCGTCGATGAACCGGGAGACCATGAAGGCATTTTTGAGGATGCCGCAGCAGCGCATTTCGCCTACGGCGAGCAGGTCGGGCAGGGGGAACCCGAGTTCCGCCAGGCGGATATAGTTTGCGGCTTCGGCGGCGCAGGGCGAGGGGCGGAAGAGATATTTAGTCTTGCCCGTGATCTTGAAAAAGCTCTTATACGCGACGTCGAATCCCAGGTTTGTGGCGACTTTAAGCACGAATTTCGAGCGTGTGCTCCAGATGGTTTCGGAGATTCCGCCCGGCTGCAGGGCTCCGGCATCCGACAGGCGGCCGAATTCATCGGCGAAATCGCTTCCGACCCAGCCCCATGTGCGGGACGTACGGATCATCTTCGGGGAAAAAACCGGTGACGCCGTCAGGTTTTTCATCATACGGGATCGATCCGCCGAGCTCATCGGTTTATTGGCTGAACTGCGTCGTATGAAGGCGTCTGTAGATGCCGTTTTCGCGGGCGAGCAGATCGGCTTCCTTGCCGAATTCGACGATCCTGCCGTTCTGCATGACGAGGATCATGTCGGCGTTGCGGATCGTGCTCAGGCGGTGTGCGATCGCGAAGACGGTGCGATTGGACATCACGCGGTTCAGGGCCTCCTGGACCAGTTTTTCCGTCACGGTATCGAGTGCGCTGGTGGCTTCGTCGAGGATCAGGATGGGCGGGTTGCGGAGGATGGCGCGTGCGATGGAGACGCGCTGCTTTTCGCCGCCGGAGAGCTTGAATCCCTTCTCGCCGACCTCGGTGTCGTATCCTTTCGGATGCGGTCCGTTCACGATGAATTCATGTGCGTTGGCGAGCTTGGCGGCGGCGATGATCTCGTCCATGGAAGCCTCGGGTTTGCCGTAGGCGATGTTTTCCCCGATGGTCTCGTTGAACATGATGGCGTCCTGGTTCACCACGCCGATCATCCGGCGGAGCGAGGCGATCTTGAAGTCGCGGATATCGACTCCGTCAATGGCGATGGAGCCGGAATCGACGTCATAGAACCGCGCCAGCAGATTCGCGATGGTCGACTTGCCGGAGCCGGTCTCGCCGACGACCGCGACCATGCTGCCGTGCGGGATGTCGAACGACACATGGTCCAGCACCACCCGGTCATCATAGGAGAAACAGACATCGCGGACCGTGATGCCCTGCTTGAACTCCTTCAGTTCCACCGCGTCCGCCTTTTCGGGCAGGGACGTGTCGGTGTCGAGCAGGGCGAAATAGCGGTCCGCCGCCGCCATGGACTGCTGCAGGCTGGCGAAGACCTTCGAGATGTCCTTGATCGGACGGAACGCCATCATCGCGGGGGTCAGCAGCGCCGCCAGTTCGGTGACGGTGATTCCGCACTTGTACGAGTACAGCAGGAAAATCAGGGTCGAGGTGACGCCGACCATTTCCATCAGGGGCGTGAACATGATATGCAGCCGCATGGCCTTGATCGCCTGCCGGTAATACTTGCGGTTCACCTCGTTGAAACGCCGGTTTTCGCGTTCCTCCGCGTAGTACGCCTTTACGGCGCGGATGCCGGAAAACACCTCGTGCATCCGGGAGAACACGTCGGCGATGCGCGCGAAACTGCGCTTGTAGTATTTGCGGACGATGCGGCTCACGACGACGATCGGGATGACGATGATCCCGAGTCCGAGCCCGAGCAGGATGACCAGGACATAGTCGTCGAACTGGCGGCATGCCACCACGATCGCCGCCACGCAGCCCAGGATCTGGAGCGGGGCGTTGGTCAGGTCCTCGATGGAATGCGACACCGAATACTCCAGCGCGGACGTGTCGTTGGTGCAGCGGCTGATCAGGTGGCCGACGTCCATGTCGCCGTAGAAACGCAGCGACTGGTTCGTGAGCTTTTTGAAAATCGCGTCGCGCATGTCGGCGACGACCCGGATACCCACATAGCGCGTGAAGTATCCGTTGAGGTACATCCCGACGCTGCGGAGCGTCCAAACCAGGACGAACGATGCGATGTAGATCGCAAAGAGCTGCCACGCGATCCGTCCGTCGGACGTGACGATGTCGAAACTTTTCCTGACCGGCCAATCGATCCGGATCGTTTTGCCCTCGATGGCGCACGGCAGATGGAACCGCTCGATCACGCTTTTGGCCTGGCTGAGCAGGCGGGTGAGCTTGGGGTCGTCGTCGGGCGGTTCGGTCATGAACTCCTTGATGAGCTGGTCCTTTTCCGCATCGGAGAAGTCCGGCGAAGCCGCGATTTCGCGCAGTTGGCCGAGTTCGTCGGGCGTCAGGACCCGCTGGTCCGCCGAGGCGCCGATGTTGCCGCCGGAATCCACCAGGCCGACCAGCTGCGGCACCAGCAGCAGCGCGAAGAACAGCGACCCGCCGACGAGCATGCCGCAGAGGATGCCGAACGTCAGCCGTTTCCAGTAGGGAACGGTGTATTTCAGCAGGCGCAGATAGCTTTGGGCCCTGAAATTGGAATCATTGTCGGTTGTGCTGCTCATTGGTGGACAGTCTCCGGGGGAGATGGATGCTTTCATAAAAAAGATTCAACAAAACAATATAGCACGGAAAAGAGCCGTATTCAAGGAAACCCGCCTGTTTTTACCGAAAAACGGTGAACCCGTCCGCCTGTCCTTCCCCTTTCCGGGCACAAAAAAGGCGGCTGTCGAAGCCGCCCCGTGGTTTTCCCGGGCTGAAGAGAGTCTGTGCGGAAACAGCGCGGATTATGTCCTCGCGCGGGGTCAGAAGCTCTTGAAGGCTTCGAGGAGCTTGTCCTTCATGGGGTTGTCCTCGTAGTCGACCATGATGAAGGATCCGTGCGAGACGGCGGAGAATTTGAAGCCGTAGATGTAGATGAAATGGTTCTTGTCCACGTATTCGATCTTCGAGCGCGGGCGCTTGTACTTCGTGTTGAATTTGTAGAACGCCACCTGCCGGTTGGCGAGCTTCAGCGCGAAGCCCTCGTCGGCATGGATCTGGTCGACTTCCATCATGCCGTCGAATGTGCCGCCGGTCTGCTGCATCATGTACCGGCAGAGCTCCGCCGCGGTACGGTTGTTGTTGTCAACGGTGCTTTTGCACCCGCTGCAGAGGATGACTGCGGCGGCGGCGAAAAGAATGCAAAGCGATCTGAACATGGCGGTCCCTTCCGGTTGAAAAAAACGTGGTACCATAATGTAGGACCATTTTCCGCAAAGTCAAGCCGATAAGAGGAAAAAAGACGAAAACGCCGCCGGGATGCGCGATTCAGCACCCTTTCCTGCATTGAAACTGAAACGGGGCGTCACTTGAGCGGACGCAGGAGAGCGATCACCTGTCCGACCATGCCGGGGTCCGGCGCCGAGTCCATTTTCACCTGGCGGCAGACAGGCACGGATCCTTTGCGCTCCAGGACGATCATGCCCGGATGAAGGTGTTCCGGCCGCGTCCAGACGATCAGGATGTCGCCGGGTTCCACATCGGATTCCGTCGGGAGTCCGTTGAAGCCCCCGATCCGTACTGCGAAAAGGTCCTTTGCCCGGACATGGTCCGGCAGCAGGCTGGCATCCACGTGGTAAAAGGAAGTCGGAGCGCCGGAGATGCTGTTTTTTTTCAGATAGAACGGGATGCAGACGGGGAGTTTTTGCGGAAGGCCGGATCCCATTCCGACGGGCCGGATGCTCCTGCGGCGGCCTTTCTGGCGCACGATGACGCGTTTGCGCTCCAGGGCGGCGATGTGTGCGGCGGCGGTCGAAGGCTTGATGGCGAAGTATTCCGCGATATCGTAGAGGGTTGGAGAAATGGCGTTTTTTCCGATGAAATCGCGGATGAAACCCGCGATCTCAAATTGCCGTTTTGTGATTTTCTTCATTAGCCTTCGGTCCTGTGGTCGGGATGGATGCCGGCTTGGGGTACAGGACATCCCGTGCGGCACAGATGAAAAACGCGAAACGATTTTCCGGAAAATACAATACATCCTGATATTTGCGGAATCAAGCGGAAAATGAAAGTTTATTGAAACTATTTTCACAAAATACATACAAATGTACGTGCTTTTTCCATGGAGGCCCTCCGGGCGCGCCTTGACTTTTTGTTCCCGGCATGGTATCTTATTAGTATCAAACGCAGTATTTCAGTCCTGACAGCAAAGGAAAAAACAACTATGAATGCTAACGACCTGAAAGGAAAAGCCGTCGTGTTTCTCGGCGACGGCATGGCCGACCTTCCGATTCCCGAACTCGGCGGAAAGACCCCGCTGGAAGCCGTCCCGACCCCGACCATGGACAAGATCGCCGCAAACGGCGCATCCGGTACGTTCCTGACCCTGCCGGAAGGCTATCCGACGTCTTCGGACGTGGCGAATATGTCCGTGCTCGGCTATGCGCCGTCGCGGTACTATCCCGGACGCGGCCCGATCGAGGCGGTCAGCCAGGGCATCCCGCTTGCATCGGACGACGTCGCGTGGCGTTGCAACCTGATTACCGTGGAGAACGGCATCCTGAAGGATTATTCCGCCGGCCACATCACGAAGGAGCATTCCCGGATCCTGATGGAGGCGCTCCAGGAGCGTTTCGGATCCGACAAGCTCACGTTCCATCCCGGCGTCAGCTACCGCAACCTGCTGATCCTGCACGGCCCGGAGTTCTCCCCGAACGTCGGCTATTTCAAGCCGGACTCCTCGCAGGACATCCCCGTCGCCGAACTCCCATGGACGGCGCAGGACGACTCGAAGGAAGCCGCCCATACGGTGGAATTCCTGAACAGGCTGTGGGCGGACGCCGCCGCATTCCTGGCCGAACACCCGCTGGTGAAGTCAGGCGAGGCGAAGGGCAACGCGATCTGGCCGTGGAGCCCGGGCCGTACGCCGTCGTTCCCGAAGTTCTCGGAGCGTTACGGCGGCAAGACCGGGGCGGTGATCACCGCGGTCGACGTGATCTCCGGCATCGCCAAGTGCGCGGGGATGGACGTGATCCCGGTGGAAGGCGCCACGGGATATATCGACACGAACTACGAGGGCAAGGCCGCCGCCGCCATTCGCGCGATCGAGGACCACGATTTCGTGTATGTGCATCTCGAGGCCATCGACGAGACCGGGCATGAAGGCCGTCTCGACCTCAAGATGCAGGCGATCGGCGATTTCGAAAACCGCATCATCAAACCCGTCGTCGAAGCGCTGCAGGGACGCGGCGTGACGTTCGCGGTGCTCCCGGACCATCCCGTGCCGCTCTCCATGCGCCAGCACACGCGCACTCCGGTGCCCGTCTGCATCTGGGGACCGCACATCACGCCCGACTCGGTCACGGAGTACTCGGAGAAAGCCGCGCCGAACGGCTCGCTCGGGTTCATGACCGGCGACGCCTTCATGCGGATGGTGCTCGACCTCTGAAAAAAAGCTCCGTCCCATACGGGAAACAAGAAGCGCCCGAATCGTCCGCTGCGGACGGCCCGGGCGTCATTTTTTTGCGGAGAGGAAACGCGTTCTGCCGTACTGGTCGGGAAGGAGCGCGGGGGAATGAAGGGATCTTGAGGCCAGCTCCAGGGCGCGGCCGGCGTTGCATGGATCAAGCTCGAAAAAGACGCGGCCGCCCGGATTCAGGAATGTCGGGGCCTGCTCCAGTGCACGCGCGATGACGTCCAGCCCGTCGGCTCCGCCGAACAGGGCCTCGGCGGGCTCGTAGTCGCGCACGTTCGGAGGCAGTTTGCCGCGGTCGCCGTCTGGGATGTAGGGGAGATTCGCCGCGACGAGGTCGAACCTGCGTCCGGCGACGGGACCGAAGAGGTCGCCGTGCAGGAATGTCGCGTTCGGGAGGGCCAGTGTTTTCAGGTTGAGTTCCGCCCATTTCAAGGCGTCCGGGGAAAGTTCGATCCCGACGACCGTCAGGTCGGGACGTTCCGAGGCGAGCGCCAGGGAGATTGCCCCACTGCCCGCGCCGAGTTCGCAGACGGCTGCCCCGGCCGGCAGACCGTCGAGCATGAGATCGATGGAGTATTCCGTCTCCGGACGCGGGATCAGACAGCCCGTGCCGACGGCGAGTTCCAGGTCGCGGAACGGCACGTGCCCGAAAATGTACTGCCAGGGTTCGTTCGCCAGACGTCGCTCCAGAAAGGATTCCGCACGATTCCGCACTTCGGGCGCGAGCGGGTCGCGGGCGTGCAGGGCGAACTCGCGGTCGGGAATCCCGGCGGCTTCGCAGACGATGTAATGCGCCTCAATGTCGGCCGCTTCGAAGCCGCCTTGCGAAAAGCGTTCCGCAAACTCGTTTTTCAGCTCGAGAAGGGTCATGTTATTATCTGTGCGGGGTGCCGGTTCAGGTTAAAAAAACGGCGGCATTCATCCGGCGTCGGGGAGGGAGTCTCCGCGGCGCCGTCGTGAAAACCGCCTGTGCAATTCCATCCGGCCGGACGAAATGAATCCGGACCGGTAGAACGATCACTTCAGATTGTTGTTGGTCGGAGCGAGGCTTTGATCGGGTCCGAGGGTCTTGCCGGTGCCGAAGACTTCGGTCTTGTAGATGCCGTAGATGCCGAAGTAGTTCGTGACCTTGCGGTTCGTCCAGGAGACGTGGTCGATGCCGCCATTCACAGCGGCCTCATTGATGGAGGCGTTGCCGCCGGCGACCCAGCCGAGGATGCTGTAGCAGGAGGCGGAGCCGTAGCGGTTCGCTTCGAAATCGCCGCTGCCGATGCTGCCGGGCATGGTGACGTCGGTGTAGAGGCATCCGAGCGGGAAGGGAGTGGCGCAGGAAGTGGCGGCGAGGGCGCCGAGGACGGCGCAGGCGGAAAGGACGGCGAGCTTGAGGGACTTTTTCATGAGGTTTGTCTCCTGTATGATTGATTTGCAGTTTAAGGCGTATGATTGATAAAGCAATATACCATAATCCGACAGTCAAATCAAGTCATTTTTCCGAAGATTTCCAAAAAAAGCGGGAAAAAGCGCCTCCCGATGCCGAATACCGGTTCGATTTCCACCGTTTTGTTGGCGGCTGTCGGGCGGATCAGAGTTTCCGCCAGGCCCGGTGGGTCACGGTCTTCCCTTCGGACTCCCAGAGCAGCTCGAATCCGGTCTTGATGTCGGCGACGTCGGCGGTCAGCGACAGGTCGGACGGAGCGAAAAGGCCGGAGCCCGCCACGGTCTTGTCCGCGATCTCCAGATACTCCGCATTGTCCGTGGAGAAATGGAACACGCCGTCCGGCTTCAGGATGCGGGCGAACTGCATCATGATGTCCGAGGTGATGAGGCGGTGGCAGCGGTGTTTCGCTTTCGGCCAGGGATCCGGGCAGAGCAGGTGCACGCGGTCGACGAACGCGTCGGGGATCGTCCTGGAGATCAGCACGCGCGATTCGGTCTTCAGCACATGGAGATTGGACAAGCCGTCCCGCAGGACGCGTTTCTGCACCTTCCGCACGCGCCCGAGCAGCATGTCCGCCGCGATCACGTACACGTCGGGGCGGCGTTCCGCCAGCGCCAGCGCGAATTCCCCGTCGCCGCACCCGAGGTCGAGTTCGACGCACGCCCCAGGCTCCGGCATGGGGAGCACGTTTTCCAGCCGGGTATAAAGGTTATGAAGCATCACGATGCCGTCAACTTGTTTTTTCGCTGTCATGGGAATCCCTGTTTTGCTTTGCGGCCAGAAGCCGTTCGTAGATCTCGAACGGGATCGCCAGATTGCCGTCGATCCCGGTTCCCATTTTGACCTGGGGATGGGACGCCCCGTGGTAATCGCTTCCGCCGGAGACCAGCAGGGACCGGGCGCGGGCGAACTCCAGCACGTCTGCCTGCTGCTGGTCGGTGAACATGGAGTAATAGCATTCGAGGCCGTCGAGGCCATAGTTCGCAAGCCGCATGCCGATTTTTCGAAGGGCAGCCCGCGCGCCGCGCGCCGCGTGGAGCGGATGCGCCCAGATCGCGAGTCCGCCCGCTTCGTGGATCAGCCGGATGCAGATGTCGACGGGGAAATATTTGCGCAGGACATGGCACGAACCGTTGCGGCCGATCAGCCGGTTGAAGACGCTCTGCATGTCCTGGAAATACCCTTTCCGAAGAAGAACGGATGCGATATGGGGACGCCCGACGCTTTCGCCGCCGGCCTCTTCCAGCACCTCCTCCATCGTGATCTCGTATCCCTTCGAACGGAGTTTCCCGACCATTTCCTCGTTGCGTTCCTCCCGCCAGAGTCGCATTTGGTCCAGCGCGGAAAGCAGGGATCCGCTCGCGGGGTCGAGGAAGAGCCCGACGATGTGGATGTCCTTGTTGAAAAGCATGCTCGCGAGTTCGACGCCCGGCACCGCGCGAAGCGGCGTCCCTGCGGCGGCGGACAGAAACCGGTCCACGCCGGAGACCGTGTCATGGTCGGTCAAGGCGGCGGCCTCCAGCCCGAGGTCCGCGGCGGCGGCGGCAAGCTCCTCCGGCGTCAAGGTGCCGTCGGAACAGCTGCTGTGCATGTGAAGGTCGATCATGGTTTCTCCGGGGAAATCGGGTGAAGTATGTCCGGGATGCGGACCGCTCCGGGGGTTTGAGGCGCAGCGGGAAGTCCGGCCATAAAAATATACAGCGAAAAACGCTTTTTTCAATTCATCCGGCTTGATTATCATATTTTTAGTGCTATTTTAAATAGTTCGTTTAAAACATGACGGAATGACGGTCTTCTTCTGGAATCGGTTGGAATGCTTGATTCAGCATGATTCGTCAGTCCGGGAACCACAAAATGATCCGGCGGTCGACAGCCGCGAAATCAGGAGTTGTAACAGATGAAAAAGATTGAATCCGGGAAGGCCAAAACACCGGTCTCCAAGCCTTCGGCAAAAACTGTTGCGAAGGCTTCTCCCGCTAAAACGACTGTCAAATCCGCTGCAAAGAAGGCCGCTCCCGCGAAGAAGGCCCCTATTGCGAAGAAGGCCCCTGCTGCGAAGGCCGCTCCTGCGAAGAAGGCCGTTGCCAAGGCTCCTGCGAATGCTGCGGTCGCGAAGAAGGTCGTTGCCAAGGCTCCTGCGAAGGCCGCTCCTGTGAAGAAGGCTGTTGCCAAGACCTCTGCGAAGGCCGCTCCTGTGAAGAAAGCCGTTGCCAAGGCTCCTGCGAAGGCCGCTCCCGCGAAGAAGGCCCCTGTTGCGAAGAAGGCCGCGGTCGTGAAAAAAGCCGTTGCCAAGGCTCCTGCGAAGGCTGCGGTCGCGAAGAAAGCCGTTGCCAAGACCCCTGCGAAGGCCGCTCCTGCGAAGAAGGCCCCGATCAAGGTCGTTGCGAAAGCTCCGTCTGCTGTGAAGCCGGTTTCCAAGCCCGTCGTCGCCAGTGTTCCGTCCAGAAAGAGAGCGGATAAGAACAAAGATCTCCAGGCCTCGCATCACGGCCGTGTCGTGACCAAGGCCGAAGTCGCGGCGTTCCAGAATCTTGCCGAAGCCAACGGGCATGTCATCAGAAAGTCCCATCTTTCCGCGAAGATGAAAAAGCACTACCGGGATCTCCTGCTGGATCTGAGGAGCAATTATCAGGATCAGCTGAACATCCACCGTGCGGATGCCCTGACCAACCGGAAGTCCGGCCCCGGCGCCGGCATGGCGACGCACATGGCCGACCTCGGCAGCGATAATTTCCAGCACGATTTCGAGCTCGGGCTGCTTTCCGAGGAAGGCACCGTGATCGAAATGATCGACGAGGCGCTGACCCGTCTTGACGAAAACGAATACGGCATCTGCATCGAGTGCGGCAAGGAGATCAATCCCGAACGCCTCGAGTTCAAACCCTATGCCCGTTTCTGCGTGGCCTGCAAGTCCCGCAAGGAAGCGAACGAGGGGACGCGCCACCGCTGATCCCCGCCGGCAGGACCGGCGCGGCGGACAAGGCGATTTCCGTTCCGCCTGACCTGTTCTGCCGCGCAGCGTTTCCGTCCGTACAATCTCCCGCCCGTTATGGTCTTATTCAAGCCAGAAGCCCGCATGACGCCCGGTTCGACCCGGGAACGGCATGTCATCCTCGCGGCCGCGCTGTTCGCCCTGTTCCTGGCAATTCTGGACCAGGCGACCAAGATCCTGGTCCTGCACCGCATCGGCCTGCACGAACGCATCACGGTCATCCCCGGCTTTTTCGACCTCACGCACCTCACGAACAAAGGCGCGGCCTGGGGCATGTTCCACGATCTGCCGTGGATCCCGTTCGGCATTTCGGTCGCCGCGTTCGTCCTGCTGATCGTATTCCTCCGCAAACTGAGCTCGGGATGGCCGGAACGCTGTTTCGCGCTGCTGATGGTCGCGGCCGGCATCGCCGGGAACTGCACGGACCGCCTCTGGCACGGCGCGGTCATCGATTTCCTTCGGTTCCACTGGCGGGACGTCGCCGAATGGCCGTCGTTCAACGTGGCGGACTCGGCGATCTGCTGCGGCGTGGCGCTGTTCGTCCTTTCCTCGTTCCTCCGGCCCGAAACCAAATCCGAGGCGAAGCGGGATGACGCCGGCGACGCTGCGAAATCTGCTTGACACGGTTCGGCGGGCCCACGGGGTCCCCGTCATCATGGGGCCGACTGCGGCCGGGAAATCCGAGCTGGCATTCGCCCTTGCCAGGGAATGCGGCGGGGAGATCGTTTCCGCGGACTCCATGCAGTTCTACCGCGGGCTTGACATCGGGACCGCCAAGCCGACCGCGGAGGAACGCCGCGAGGTGCCGCACCACCTGATCGACTCCATGGACATCGGGGAGAAATCCGACGTGTTCCGGTTCCGCACCGATGCCCTCCGCATCATAGGCGAAATCCGTGCGCGCGGGCATCTTCCGGTCGTGGCGGGCGGCAGCGGCCTTTATCTCCACGCGCTCGTGTACGGCCTCGACGTCCTTCCCGCGGACCAGGGCCTGCGCGACGAGCTCGACGCCGCGTACGACAATGACGAACATTTCCCGGAGCTCGCGGCGGTCATGGAGCGCGAGTGCCCCCTCGATTTCAGGCGGTTCTACCCGCACCGCCGCAAGCTGATCCGTGCGCGCGAAGTCTTCCTGCTTTCCGGCAAGCAGATCACCGAGTTGCATTCCGGCGGGTTCTCCCCCGATCCCGTGTTCGCGCAGTTCGTGCTTGTCCGCGACCGCGCCGACCTGGTGCGCCGGATCCGCAGACGCGCCGCACGGATGCTGGAATCCGGCTGGATCGAGGAGGCACGCGCAATGCTGGCGAAAGGGCTGCTGCGGACGCCTACGGCGTGGCAGGCGATCGGGTACGCCCAGATCGACGACTACCTCGCCGGAAAGACGACCCGGGAAGAGCTGCTGGAATCCATCGTGGTCGCGACGCGCCAGTATGCCCGCAGGCAGGCATCATGGTTCCGCAGCCAGCACAGAGACGCCGTCGTCCTCGCCGTTCCCGCGGAAGATTGAATTCCGGCTGAAGCCCGCCCGGAATCATTTGACCGGGACGAGGGCGAGGCGGAAGCCGAGGTCGTAGATTCCCTTGTCGCAAGCGACGCCTTGCCGGTCTCCGGCGGAACGGCAGTATCGGGGGTAGCAGTACCAGCTGCCGCCCCGTTCCACGCGCTGGCCTTCCTTGTCGTTCTCCCGCGTGAACTCCGCCGTCAGTTTGCCGGAGTCGTTATTCCAGTCGTCCAGGCACCACTCCCACACGTTCCCGCTCATGTCGTACAGGCCAAGTTCGTTCGCCTGTTTCTTTCCCACAGGTTTCGTTTCGATATCATCGTTGATTCGGTACCACGCCACATCGCCTATGTTGTCGCTTCCGCTGTACTTATAGCCTTTGCTTCTGTTCCCTCCGCGGGCGGCATATTCCCACTGCGTTTCCGTCGGCAGCGTGAATTTCCATCCCTTCGGCGCCTTCCCGGAGCTGTTCAGGTTCTCGCAGAACTGCATCGCATCGTTCCATGACACCTGGTCCACAGGCCGGTCATTACCTTTGAAAGCAGAGGGGTTGGATCCCATTACGGTTTTCCATTGCGCTTGCGTTATCTCCGTCCGGCCAAGGTAAAAGTCCTTCATCAATGTTACCGGATGCGGCACTTCGTCGGCCTTGTTCACCCCGTCTTTCGCACTCATTTCGAATGTGCCGGCCTTGACTTTGATTAATTCCAGTTCCGCTCCGTTGGGGAAAGCGACAGTCGTCTTCCCGTCGGACATGCTGACGGTCATTTTTTTTACACACTCCGCCGCGGCCATTTGATACCATTTGAACGCTTCCGTTTCATCTCGTTCGACGTATTTGTTGCCAGTTTCATAATAGGAACCGATCGTGTAGAAAAGATCCGCATCCTGATATCCCTGTGCCGCGGCCTTCGCATACCATCGGATCGCCGCCTCCATATCCAGGGGGTTTCCCTTTGAATCGGTTTTGCTGTAATACCTGCCGAGTCTGAGCTGGGCGTCCAGGTGTCCCTGCTCCGCCGCCTTCGTGTACCAGGGGATGGCTTCGTTCATTTTCTTTTCGACGCCTTTGCCCGTTTCGTAGAACTGAGCGATCTTGTACTGTGCTTCGGCGTGGCCGTTCTCCGCGGCTCTGCGGTACCAGATCGCGGCCTTGTCCTCGCTCCGGACCTCTTTGCGGTTCTCGAAACAGGAACCGAGTCTGTACTGCGCTTCGGGGTTTTTCCGGTCCGCCGCTTTCCGGTACCAATTGACGGCTTCCTTGCAGTTTTGAGGGATGCCCCTGCCGTTTTCATAACAGGCGCCGAGAGCGATCTGCGCTTCGACGATGCCATGTTCAGCGGCTTTCCGATATAATTCGGAGGCTTTTTTGTTGTCCCGTGGGACGCCGGTCCCGTTTTCATAGCAGACGCCGAGCTTGTACTGGGCGTCCAGATCGCCCTGTTCCGCCGCTTTTGCGTACCATTGGGCGGCTTCCGCCATGTTATTCTCTTTTTCGCAATTCAGTCCGAGGTAATACTGGGCCCCGGAATCACCCTTTTCGGCATATTCGCGGACCGAAGCCGGATCGTCTTTGTCGAACTTCGGATCCGCAGCAAACGCCGTGAACGAAACTGCGGCGAAAAAGATGAAAAACGTGCAGAAAAAGGTCTTCAAGGGTTGCCTCCGGTCTGTTGGGCGATTGCAGATCGTAATTGCTGGATTCCATGGCGCCGCGGGTCATTCGGTCTCGCTGCCCCGCCGTCTTCGCCTAATATACATCCCCGTAGCTGGATTTCAAGCTCTTTTTCAATATTCGGTGATTTCTGAGGAGAAAAAGGGGAAACCGGCTGCAAGTAGCCCCTGTTCAAAGGGCAAAAAAAAAGACGCCCTGTTTCCAGGGCGCCGGATCGTCCAAGAGAGGAGATTATTTTTTGAACTTATCCCAATCAGCTTTCTTGACGAACGCGGTCAGGCTGCGACCGTCCTTCGTTTCCGCCTTGAACGCATAACGAGTGGCGGTTCCCTTACCGTACTTGACGGCCTTGGTGACATCGGCGGTGACTTTCTTTTTCAGTTTGACGTCGTAGAAGCTGTGTTTCATCGGACATTCCTCCATGTTTGGGGTTAAGGTTATTTTCAATATAACCTCGAAATGCACGATGTCAAGCAAAAAACGAGGGAAAATATGCAGAAAGTTTAAAAAAAGTCGAAAAAAAGCGCTTTCGAGGCGTTTTTCAGTGGTTTACAGAACAAAAAACTGCTTTTTGCGAAGGAGCGGTGCAGACCGTTTTTGCAACCGTGAAAAAATGATTGCGGCAACGCAGGAAAAGACGGCAGTCCTGTCCCTTTTTTCGACTCCCTTTTTCAGTTCAATTCGAGGTCACAAGCCGGAGATGTTTCCAGCTCGGAATGAGGTCACTTGCCGGAGATGCTTCCGGTCACGGCGGCGAGGAATTCCATGCGGAGCGACTCGCTCTTTTCGAACGCGCCGCGGATGGCCGAGGTCACCATGCTCGCGTTCTGCTTGCGGATGCCGCGGCTGGTCATGCAGAAATGCGTGGCTTCGCACAGGACATACACGCCGCGCGCGTCGAGCACGTCCATGATGGCATCGGCGATCTGTGCGGTCATGCGCTCCTGGATCTGCAGGCGGCGCGCGAAGCAGTCCACGAGGCGGGCGAGCTTCGAAATGCCGACGATGCGGCGGTTTGGCAGGTACGCGACGGAGACGTGCCCGAAGAACGGGAAAAGATGGTGTTCGCAGGTGGAGTAGAACTCGCAGTTCTTGAGGATGACCATCTCTTTGCAGACGTCCTCGGTGAAGGTCTTCAGGATCTTTTTCGGGTCCTGGCGGTAACCGGAGAAGACCTCCTCCACGGCCAGGCGGACGCGGGCGGGCGTTTCGACGAGCCCCTCGCGGGAAGCATCCTCGCCGATGATCTGGAAGAAGCTCGAAACGAGCTGTTCGATCTGCTGATCGCATCTGGACGCCGCCGGACGCGGGGAAACTGCCTTTCTGGGCATATTCAACGGACTCCTATGATTTTGTGCAGCTGCACGGACAATTTGAAACGCGGATGGGCGAGCACGAAATCCAGCGCCTCGGCCAGATTGGTCGTGCCGTCCTTCCGGGCAAGAGGCTGAATGCTTTTCTCGCAGCGTTCCTCCTCCATGGAGAGATAATACGGGATGTGTTCGGGTTCGAACACGAATTTCAGTTCGTCGGGAGCGGGGACGATGGTCGACAGCCCGTTTTTCGGGGAGACCGTGACCCAGTCCACCCAGGCCGGCACGGGCAGGGTGCCGTTCGTCTCGATGCAGATGCGGCTGGAGAGCCCCTGGAACAGCGGCTCGTCGTCGCGAAGCTGGAGCGCGGGTTCGCCCCCGGTCAGCACCACGATCGCGCCCTCGCGGCCCTTCAGAAGCGCGCGGACGGCATCCTCCAGCTCGTCATGCGTCATTTCCACGGCGTGCGAGTGGTCGGTGTCGCACCAGGGGCAGGCGAGGTTGCAGCCGGAGAACCGCACGAAGACGGCGGGAGTCCCGGCGAAAGCGCCTTCGCCCTGGATGGAATAGAAGATCTCGTTGACCCGGTATTTGCGCATGGCGGCTCAATCCTCGTAGACGGTCGGGTCGGGGATTCCCGCCTCGCGGAACGCGTCCTTGCGTTCGCGGCAGGTGCCGCATCTGCCGCAGTGCTTTTCACGGCCGTTGTAGCAGCTCCAGGTGAGGGAGAAATCGACGCCGAGCCCGGCGCCGAGCGCCGCGATCCGCCCCTTCGTCATGCGGCAGAACGGCGAAAGCAGCTTCACCTTGCCGCCTGTTCCCGCCTCGATCGCACGCGCCATGCCGTCGATGAACTCCGGGCGGCAGTCCGGGTAGATCGCGTGGTCGCCCGAGTGGTTGCCGAGGATGACGGCGGAACACCCGGAGTCCTCCGCGAGACCGGCCGCCGCCGCCAGCATGATGCCGTTGCGGAACGGCACGACGGTCGATGCCATGTTTTCCTCGTTGTATGCGCCTTCCGGGATGTCCCCGCCCGATTTGAGCAGGGACGAGTGGAAGTATCTGCCGATGAAGTCGAGCGGGATCTCGAGGCGCGGGATGCCGAGCTTGCGGCAGATCGCGTCGGCCGCCGCCAGTTCGCGCGCGCTGTGCTTGGAGCCGTAGGAGAACGAGACGGCGGAGACGGCGGAGAATTCGCGGCGCGCCCACCAGAGGGCGGTGGCGCTGTCCATCCCGCCGGAAAAAACGACAAGCGCGTGCTGGCTGTTCATCTGCACCGGCCTCCGTCAGATCTTGTCGCCGTGTTCGCGGGCGAGCCGGTTGATTGTCTGGAGGTCGAGCTTGCCGGAGCCGAGCAGGGGGATGCGGTCGAGCTTGATGAAGTCCGGGACTTTCGGGATCCAGAGCGGCGGCACGTTCTTCTTCTGAAGCTCTTCGACGACCTTTTCGGGTTCGAGGTTCGGATTCGAGTAGAAGACCACGATTCGTTCGCCTCGTTTCGCATCGGGTGCGCCGGTCACGGCCACGTCGTGCGATTCGCTGCCGATGATCTCGCTCACGGACATTTCGACGAGCTCGTGGGGGACCATTTCGCCGGCGATCTTGGAGAAGCGGGACAGGCGGCCGGTGATGGTGATATAGCCGTCCTCGGCCATGGTGGCGATGTCGCCGGTGTTGTAGTAGCCGTTTTTGATGACCTTCGCCGTGAGTTCGGGTTCGTTCAGATAGCCCTTCATCACGAGGCCGCCCTTCACGAGCATCAGGCCGGGCGTATTCGGGGGCAGCTCCTCGAACGTGTCGGGGTCGACGATCTTCACGTGGATGCCGGGGAGCGGGGCGCCGATGCTGCCGGGCCTGCCGCATTCGCGCCCGAGCGTGAAAATGGTCGGCGCGAGGTTGATGGCCACGATGGGCGAGAGCTCGGTGCAGCCGAATCCCTCGGTCACGGTGAGTCCGGTCATGGCCTTGACCTTTTCCGAGATGTCCTTGCGGAGCTTCTCCGCGCCGGTGATGACCAGGCGGAGCGACTTGAACTGGCCGGGCTTCAGCTTGCGCATGTAGGTCTGCAGGAACGTCGGCGTGGCGATCAGGATCGTGAGCTTGTCCTTCTCCACCGCGTTGCATACGCCCTGCGCGTCCAGCGGGTTCAGCAGGAACGTCACGCGCGTGCCGCACAGGCTCGGCAGGACGAAGCCGATCATGAACCCGAAAGCGTGGAAAAGCGGCAGGTTGCCGACGGTCGTGTCGTGCGGCGTCCAGTTCACATTGCGCCAGAAGTTGAAGAAGTCCGAGTTCAGGTTGTGGTGGGTCAGCATGATGCCCTTCGGCATGCCGGTGGACCCGCTGGAGAAGAGCAGCACGGCGTCGTTCATGCTGTCGCGCCAGGTCTTCGGCGCGTACTGGCACATCAGCAGGCGCGAGGGCAGCAGGATGGCGTCCATGATGGCGGTGTACTTGATGCCCTTCGTGATGTACGGGCGGATGTCCTCCAGCAGGAACATCTCCGGCGTCGGCTCGAGCTTCAGCTTTTCCAGGAATTTCCGGCTCGTGAGGATGAGCTTGATGCCGGCCTTCTCGATGGACGCCCGGCGCACGGCCTCGCCCACGGAGTAGTTCAGGATCGCGGGGATGCGGTCGGCGAACAGCACGCCGTAGAGCACGATGGCGGCGTTCACGCAGTTCGGCAGGAGCACACCGATGTATTTGCTGTCGTTCTTTTCGTCCAGCTGCCGGATCACGCGCGAGAAGATCAGCGCCTTGATGAGGGTGTCCAGGTCCTTCGGCCCCTTCTTGTCCGCGTCCTTGTACATGCAGTGGAAAGGATGGCGGCGCACCTGGCGGGCGAATGCGTAGTGGATGGTGCGTTCGCTCGGGAAGCCTTCGCTTTCCACGTCGGCGCCCATTTCGGAGATGAGCTGGCGGAGCTGGAACGGCGTGATGTCCGGGCTGATGCGTTTGCCGATCGCCACGGCCACGGGGATCGGGAACTGGCGCGGCATGATGAAACGGAAATGTCCTTTGTAGTAGGGGAACATGCTGCCCCAGAGCATGCCGATGCGGACCGGCAGAACCGGGACGTCGCAGTCCGCGGGCAGGATGCGCGACAGCCCCTTCTTGAACCGCAGGATCAGGCCGTTGCCCGACACGCCGCCCTCGGGGAACATGCAGATCAGTTCGCCGGCTTGGAGCAGCTGCTTCGTCTTCTGCATGAAGGCCTGCATCTTCTTCGGGCCGGGGCCCGGCACCTCGATCACGCCCATCCGGCGGAAGAGCGGCCCGAGGAACTTCATGTGGTAGAACTCCGTGTGCATCATGAAGTGGATCTTCCGCCTCGTGATGGCCATCATGATGAACGAGTCGAAGATCGAGACATGGTTCGCCACGAAGACCGCGGGACCCGTTTTCGGGACGTATTCCTCGCCGTCGAACCGCTCCACGAAGCAGGTGTGGCGCAGGACCATGATGATGAACTTGAATACTTCGTAGGGGAAGCAGATCAGCAGGACGGTCGAAACGATGAAAAACGCTGCAAGGCAGATCAGGACGATATACAGAGTGCTCAAAGGAAGAGACTCCCGGAGTTGTTGGCGTGTTTTATTGAGGATCCGAACTCGAGTCCGGCCGCACGGAAGTGCGCGCCGGTATATCTATATAATATAGCACGTTATCCCCGGCGAATCAACCCGGAATATCAATTATTTTGCCGCCGGACCGTCTAAAAATGCCAGATGGATCGTTTTCTTCCGTTTTTTTCCGAAGAGGGAGCGGTAGTCGATGTCGTATGACGTTTGAAGTGTGACCGACTCCCCGAAAAGCTCCATGGCGAGCAGGATGTCTTCCTCCTTGTCCGAGACGATCAGCCCGCCGTGCGCCTGCAGCGTCGGGCCGAGACGATCCAGTTCGCTCCGGTTCCTGAGGATGCACCCCTGCGGATGTCCGGGTGCGTAGTGGCGGAACATCCCCGCCGTCCACGCGTCGCCGGCCATGGCCTCCAGCGGTTCGCCGGTCTGCTCACGATACATCGCGGAGATCTCGGCGGTGAACTTGTCCGCCGGGAAATGTTTGCGGAGGCTCGAATGCGCCATGTTGCCCACGGCGACGCCGATCAGGGCCAGAGCCATGAAGACGATGACTGAGATGCGGAACCGTTTCCACTGTTTCTCCGACCATTCCGCGGGGAACAGCGAGGCCAGCAGAATGCCGAGCGGGAAGAACACCGGGACCAGCCACATCGTGCGGACGTTGCCGCCGGATAGTCCGACCACGGTCAGCACGAGCAGCGGGACGCCCGTCATTATGAGGGAGAAGAGCATGCCTTCGCGCCGTTCCGGTTCCGCAGGGACGCGCGGGCGTTCGAGCTTCGACAGCCAGAACGCGCCGAGCGGGATGACGACGACGAGGATGGCGTTCCCGAGGATGATCAGGGACCCGGCGAGATGCCGTTTGAACCAGGAAGCACCCGCGCGCGTTGCCATGCGCCCCTCCACATACGCCTCCATCATGGCGAGTCCGCCGGTCAGCGCCCACATCGCATGCGGCAGGATTACCAGGAAGCAGGACGCGGCTGCGATCCACGGGCCGGCGGACAGGATGAGCCGCCGCCTTGTTTTCGAGGTCAGCAGGTACACCCCGAACGCGGCGAAGAGCAGGGAAGAGTAATATTTGCAGAGAAGGCACAGCCCGGAGGCGACTCCGAGCAGGATCCAGTCCCGGAGCCGGTCGCGTTTGCACGCCCGGACGAAGAAGAGCGCCGCCGCGGGCCACAGAAGCAGCATCGGCATGTTCACGTTGAACTCGAACGACGTGACGTTGTAGTACAGGATGAACTGTGGCGTCAGGGCCGCCAGGACGGAACTCTCCCGCCTGAGGAACTCTCGGGCGAGCAGATAGATGAACGCCATCCCGCCAACCACGCAGATCTGGCTCAGCAGATAGAACGGCCAGTCCGCATGCCCGGCCGCGGCCGCCGTCAGCCCGGCGATCCACCCCGTGAGCGGCGGATGCTTGGCGTTGCCGAGCGAGAATCCGCTGCCCCAGGCGATCGCCTCCAGCGTGTCGAGCGGCAGAATGGAGAACAGGAGGTCCGGGATGAGCGTCCATAGTGCGAGCTGAAGCAGCATGATGACGCCCAGAAAGCGTATCGCGGGCGGCATATCGCGGACGATTTGCGGAAGCGGTTTCATGGCGGAAGGGGAGGTTTTTGCTGAAGAGGGCTTTTGGAGGACTGTCCCGAATAAAAAAGAGCAGGCTTGCGGACCTGCTCTGAATGAGAATATCGATGTTCAGTCGACCAGCTTGTTCAGCGGGAATTCCACGATGCCCGTGGCGTTCAGCTCCTTCAGCTGCGGGATCAGGTCGCGGACCACGGTTTCGTCCACAATGGTGTTCAGCGCGAACCAGCCCTTTTCGGAGAGCGGGGACACGGTCGGACGCTGGAGCGCGGGGAGCTTCTTGAGGATTCCGTCGAGGTCCTTTTCCTGCACGTTTAGCATGAGCCCGACCTTCCCCTCGGCGTTGAGGACGGCTTTCAGCAGCATGGCGATGCGTCTGATCTTCGCCGCCTTGAAGGGATTTGCCATGGCCTTCTCATTCGCGATGAAGCGCGTGGTGGTGGTACAGAGGGTGTCGATGATCTTCAGGCGGTTTGCGCGCAGGCTGCTGCCGGTCTCCGTGATCTCCACGATGGCGTCGGCGAAATGGGGCGGCTTGACCTCGGTCGCGCCCCAGGAGAAGTCCACGCGGACGTTCTTCACATTGTTTGCGGCGAGGTAGCGCTTCGTCATGCCGACGGCCTCCGTCGCGATGCGCTTGCCTTCCAGGTCGGCGGCGCATTTGATGTCCGAATCCTCCGGCACGGCGAGCACCCAGCGGAGCGGGTTGCGTCCGACCTTGCCGTAGACGAGCTCGGTGACCTCAACGACGTGCGCGCCGGTCTCCTGGATCCAGTCGAATCCGGTCAGGCCGCAGTCGAGCATGCCTTCCTCCACGAACATCGCCATTTCCTGCGCCCGCAGGAGCATGCACTCGATCTCCGGGTCGTTGATGGTCGGGTAGAGCGAACGGGAATTGATCTCGATCTTATAGCCGGCCTTGGCGAAAAGGGCGGTCGTAGCGGCTTCCAGGCTTCCCTTCGGAAGGCCGAGGATCAGCTTGTCTTCTTTATTCTCCAGCATGGCAGGGGCTCCTCTGTATGATTGGGCTGCATGAAATTTAGCGGAATATATAATATACCACGTTTTTCGGGAAATGAAAGCCGGAAGCCCGAAAAACTGCGGTCGGGCGCAACAAAGGACCCGCCCGGCATACGGGGCGGGTTCGGGATCGTCACGGCCCCGGAGAGGGGCGGTTCGTCCGCAGGGGACGGATTACTTCAGGATGTTTTCGATCGCCGCGAGCTCTTCGGCGGTGAACGTCGGATTCTTTTCGAGGCCGTTCAGCACGTCGATGATCTGTTCCGGGCGGCTTGCCCCGACGAGAGCCGATGTGACGGTGTCATGCCGCAGCACCCAGGCGGTCGTCATGGCGGCCAGGCTCTGCCCGCGTTCCTGTGCGAAAGCGTTCAGCTTCCTGATCTTCTCCACCCTTTCCGGGGTGAGCGCGTCCGGCTTCAGGAAGATCTGGCGCGTCATGCGGGAGTCATCCGGGATGCCGTCCAGATAGCGGTTCGTGAGCAGTCCCTGCGCCATCGGCGAGAAGATGATGCCGCCGACGCCGAATTCCTTCAGCACATCGAACGTGCCGTCCTGTTCGCAGCCGCGGTCGAACATGTTGTAGCGCACCTGGTGCAGCACGGTCGGCGTCTTGAGTTCGCGCAGGATGGCGAACGCCTCGCGGGCGCGTTCGGGCGAGTAGTTCGAGATGCCGACGTAGAGGGCGCGTCCGGAACGCACGATCTGGTCGAGCGCGAGCATGGATTCCTCGACGGGGGTGTCCGGGTCCATGCGGTGGTGGTAGAAGACGTCGACGTAGTCGAGGCCGAGGCGCTTCAGGCTCTGGTCGCAGCTGGCGATCAGGTATTTGCGGCTGCCCTTGTCGCCATAGGGGCCGGGCCACATGGTATAGCCGGCCTTGGTGGACACGATCAGCTCATCGCGCAGTTTGCCGGTGAAGTCGGCCTTCAGGATGTGCCCGAACGCCTCTTCCGCGCTGCCTGCCGGCGGCCCGTAGTTGTTCGCCAGGTCGAAGTGCGTGATGCCGCGGTCGAACGCCGTCCAGATCATTGCATGCGCCTTGTCGAAGTTGTCTTTCCAGCCGAAATTCTGCCAGAGGCCGAGCGAGACGAGCGGCAGCTGGAGGCCGGTTTTGCCGCAGTGCCGGTATTCCATGTCGGTGTACCGTTCGGTCGACGGGGTGTAGTCGATCAGCGGGTCGGGCTTCTTGCCCTGGCGCACGACGAAAACGGCAAAAGCAACGGCGACAATGATGCCGATCACGATGGAGGTTTCGTACGGCAGACCGCCTTTGCGCGTGAAGAAGAAAAGCCCTTCTGGCTGACCGGCTTTTCCTGACGTCCAGACGATGAACGTGACGACGACGGCGGTCATGAACAAGCCGGGGAGCAGGGTGATGAGCGCGCCGGTCTTACGCCCTCTGCGGAGTAGCCACACGGTCCCGGCCATCAGCGTGGTGGCGGCGAGCACCTGGTTGCCCCAGGCGAAGTAGTTCCAGAGCTTGTTGAACGACGCCGCGTCGGTGTTGGACCAGTAGAGCAGACCGGCCACGAGGACGATCAGCGGCAGGCAGGTCAGGAAGCGCGGCAGGAAGCTCTGCTGCGGGATGTGAAGCATTTCCGAGAGGCTCAGGCGCGTGCTGCGGAGCGCGGTGTCGCCGCTCGTGACGGCCAGGATCACGACCGCCATCACGGTGATCGTGCCCATCCAGGTGCCGAGGAAATGGGTCGTGATCTCGCAGAGTACCACCGGGCCGCTCTTCGTCATGAACTCCGGCTTCAGATTGTAGATGGCGAGTCCGCCGACCGCCCAGATCATGGCGATGATGCCCTCGAGGATCATCATGCCGTAGAAATCGCTCTTCGCCTCGCGCTCCGACTTCATCGTGCGGGCGATGATCGGCGACTGCGTGGCGTGGAACCCGGAGATGATGCCGCAGGCGATCGTCACGAAGAGCAGCGGGAAAACCGGGTGCGTGTCGGATTTCCACATCCCCGCCTTGAACGCGGCGCTTTCCTGCAGGATGCTCGGTTCCTTGAATCCGGCGACGAGCAGGGCGACGAAAATGGCGAGCGTGCCGACCAGAAGCATGAGGCCGAAGAACGGATACACCTTGCCGATGATCTTGTCGACCGGGAACATCGTGGCGATGACGTAGTAGCAGAAAATGGCGACGACCGCCACCCAGAAGAAATTCTCCGGCTCGTAGCTCGCGGCGGCGACGGGATCGGACGGCGTGCTGAATTCCTGCACGGTCGTGTTGATGAGATTGGCGGGGACGTTGATGAAGACCGCGACCACGAGCAGGAGCAGGAGCACCATGAACCACTCGAAGAAGACATTGTATCCCATGCCGAGGTTCTTATTCACGATCTTCGGCAGGTTCGCGCCCTTGTCGCGGATTGACATCATGCCGGCTGCCATGTCATGCACCGCGCCCATGAGGACGCAGCCGATCGGGATGATGATGAGCGCGACGATGCCGAACTTGATGCCGAGGATCACGCCGATCACCGGGCCGATGCCGGCGATGTTCAGCAGCTGGATGAGCATGTTCTTCCAGCGGGGCAGCGTCACATAGTCCGTGCCGTCGGCCAGCTTCACCGCGGGCGTTTCGCGGTCGTCCGGGCCGAAGATCTTCTCCACCAGTTTGCCGTACAGGAAATACCCGAGAATCAGGAATGCGATGCCGCCGAGAAAGAGTAACATGATGCTGCCTCATGGGATTGAAACCGGCGGGAACCGTGTTATCGAGGCGGGGACGCCGGTCGCGGAATATGCCGCGGGTGAATGTTTATGCTCGTATAGTAGAATATTATAGCATATTTTGCGCGCATTTCAAGTGCGTTTTCGAAGAAAAAAGAGGGCGCGGATGTGCGCGCGAGGTCAGGATTCGAGCGAGGCGTCCTGAAGGTAGATCTCGCGGGCGAACGGCTCGAACTTGAGAAGATCGCCCTCGAAGGCGATCGTCTTTCCCTTCGCGGATTCCAGTTGCTCGCGGAGTTCCGGCGGGAACGCCGCGACGGCCTTGACCTGGACCGGGACGGACCCCTGCCCCAGCTTGTGTACCAGGAGCGTCGCCTTCACGCCCTTCCGGGAGCCGAACACGAAATCCATGCTGAACGGCAGGCTCAGGAGGAGCTCGCCGCTCCAGCGGACGCGCCGCCCCTTCATCGCATCGAACGCGGCACGTTCCTCCACGCCGGGGAACGCCTTGGAGAAGAGTGCTGCGCAGACGGATTCGACGGCAAGGGCGGGATCCGCGGCAGCGGCCGGTTTCTGCGCCGGGATGACCGTTTTTTCCGGCGTGGCGGGTGCCGGTGCGGTCCTTTCCGGGGTGCTCCGCACGACATCGGCCTTCAGGGTATCGGATTTCCCGGAGCGTCTGGCCTCCGACGAGATCCTGATGACCGTCGTGCGCTGCGAGAAAGAGGAATCCGCGGTATTGGACGAAAGCGGTATCTTCGAAGTCTTCGTGGCGCGGGAGCGGGCGGGCCGGGCAGCCGGGATCGGAATCGGGGCTTGCTTCGTCGCGGCCGAGAGGTCGGGCATTGGGGTGCTTGAGGGCGCCTCGAGGGCGTTGGCGATGGCCGCCATGCTGCTGATGACGGAGATGTCCGGCGCCGAGGCGCGCAGGCGCACGGAGACGCCTTCGTTGTTGAACATCCCGGCGGGGAAGAGGCGGACGAGGTTGAGCACGGCGGACCGGTTCGACGGCGTATTCAGGAACTGGTCGAACGCATCCTCGGATTCCGCCGAACAGAAGAAGTCGGGTTCGCCGGAGGGGAAGAACATTTTCGAGGGGAAGACCGGATGTCCGTCCAGGATGCGTTCGGCGATGGTCTCCAGGTCGCGGACCACGCAGACCCGGAACCCCGGAGCTTTGCGGAACGCCACGAAATACCGGACATAGCCGTGTCCGAAGCGCTTGATGGTGATCGCATGCCCGGAGAACCGGCCGGAGATGGAGGCTTTCTTCAGGTTCGGAGCATCGCCGGGTTCGAACGTGCAGGCGAGCTGTTCCGCCGCCTGCCGCCACTGTCCCTCCAGATCGAGCCGCGCCGCGGAGGCGGTGTCATCCCCGTCATCGTCGTCCGAATCGTCGTAGATCGCCTTGCTGGCCTTGCGGAAGCTCCCGACAACGGATTTCCAGACGAAAATGCCGATGAGGATGGCGATGATCTTGAAGAGGAAAGGCATGGCGGAATCCGTCCTTGCGCGGTTATGCGGTCGGGATCATGCGTCCTTCAGCGCCGCGCGGCAGGCCCGGAGCGTGTTCTTCATGAGCATGGCGATGGTCATGGGGCCGACGCCGCCGGGGACCGGGGTGATGAGGGAGGCTTTTTCCGCGACGGAGTCGAAATCGACGTCGCCGACGAGGCGGCAGCCGTTCTTTGCGGCCGGGTCGGGGATGCGGTTGATGCCGACGTCGACGACCACAGCGCCTTCCTTCACCTGGTCGCCCTTCAGGAACCTCGGGATGCCGATGGCGGCGACGATGATGTCGGCCTGAAGCGTGACGGCGGCGAGGTCGCGGGTGTGGGAATGGCAGACGGTGACGGTGGCGTCGCCGAACGGGGCCTTGGCGGCGAGCATGGCGGCCATGGGCTTGCCGACGATATTGGACCGGCCGAGCACGACGGCGTTTTTGCCGCGCGTGACGACGCCGGAGCGTTCGAGCAGAACGGTCACGCCCCACGGGGTGCAGGGGAGGAACCCGGAGAAATCGCCGAGCATCATGCGGCCGACGTTCGCCGGATGGAAGCAGTCGACATCCTTGGCAGGGTCGATGGCGAGCACGACGCTGCGTTCATCGATCTGCTTCGGGACGGGGGACTGGACGAGGATGCCGTGGATGGACGGGTCGGCGTTGAGCTTTGCGATGATGCCGAGCAGTTCGGCCTCGGAAGTGTCCGCGGGGAGCACGATCTTTTCGGAACGGATGCCGAGTTCGGCGCATTTTTTCGCCTTGCGGGAGACGTAGACCTGGGAGGCGGGGTCCTCGCCGACGAGGATGACTGCCAGCGCGGGCTGGACGCCGTGTTTTGTGACGATCTCCGCGACTTCGGCGGCGGTTTCGGCGTTGACAGCTTTGGAAATCTCGGTGCCGTTGATGAGGTTGGCGGACATGTTCAATTACTCCTTTTCGGTCTTCTTTTCGGTCTTCTTTTCGGTTTCCTTTTCGGCCGTCTTTGCGCCGTCTTTGGTCGCGGATTCGGTTTCCGGTTCGGCTACCGGTTCCGGCGGAGGCGCGGGTTTGAGCTTGGAAATGGCGTTGTCAAGTTCGAGCAGCTTGGAATTGAGCTCGATCATGGATTTTTTTGTCTCGAGGAGCGAGGCGAGCTTGCGGTTCAGGAGCATGATTTCCTCGTTCAGCTTCTTTGCGGAGGCGTCCTCCTTCAGGATGCGCTTGCGCTCGTTCTGGATCGTGCGGACCAGTTCGGCGCGGCGGTTGAAGAGATTCGCGGCCTTTTCCGGGTCTGCGTATGCGGACGGATCGGGATTCGTACGGTAGATTGCAGTCAGGAGGGAATCGTCGGGAGTTATGGTCACGGCTTTCGTTGCCGGCTTTGCGGTTTCAGCCGGTTTTGCCGCCGCCGCCGCTGCGGGCTTTGCAGTTTCGGCAGGTTTTGTCGCCGCCGCAGGGTTTGCCGTTGCGGCGGCGGACAGGACCGTCGTGGTGGCAAAAAGCAGAAGAAAACAGAGATGTTTCATGGTTATACCCCGGAGGAAAGAATTTGCCGCGTGCGGGTAGCCGCGGGAAAAATACGCAGTTAAATATAGATTGGAAACGCGAGAATTCAAACGGCAAAGTGGAAACACGTGCGAAAAAGGCGCAAAAAAAGGGCAAAAGCGTTTGAAAAGGAAAGCCGAACGTGCTAATTTATTGTGATATGCAAACAAATCAAAAGGAGATATGCGGCATGAGAATCGCGGAAATCGAACGCAAGACGAATGAGACCTCCATCTATGTGAAATGGAATCTGGACGGGACCGGATACGGTGCCATCAATACCGGCATCCCGTTCATGGACCATATGCTGACCCTGTTTGCCCGTCACGGCGGGTTCGACCTTGAAGTCCGGGCGGACGGCGACCTGGACGTGGACTGCCATCACACGATGGAGGACCTGGGGCTGACCATGGGGCATGCGCTGACGCAGGCGCTCGGCACGAAGGAGGGCATCCGCCGCTACGGGAGCTTCCTGCTGCCGATGGACGAATCGCTCGCGCTGGTCGCGCTCGACCTATCCGGCAGGCCGTTCCTGGTCTACGACGTGGAGCCGCCCGCGGACCATATCAAGGACCTGGACACCGCCCTCTTCAAGGAGTTCTTCCAGGCGCTGGCGGTGAAGGGCGGCATCACGCTCCACATCCGCATGCTTTCCTCGGGCGAGGTGCACCATGTGTTCGAGGCGGTCTTCAAGGGGCTTTCGCGCGCTCTGGCGGAAGCGGTCTCCCCGGATCCCCGCGTGCACGGCATCCCCTCCACGAAGGGCGTCCTGTAACCCCTGCGCCGGTCCGGACCGGAACGCTTAACCTCATTAACCTGAACAGGTTCCTGTGCCATGGATGACGAACAGGGCAGTCTCTTTTCGGCTTTTTTGAAGTCGCCGCTGGCCGACCGGATGCGCCCGCGCACGCTCGAAGAGGTGGTCGGGCAGGACCATCTGCTCGGCCCGGACGCCCCGCTCCGCCGCATGATCGAAAGCGGCCGCCTGAGCAGTTTCATCCTGTGGGGGCCGCCAGGGTGCGGCAAGACCACGGTCGCCCGCATCATGGCGCACACCACCAGCATGCACTTCGTCGCGCTCTCCGCCGTCTTCTCCGGCATCGCCGAGCTCCGAAAGGCGTTCGACGAGGCTGCGAAACGCCGCGCGGCGGGGCAGGGCACGCTCCTCTTCGTCGACGAGATCCACCGGTTCAACCGTGCCCAGCAGGACGGTTTTCTGCCGTTCGTGGAGAACGGCACGGTCACGCTGGTCGGCGCGACCACGGAGAACCCGTCGTTCGAGCTGAACAGCGCCCTGCTCTCCCGGTGCAAGGTCTTCGTCATGAAGCCGCTGGACGAGGCGGCGCTGGACAGGATCATGAAGCGCGCCGAAGAACTGTCCGGCATGCCGCTGCCGCTGTCCGAGGAGGCGCGGAAGACGCTGCCCGGACTGGCCGACGGCGACGGGCGCTACCTCATCAACCTCATGGAATCTGTCTACGACCTCGCGGCGGAAGGCGAAGAGATCGACTCCAAACGCCTTTCGCAGCTGGTCCGCCAGCGCGCCCCGGTCTACGACAAGGACCGCGAGGGCCACTACAACCTCATCAGCGCGCTCCACAAGTCCCTGCGCGGGTCCGACGTGGACGCCGCGCTGTACTGGGCGGCGCGCATGATCGAAGGCGGCGAGGACCCGCTCTACCTGCTGCGGCGCCTCACGCGGTTCTCCATGGAGGATGTGAGCCTCGCCGACCCGAACGCGCTCCAGGTGGCAGTGTCCTGCTGGGACACCTATGAACGGCTCGGTTCGCCCGAGGGCGACATCGCAATCGCCGAGCTCGTGATCTATCTCGCGACCGCGCCGAAGTCGAACAGCGCCTACGTGGCGTGGAGCAGCGCCCTCCGCGCCGCGAAGAAATATTCCTCTCTCATGCCGCCCGCGCATATCCTGAACGCTCCGACGAAGCTCATGAAGGAGCTCGGCTACGGGAACGGCTACCAGTACGACCAGGACCTCCCGGACGCGTTTTCCGGGCAGAACTATTTCCCGGACGGCATGCCGCGCACGAGGCTCTACAATCCGCCGGACCGCGGGTTCGAGCGTGAAATCCGCAAGCGCCTGGACTACTGGGACCGCCTGCGCCGCGAGAAACAGGCGCAGATGAAGCGCGACCATGCTCCCGGCGCCGAGCCGGACCCGCCCGCGACGGAAGAAAAAGAGGGTAAATAACCTGGGCTGTCCTGGCCGGTTTCTTTGTGTCTGCCAACGAGCAAGGCGCAGTGTCGCCAGTTATCTTGTGTGTCAGCCCTTGCGGTCGAGCGCGCGGTAGCCGATCGCCTCGAAGAGGTGTTCGCGGCGGATCGTCTCGGAGCCCGCGAGGTCGGCGATGGTTCGTGCGACGCGGAGGATGCGGTCGTAGGCGCGTGCAGATAATCCGAACTCGTTGATCGCGTGGCGGATCATGGTCTGGAGCTGGGGATCCAGCACGCAGTATCTCGTCAGCTGGGCGGGGCCCATCATGGCGTTGCAGCGCACGCGGCTGTCCCGTCCGTAACGGCGCGTCTGGATGTCGCGAGCGGCGATGCACCGGGCGCGGATGGCCGCGCTGGATTCCGCGGGCCGTGCCGAAACGAGCTCGTCGTCGGAAAGCGCCTCCACGTTCACATGCAGGTCGATGCGGTCGAGCAGCGGCCCGGAGATCTTCGCGCGGTACTGCTGGATCTGAAGCGAACGGCAGGAACAACGGTGGCGGCGGTCGCCGAGGTGGCCGCAGGGGCACGGGTTCATGGCGGCGATGAGGAGGAACCGGCAGGGGAAGATGAAGCTGCCCGCGGCGCGGCTGATGGAGACCTCGCCGTTTTCGAGCGGCTGGCGGAGCACTTCGAGCGTGCTGCGCTTGAATTCGGGGAGTTCGTCCAGGAAGAGCACGCCGTTGTGCGCCAGGCTGATCTCGCCGGGCTGGGGATTGGTCCCGCCGCCGATGAGTCCTGCGTCGCTGACCGTGTGGTGAGGCGCGCGGAAGGGGCGTTTGCGGAGGAGCGGCGTGTCGGGCGGGAGCAGTCCGAGCACGGAGTGGATCTTGCTGGTTTCGAGCGTTTCCTCCTCGGTCATGGGCGGCAGGATGCCGGACATGCGCTGTGCGAGCATGCTTTTGCCGGATCCGGGCGGGCCGATGAAGATCACGTTGTGTCCGCCCGCGGCGGCGATTTCCAGCGCGCGTTTTGCGGCCGCCTGGCCTTTGACCTCGGAGAAATCGGGGATGCCGTCCCAGTCGGGCTCCAGAAACACCGCGCCGTCGTTGTTCGAAAGCGGGAGGAGTTCGCCGGAAAGTGCCCGGATGGCGTCCGTGAGGGAGGTGACGGCGTACACGCGGAGGTGCGGCAGCACGGTCGCCGCCTCGCGGGCGTTGTCCGCCGGGACGATCAGCGTGCGGATGTTCGGCATCTGTTTGGCGAGGAGCGCGGCGGGCAGGACGCCTTTCACCGCGCGCACGGAACTGTCGAGCGCGAGTTCGCCGAGGATCATGGCGTCCGCCAGCGTCTCTTTCGGGAACGCCCCGGCCGCGGATGCCAGTGCCAGCGCGATCGGCAGGTCGAACGCCGTGCCTTCCTTGCGGATGTCGCCGGGCGCGAGGTTCACGAGCGTGAAGCCCTCCGGGTGCCGCAGGCCCGCGGCGTAAAGCGCGCTGCGGATGCGTTCCTTGCTCTCGCGGACCGCCGCATCGGGCAGTCCCACGATGGAGACGTTGACGCCTTCGCCCGCGCCGGACGCGTGAACCTCGATCTCGACGGCGACGGCGTCGATCCCGATGAGCGTGGCGGAATAGGTCCCCGTGAGCATGGGTCATGCCTCTTCGGACGCGGGCTTTTCCACCGCTTCGGAGGATTCTGCCATTTCCGCAGGTTTCTTCTTCGAGCCCATGATCTTCCGGTGGACCATGATGTAGCCGACGAGCAGCACAGCGCATCCGGCGAAGATCCACAGGTAGTGCTCCTGAATGATCTCCTTGCCCTTGTCGATCATTTCCAGATAGGTCATGTCGCCGGTGGCGTGCCCGAACCACACGCCGAGCAGCGTCAGCACCGTCGTCCAGAGCCCGGCCCCGAGCGCAGTGAAGAGCGTGAACCGGAAGAGGTTCATGTGGGAAAGCCCGGCGGGAATGGAGATGAGCTGGCGGATGGCCGGGAGCAGGCGGGAGATGAACGTGACGACTTCGCCGTATTCGCGGAAGATCTCCTCCGCGCGGTCGAGCGACTGTTCCGACATGAAGATGTACTTGCCGTATTTCTTCAGCAGCGTGTGGAGCACGGGGCGGCCGAGCCATTTCGACAGGAAATAGTTGATGTACGCGCCCGCCATGGACCCGCAGAGCCCGACCGCGACCACGATCAGCACGTCCAGCACGTGCGACGGCGTGAGCGGATACCGCCAGATCAGGAACCCGGCGGGGATCATGACGACCTCGCTGGGGAACGGGATGAACGAGCTTTCGATGGTCATGAAAAGGAAGATGAAAAAGAAAAAGAGCAGCGGAGCCGAGTGGGCAAACGATGCGAAGTATTCGATGTGACTGGCGAGAGTTTCTGTCATGACGGACCTTTCCAACAGGGGGTATTTTTCGGTTTTTTCGCATCCGCCGGGTGTTTTGTACTGGAATTTTCTGCGGAAGATGCTATACTTTTAAGGCGGTTTTTCCCGCGAAAGGCTCCGCCGGAAAAACAGCTTCCAATTAATTTACCCGCGGAAACCTGTTTTTCCAGTATTTTTTTGTTTTTTTACTGAATTTGGAGAAAAAATGTATCCTATTGCGTTCTACATCGGCTCTTTCGCCGTCCACTGGTACGGCATTTTCATCGGGATCGGATTCCTGGCGTCGTTCTGCCTGCTCCTGAAACTCAGGAAATACGCCGGCCTCACGACCGACCAGATCTACAACATCTCCATGATCGCGCTTTTCGCGGGCGTGATCGGCGCCCGGACGTTCTACGTGGTGCAGTTTTGGGACCAGTTCGAAGGGCGCGGCATCCTGGCGATCCTGAACGTCCACGAAGGCGGGCTCGTCTTCTACGGCGGATTCATTCTGGCATTCATCGCCGAATGTCTCTACGCCAAATGGCCGACCGTGCGGCAAAGGCTCGGACTGAAGGAAAAAAAGCCCGCCGACGGCTCCGAACCGCGCAAGGACATCAGCATCCTCGCCCTGCTCGACATCCTCGGGCCCGCCATGGCGCTCGCCCATGCGTTCGGCCGCATCAGCTGCTTCATGCAGGGATGCTGCTTCGGCCGCCCTGCCCCGAACGGCTTCCCGCTCGCCGTCCGATTTCCCGCCGGGTCTGCGGCGGCGTACCGCTATCCCTCGATCCTGACGGGCGGTTCCGAGCCGGTCTTCCCGGTCCAGCTTTTCGAATCCGCCGGAAACATCCTGATGTGCATCGTGCTGCTCCTGCTGCTGCGGAAGCGCAAGTACGCCGGGACGATCGGCGGCATCTACCTGATCCTCTACGGCGTGATGCGCTTCCTGATCGAATTCATGCGCGGCGACCACACCGACTTCTTCCTCGGCCTCACGCCGTCGCAGCTCATCGCCGCGGTGATCGCCATCCCGGGCGGCATCATCGTCTACCTCACGGCGCGGGAAAAGAAATCGGAAGAGGGCCCTGCCGATGCCTGACAAACCCGGAAACAGAAGCGAGGTCTACGAGTTCACGCTCGACGAACTCGACGCGGACGAACGCATCGACCAGGTGCTGGCGTCACGCTGCCCCGACCTCTCCCGGACGCATATCCAGAAGCTCATCCGCGACGGCAAGCTGACCGTCGGCGGCAAGGTCTGCGACGTCCCGCGCCTCAAATTCCCCGCCGGGACCGCCGTCATCCTCACCGACGACCTGCCCGCCGTCCCCCTGAAGGCCGAGGGCGAGGACATCCCGCTGGACGTGATCTACGAGGACGACGTGCTGCTGGTCATCAACAAGCCCGCGGGCATGGTGGTGCATCCGGCTGCCGGCAACTGGCACGGGACCGTGGTGAACGCCGTGCTCGGGCGCGAACCCGGGCTCGACGACGAGGATTTCGACGCCATGCGGCCCGGCATCGTGCACCGCCTCGACAAGGACACCAGCGGCGCGCTGGTCATCGCGAAGACCGCGAAGGCGCTCCGCAAGCTCGCGCAGTCGTTCGCCGACCGCGACGTGCAGAAGACCTACCTCGCCATCGTCCACGGATGGCCGTCGCCGCCCGTGAACGTGGTCAACGCCCCCATCATGCGCCACCCCGACCACAAGCGCATGGCGATCGCACGGGACGGGCAGGGCCGCGAAGCCGTCACCACGTGGAAGCTCATCCGCAAGGGCCTCTGGGACGGCCGCAAGGTCGCCGTCATGGAGATGCACCCGCACACCGGCCGCACCCACCAGATCCGCGTCCACCTGTCCTACAAGGACTACCCGATCGTCGGCGATAAGCTCTACGCCCGCGGACGCTCCTCGCCCGCTCCGCGCCAGATGCTCCACGCCCGCCGCATCTCGTTTCCGCACCCCGTGACCGGAGAACGCATGGAATTCGAAGCGCCGATCCCGGACGACTTCCTCGCGATCATCCAGGCATTTCAGGAAGCCGATTGAGCATGCCGCGTTTCGGGGACAGACAAGTCTTGAATATAGACGACCTCGAAACGCTTTGTGCCGCCGCCCTTGCCCCGTACCGCAAGCGCGACGGCATCTATTACACCCCGCGCGCCGTTGCCGAACGCATCGTGTCCGCCGCGCTGGACGCCCTGCCCGGACTGAACAGAAAAACAGTGCCGCGTCTGCGCGTCATCGACCCCGCCTGCGGCTGCGGAGCCTTCCTCGCCGCCGCCATGCGCGTCCTGCACCGCAGGTTCGGCATCCTGCCGAAACCGGAGAACATCTGCGGGATCGAACTCCAGCCGCTCGCCGTCGAGGCGGCCGCGCTGCGTCTGCGCTGGCTTTACCTGAGCCTGACCGGGACGCCCGGCGCCCCGCGCATCGTCTGCGCCGATGCATTGAAGCAAAAGGTGTTTCCGGCGGGTTCGTTCGACCTGGTGCTCGGCAATCCGCCGTTCGTGCCGGTCGACGCGATCCCGGAAGAGGGAAAAAAACGCCTGCGCAAGGCATACCGGTTCACGAACGGGCGGTTCAACCTCTTTTCGCTTTTCATCGAACTGGGCGCGCGGCTGGCGCGGGAAGGCGGCGTGTGCGGCTGGCTGACGCCGGACCGCCTGCTCCTGAACACGCAGGGGGAGCCCATGCGCCGGTGGCTCCTGACCGAACAGCGCCTGGTCTCCGCCTCGTCGCTGCCGCCGGGCCTCTTCGGGAAGGCCGTGGTGGATTCTGCCGCGGTCGTCTTCCGGCGCGAACCCATGCCCCCGGACGGATACGTTCGGATCGACGAAGCCGGGGACGTATCCGCCGCCGACATCCTCGCGTTTCCCGGCTGCCGCATCGTCGCCGGGCTCTGCGCCGACGGCGAATTTCTGCGGACGGTCCGGGCGAACAGCGTCCCGCTCGGGGAGGTCGCCGACGTGCGCGACGGCGTGATCCAGGGCGCGGTCGGAAACGAGCTTTTTCTCGATTCGCCACAACATGCCGCGAACCCGAAACCGCTCCTCACCGGGCGCGACGTCGTCCGCATGAAGATCCTGCCCGCCGCCCGCTGGATCGACTACGATCCGCCCCGCATGAACGCCCTCGAAGGCGCCCGCATCGGGAACCGCCTGCCGGGACTGCGGATGCGCACGCCGGACGTCTTCGAACGCCCGAAGGTCCTGTCGCGTCAGACTGCCGACCGGATCGTCGCCGCCTGCGACCCCGCCGGACGGTATTACTACGCGAACACCCTGCACGGCACCGCGCCGCGTCCCGGGACCTGTTCTTTACATTTTCTGGCGGCGGTCATGAACAGCGCGGTCGCGGACCGCTGGTACCGGCTCGTCGCTTCGGAGTCCGGCAAACCCTTCCCGCAGGTGAAGATCGCGATCCTGAAGCGGTTGCCCGTCTGCCGCGCCTCCCGTCAGGAACAGTGCGCCGTCCTGCGCGCGTACCGGAGCAGCGGCCAGTCCGCCGCGGACCGCCTGATCGCACGCCTCTACGGGCTGTGAATTGTCAGCTGTTTTCCGATAGATTTATCTGGATTATTCGGGATTCGATTTGTAAAAGTCCGCCTTGCATGCTATTTTATTAAAACAACCTTTACATTTTCTGTTTTTTGCTCCAAGGAAATTGAAAATATGAGCAGTGAAACCGGACAGAATACACCCGCTCAAACCGAGTCCTCCGCGCCGGAATATGCCCCCGGCTCCATGGAATCCCGCCTCCTGGCGATGGACGAGAAAGCTTCGAAGAAAGCCCTGCACGATTCCCGCGTCCTGAAACGGCTCGGCGTCCTGTTCATCGTGCTTGGCATATGCGTCCTGCTGCTGGAGCCTCTCCTGATCGTGCTTCCCCGTCTGCCCGGATTCGAGGACATGCGCGACATCCTGAAGATCTGGACGGTCCTCCTTTTCCCGCTGATCGTGATCTTCCCCGCCTATGGCGTCACGCTCCGTACGCAGCGTTCCAACGCCGCCAAATGGCTGATCCGCATCGTGGCGATCCTGGGGATTGTCGGCGGCGTGCTTCAGATGATCGACATGGTCCGGCAGAAGAACATCGGCGGGTTCATCGGGAATCTTGCTTCGGTGCTGATCTCCGTCCGCCTGTGCGTGATTACATACAATGACATCCTGTTCGGGAAAGACGCGCCGTCGCACAACCAGCTTGGGTACGTCCGCTCGAAATGGAAAGCCGGACAGAAGCCGGACCACATCCCGGAACATGTCCACAAGCCGAAACGCTATGCCAGACCGTGCTTCTTTATCGCATTCCTGATGATCCCGGTCGCCCTTTATCAGGTGGCGGGCGGCATTTCCGATCAGGTGCAATACTCCCATGCGCAGGAGAACTACGAAGCCGGCCTGAAGGCGTTCGACGAAGCCGCAAAGGCGACGACTCCGCAGGAGACGATCGGGAAATACGCCCAGGCGTACTTCGATTTCAAGCTGGCGGCCTCCGACCCGGCGAACGAGGACGTCCATGTGTACCTCGGGCTCTGCGAGGCGCGCGGACTCGGCTGCCAGCAGAACTACGGCGAGGCGTTCCGGCAGCTGACCATGCACCGGACCGCCACGAACCGGTTCCCCGATGCGGAGTACGAACTTGGCCTCATCTACCTCTACGGTTACGGCGCGATCCAGCAGGATGTCGCGCAGGCCGCGGTCCTGATCCGGGACGCCGCCGAAAAGGGGCAGCGCGAGGCCATGGCGCTTCTCGGCTGGAAAGAAAAGACCGAAAACGGAGAGACGACTTACCTTGAGCCGGACTACGACGGACTGACCGTCGAACAGTATCTGGAAAAGAAGATCACGGACGAAGCCGTGCGGAACGCGGGAAAAGACGAGCCTGCGGAATCCGCGGAATGACGGCTCCGGGCTGCCTATTGCCGGCCTGACGGAAAAACAGATTCACGCATCCGGTGCGGATGTTGACCCGCGCTGCTTGTCTCCGCTGTCGCCTTCATCCTTCGGGGCACTGCGGGGCAGTCCTTTTTTTGCTCCCGATCTGTGCAGGGACGGCCGTTTCCCGGCTTTCCTGCGCTTTTTTTAAAAAAAGGACTTTCATTTTTCCCGGCGGGATGTTATATTATGTAATTGCTTTCTTTTCTTGGAAATTGGAGTAACGAATCATGAAACATGTTAGCGTGGGAATCCTCGGATTCGGCACAGTCGGCGCCGGAGTGGCGGATTGTCTCCTGAAGAATCGCGGTCTGATCTGCGAACGGACCGGCGTGGATGTGGAATTGACCGGAATCGGCGATCTCGATACGACTACGGACCGCGGTGTGGCGGTCCCGTCCGGCATGCTGACGAGCGACACCCCGTCCGTCATTGCGAAAAGCGACATCGTGGTGGAGCTCATCGGCGGGACGACGGTCTCCCGCAAGTTCATCCTGAGCGCCCTCGAACAGGGCAAGACGGTCGTCACGGCAAACAAGGCGCTGCTCGCCGACTACGGACGCGAGATCTTCGACGCGGCCGAAGCGGGCGGCGGCACGGTCTTCTACGAGGCCAGCGTGGCGGGCGGCATCCCGATCATCAAGAGCCTCCGCGAAGGCTTCGTGGGCAACCGCATCAACCGCATCTTCGGCATTCTGAACGGCACCTGCAACTACATTTTCACCCGCATGGAGCGCGAGAACCTCGGATTCGAAGAGGTTCTGAAGGACGCCCAGCGGCTCGGCTATGCCGAGGCGAACCCGTCCCTCGACATCGACGGATTCGACACCGCGCACAAGGCCGTGATCCTCGCCTCGCTGGCGTACGGCGGCTGGCACAGCACCAACGAGATTTACGTGCAGGGCATCCGCGACGTTTCCCTGTCCGACATCCGCTGTGCCGACGAGCTCGGCTACAAGATCAAGCTGCTCGCCATCATCAAGCAGTGCGCCGACAGCCGCATCGAGGTGCGCGTCCATCCCACGCTCATCCCGAAGCATGCCCCGCTCGCGGGCATCTCCGACGTCTTCAATGGCGTCATGGTCAACGGCGATTTCGTCGGCGACACGCTCTTCTACGGGCGCGGAGCCGGGCGCGCCGCCACGGCCAGCGCGGTCGTCTCCGACATCGCCGATGCCGCGTTGAATCTCGCCGGAGGCACGCCCGTCCGCATCCCCGCCTACCGCAAGTCCGTCGAATGCGCCGGGATCGTGCCCATGGAGGAGATCACCTCCCGCTATTACCTCCGCCTCACGGTCACGGACCGCCCCGGCGTGCTCGCGAAACTCGCCGGCATCCTGTCCGAACAGGGCGTCAGCGTGTCCCGCCTGATGCAGAACCCGGTCTCGAAGAACACATCGGGCGAGGCTTCCATCGTCATCATCACGCACGAAGCGAGGGAATCCGCCATCCGCCAGGCGATCACGGCCATGGAGTCCTTCGACGCCGTGCACGGCAAGATCTGCCTGCTTCGCATTGAGGAGCTTTGAATAATGGACCACACTGTTGAAAAGATCGGCGGGACCAGCATGTCCCGCTTCGGCGAGATCATGCAGAACGTCATCATCGCCGACCACACCCCCGCCGACATGTACAACCGCATCTTCGTCGTCTCCGCCTACTCCGGCATCACCAACCTCCTGCTGGAGGACAAGAAGACCGGGGCGCCCGGCGTCTACGGCCATTTCTCCGCCGGCAGCAGCGAATGGCGCGAGGCCCTCGCCCGTGTCCGCGAGAAAATGCTCGACTACAACCGGGAGTTCGGATTCCTCGGCCTGAACGTGAAGGAGGCCGACGCCTTCATCAACGGCAAGCTCGATGACATCAACAAGTTCCTGCAGGACCTGGAGGACATGCGCTCCTACGGGTTCATGCGGCCCGGCGACTATCTGCCCATGACCCGCGAATTCCTGGCCGCCGTCGGCGAGGTCCACAGCGCCTGGAACTCCGTCCGGATCCTGAAGGCGAACGGCGTCAATGCCCGGTTCATCGACCTTTCCGGCTGGCGCTCCACCGCGTCCCGCACGCTCGACGAGGCGATCCTTTCCGGCTTCGATGGCGTCGATTTCTCCAAGGAACTCCCGGTCGTGACCGGCTATGTGAAGTTCGACCCGGGCATCATGCTCCGGTTCGACCGCGGATACAGCGAGATCACGTTCAGCAAGATCGCCGTGCTCACGGAAGCCCGCGAAGGCATCATCCACAAGGAGTTCCACCTGTCCACCGGCGATCCGAAGCTCATCGGCATCGACAAGGTGCAGGTCATCGGCAACACCAATTTCGACATCGCCGACCAGCTCTCCGACATGGGCATGGAGGCCATCCACTCGAAGGCCGCCAAGGAAATGGAAATGAAGGGCATCCCGATCCGCGTGAAGAACGCGTTCGACCCGAAGCACCCCGGCACCCTCATCAGCCGCGGCTATGTCTCCCCGAACCCGCGCGTGGACATGATCTGCGGCCGCGCCGACATGCTCGGCGTCGAGGTCTTCGACCCGGAGATGGTCGGCGAACCCGGCTACGACTACCGCCTCACGAAGCACCTGGCCGACCGCGACATCGACTACATCGCCAAGACGACGAACGCGAACACGATCGCGCATTTCGTGCCGGAGAAGAGCAAGCGCCTGAACAACTGTCTCGACAGCATCCACCGCGACTTCCCGAACGCCGAGATCCACGTGACCAAGGTCGCCATCGTGTCCGTCATCGGCTCCAACATGAAGATTCCGGGATTCCTCGCCCGCGCGGCGAACGCGCTGTCCGCCGCAGGCGTCAACGTGCTCGCCATCGACCAGACCATCCGCCAGGTGAACATCCAGTTCGTCATCGAACGCGAGCAGTTCGAATGCGCCCAGAAGGCGCTCCACCGCGAATTCGTCGAACGCAAAGCCTGACCGTTTCCTTTTCCGCACAACAGGAGGTCCCCCCAACATGAGCAGCCATCAGGACAGACCCGACTGGGACGAGTATTTCATGGAGATCGCGAAAGTCGTCGCGGCCCGCAGCAACTGCAGCCGCAGGCACGTCGCTGCCGTCATCGTGAAGGACAAACGCATCATTTCCACCGGCTATAACGGCACCCCGCGCGGCATCAGGAACTGCAACGAGGGCGGCTGCCCGCGCTGCAACTCCGATGCCCCGTCCGGGACCGCGCTGGAGGAGTGCCTCTGCTCCCACGGGGAGGAAAATGCCATCGTCCAGGCCGCTTATCACGGCATCTCCATCAAGGGCGCCACGCTCTACACCACGTTCAGCCCCTGTCTCCTCTGCGCGAAAATGATTATCAACGGCGGCATCTCAGAGGTCGTCTTCAACGAGCATTATTCCATCGACGGCACCGCCCGCAGGATTCTGCAGGAGGCCGGCGTGATCCTCCGCGCGCTCCCCGGCAAGGAGGAGTGATTGAGCATAAGGAGGCGGGATGAAAAAGGCAAACAAGAAGGAAACGCAGATTGTCGGCAATACAGGCATGTATTATGTCTGCTACCAACTTTCCCGCATGGGATGGAATGTCATGCCTACCGCGCGGAACGCAAGAGGCGTTGACGTGATTGCCTACAATCTTGATAATGGCAAATATTGTGGTATTCAAGTCAAAACGCTTTCCCGACGAAATCCCGTTCCTCTTGGAAACGATTTGGACAAAATATCAGGTGATTTCCGGGTAGTGGTTATTCTGCCAAAACAGGAGTCTTCTGATTCGCCTGTTATCTATGTCCTTACTCCAGAAGAGGTGCATGATTTAAGTGAAAAACATACAAACAAAAATGGAGAAATATCTTACTGGCTACACCCCGGCAGATATTATGAAAAACCTGAGTATGAAGAGAAATGGGATAGGATTCAAGAAAAACTAAGGAGTCTTGGATCATGAGTGAGGAAATGAGAAAAGCAGTGGAAGCCATGCAGGCCGCCGTGGACGAGATGCTGGAACGCGAGGCGAAACTCGGCAGAAAAGTCGTCATCGGGGACAAGCAGGGGAATCCCAGGCTTGTTTCCGCCAGATATCTCGTCAGGAAAAAGAGAGCGGCCCTTGCCGCCGCCCGGAAATCCCGATCGGAAACAACTTCGCCGCAATCAGGAGGAGACTTGATATGAAGCATTCGAACCTGTTCGTCCCGATGCTGGCCGCCGCCTTCGCGCTGTTCGCGGGCACTGTGTCCGCCGCCGATGAGAAAGAGGACATCCTGGCCCGTTTCGACCGCGAACTCCTTGCCGTCATGAGCGGGTTTGCCGAGGCGCGCGAGTCCGGCGTTTCCTCCGCCTTCCGCCAGGAGTACATCGGGACGCTCGACCGATTCGTCAGCGATGCGAACACGCTGCAGGGGATCGTGACGGACCTCGGCATCGGCGAAGACCTCAGCCCTGCCACGCACGCCCGGAACATCCGCAGTGCGTTTCAGGCGCCCGTCCAGGCCGCCGAGCCCGCCACGAACCAGAAGGACAAGAAGAAATCCACCACGGCACAGGCGAACAATCCCCTGTCCCGCCTGACCGGGCAGTCGCTCAGCGAATACGCCGGACTCGGTACATCCGGGAGCACGGCCGCGACGACGGCGGGCCGGACGTCCGCCGGTTTCTCCTTCCATATGGCCGGAAGCACCATCCAGACGCTTTCGTCGCTCGGGTTTGCTCTCCGCAGCGGCAAATACTCGGTTTCGCCGAGATACCGCAGAATCCTGCCGTATCTGGAATTCAAGCGGGACGTAGAGTATTTCAACGCCTCCTACGAGCATTTCGATTCGCTCATCGGCATCCCGGTCTGGCGCACCGATTTCGAGAAACGCCTCAAACGCATGACGAAACTTGCGGTCCAGATCCAGCCTGTCTACCGGGCGTATTTCCCCGGCAAGTTGGTTTCCGCCAGTACGGAGGCGGAGCGCCTTGCCCGTGTCTACAGCAAATTCGTGGAATATGTCAAGGCCGTGGCGCAGGCGCAGCAGGCCGACAATCGCCTGAACAATGACAACAAGTCGGCGTTCAATCAGGTGCGCCAGTCCAACATCCCGGACAAAGGCCTGATCCTGAAGGACTATGATACCGCCGCAACACATCTTGCCGAATTCTTCGCCGACATGGATTCCATCGACTGGACCACGAACCCGTTCTCCGCGGACAGCGCTGCCGCGATCGGGGACGATACGATCAGGCGTCCGGAAAAATGAACCTCCGGCGGAACGGATGACCCCCATGATTATCATGTAACCCGGGAGAGCGCCCATGTTTCAGATCGAACGGACCGTCGCCATCAGCGACACAGCGCCCGGCGGATGCCTCCGCCTCAGCCATGCTTTGGACTATCTTCTGGAATGCGAATGCTTCCAGATGGATTCCGAGGACGAGTTCTCCGTGTACCTCCGGGAAAACGGCTTCGCGGTCTTTCTGGCGTTCCGGCAGGTGGAGGTCATCCGGCTCCCCGCCTATGGCGAACGACTCGCCATATGCACGAATGTCTACGACTGCAAGAATTTCTTCGGATTCCGCAATACCTCCATCTACGATGCACAGGGGCGTCTCTGCGTCCTCTGCGCCGCCATCGGGGCGTTCGTCGACCGCGCGACCGGACGTCCCGCGAAGATCCCGGCGGAGATCATTCACGGATTTCATTTCGACCCGGCGCTCCCCATGGAGTACCTTTCCCGCAAGATCACGATACCCCAACAGGAGCCGGAACTCCTTGCGCCGTTCCGCGTCAAGGAACATCAGGCGGACATGTACGGGCATTTCAACAGCAACCGTTCCTTCGACGAGACCATGGAGTACCTCCCGGACGGATTCCGGTTCAACCGGCTCCGGCTCGAATACAAGGCCCAGGCAAAACCCGGTGAACGGATCACTCCGGCCCTGTACCGCGGCGTCCCCGCCCCCGACGGTCTGACGTTCACGCTCTCGAACGAATCCGCCGTCTGCACCGTCTTCGAATTCTCGACCGTCCCGATTTGAAAACGCAAGAAGAGGCCCGCCCGCGCGATTTTTCATTTTATTCCGTTTTATCCCTTGAAAAATCGCTTGGCGAATATATAGTAAGTAATTGTTGAAGTTCCCATGCGGACGGAAAAAATGGTCTGTTGCACGGGAACCCGTCAAAAAACAAACCCTAACACAAGGAGGATAACATGGATCTGCGTGTTGCCGCCGAAGATCTGGCAAAACTGGATCTTCTGGAAAACGAGAAGGAAATCGTGGAGCGATTCAATCCGGAAAGTGTTCATTTCCACGGAGGGTGCATCTGCGGTAAGCAGTCATGCGAAGAAACAGCCACTGACTGGCCGTAAACCGGAATCGTATTTCGCTCTGTCCTCCCATATGCCACAGGACATGTGGGAGGATATTTCTTACAAAAAGCTTATTTGATCGTATTTCGACTATGTGTGACGGCATACAACGAAAAGCAGTGCAGATCACGATTTCGGAACAATGCAATTTGAACTGCATATACTGCTATGAAAAGAACAAGAATCCCGAGGTGATGCGCTTTGAGACCTTTCGGAGAATAATTGAAAGGTCGTTCGAAGACTGTGAAAAGGAAGTCGAAGAAATAGAGTTTTCCTTACATGGCGGGGAGATCGGCTTGTTTTTTGATGAGATCATGCGTTTTTGCGAATGGCTCTGGGAAAAACCGTGGCCGAAAAAATATGTATGCTCCGCCTGTACGAACGGTACGCTGATCCACGGAGATGTCCAGGTCTGGCTGAAGCGGAACGCACACCGGTTCAAGTTGGGGCTGAGCTTGGACGGTACGCCGGAGATGCACAATATCAATCGAAACGATTCGTTCGGACAAATCGATGTCGATTTCTTTTTGAAGACGTGGCCGAAACAGGGATGCAAGATGACGGTCTCGCCTCAGACTCTTCCCAAACTGTATGAGGGCGTGTTGTATTTGCATTCCCTGGGCCTGAAGGTCGCGGTCAATCTCGCATACGGGATCGACTGGACAACAGATCTGTTGAAGACCTACCGGCAGCAGCTTGAATTGCTGGTCCGCTATTTTATACAGAACCCGGACGAAGAAGAACCGAATTTACTGCAGTTTCCTCTTGCCGTCCTGGGTGCGAAGCTTTTGTGTCCGGACGGGGAGGATTTCAAGTGGTGCGGCACAGGGGAAAGAATGGTTTGCTACTCCCCGAACGGTCAAGCCTATCCATGCCAGATGTTTATGCCGTCTTCCACCGGAAAAGGCGAGACGGAGGCTTTCCGGAAGATCGATTTTTGCAATTACAAGTTGTTTTGCGATGAACGGTGCAGAAAATGCGTCCTGAAGGGTGTATGTCCGACCTGCTACGGACAAAACTACATCATGACAGGCTCTGTATCCAACCACCCGGAGGGCTTGTGCCCCTATCGCAAAATCGAGGCGCTTGCATCATCCCGATTGACCTCGATGCGCCTTCTGGACGAGCAATACAGGGAAAAATACAAAAAAGAGGAACTGAAGCCCTTGATCCGGGCAACTCGCTACGTGCAGGAATCCTTGAGCGAAGAAGTCTACTCTTACTGATTTCTTTCCACGGCTCCTGCAGATTATCCACGACCGGATAATGAAAAACCGGAGACTGCGCATGCCGCAGGCCGGGAAAAAAGGAGGAGGGGACGCGGAAAGCGGCGTCAGCGTTTGATGGATTCGCGGGCGATGCGCTGGGTCTCGGTGAAGGTCTCGGACATGTCCTGAAGGACTTCCAGAAACGCTTCCTGCTTTTCCTCCGGCACTTCGTCCAGGATCCCGGTCATCACGTCGTTCAGGTAGGCCTCCAGCTGTTTGCGGATGCTCTTGCCGAACGGTGTCAGGGAGACATGCACGGACCGGCGGTCGACCGAAGAGGGAATGCGTTCGACGACGCCGTCGGCGGCCAGCGCGTCGACGGTCTGGGAGACCGCGCCGGAAGTCAGGCCGAACATTTCGGCGATCTCCTTGACCATCGGCGGTTCGCCTTCCCGGATAAAGAGATAGTTGATGATGCGCATCTTTCCGAGCGTGATTTTCATGTTAGGGATCGCGACGTTGCGTGCGCTTTTCGCACGCAGGCGGTCGACGACCCGAAAGAGCATGGTCCATGCCGTTTTCGGTCTGTTCGTGACTGACATAGTGAGAATTCCTTGATTGCGATGAATATTGGGGCGTGTTTATTCAGTCTTCTAACGTTTTTTTGGGAAGATTTATTGTGTAAAGTTTTTCTTTTTTCGGACATTTTCGCCTTTTTTTTGCGTTTTTTCATGCCTTTGATTAGTCTAAAGAATTCGTTATTCGAATTTATTTCCCGGATAATTGTTTCCATACTCAATATTTTTTCGACAAAGGTATTTGAAAAAGCCTTCTGCGCATGCTATATTATTATATAAGCACAAGCAGGGAGATGAACCGGTGATTTGCCGGACCGAAGCAGGCTTCCCGCTTCCGAACAGATACATCGTCAAAACCCATCACGGATACGATCATGCACCTCAGGCGTCAATCAAAGTACGAATCCGCCGTCAGCCGCAACAAACTATTCCATCAACAGACCCCGGCCCGGATCGGAGCGCCGCAGCATGAATGAATCCACATTCGTCAGGCGTCCGGTCAACAGAGGCGTCGTCGGCGGCGTGGCTCTGCTGAGCGCGCTGATCCCCGTCTATGTGTGCGCTTACTCCGCGCTTCTTATCAACCGGGAGGTCCCGGTCTTCAGCCGCCAGGCTCTGAACGTGCTTCTGGTGGCCGCGGTCTATACGGTGCCGTTTCTGTTCACCGGGGTATTCTGCCAGTTTCTCTGCACCCGGTTCTCCGCCCGCAACGTGGTGGTGTTCAGCCGTGCCGTCGAGGTTTTCCTGATTTTTGCCGGAAGCTTTTTTCTGGCGCCCGTGGCGAAACACGGCCCGGTCCCGCTTCTGGTCTTTGCCGCCTGCCTCGGGGTGGTGTTTTCCTTTTATCGTCCGGCGCTGAAGATCTATCTGGCGGACTCCGCCGAAAGGAAGGACCTGTCGCGCACGGCCGGCGTCGTGGAGTCCATGACGTTCCTGGGCATCATCATCGGCACGGTTTCGGCTGTTTTCTGCATCCACTTCATATCCAGCACGGCTCCGGTCGGGGCGGCAGGCGTCCTGTTCGCCATGCTGAACCTGCTTCTGGCGTCGCATTTGAATCCGAACCAGTCATTCTGCCGGAAACTGCGGTTCCGCGACCTGAAACAGCAATGGGTCACGGCGTTCAAGCTGCAGCAGCGCTACCGCGAGCTGGTGCTGACGGGGGTCGGCGAGGGCTATATTTTCGCTTCGATCATCCTGATCTCCTCCATGGCCATGCAGTACATCTCGGTGCAGTTCGCGGGCGCCGGGGTTTCGAGCAACGACATCTTCCTCTATTCGATCATCGCCTCGCCTGTGTTCGGCGCCGTGCTCGGCTGCCTGGCGGCGGGCAAGCTCTCCGGCGACATGATCGAGATCGGGCTCGTGCCGCCGTCGACCGCGGTCATGACGCTCGCGGCACTGCTGATCGGGCTTCTGCCGCTTTTCCCGGACCAGTACACGGGCGGAGGCCTGCTGATGCTTCTGCTGTTCGTGTTCGGGTTTTTCGCGGGCGTCATGCTGGTGCCGCTTGAGGCATACCAGAAATACTTCATCCGGCACGAACTGATTCCGCCGTTCTTCAGCTGGTTCTACCTGCCGTTTGCCGCCGGGATCCTGCTGACGATCCTCATGTCGTTCCTGATGTATTATTACGGGCTCTCCATCTTCTCCATCACGCTGATCCTGGCGTGCCTGACGATCATCCTGGGCGCGACGTCGTTCTGCATCATGCCGCAGTTCCTGCTCCGGTTCCTGATGCGCGTGCTGCTCCGCACGCTGTACCGGCTCCGTACGTTCGGGGTGGAGAACCTGCCGGAAGAAGGGCCGGCGCTGCTGATCGGCAACCGGGCGAGCTTCGTGGACATCCTGTTCATCCAGGCGTGCACGTCGCGCCCGGTCCGTTTCATGATGCACGAAAGCTATTTCAACGTGCCGTTCTGGCGTCCGCTGTTCCGGTCCGCCGGGTTCATCTCGGTCCCGTCGAACAAGCCCAAGCAGCTGAAGGCGCAGCTGGAATACACGCGGGAGCTGCTCCGCCAGGGCGAAATGGTCTGCGTGTTTCCCGAGGGCGACATCACCAAGAACGGCACGATGTCCAGCTTCAAGGACGGCGTGGGCGAGCTCATGCCGGATGACATGCCGGAGATCCCGGTCATCCCGGTCCGCATCGGCATGACCTGGGGCAGCATCTTCTCCTGCTACTACGGCAAGTTCAAGCTCACCTGGCCGGACGAACTCCCGCATCCGGCGAGCGTGACCGTCGGCAAGCCGATCCCGCGCGACACCTCCGCCTACGAGATCCGCATCATCCTGTCCGACCTCGCCGCCGACACGGAGCTGATTCCCGAGCCCGGCGAACGACCCTTCCACAGCCAGTTCGCATGGATGGCCAAGCACCATCCGTTCCGGCATACGCTTCAGCAGTTCGACGACGCGCACGGGCTTCAGGCTCCGTCGCTTTTCTCGCTGATGGTGAAATCCGTCCTGATCAGTCGCTGGATACGCCGTCTCTGCGACGAATCCGAAGAGTACGTCGGCGTGATGCTGCCGAACAGCCTCGCCGCCGTCTGCACGATCACCGGCGTCCTGATGTCCGACCGCAAGCCCGCCGTCATGAACTTCACGGCCGGCATCCCGGCCAACCGACACGCCGTGCAGATCGCGAACATCAAGCACATCCTGACCAGCCGCGTCTTCATCCAGAAGATCCGCATGCAGCCCACGCCGGAAATGGTGTTTCTGGAAGACGCCGCAAAGGACATCGGCCGCCCGAGTTCCAAATACATCTGGCTCCTCGCGTGCATCTTCCTGACGCACGAGGAGCTCATGAAACTCGTTTCACCGAAGAGCTGGCAGGACGTCAACCGCATTGCCGTGCTCATCTTCTCCAGCGGATCCACCGGCATCCCAAAGGGCATCATGCTGACCCACCACAACATCAACGCCGACGTCACTGCCATGACCTCCATGATCGGCTGGCGAAAGACCGACAGCGTGCTCAGCAACCTCCCGATCTTCCATTCCTTCGGCCTTACCGTCTGCATGTGGCTTCCCGTCGTCACCGCCACGCGCGCCGTCTTCATCGCCAACGCCCTGGACGCCGCCATGTCGCTCAAGGTCATCCGCGAACAGAAGATCTCCATCGTCGTCGCCACGCCCAGTTTCCTCATGCTCTACATGCGCAAAGGCGTGTCCGAGGACTTCAAGTCGCTCCGCCTCGCCATCACCGGCGCGGAACGCCTCCGCGAGGACATCGCGGCAAAATTCCGAAAACTTACCGGACTCGAGATTACCGAAGGCTACGGCTGCACGGAGCTCTCGCCCGTCGTCTCCATCAACGTCGCGAACTCCCGCATGGAGCTCGGCGTGGAAGTCGCCAAACCCGGCAGCATCGGCGCTCCGCTTCCCGGCATCTGCGCCAAGATCGTCGACCCGTCCACCTTCGAGCTCATGCCGGAGAATGCCGACGGCCTCATGATCGTGAAGGGCGCCATCGTGATGAAGGGCTACCTCGGCGAACCCGTCAAGACCGCCGAAGTCATCCGCGACGGCTGGTACGTGACAGGCGACATCGCGCACATGAACCGCAACGGCTTCATCACCATTACCGGCCGCCTGTCCAGATTCTCCAAGATCGCCGGAGAAATGGTGCCGCACGAGCTCGTCGAACGCGAGATCAACAACATCCTCCAGCCGGAGGAACGCCTCGTGGCCGTCTGCGGGGCCGCCGACGCCAAACACGGCGAAAAGCTCATCGTCTTCTATACGGATGCGCGCCGCCTCGCGCCCGAGGAACTCATCCGCCAGCTGAAGGACCGGCAGATCCCGAACCTCTGGATTCCGAAGGCCGAAAACTTCATCCTCGTGGATTCCCTCCCCATGCTCGGAAACGGCAAGCTCGACCTCGCTGCCCTCGTGGAACTCGCGAAGAAATACGGCGATCCGACGCCCGCGGCGCAAAGCTGAATCCGGAAAAAAACGTGCCGGAGCAAAGCCCGGCACACACGGGGTGTGCTGATACAGTGCTCTCAGCTTCGCTTGAGCACACACACGGGGTGTGCTGATACAGTGCTCTCAGCTTCGCTTGAGCACACACACGGGGTGTGCTGATACAGTGCTCTCAGCTTCGCTTGAGCACACACACGGGGTGTGCTGATACAGTGCTCTCAGTTTCGCTTGAGCACACACACGGGGTGTGCTGATACAGTGCTCTCAGTTTCGCTTGAGCACACACACGGGGTGTGCTGATACAGTGCCGTGCTACGCGACGGCACAGGATCAGGTGGAACGTTTTCTCCTGTGCAGGATGCGGCCCCACACCAGCATCGCCTCTTCGATGCGGAACACCCAGCAGAGAACGAGAAGGCCGATGCCGTAGACGACTCCCGCCGCGATCAGCGGGGCCGCCACATTCAGCGTCGTGATCTCGACGTTCCAGTACGGCAGCGTGAAATTCAAATTGCGCGGGATCACACGGGAGATCAGGACCGCCGGAATCAGAGGCAATCCGCACGCCGGGATCAGCCGCAGCAGATACGACCCGAGCACGCGGAAGTCGACCTTATGGTCCGGCAGCTGCCGGTTGTAGACCGTCAGCAGCAGGGTGTTGTTCAGCAGGGACGACATGACCGTGGCGAGCGCGATCCCGCCCTGTTTCAGCGGGATCATCAGTGCAAGGTTCAGCACGATGTTCATTGCGATGCAGATCAGCGATACCTTCAGCGGCGTCACCATGTCCCGGCGGCTCGTGAATGCAACGGACGAGATCTTGAACACCGCGAACAGAGGGATGCCAGCCGAGTACATCAGGAACGCGTATGCCGTCTCGCGCACCGCCGTGTCGTCGAACCTGCCGTAATTGTAAAAAACGCGGATGATCTCCTCCGGGAAGCAGACCATGAACGCCGTGAACGGCACGGACACGAAGAGCAGGATACGGATCGTACTTGTAAGCAGGGACGTCAGTTTGTCGTAATCACCCGCCGCCGCGAACCGCGACAGCTCGGTATTCGCGACCGTCGCGAACGACACCGCGAAGATGCCGACCGGCAGGTACACCAGGCGTTCGCTGAAGTACAGCGAGGCCGCGGCGAAATCGCCGATGAACCCGGCGATCAGGCGGTCGCACTGCAGGCTCAACTGAAGCGCGCTTGCGCCGAGCAGTCCCGGCAGGATCAGTTTCCAGATGGACAGCAGGGTTTCGCGATCCCGCATGATCGCAGTTGAAATCCGCACCATCATGCCGCGCCGCCACAGGATCAGGAAGATCAGGGCCATTTCCAGCACGCCCGCGACGAGCACGGCCAGACCGAACATCTTCAGCTGGAACATCCCCTGATAATGGCGGCAGACCAGCACGAGCGCGAGGATCAGGACCACGTTCTGCAGGATCGCGGTCAGCGACGGCAGGAAGAATTCGCGGAGCACGTTCGCGCAGGCCGTGGCGGCTCCCACGACGCAGATGAACACCATATACGGCGCGAGGATGGGGAACAGTTCGAACGCGGTTTTCCAGCGGCCCGGTTCCAGCGTGCGTGCGATCAGCCACGAAGGCACGCCGAGTACGACGGCCAGCGCGCACAGCAGAAGCGTCAGCCACAGAAGAATCGTCGAGAAACGCTCGCGGGCGCGTTCCTTCCCTTCCGTCTCAAGCGAAAGCGACAGGATTGGCACGAGCGCTTTTCCGAGCTCGCCCTCGCCGAGGATGCGGCGGAACGTGTTGGCCCAGGTCAGCGCGAGCGTCCATCCGGACATCAGCGCGCCGCCGCCGATGACCGCCGCGGTCAGAGTCTCGCGGAAAAGCCCGAGGATGCGGCTGATCAGAGTGGATGCGGCGAGATTGCGCGAACTGCTGAAGAAACGGTTTATGGAAGATGTCTGATCTTCTGCCATGATGCGGCGGGCCGGGGGGTTCCGAAGCAGGGAATCGTTATTTGTTGAAGAGGACGTACACGCAGTCGCCGTCCTTCACGATGTAGTCCTTGCCCTCGGTGCGGAGCTTGCCGGCGGTCTTCGCGGCGTTCCAGCCGCCGTGCGCCACAAGCTCGTCGTAGGAGACGACCTCCATGCGGATGAACCCGTGCTGCATGTCGGTGTGGATCTTGCCGGCGGCTTCGGGGGCGGCGGTGCCGTTGACGATGGTCCAGGCGCGCGTCTCGTCCTTGCCGGTGGTGAAGAAGGTGCAATAGTCCAGCAGCTTGTATCCGGTGCGGATCACGCGCTGGAGGCCGCTCTCCGCCGCGCCGATGTCGTCCAGGAACGCCTTGGCCTCGTCCGGTTCGAGGGCGGCCAGTTCCTCTTCGAACTTCGCGCAGACGGGGACGACCTCCATCCCGTGCCCGGCGGCGTATTCCAGCAGTGCCTTCGATGCGTCGTCCCGGCCGAAGGAGCGGAACCCTGCCTCGTCGACGTTGGCGCAGACGAAGGCGGGCATGGTGGAGAGGAGCTGGAGGGAAGCCATGACGCGGCAGACGTCCGGGTCGGACTTGTCCCAGGACGGGATCTTTCCGTCTTCGAGGGCGGCGATGCAGGACTGGGAGAGTTCGTATTCCGCCTTGATCTCGGGGTCGCCGGTGCGGAGAAGCTTCTTGCATTTGTCGAACCGTCGCTGGAGGAACTCCAGGTCGGCGAGCATGAGTTCGGTCAGGATCAGCTCCAGGTCGCGTGCCGGGTCGATGGACCCGCCCACGTGCACCACGTCGCCGTCCTGGAAGAGCCGCACCACGTGCGCCACGGCATCGACGTTGCGGATGTGGCCGAGGAACTGGTTGCCGAGGCCTTCCCCCTTGCTGGCGCCCTGGACGAGGCCCGCGATGTCGATGAACTTCAGCGATGTCGGCACGATGCGGGCGGATTTTTCGATCTTCGCCAGCACGCCGAGCCGGTCGTCCGGCACGGCCACGATGCCTGTGTTCGGTTCAATGGTGCAGAACGGGAAATTGGCGGCGGCCGCGCCGCCATTGGTCAAAGCATTGAAAAGCGTGGATTTCCCGACGTTGGGAAGACCGACAAAACCGCAGGCAAACCCCATGGTGCAGACTCCGGATCAGATGATAGGATGTTGGAAGAAGAATAGACGGTAATAACGTACCACCGGGAGACGTTTTTTTCAATCGAAAAGCGCATTTTTTCGACTGTTTTCCAAAAAAACGTGACTTTTTGACGTTTTCGGCTTTATTTTTTACGAAACAGTGATATATTGTAAGAACACCTTTTACATTTGCCATAATTCTTTTTAAAGATAAAAACACTGAAAAACCGTCAAGGAGTAAGTTAGCTTTGAATATCCTGCTTACCGGTATTACGGGTCTGGTCGGGGCGTCCGTCGTCACGGCGCTGCTTCGCAAAAATCCCGACTTCAAGATCGTTGCCATCTGCCGTGGCAATTCGGCTCAGACCGCCCAGCAGCGCACGGAGCTTACCATGCGCGCCCAGTGCGAATTTGATGGCGATCCCGCTTCCTACGACTCCATCATGTCCCGCATCACCGTCATCTCCGGCGACGTGACCAAACTCCCGTTCGAAGAGATCGCGAAATACGCTCCCTACGATGTGATGTTCCATTGCGCCGCGGACGTCAACCTCGGCAAGGACCCCGAGGGGAAGACTTATGCGACCAACATGAACGGCACGCTGAACGCGGTCGAAGCCGTCAAGCGCTTCAACATCCCGCGTTTCCAGTACGTCAGTACCGCTTACGTCGCAGGCACTTTCGCCGGCCGCGTCATGGAAGACACCATGCCCGCCACCGGCTGGATCAACTCCTACGAACGCAGCAAGTTCGACGCGGAAAAGTATGTCCGCGAGAACGTTGGCGTCCCGTACACCATCTACCGTCCCTCCATCATCGTCGGGCGCCGTTCCGACGGCGTGATCCGCAAGCCGCTCGCGTTCTACCGCATCCTGGAGTTCCTCGGCCGCATCAAGAGCAACCGCGCCTTCAAGGCCGGCCTCCCGCCGAACGCCGAGATGGAGGTGCCGATCCGCATCGCCAGTGCCACTTCGGACAAGATTTACTTCGTGCCGATCGACTATGTGCAGGAGGCCATGTCCCGCCTCTTCCTTCTCCCCGAGAAGAACCGCACCTACCACATCACCGGCGACAGCCCCGTCTCCACCGAGATGATCGGCATCGCCACCCGCGGCATCCTGAAGGTCACCGGACTCTGCACGGTCGAGAAGAACGACAATCCCAGCAAGGACGAAAAACTCGTCACGCGCATGATCGAGGACCTCATCCCCTATTTCTCCACGCAGATCACATTCGACAACTCGAACGTCCGCGCCGACCTCGGCGACGAGATCCTGAACTGGAAGCTTGATGTCCTCTTCCTCCGCCGCATGGCATACTCCTACTACAAGCAGGAGCTCCCCGGCATCGTGGAAGGCATGGAGTTCCCGCAGGAATAACGCCTGGTCATCCTTGTTCATCCAGCGCGGGCCGGTTTTTCCGATTCGCGCTTTTTTCTTCTATGCCGCACCGATTTGACAGGCTCTCCCCGGCACGCAGGAAAATCATCCTGCTCGTCATCATCTACCTCGGCTACATCAGCCTCGGGCTCCCGGACAAGATCCTTGATGCCGCCTGGATTCCCATGAGCGAGGCATTGGCGGTCCCGCTCCGCTACGGCGGCTTCATCGCGACCGTCGTTGCGCTCTGTTCCTCCGTTTCCGCTTCGGCCAGCGGACTGATCCTGCGGAAGATCGGCACGGGCCGCCTGCTTGCGGTATGCGGCGCCGTGACCGGGATCTCCCTGATCGGATGCGGTTTTTCCCCGGTTTACGCCGTCCTCCTCGCGTGTGCCGTTCCGCTGGGGTTCGGGCAGGGGGCGATCGACACCGGCATGAATTACTACGTTTCCAAGCATTATTCCAGCCGTGACATGAGCTGGCTGCACTGCTGCTGGGGCGTCGGCGCCACCATCGGCCCGCTGCTCGCATCGGTCTTTCTCCAGACCACCGGATCGTGGCGGAGCGGGTATTTCGTGATCGGGTCCGTGCAGGTCCTCCTCGCCGTCTTCTTCTGCTCCACCATCGGGCTCTGGGATCGCGCCCGCCGGGATGAAGAGGCGGAGAATGCGGCGGAGGCGGCATCATCGTCCATGGACCGACTGAACGGAAAATGCGAGTTTTCGCTCGACTTCTGGCTTTGCGTCCTGATCTATTTCCTCTATTGCGGCATCGAAGCCGGCGCCGGGCTCTGGGGCTGCGCCTTCCTGACGAAGGCACGCGGGATGGAGCTGGGCGTCGCGCAATACGTTGTGACCGCCTACTGGGGCATGCTGACCGTCGGACGGTTCCTGCTCGGGTTCACGGCGGACAGGCTGGGCAACCGCCTGCTTTCCACGCTTTCGGGCGCGGGTGTCCTGCTTGCCGCCGGGCTGCTGCTGATCCCGGCGGCCGGATTTCTCCCGTCCGCGGCCCTGCTGCTGGTCGGTTTTTCGCTCGCGCCGATCTATCCGTGCCTGATGCACGAGGTCACGCGTCGCGGATTCAACGACGCCACGGCCGCAGCGCTGACCGGACTCCAGGGAGCTGCCAGCATGGTCGGCATCATGGTCGTGCCGCCGGCGATCGGTTATGCGAATGACATGGTTTCCCCGGAGGCCCTTCCGGTCTTTTCGGCGGCCCTGGCGACCGTCATGTTTGCCGCCCTGCTGAAGACAAGTTACTGGCCCGCACGGAGATCCGCATAGAGGACACGCGGGGATTCAGCTGGACTCCGGTCCGTTTTTTCAGACCGGCGATTTGCCGGGGGCATCCGTTTTTTTCGCAAAAAAAGGCTATTTCAATTTGTATTCCCCGAGCGCGCATGCTATATTATATCTTATCTTATCTGCGGAGAGATGGCCGAGTGGTCGAAGGCGCAGCATTGGAAATGCTGTATAGGGGCAACTCTATCGTGGGTTCAAATCCCACTCTCTCCGCCATTTTTTTGCCTTGAAGACAAAAGGGTTCCACAGTTCGGGATGCGGCGGAACATGCCGCGGTCATTTTTCCGGAATTACGCAGCGCGGGAGCATTGTCTATTCTGCCGAGCGGACTTGTTTGCCGGACAGACTTATTCTTCGGGCTGACCGGGATCGTTCTTCCCGGTGAGGAACGGCTCGTCCATGCTGCCGGACCGGAACCCTTCCAGATCGAGCGTAACATAGGGAAACCCCTCTTCGCGGAGCGCGAACGCGATCTCAAATCGTTTGGCGGCAACCAGTTCGAAGCCTTCTGCATTGGTTTCGATGCGCGCGACGTCGCCGTGGAGACGCAGACGCACCACATTCAAGCCGAATTCCCGCAGACATGCCTCGCCGCGCTCCACGCGCCGGAGCGCCTCTTCCGTCAAGGACGTGCCGTAGGGGAAACGCGTTGCCAGGCAAGGCGAGGAGGGCTTCCCGGCGACGGGGACCAGGAGCTCGCGGGCGGCGGCGCGGATTTCGTTTTTCGTAAACCCGCAGAGCGCCAGCGGACTCAGCACGCCGAGCTCTTCCAGCGCCTTGCGTCCGGGGCGGTATGTCCGCGTGTCGTCGGCATTGGTGCCGTCAACAAGGTTTTTGATGCCGTGCGCCTCCGCGATGCGCTTCATTTCGGAGAAAAGCCCGCGTTTGCAGTGGTAGCAGCGGTCTTTCGGATTCTCCCGCAGGACGGGGTCGGACAGGACGTCGCGTTCGACGAGTTCCGCCGGGACGCCGAGTTCCGCCGCCAGCTTCATCGCGGACGCGGTTTCCTCGGACGTGTGGAACGCCGTGGCGAAAACGACCGCGAGCAGGGGGAAGCGATTCCGGGCATAGATCTCGGAAAGGACGGTCAGGAGCAGGGCGCTGTCGACGCCGCCGGAAAATGCCGCGCAGACGCCGTCCGCGCTCAGTTCATCCAGGACACGCCGGAGTTCATTCAGTTTGCTTTTCATCGCTGGCCCTCGCGGTTTCCGCGGCATCGCGGAAGAGATCGGAGAACGGCGCCCCGGAGGCGGCCGCCAGTGCTTTGATGCTCTCGTATTCGGGGTAGTAGAACGTCTGCCCGTCGAAGCTGCATTTCTTGACCTTTGCGGGGCCGGCGGGAAGCGTCACGTCCATGACCGTGCGGGCGAGGCAGGTGCGCCCGGCGCGGATGCGGCGGATGCCGATGGAACTCGTTTCCGTAAAGATGATGCGTTCCAGCGCGGAGGCGTCGGATTCGCGGCAGATTACGCGCAGGAGCCATGCCGGACGGTTCTTTTTCATGAAGGCCGGGATGAAATGCACGTCCAGCGCGCCTGCCGCGAGCAGGGATTCCATTGCCAGGCCGAGCGTTTCGCCCGTGGAGTCGTCGATATTGGTCTCCAGGATCAGGACTTCGGCGGCGGGTGCGTCTTCGGCGGCGGTTTCCTCGATCAGCATGGCGCGAAGGACGTTCGGCATGCCGAAGTCGCGTTTGCCCGCGCCGAGTCCGATCTTCCTGATCGTGAAGGATTCCGGCAGGGCGGAGCGGGTACGTATTGCGGCGGCGATGGCGGCGCCGGTCGGCGTGACCATTTCGCCCTGCACGGGGAGGATGCGGAGGGGAAGCCCGGCGGCGGCGACGATGTTCGCCACGGCGGGGACGGGGACGGGAAGCAGCCCGTGCTGACACTCCACGAACCCGGTCCCCTCGTTCAGGCCGGTTACCGCGACGTCGTCGATCCCGAGGTCGTCCAGACAGACCGCGGCGGCGGCAATGTCGACGATGGAGTCGATCGCGCCGACTTCGTGGAAATGCACTTCCTCGACGGGCTTGCCGTGTGCCCTGGATTCCGCCTCGGCCACGATGCCGAATATCTTCCGCGCGAGATCACGGGCGCGGGGGGTCAGGTTGCCGCTGTTCAGGATGGCCGTGACGTCCGCCAGGTTGCGGTGCACATGCGGATGCTCGTGGTCATGGTGTTCGCGGCTGTGGTCAGGCTGATACCCGTGGGCTTCATGCGGATGTTCGTGTCCGAGAGCTTCGTGTTCGTGATGATGCTCGTGTTCGTGATGATGCTCGTGTTCGTGATGATGCTCGTGTTCGTGATGATGCTCGTGTTCGAGTTCGACGTCGAAGGAACAGGCGTCGACTCCGTGCGAATTGGCGCGGGCGATCGCGACGGAATACCCCTCCACGTTCAGGCTCTCAAGGGCGGTTAGCAGTTTGACTTTAGAGGCGCCGAGGTCAAGCAGGGCGGCCACGGTCATGTCGCCGCTGATGCCGGTGGCGCATTCGAGGTAGAGAATGGTTTTGCTCATGGACGGTTCCCCTGTGTAACGAGCGTATTGATCCGGGCGGCGAGATACCCTGCGCCGAACCCGTTGTCGATGTTCACGACGGACATGCCTTCCGCGCAGGAGTTTATCATGGTCAGGAGCGGGGCGATGCCGCCGAAGGACGCGCCGTAGCCCACGGACGTCGGGACGGCGATGACCGGTACGGAGACAAGCCCGGCGATCACGCCTCCGAGCGCGCCCTCCATTCCCGCGACGGCGACCACGGCGTTCGCGGTTCGGATTTCATCCAGACAGGCGAATAGGCGGTGGATGCCGGCGACCCCGACATCGAAGAACCGTTTCACGTTCGCGCCGAAAAACTCGGCGGTTTTTGCCGCCTCTTCGGCGACCGGGAGGTCGGACGTGCCGGCGGTGCAGACCGCCACGCATCCGGTCCTGGGATTCGGCTTGCCGATGAAGTACAGCAGGTGCGATACGGGGTCGTACTGGACGTCGGGCAGGGCCACACGGACGTATTCGGCCTGTTCCGCACTGGCGCGCGTGCCAAGAGCGTTTCCGCCTGCGGAGATGAAGCGTTCGAAGATGATCCGGACCTGTTCGGCGGTCTTGCCGGCGCAGAACACCGTTTCGATGCCGCCGCGGCGGAGCTTCCTGTGGTGGTCGAGTTTGGCGAAGCCGATGTCCTCGAAGGGAAGATTGTTCAGGCGTTCGAGCGCCTGCTCCCGGGTTATGACCCCGTTTTGGAAATCATCCAGTATCCTGCCTGCGTCCATGGGAAAAGGCTCCGTTTTGTTTTTGCTGCTTTGCCGGAAGTGCGGACCGTCAAGACGATGCGGGCGGAGCGATTGCCGATTTCGCAGTGCGCTCCGCCCCGGTATGAAGCCGGACGGGATCAGATCCCGTTCGCGTCGATCGTTTTGTAGATGGAAATATATTTGCGGAAGAGGGCCTGGAGGTCGCCGTTGGCGCGCTTTGCGGCGATGACTTTGTCCGCGGCGTTTTTCACTTCGGTATTGCCGTGGCGGAATACGAATCCGTATTCCTCGGCGGGGATGGAGACGTTCAGCATCTCGATCCTGTCGATGTATTTGCCCACGGCCAGGTCGGCTTCGGTCTCGTCGTCGATGTAGGCGTCGATCTCATGATTGAGCAGCCCGATAATGCCCTCTGTGGCATTGTCGTAGTGGAGCGTCTTCGCGTGAAGCTCGTTGAGGGCATATGCCTCATTCGTGGTGCCCTTCTTGGCGCCGACGACTTTGTGCTCCAGGTCTTCCAGATCACTGATCGTGGAGCCTGCTTTCACCAGGATCCGGCGTGTACTGTCCTCATAGGAGTTGGAGAACAGCACGGATTGGGCACGCTCCGGTGTAATGGAGATGCCGGTTGCACCCATGTCGGCAGCGCCATTCATGACAAGGGGAATAATCTCGGAGAAGGGAACGAGCCTGATCTGAAGCGGGCGCTTGAGTTCGGCGGCGATGGCCTCGGCCATTTCGATGTCCACTCCGATGAGGCGGTTGTTTTCCGTGAAAACGAACGGTGCGAACGAGGCTTCGACGCAGACGACGAACGGTTTGACTCCTTCCATCTGCGTTTTTGCCCCGTATCCGGGGTGGGTCACGAGCGCATTCAAGTGTTTTTCGCGGCTCTTCTGGAGTTCGCCGGAAAGTTTGAACTTGTCGATCACAGCGTTGGCGACTTCCGCAAGGGCTGTGTTCGATTTGTTGAAGATGAGGCCATACTGTTCCTTGGACAGCGGCTTCGGGTTGATCCGGAAGGTGTCTCCAGTTGACTTGACCAGGAGTTCCGCCTGCATCTGGTCCATGATGGCAGCATCGGCCCTTCGGTCGGAGAGGGCGTGGTTTACTTCCTCCTGCGTGAGGAAGGGCAGGACGCTTCTCGGCTGGATGTGTTCCCGCAGGAACGTGAGGTCGCTCGTGCCTTCCTGTGCGGCGACACGGGCGTTCTTCAAGGCGGTCTCATCCGTGATGGCGGAGTTCTTCGGTACCACGATCACCTGAGAGGAAACATCGTAGACGGTGGAGAAAAGGACGCGTTCGCCACGTTCCTGCGTGATCGTGATCCCGGCCGCGCCGATGTCCGCCTTGCCCATGGCGACGAACGAGAAGACCTGCTGGAACGGCAGGATCTTGTACTGGACCGGACGTCCGAGCTCTTTTCCGATCTCCTTGATGATGTCGATGTCGATCCCTGCGACCGGAGACTTGGCCTGGGATCCCAGATAATAGCAATAGGGGGACGAAGACGCTTCACAGGCGACGATCAGAGGTTTTTTGTCGTCGTCTTTGGAGCATGCCGGAAGGATGGCGACGCCAAGAAGCAGAACGGCGAGAAGAAGGAGGATCTTATTCATAAAAAGCCTTTCTCCAGTACGGATGAAGTTTTTTGAGTTCAAAAACGCTGTTGTAATACAATGATTCTATACATTACCACGTTTTTTCGCGATTTCAAGCGAAAAAATGATGTTTTGCGCGTCTTTATTCTTTCTTTTCTTCGAAAGACTTGGGCAATGCGTCCCGCGGGCGGAAGCTCTCCCCGTTCTTCCGCAGGGATACCAGGTTCAGACGAAAAGACGGTGTTTCTTTCCCGCGTCGTAGTCCGGGACCGCGTATGCCGCCGTCCAGTCGCCGTTGCGACCCTGCGTCAGCAGCACGCCGTGCAGATAGCCGCACCAGTCGTCCACGGAAAACGCGCGGACGCCCAGTGCCGAAAGGATCGACATCGCGAGTACGTCGTGCGAAACGAAGACCGCGCGTGCCGTCGGAAACGGCGTTTCCGTGAGAAACGCCAGAAGTTCCGCGGCGAAGGGACGCATGTCCTTCAGCGTCTCGGCGTGTCCCGTGGAAAAATACTCGCGCATCACGATCTCCGTATTATGGGTGCGGAGCATGGCCTCGAAATCCACCGGCCTGGAGAAGATGGTCAGGTCGCCGAGTTCGGGGCACTCCCGGACGCTTTGAAGCGGGAAACCGCCGCCTTTCATCAGGCAGACGGCTGTGTCGCGCGTCCGCCGCCGCGGAGATGCACCGAACAGGACATCGCCGCCAAGCCCGGACAGCAGCCGTCCGCAGCGCTCGGCCAGTTTCTTGCCTTCCGAGGTCAATCCCGGGTCAACCGAACCGGCCCGGAGCGATTCCCGGATGGAATGGCGCAGCACGAGGACGGTTCTGGCGGAGTCAGCCGCGAGAGCGGGAACATGCCCGAGCAGGACGGGTTCGGGATTGACAGCGAAGGAGGACGGCATGCGGAGGGGAAACGGCCGGGGACAGGTTCAGTTCGAAGACCGCTGGACGCCGGGGGCGCCGAAGCCGGTGTTGCCGCCGATTTTGAATCCGTTCGAATTCTTTTCTTTTGCTTCGCGCTTCGGTACGATGCGGTCGGCGTTTTCCACGAACGAATCGATCGACCTCTGGTTGTTGTCGAGCCGGCCGATCTCCGAACCGGAGGAGTTCAGGATGATGACCGTGGGATAGGAGGAGACATGGAACTGGTCGGCGATCCGGCGGTTGTGCTGCACCTGGTCCTTGTTCCGCTTGTCTTTGCTCGTGTCGGCATTGTTCGGGTAGTCCAGATACACGATGAGCAGACGGTCGCGCATTTTATTCTTGAATTTGCTGTTCTCCATGCGCTCGGTCTTGAATTTCCGCGAATTGTCGTTGTCGGAGGAGTGGAAGAACACGGCGACCGCCTTCCCGCTCTGCTGGGCCTTCGACATCGCGTCGTCGTAGTCGCAGAACCATCCGTTCGGGGCGCGTGTCCAGCGGGCGGGAGTCGTGGGCGCCTCCAGCGTGGCAGTCCGGGCATTGTTGTGGATGAGCTCATCCACCTTCGAGTCGACCATTACTTTCGGTACGCTGTCGCCCAGGACCTCCTTGATCTTCCGGCGCGTCTCCTGGAATTCGGGACGGGTCGTGTTCGGCTGGTAGTTCGTGTCCTTGTACTGGTAATTGTTCCGGAAGGGATTGAAGTTGGGGTCGAACGTGGACCGGTCGAAATCCGAGTCGGATTTTTCCTTCTCCGGTTCGGGATACCGTTCCGAATAGGGGATGTACGTGCCGTCGGCGGAAAAGGACTTGCTGCCGGAAGACGATGTCCTGCTGCCGGAGGATGCGGAGGAAGAAGATTTGCTTCCGGAGGAAGCGGCCGAACGCGTCGTGCCGGACTTTGCCGAGGAGGAAGAGGTGGAGGAAGGCTTGCCGGTCTTGTCCGAAGAGGAATCCTCGTCACGCACACCCCAGGTGTCGGTCCTGCTGTCGTCGACGAGCTGGGCGGAACGCGACACGGACGGCTTGTGCGATTTCTCGCCGGGCAGTTCGATGAGCGTGTCGTCGTAGGGCGTGATGAAGTCGTCCATGAGTCCGCTTCCGAGCGGGCTTCCCCCGGCTCCGGCGAAAAGGACCGGCGCGGCGCATACGAAAGCCGTGACTGTAAAGAGAAGATATTTCATTGTGATGCTCCTTTTGAAGCGGCAGGACAGCCGGTCCCGTCTCATAGATTTCAATATGACCGTGATATTAATACTATAAAACAGGAAAGCGGAAAAATCAAATCCGTCCCCGAAATTTCTGAAATATTTGTAAAGAAAAAAGTTCAGAGCAGGGAAAGGGCGTCCACGTCCACATACAGCTCCACGTCTTTCACCGTACGGCGCCAGTTCATGACCTCCGCACGCAGGAATGCCCGGAACGCCGCGTTCGGCGGCGTCCTGACCGTGGCGAGATACCGGTAGCGCCCCTTGATGCGTTCGATTGGCGCGGGTGTCGCATCGCTGATCTCCAGCGGGGCCGGGAAACGTTCCGCGATGCGGTTTACGAGTCCGGCGGCATTCGCCTCGATGGCGACCGGATCCTCTCCGTCAAAATGAAGGACCGTGAGGTGCGAGAACGGCGGGAAGAGCAGTTCCTTCCGGACCGGAAGTTCCTCTTCGAAAAACATTTTGCAGGAGTGTTCCGCCGCGCACAGGATGGCGGGGTTCTCCGGGGAAAATGTCTGAATGAGCACCTGTCCGTGGACTTCGCCGCGTCCGGCGCGGCCCGCGACCTGCGCGAGGAGCTGGAACGTGCGTTCGAGCGCGCGGAAATCGGGGAGATAAAGCCCCATGTCCGCGTTCAGCACGCCTACGAGCGTGACATTCGGGAAATCGAGCCCTTTGGCGATCATCTGGGTGCCGATGAGGATGTCGATGTCGCCGCCGCGGAACTTCGACAGGACCTCCTCGTATTTCTGCGGATTCGTCATGGTGTCCGAATCCATGCGGGCGATGCGCGCCCCCTGGAACAGCGCGCCGGCGAGGCTTTCGATTCGTTCGGTCCCCGTGCCGACGTAGTGGAAGTCGGCCTGTCCGCAGACGGGGCAGGCCGTGATCGCCGGGATGATCCGGCCGCAGAAATGGCAGATCAGCGAGGCGTTCTTCTTGTGGTACGTGTAGGCGACGGAGCAGTCCGGGCATGTCGGGACGAATCCGCAGGCACACTGGAGCTGGCGCGAGTAGCCGCGTTTGTTCAGGAACAGGATGCTCTGCTCCCCGGTCCGGATCCGGCTGCGGACGGCCTGGATGAGGCGCTTCGAAAGCATCGGGATGCGGTCTTCGTCGTCCTTTTCAAGGCGCATGTCGACGATTTCGACCGCGGGCAGGACGATCGACGGGTCCCAGCGGTTCGGCATGGCGGCGAGGGCGTACTTCCCCGTAACGGCGTTCTGCCAGGACTCCAGGGAGGGCGTGGCGGAACCGAGGATCACGAGCGCGCCCTCCATCCTTCCGCGGACGACCGCCACGTCGCGGGCATTGTAGCGCGGCGCCTCGGACTGCTTGTAGGACGAATCATGCTCTTCGTCGACGATGATGAGCTTGAGATTGCGAAACGGCGCGAAGAGGGCGGACCGTGCGCCGACCGCGATGTCGACCTCGCCGCGGTATACTTTCATCCATTCGTCGTACCGTTCCCCCTGCGTGAGTCCGCTGTGCAGGACGCTGACGCGTTCGCCGAACCTCGCCCGGAAGCGCATCACGGTCTGCGGCGTAAGGGAGATCTCCGGCACCAGCACGATCGCATTGCCGCCCTGTTCCATGACGCGGGCGATGGCCTGCAAATAGACCTCCGTCTTGCCGCTGCATGTGACGCCGTGGAGCAGGAGCACGTGCGGGGATGCCGGCGGACGGTCCGGTGCGAGCATGGAGAAGATTTTCTCCAATGCGGCGCCCTGTTCGCCGGTGAGCTTGAGCGGGGAGGACGGCTGGACCTTGATGTTGCGGAAGGGGTCGCGGTCGGTACGGACTTCCTCGATGTTCAGGATGCCTTCCTTCACGAGGGCGCGGAGCTGAGGCGCCTTTGCCCCGGTCGCGGACTGGACCGTATCCGACGCGGCCCCGGGATGAAGCGTGATGAACTGAATGGCCTGCGCCCGCACCTTTGCGCGCGCCCCGGCTTTTTCCAAATATGCCGCGGCTTTTTCCCGGGAGGCCAGGTAGCACCGGCGGATCTTTTTGGGCTTGATCCTGCCGCTCCTGACCGCCGACGGCAGCAGGGCGCGCAGGGCCTGTTCGCGGGTGCAGCAGTAGTAGTCGGCGATCCATGCGCCGAGCTTCGAAAGGGAATCCGGTATCTGCGGCACGTCACCGCAAATCTCCAGGATTTCCTTCAGGTCGCCGCGGTCGGGCCGCGGGATCAGGCGCACCACGGTCGCCGGGCGCGGCTTGCGGCCCTTGCCGAACGGCACATTGACCTTCATGCCGGGCTGGATGCGTCCGGCGAGGTGCGCGGGTATCAAATAATCGAAGGTCCTGTCAAGCGACAAGTTGACAAGAACCTCCACTGCCGGAAGAGATTGTGCGTCTCCGTCTGGCATAAAACAAAAGAAACTGTGTTACGCCGGGGAGACAGGCTCCCCGGCTTCAAAATCATCCGTTACTGGATAACACCAGTCTGCGGATAGAAGAAATTCTGGTAGTTGTGGGCCGGGGAGAGGATCCATTCCGGGGTCAGGATCGGTCCGTAGCCCCACTGGGAGCGGTTGGGATCGTTGGGGTCGTTCGGGCTGCTCGGAAGCGGGAAGGGGAAGGTGAGGAGCTCGAGGATGCCGACGCCCTCGCGGACCAGGAAGTACCCGACGCCGCCGATTACGCCGTAGGTGGCGCCGGCGAGGTTGCCGTCTTCAAACTGAACGTGGGACATGAAAACCGGGATTTCGAACACGGCGAACGCCGTGTCGCAGATGCCGCGACCGAGCTTGCGCGTGATACGGTTCCAAAGGTTTTCGTATCCCGGCGGCTGATCGGGAGAGAGATTCAGGTTGTCGATGGCGAGAGCCTGGGTCATCCCGCCGATCATGGCGAAGAAGACGATGCTCAAGACGATTTTTTTCCACTGTTTCATTTGGTACTCCTTGAGGGTTGTCTGAGTATATTTTTGAAAAAGTTCTTGTTTTTTTCGGGTTTTGACTGGAAAAATTCGAAAACGCGTTTAATATATTCTTGTATCCTTCATCAATCAAGTTAAAATCACGTTTTTTTTCGTTTTTTTTTCAAAAAAAGCGGATTTCATCTGTAAATAACGTCTGAAAGGCCGAAAAAAATGCCTCAAAATGAAAAAAAGGCAAAAAAAAGTCGGACGGCGCCTCTGCCGCACCCGACCCTGACCCTCCTGTCCCGCAGCCATACCGAATATCCGGACTCCCCGGACAAGGCGAAGCTTGAGACGTTCGTCAACGCCTATCCGGAACGCGACTACGAAATCCTGTTCGACTGCCCGGAGTTCACAAGCCTGTGCCCTGTGACCGGACAGCCCGACTTCGGACACATCCGGGTGCGCTATATCGCGGACAAGCTGTGCATCGAGAGCAAATCCCTCAAACTCTACCTTTATTCCTTCCGCAACCACCACACGTTCCATGAGGAGGCGGTCAACCGCATCCTTTCCGACCTCGCGAAAGCCTGCAAGCCGCGCTGGATGGAGGTCAACGGCGAGTTCCGCCCGCGCGGCGGCATCGCCCTGACCATCACCGCGACCGAAGGGAAAAAGCCCTGAGGCCCCAAACCGGTCATTTTTACCACAACTTATTTAGGAGATACTGGAATTGAATTGCAACATCCCGTCCTTTGAAGAGATCGAAGGCGGCGGCGTGACTTCCGCGTCAGGATTCGAAGCCGCCGGCGTCACCTGCGGACTCAAACGGAGCGGCAAGGCCGACCTCGCCCTCCTTTACTCCAGGACCGACTGCAACAGCGCCGGGACCTTTACATCGAACCTTTTTCCCGCCGCCCCGGTCGTGCTCTGCCAGGAACGCGTCACCGGATCCGCCGGGATCCGCGCCGTTGTCGTGAACAGCGGCGTGGCGAACGCATGTACCGGCGAACTTGGCATGGAGAACGCCCGCGCTGTCGCGAAGCTTGCCGCCGAAGCGCTTGGCATCGGCGAGCTTCAGGCGCTGTCCTGCTCCACGGGCAGGATCGGCGTCCAGCTCCCGATGGACAAGCTTGCCGCCGGGATCAAGGCCGCCGCCGCCGCGAAAAAGCCGGACGGGGGCCACGAGGCCGCACTCGCCATCATGACAACGGATACCCGCCCGAAGGAATGTGCCGCAAGCTTCATGCTTGACGGGAAGAAGGTCACCGTCGGCGGCATGACCAAGGGCGCAGGCATGATCGCTCCGCACATGTACCCGGCCGTCCCGCACGCCACCATGCTCTGCTTCCTCACGACCGATGCCGCGGCGAGCAACGCCGACCTCACGCGGTTTCTGGCGGAGGCTGTCGAAGTCTCGTTCAACCGCATTACGGTCGACAACGACATGAGCACGAACGACACGTGCATCCTGCTGGCGAACGGAGAATCCGGCGCGAAGGTCGCGTACGACGGATCCGAGGCGGCACGTCTTTTCTCCGACGCGCTCCGCCATGTGGTGCAGACGCTCGCGAAGGGCATGGTCATGGACGGGGAAGGCTCCTCGAAGTTCGTGGAGGTCCTCGTCACCGGCGCGAAGGACGCCGCCCAGGCCCATATCTGCGCGAAGGCCATCGCCGACTCCATGCTCTGCAAGACGGCCTGGTTCGGCTGCGATCCGAACTGGGGGCGCATCCTCGCCGCCGCCGGGTATTCCGGGGCGCAGTTCCGCCCGGAAGACGTTTCGCTGGACTACGACGACAAGCCCGTCGTGCGCGGCGGCATGGACGCCGGGACCCCGGAAGCCGAGCTCTCCGAGCTCATGAAAACCGGCAGCTTCACCGTTCACATCGACCTCGGCGCGGGCGTTGCCTCCGACACCATGTGGACGAGCGACATCACCTACGATTACGTCAAAATCAACGCGGATTACCATACGTGATCCCCCCAAGCATACAAGGAAACCCGATCATGGATTCCAACCATAAGGAAAATCTCATCCACAAGGCGGACGTCCTCATGGAGGCGCTCCCCTACATCCAGCAGTTCCGCGACTCCATTGCCGTCATCAAGTTCGGCGGCAGCGCCATGGAGGACCCCGACCTCACCGCGCGCACCATGCGCGACATCGTCATGCTGGAAGCCATCGGCATGAAGGTCGTCGTGGTGCATGGCGGCGGCAAGGCCATTACCGCCCGCCTGAAAGAGCTCAATATCGAGACGAAGTTCGTGAACGGTCTCCGCTTCACCGACGCCGCGACCATCGAGGTCGTGGACGACGTGCTGCACAACCAGGTCAACCGCACCCTTGTCGACGCCATCCTGAAAACCGGCGGCATCGGCGCGCAGATATCCGGCAAGAGGATCCTCCGCTGCGAGAAGACGCTCTCCCGCGACCCGATCACCGGCGAGGAGTCCGATGTCGGGTTTGTCGGCCGCGTGATCGGCGTCGACGCACGCCCCATTCTCGATTCCCTCAATTTCCGCATCATCCCGGTCATTACCCCGCTCGCCATGGATTTCCACGGGCAGCCGTACAACATCAATGCCGACCTCGCCGCCTGCGAAATCGCCATGGCGCTCCACGCCCGCAAGCTCGTCTTCCTCAGCGACGTCCCCGGTGTCCTCCGAGATCCGAAGGACGAGTCCACGCTCATATCCGAGATCCGCACGTCCGCGGTCCCCGGCCTGGTCGAATCCGGCGTGCTCTCGGGCGGCATGCTCCCGAAGATCCGCAGCTGCGTCAATGCCATCGAAAACGGCGTCACGCAGGTCCACATGGCCGACGGACGCCTGCCGCATTCGCTCCTGCTCGAAATCTTCACGAACACCGGCGTCGGCACTCAGATCATCAAGGGATGAACGTTTCCGGTTTCACGGATTCGACGCCGCCCGGGCGGAGGATTGCACATGCCTTCGCACTGGCGGCCGCGGCCGTCTGCGTCCTGTTCGTGACGGCATGTTCCACGCCACGGGAATATCCCCGCACGGAGGCCGGGGTCCGGCAGCTCCTTCAGGATTTTGCCGACAGTTATATCGAAGACACGGACAGCGTGGGGATCGTCGTCGGCGCGATTCTGCCGGACGACTCCTCGCTCATCGCCGTTTCGGGGCGGTCCGATGTGCTTGACCCGTCGAAAGAGCTTTCGCCCGATACCATCTTCCCGATCGGCTCCCTCACGAAAAACATGGTCTTCGAAATGGCAGGGGAATTGGAGCGAACCGGGCAGGTCGATTTCGACACCCCGTTGAAGGACTGCTCCGGGCTGGGCCTGCCGCCGGAATACGACTCCGTCACCGTCCGCGATCTGCTCCTGCACCGGTCCGGGCTGCCGCGCGAAAGCTACACGCTCACCGAACTCTGGCCGGTCATTTCTGCCGAGATCTGGGATTCGAACGTGTACGAGAATTTCTGCACCCGCGAGGGGCTGATCGAAACACTTTCCAACTCCGAATGCCGGTCCGCCGTTTCGCATCCCCGGAGCCGCTACAGCAACCTCGGATACGGTCTGCTCGGCCTCGCGCTGGAATCCATCACCGGGGAAACCGTCCCCGAACTCATGGAGCACACTGTCATCCGCCCGTGGGGGCTCCGCGACACGTCGTTCGGCCCGCCGGAAGGCAAGGAGGACCGCATCGCCGGGACGCATTCCGGCGACATTCCGTTCTTCTGGTTCCGCGGACGCCATGTGCGTTCCCATTACCTCGGCGAAGGGCTCCGCACTGCGGGCGGCGTCTGGTCGAGCGCGTCCGACCAGATGATCTGCCTCCGCAAATACCGGGAACGCTTCCTCTCCATGGACCGCGAAAAACCGTTCGACGGTCCGACCGGGGAGACCGAAGTGTATTACAACTACTACCTCGTCGATTCGCCCGGCGGACACCGCTGCCTCATCCGCTACGGCATGACATTCGGGGTTGCGTCGTTCTTCGGCATCGACCTCGACACTCGCACGGCGATCCTGATCCTCCGCAACAACTGCGACTGGCCCGACAGCGTCGGCATGGACCTGCTGGAACGCCTCGAGCAGGTGATCCCGGACGCGGAATCGTGGGGTGCCGACTCCGAAGATGTTGCCGCCGCTGCATCCTGATCGGGAAGCCGAATCCACACCCCAAAGCCTGAAAAGTAACGATCTTCTCCTGCATCCACGCAGGAATCATGCTTGAATCACGTTCAAGATGCAGGGCTTGAATGGTGCTTCCCGCGCATACGCGCAAGATTCAGTTAAAAACGGTTCCTTTTAACTGAATCTTGATAGTTGAATGCTGTTCGAGATGTTTCATCGCATCTCGGCGATTCCCGGATCGATGCAACTCCCTGAGAGAATACGAATTCCTGTCCGATGTGAACTTTGTCAATTGGACTTTGTCCGTGCTTCCCGCGCATACGCGCAAGATTCAGTTAAAAACGGTTCCTTTTAACTGAATCTTGATAGTTGAATGCTGTTCGAGATGTTTCATCGCATCTCGGCGATTCCCGGATCGATGCAACTCCCTGAGAGAATACGAATTCCTGTCCGATGTGGACTTTGTCAATTGGACTTTGTCCGTGCTTCCCGCGCATACGCGCAAGATTCAGTTAAAAACGGTTCCTTTTAACTGAATCTTGATAGTTGAATGCCGTTCAACTGATTTTACATCTTTTCGCAGGTTTGTTTGCAGGAAGAACAGAGGTCAGGAGACGATCGTGCCGGCGGAAAAATCGCCGGTCAGGACACGTCCGAGCGCGCCGGGTTCCTCGAATTTGCAGACCACGATCGCGAGGTTGTTGTCCGCGCAGAGGGAGAACGCCGCGGCGTCCATGATCTTGTAGTGACCCTCGATGGCCTGCCGGAACGACAGTTCGTCGAATTTCTTCGCGGTCGGGTCTTTCACAGGGTCGGCGGTGTAGATGCCGTTGACCTTGGTTGCCTTCACGAGCGCCTGGCAGTCCGATTCCAGCGCGCGGAGCGCCGCCGTGGTGTCCGTGGTGAAGAACGGGCAGCCGGTGCCGCCTGCATAAATCACGATCTCCCCGCGGGACAGCTGGTCCAGTGCGGCGTCGCGGTCGAAACGCGGCGCGAAAGGACGCAGGTCGGCGGAAGCATGGACATTGACCGGGATGCCGGCCTTCCGGAACGCGTCTTTCAGGCGCAGGGCGTTCATGACGGTGCCGAGCATGCCCATGTGGTCGGCCGTCACGCGGTCCATGCCTACGGCGGACCCTCCGCGCCAGATATTTCCGGCGCCGACGACGAGTGCGATCTGCACGCCGAGTTCACGGGCTTCGGCGATGCGTGCGACGGCGGCGTCCACGGCGGCCGGATCGTAGCCGAATTCCCGGTCGCCCTTGAGGGCTTCTCCGCTGATTTTGAGGAGGACACGCTGATAACGAAGATTGGATGACATAATTGCTCCGCGGTTGAAAGGCTGTTTGGATGAAATCGCCAGATTAGTATATCACGGATTCGGCGATTCGTCAAGTGAAGAGGCGCTTTTTCTTTCGTCTCTTTTCCGATGGGTTTCTCCCGTTTTCCGCTTTAAATCGCCGTTTTCTGCTGTATATTAAGATATGCGCATTGTTTCGGTGTTTCCCGCGGAAGGTCCCTGCGGCCGGATGTGGCTTCATGAAAAACGGTCAGAGGTATTGTCATGGTCATCAAAAAGCTGTTCCTTCCATTCCTTGTTTTGGTGGCTCCGTGCATCCTTCATGCCGCCGGCCTGGACCTGGAGAAAGACTGCAGGCAGGAGATCGCGATCTACCGGATCCGCCCGGGCCAGACGCGTTCGCTCCGAAGGGATCCGGACGGCACGCCTGTGTCCGAAAACCGGCTGAAAGCAGCCGTCGGGGATTTTTATGCCCGGCTCTATCCGCTTGGACCCGGATTCCTGAAACGGTTCAAGTTCAAGGAGGTTGTCTTCAAGGATACGCTCTACGACCGTGAAGGCGACTCGTACCAGTACCTGCGGATCGGCGACGACCTTTTCCTGGATGCCGACCTGGATGAAAAGCAGTTTTACACGAACCTCTTTTTCCTGCAGGCGACCGTGATGCCGCGGATGTATCTCGAGCGTTGGAACAAGCTCAATCCGGACGGTTTTTCCTACGAGCGGACGCGCGGGAACCTCTCCGGGAATGCGCAAAAAAAGCTTGAAGCGGTCCTGTCCGAATGGGACAGGTATTTCGTCAGCCGCGCCGCGATGTATGCCACGGAGACGGATATGGCGCAGACTTTCGCCTACATGGTCATAAAGGGGCCGAATGCTCTGGCGTTCGTGAAGGAACACAGCCCGGACGTGGAGAAAAAGTTCGCCCTGCTCGTCGAGGTCCTGGAATCGGTCAAGGCGATGGAGCGGGGCTACATGGACACCCTTATAGCAGAAGACCTCTCCAAACTCAAGACATACGTGCCGTACGCGTTGTCCGTCCGTCTCGAACGCGAGTATTCCGGCGTGTGGTCGTCCCCGCAGATCGCCGGCCGGATGGAGAAAGCGGGTCCGGAAACGCCTTCCGGGATCGACGAGCCGGTCGAGGTCGCCGGGCGGAAGATCAAACCGCTCATCCTTTCGCTCGAGACAAAGAACTCGCGGCTTTTCAAGCTCCTGATGCAGGGCAAGGCCGATCCGAACGCCGTCAACGATAAAAAGGTCAGCGCCCTGATGCTGGCGATCGCAAACAACGACCCCGAATATGTGAAAGCCCTGTTGGAAGCCGGCGCGAACGTGTCGCCGGATGCCGCCCGGGCCGGCACCGCGTCCGGCGTCAATGCCGAAATCGTGAAGCTGATGAAGGCGTATCTGCCCGGCGTCCGGCAGCCCGGCAGCCCGGAAAGGAATCAGGACAATGCATCCGGGACCGGGAAAAAGGACGGCTCCTCGAAGGAAAAGCCGTGAAGAGATGCGAGTATGAGCTGGAAAAGTGCTGAAATGATCTGCTGCGATTCGCCGGCCGGACTGGTCGATCATGGCATCCGCGACGTCGTCTTCGCAATCGGGACGTTCGACGGGCTGCATCGCGGCCATCTGGCGGTTGTTCAGGCCATGCTGGAGGAAAGCCGCCGCCTGAATGCCGTTCCCGCCGTCCTGACGTTCCATCCGCATCCGCGGGCTGTCCTGACGCCGGACAATCCGCCTCCGCTTCTGATGTCCCGGGAGCGCAAGCTCGCCATCCTGGCCTCGCTCGGTGTCCGTGCCGCAGTGTTCCTTCCGTTCACGAAGGAGTTCGCGGCGCTTTCGCCCGAAGACTTCCTTTCCCGGTGCCTCATTTCCGGTCCGGTCCGCGTCCGCGGCGTCTGCGCCGGCTCCATGTGGCGGTTCGGCGCACGGTGCGCCGGGGATGTCGCGTTCCTGAAAAAACGGGCGGACGAACTCGGGTTTGTCTGCCGCGCAGTCCCGGAGATCCGCGACGGGCAGGGGATCGTGAGCAGCACGAGGGTCCGCGAGGCGCTTGCTGCCGGCGATGTGACGTTCGCCGCACATTGTCTCGGACGGAGGCCTGCCGTTTCGGGCGAGGTCGTCAGCGGGTACGGCGTCGCGGGGAACACTCTGCACTGCGCGACGGCGAACCTGGACGTGCGCTGCGGCATGCTCCCTGCGAACGGCGTTTATGCTGCATTCGCGGTCGTCGATGGCGAACGGTTCCCCGCCGTGGTGAACATCGGCGTCGCACCGACGTTCGACTCCTACGGAAACGGCGGACAGGTCCGCGTGGAGGCGCATCTGCTGGTGGACGGCGCGCCCGACCTCTACGGAAAGGAAATGGCGCTCGGATTCGCCGCCCGCATCCGCGGCGAACGGAAATTCGAATCGCCGGAGGAGCTCGCCGCCCGCATTCGGGAGGACATCCTCGCCGCCCGCGCCGTATTGAATGAACAAGCACAATCTTCCGAAAAGGAGGAATGAAAGACAGTCATGGAACCTGAAAACCGCAATCTCTATTCGATCAGCGACCTGGCCGACCAGGTCGGCGTGCCGCGGACGACCATTACCGACTGGCTCGGCAAGTACGCCCGCTTCATGGAACTCCGGACGCAGGGACGCCGCCGTTTCTACACGGACCGCACCCTCTCCGTCCTCTGCAAGATCGCCGAACTCCGCACCGCCGGACGTTCCCTCGGCGACATCGACGGCGAACTCGAGCGCGTCTTCCCCGTCCATCCTACCGTGGAGCCGCCGGAACCTCCGGCCGGAGCCGAGACGGATCCCGCATCTCCCGCCGGGCCGGACCCCTCCGATCCGCAGACTTATCCCGTGATGAAACAGGAGAATTCCGACGAGCTCTACGATCTGCTCGGCACGAAGTTCGCCGACCTGTGCGACGCCATGAGCGCGGTCGACCGGAAAGCCGATGCGTCCGCACGCCGCATGCGCCTGATGCTTGCCGCGGCGGTCATGACCATCGTGGTCCTGGCCGGATTCCTGATCCTTTTCTATGTCAATTTCCTTGTTCAGCGGGACAACACCGCCGCAAGCCGCGACGCCGCGTCCGCCATCGCGGCGCTTTCCGCAGGCTCGGAAACGCGGGAAAATGCTCTCCGCGCCGATGTCGGCGGCCTGTCTGGCAGCGTGTCCGGTCTCGCTGGCAGCGTGTCCGGCATGGAGGGGCGTGTGTCCGGTCTTGCGGGCAGCGTGTCCGGCATGAACGACGAACTTCAGAAGCTTCGCGCCGACCTCCCCGCCCAGCGTGCGGCGTTCGAGGCGGCCATCGAGGAGATGAAACGAAGCAGCGGATCGGCGCTGGAGGCGCAGAAAGCGCAGTTCGAGGCGCAGATCGCCCTGGAAAAGGAGGTGTTCGCCGCCGAACGCCTCAAGCTCCTTCAGCAGATCGACTCCCTGCAGGAACGCCTGAACCAGGCCGTTTCCAGCGAACCCGCCCGCGCCGAGGAACTCCGAAGGCTCCGGGACGAACTCTCCGCTCAGATTGAGCGCGGCAAGGACATCGAAAAGCTCCGCGACGAGCTGGCCGCCCTTTCCGGCAAGGCGGAGGAGCTTCAGAAGAAAAATGATTCCCTCGCGGACGAACTCGCCGCCGCGAACAAACGCGCTTCGGACGAGGCGGAAGCACGGAAAAAGGCCGAAGCGGAAGCGGAAAACGCGCGCCGCGCCGCCACGCCGGTTCAGAACAACCAGTTCCCGCAGTTCGGCGGGTATCCCTACATGGGACAATAAGGAGGCCCTGCCATGAACTTACTGCCGATTCCCCCCGGAATGGAGACGGAGGCCTTTGTGATGGACTCCGGCGCGCTGCGCGACGTGCCGGAACTCGTCCGTCGTTGTTTCCAGTCGCGCCGCCCTTGGATCGTGGCCGACGAAAACACCTGGCGTGCCGCAGGCTCCGCGCTCTTCGATATCCTGAAAACCGCCGGGCTCGACCCGCATGAGCCGTTCATCTTTCCCGCTGTCCCGATGATCCATGCGGACAACGCGCTGACCCCGCGCCTGACCGACGCCATGCCGTTCGACTGCGTGCCGGTTTCGGTCGGCGGCGGCACCATCAATGACCTCGTGAAGCGTGCTTCCGCAGTCACGCGGCACCGTTACCTCTGCGTTCCGACGGCCAGCTCGGTCGACGGTTACACGTCCTACGGCGCCGCCATGACGGACAACGGCCTGAAGAAGACGCTGCCCTGCCTCGCCCCGCTTGCCGTCGCGGCGGACACCGACGTTCTGAAGGCCGCTCCCGCTCCCATGGCCGCCTCCGGCTTTGCCGACCTGGCCGCGAAGGTCGCGGGCGGTGCAGACTGGGTGATCGCCGACGAACTCGGCATCGAGCCGATCCGGGCGGACGTGTGGGAGCTGGTGCAGAAGGACCTGCGCAAATGGATCTCCGACCCCGCCGACATCGGCGCGATCTTCCTCGGGCTCGCCGCCACGGGGTACTCCATGCAGATGTACCGCGAATCGCGTCCCGCCAGCGGCGCCGAGCACATGATCAGCCACCTGTGGGAAATGGAGAACCTCGAGTTCAACGGCATCCCGGTGTCGCACGGGTTCAAAGTCGGCATCGGCACGCTTGCCTCCACAGCCCTGATGGAATGGCTCTTCAACGGCCATGACGCCGCCTGGGCGCGCGCAAATGCCCGTCCGCCCCGCACGGAGCAGGAACGCCGCGCCGAGGTCGAGGCTCTTCTTTCCCGCGGATGCTACGGCGCGAAGACCGGAGAGATCGCGATGGGCAAGTTCCTGGCCGGCGAGGCTCTGACTGCCCGCCGCGAACTCATTTTCGCCCACTGGGACGCCCTTGCGAAACGCACCGCGGAGTGCCTGATCCCGTTCGACACGCTGAAGGCCATGTTCCGTGCCGCGTCCTGCCCGGTCGCGCCCGCCGAGATCGGCCTCGACGCTGCCCAGTTCAAGCACGGCATCCTGGCAGCCCAGCTGATCCGCAACCGCTACACCATTCTGGACGTGTTGGACGAGCTCGGACTTCTGCGGGAAGCCGCCGATGCCGTCATGCTCCTTATGACGGGACAGCCTTGATTTTTCGCAAATTCATGCTATTATAATCAAATCCGCATTTTTTCACACAAACCGACCGATTCAAACCGCAGACCGAGGACGAGACAAGATGATGAGGAAACTTTTGCTGAGCCTGGCTTTTGCCGCGTGTGCCGTTCCGGCCCTGCCTCTGGCGGCGGCCGACGAGCCGTCCATGGCCATGCCCATTCCCCTGCCGGACACTCGCATCGACTCGGTCCTGGTCTCCGTGAACGGCGAACCGATCACGATGCTGGATGTGATCCTGGAGACCGGCGGCCGCGAGAAGGAGCTCGCCGGAATCTATTCCGGGGACCGCCTGTTCTCCGAGACGCGCAAGCTCCGCGAGGAGACGGTCGAACAGATCGTGACGCGCAAGCTCATTTACGAGAAATACAAGGCGGAGCCGTTCGACATCCCGCGCCAGGAGATTGAAAACCTGCTCGACGAGTTAGTCCGGTCCAGCGGTGCCGAGTCCCGTTCCGCCCTCGAAAAAAGCCTCCAGCCGTTCGGCATCACGCCGGAACGCCTCCGCGAGCAGGCCAGGGAGCGGATCGCCGTCGAGGTGCTCCTGATGCGCGACTGCAACTACCATGTGGACGTCACGCCGAAGGAGGTCTATGAGGACTACAAGGCCCACCCGGAACGGTGGACCGTCCCGGAGAAGATCTCGCTCCAGTTGCTTCAGATCAACGTCACTGCCGGGGCCGCCGGGGGCGATCCGCAGGCCGCCGTCAAGGCCGTCCGCGCGGAGCTGGACAAGGATTCCTCGCAGAAGAATTTCACGCGCCTCGTGCTGGAGAGGTCCGACGGCGCGACGGCTTCCACGGGCGGCGTCATCGACGGCACGGAACTCAACAAGCTCCGTCCCGAATTCATCGAGGCGCTGAAGGACAAAAAGAGCGGCGACGTGGTCGGCCCGATCGAAGCGCCCGAGGCCTTTTTCTTCCTGCGCGTCATCGGCACCGAGCCCGCGAAGCTCATCCCGTTCAGCCAGGCCAACCGCGAGGTGCGGGAAGCCTTGTACAAGGCGAAAGCCGCCGAGAAGCGCAAAGAGTACGAAGAAGAGATCCGGCGGGACGCGTTCATCCGCCGCTTTTACTACTGATGCGCAACCTCTACATCCACGTGCCGTTCTGCGCCGGGAAGTGCGACTACTGCGCGTTTTATTCCGAGCCCGCTCCGGAACCGGAACGGATCCGTCTGTGGCTTAACCGCATCCTGCTTCAGCTTGAGGAAAATGCACCCCGCCTCGCGGAAGCCGAAACCGTTTATTTCGGGGGCGGCACGCCTTCGCTTCTGCCTGAAGATGTCCTGATGCGCCTCTTCGCCGCCGTCCATGCCGCCGCGCCCGCCGCCGCGGAAATCTCCATCGAGGCGAACCCGTTCACCGTCACGCCGGAGAAGGCAGCCGTCCTGACCTCGTTCGCGAACCGTGTGTCGCTCGGTGTCCAGTCGTTCGACTCTGCTCTGCTCGAAGCCGTCGGACGCCGCGACCATGCAGGGCCCGGGCCGGAGGAGGCGGTGCGGAACCTGCGGGACGCGGGGCTCCGCAACCTTGGGCTTGACCTGATGTATGGGCTGCCCGGGGAAACGCCGGAACTCTGGCGGCGCGACCTGGAACGCGCGCTTGAACTTGGTCCCGAACACATCTCCGCATATTCCGTCACGCCGGAACCCGGCACGCCGTTCGCACGCCGGATCGCCGGACGCCCGGAAGACGATGCGCTTACGGAAGCCATGTGGGAGCAGGCGGGCGCGGTCCTCGGCGGATCGGGGCTTCCCCGGTACGAGATCAGCAATTACGCGCGCCCCGGCTTCGAGTCGCGCCACAATTCCAATGTCTGGCACGGTCAGACCTACCTCGGGCTCGGCCCGGCGGCCTGCTCGTTCGACGGGACCGACCGCTGGACGCAGGTTTCCGATTTGCAGGCGTGGCTGGACGGAGCGCCGCCGGAACTCGACCGCATCCCGAGGCGGGCACGCCTCGGCGAGATCCTGATGATGGGGCTTCGCACCGTCCGTGGCTGGACCCGGCGGGAGTTCGAGGTTGCGGCGGGCTGTTCGTGGGACGGCTTCGCGGATCAGCTGAGCGGGCTTGCGGATCGCGGTCTCGTGACGTGCACCGCGGATGCCGTTGCGCCCACGGAACGCGGTCTGTCGTTCTGGAACGACATTGCGGAATCGCTTGTTTTTTCCACATGAATTTGCATTTTTCCCGGCTTGGTGGTATATTACAAAGATATACATCTCTGATACAAGGATATGCAACATGAAATCTGACCTCGAAATAGCGGCCGGCGTCCCCTGCCGTCCGATCTCGCAGATCGCCGCCTCGCTCGGCCTCACCGAAACCGACTACGCCCCGTACGGGCACAACAAGGCAAAGCTCGAACCGGGCGTGCTGAAACGCCTCGCCGGCAGGCCGGACGGACGGCTCGTCCTCGTGACCGCCATCACGCCGACCCCCGCGGGCGAAGGGAAGACCACCACGACCATCGGCCTGGCCGACGCGCTCCGCCGTCGCGGGAAAAAGACCGTCGCGGCGATCCGCGAACCGTCCCTCGGCCCCGTGTTCGGGCGCAAGGGCGGCGCGGCCGGCGGCGGCTGGGCACAGGTCATCCCGATGGAGGACATCAACCTGCATTTCACGGGCGATTTCCATGCCGTCTGCGCGGCGAACAACCTGCTGGTCGCCATGACGGACAACCATATCTTCCATGGCAACGCGCTTCAGATCGACCCGGACCACGTGGTCCTGAAACGCTGCCTGGACATGAATGACCGCGCCCTGCGCCATATTGAGCTCAGGACGGCGGGCAAGGGCGGCTACACCCGTCAGGCGGGCTTCGAAATCACCGCGGCATCCGAGCTGATGGCCGTGCTCTGCCTGGCGTCGGATCTCGCCGACCTCAAGCGCCGCATCGCGGACGTGATCGTGGCGTACAATGTCCACGGCGAACCGGTCACGGCGGGCGACCTCCATGCCGCCGAAGCCGCGGCCGTCCTGCTGAAGGAGGCCATCAAGCCGAACCTCGTGCAGACGCTGGAGGGGACGCCAGTCCTGATCCATGGCGGACCCTTCGCGAACATCGCGCACGGCTGCAATTCCCTGCTGGCGACCCGGCTCGGCCTCAAGCTCGCCGACTACATGGTCACGGAGGCGGGATTCGGCGCCGACCTGGGCGCGGAGAAGTTCATTGACATCAAGTGCCGCCTCGGCGGCCTGAAGCCCGCCGCGGTCGTCCTCGTCGTCACCGTCCGCGCGCTGAAGATGCACGGCGGCCTCGCGAAAAATGAGCTCGAACAGGAAGACCTTGCCGCGCTGGAACGCGGCCTTCCGAACCTCCTGCGCCACCTCGACAACCTCGTCAACGTCTTCCGGCTCCCCGCGGTCGTCGCCATCAACAAATTCCCCGCCGATACGCAGGCGGAACTCGACCTCGTCATGAAGGCGTGCGCCTCCCTCGGCGTCCGCACCGTGCTTTCCGACGTCTGGGCGAAGGGCGGCGAAGGCGGCCTGGAGCTCGCCGACGTCGTGGCGGAACTCTGCGAGGGCGCCGAAGGCCGCGAAACGGTGTTCGCCTATCCGCTCGAGGGCATGACCCTGCGGGAGAAGCTCGACACGATCGTCCGGCGCATCTACCGCGGTCGCGGCGCCGTCTTCACCGAAGAGGCGGAACGTCAGCTCGCCCTGCTGGCGAAGTTCGGCGGCGACACCATGCCGGTCTGCGTCGCCAAGACCCCGTACAGCTTTACGGGCGACCAGACGCTCATCGGCGCGCCGGAGGGATTCGACCTGCTGATCCGCGACCTGAAGATCTCCGCGGGCGCCGGGTTCGTCGTGGCGCTGGCGGGCGACATCATGACGATGCCGGGCCTGCCGTCGTCACCGGCCGCGGAGCGCATCCATATCGCGGACGACGGTACGGTGGACGGGCTTTTCTGATCCGTCCGACTCGCATCGAAGTCCGGCGGAAAGACGACCTTTTCATGCGGGAAGGCGTGCTTTTCCGGCGCAACCTCTTGCAAAAGCGTGTTTTTATGCTATATTAATATTTTGACTTTAATCCGCAACCCCTCAGCAAACGGAGAAAATACCATGGCAATGTATGATGCCGCAGACCTGAAGAAAGGTCTCAAAGTTGAGATCGACGGCCAGCCGTACGTGATCACCGATTTTGAATTCTGCAAGCCCGGCAAGGGCACCGCACTCTATCGCTGCAAGCTGAAAAGCATGATCAACGGCAGCACGATGGACCGCACCTACCGCCCCGTCGACAAGGTCGGCATCCCGAACCTTGAGGAACGCGACATGTACTACTCCTACCACGACGGCCAGAACTACGTCTTCAGCGACGCCGAGACCTACGAGGAAATCTCCATCAACGAGGAAGCCCTCGGCAAGCGCACGTACTTCCTGATCGAGGAAGCCCTCTGCCAGGGCCTCTTCTTCAACGGCAAACTTATCGACATCACCCTCCCGACCTTCATCGAGAAGGTGGTCGCCGAGACCGAGCCCGGCGTCCGCGGCGACACCGCCAGCTCCAACGTGATGAAGCCCGCCAAGACCGACAATGGCTACGACGTCATGGTCCCGCTCTTCATCAACGTCGGCGACACGATCCGCATCGACACCCGCACCGGAGAATACGCCGAACGCGTCAGCAAGGGCTGAAGCTGAAAGCGGCCTGACCCGTGGATCCCTTCACCCGGCTCCAGCAGACCGTCGCGGCGCTGAAATTCCGTGCCCGCGTCCTGGCCGCAGTCCGGGCAGGGTTTGATTCGCGCGGTTTCACCGAGGTCACGACCCCGGTACGCATCGCGGCGCCCGCGGCGGAGGAGTATATCGACGCTCCTCCGGCGGGCGCATTCTTTTTGCGCACGTCGCCGGAACTCGAGATGAAGCGGCTGCTCTGCGCCGGCATGGACCGCATCTACCAGATCGGGCCCTGCTTCCGCGCGGGCGAACGCGGCCGTCTGCACCGCACCGAGTTCGACATGCTCGAATTCTACATGGCGCACGCCGACTATCTGGAGCTTCTAAACGTCATCCGCGCGATCATTGTCGAAACCGCGGTCAAATGCACCGGCGGCACGAAGATCAAGTCCCGCGGATACGAGATTGAGCTCGGCGGCGAATGGGCTATGCTCCCGGTCCGAGAGGCCTTCCGGACGTTCGCCGGCGTCTCCGCCGACGAGGTCGCGGAACAGGAATCGCTGTTCGAGGAGATCCTGGTCGAAAAGGTCGAGCCGAACCTGCCGAAGGACCGTCCCTGCGTGCTGATCGACTACCCGGTCCGCTTCGGGGCATTCGCGAGGGCGAAAGCCGCCGATCCGACCCTCGCCGAACGCTGGGAAGTCTATGTGGCGGGCGTGGAGCTCGCAAACACCTACAGCGAACTGATCGACCCGTCCGTCCAGCGCGAACGCTTCGCCGCCGCCCGCGCCACCCGCAAGCGCCTCGGCATGACAGAATACCCGGAACCGACGGCGTTCCTTGATGCGATCGACCGAGGGATGCCGTCCGCCGCCGGGTCCGCGCTCGGGTTCGACCGCCTCGTAATGCTCCTGGCCGGGGCGGATTCCCTGTCGGAAATCGACTTCCCGCTTGACGACGACGGACAGGAACCATGAAGATCCTCTTTGTCATCGCCCGTTATTTCCCCTACAGCGGCCTGCAGACCGACTTCCTGCGTGCCGCCGAAGCCGCGGCGGACCGCGGGCACGAAGTGACCTGCCTCGTTGGCTCGTGGGAAGGCAAACGCCCGGACGGCCTCAGGATCCTGACCGCGCAACTCCCCGGGACGGGCGAGGCCGACGATCTGGACGCGCTGGAAACGGCGTATCGTGACCTCCTGATGCGCGAATCGTTCGATCGGACGGCGGCGTTCGAACTGATCCCGGACGTGGACTTTTACTTTGCTGGCTTCGACTGCCTCGGCAGCGCCCCGGAGGACGCCGATCCGCGGCTCCTTGCGCGCGAAAAGGCCGTTTTCTCGCCCGGCGCCTCCCCATACATTTTCTACCTCGTTACGCCGCAGATCAACGCGTTCTTCGGCGTCTACGGCACGGAGCCTTCACGCTTCCTGCGCCTGCCGCCGGGCATGAACCCTGCCTGCGGCCGCGTGCCGGACCCCGATTCAGTCCGCATCCGCAAACGCGCCGAGCTCGGCCTGCTGGACGGCGAACGTCTGGGCATCACGGCGGCGCACGACATGCTGCTGAAGGGTGTCGACCGCATCCTGATTTCCTACGCCGAACTCCCGCCGGAACGCCGCAATCGTTTGCGCTTCTTCGTCACCGGCATCCTCGGCCGCGGGGAATGCGAGAAGCTTGCCGCCGAGCTCGGCATCGCCGACCGCGTGATCTTCGACGGCAACCGGCCCGACCTGCCGGAACTCCTCTGCGCCGCCGATTACCTGGTGCATCCCGCCCGGCGCGAAGCTGCCGGCTCCATTCTGATCGAGGCGATCGCATCCGGCCTGCCCGTGGTCTGCACGGAGGTCTGCGGATTTCAGGACATCGTGCTGGCGTCCGGCGGTCACGTACTGAACGAGCCGTTCTATCCCGGCGCACTGACTGCCGAGCTCGACTACCTCGCGGGCATCTCCGACGACGGGCTGCACTACTGGCGGCAGCAGGTCCTGACGTACGCGCACGGCCCGGCGGATTTCTACCGGCGCGCCGACGTGCTTGTGAATTTCATCCAATCCCACAGCGCCGGAGACCGGCCATGAGCGGCGACCCGCGGCAGGTCCGGCGGCAGGTCGCGCGCATCTGGTCCTCCCTGCTGCTGACCGACCGCGCCCGGCTGAGCAGGCGGCGGCGCGCGTTCCTGGACCTGCTGGACAGCGACCCCGAGGCGGCGGAACCGAAGCGCGAGGAGTTTTTCCAGCTTCTCGCCTCGGCGCAGAAACGTTCGCTCGTTCCCGTCGCGGATCGCATCCGCTGCGAATTCCCGGACAATCTCCCGATCACCGCAAAGATACCGGAAATCCGTGCCGCTCTGAAGTCGCACCAGGTCATCGTCGTCTGCGGCACCACCGGGTCCGGCAAGACCACCCAGCTCCCGAAGGCCGCCCTGCTCGAAGGGTTCGGACGAGCCGGACGGATCGGCTGCACACAGCCGCGCAGGATCGCCGCCTCCGCGCTGGCCCGCCGCCTGGCGAACGAGACCGGGTGCACCTGCGGGCACGAGATCGGCTACCAGGTGCGGTTCGACGACCGCACGGACGATGCCACGGTCGTCAAGTTCATGACCGACGGCATCCTGCTGGCTGAGACGCAGAACGACCCGAAGCTCTACCAGTACGACTGCATCATCCTCGACGAGGTGCACGAGCGCTCCCTCAACATCGATTTCCTGCTCGGATACATGAAACTCCTGCTCGCGCGGCGGCCCGAGCTCCGCCTGATCATTTCGTCCGCCACGCTCGACGCCACGCGCATCGCGTCGTTCTTCGGCGACGCACCGGTCATCGAGGTCGGCGGGCGCGTCTATCCGGTCGAGGACGTCTACCTGGAGCCGCTCCAGGACGAGGACCTCGCCGAGTCGGTCGCCCGCGGCGTGGAATCCCTGCTGGACCTGGGCGAACGCGGCGACATTCTGGTCTTCCTGCCCGGCGAACGCGAGATCCGCGACTGCGCCGACATGCTGACCGGGCGCGACTACCCCCACACCGAAATCCTGCCGCTCTTCGGCCGCATGAGCGCCGCCGAACAGGAACGTGTTTTCGCGCCGCTGTCCTCGAACCGCCGGATCGTGCTGGCGACGAACGTGGCGGAGACGTCCATCACCATCCCGGGCATCCGCTACGTGGTGGACTCCGGGCTTGTCCGCCTCTCCCGCTACAACCCGAAGAGCGGCATCCAGGAGCTCCGCATCGAAGGCGTCTCCCGCGCAAGCGCCATGCAGCGCCGCGGCCGCTGCGGACGCGAACAGGACGGCATCTGCGTGCACCTCTGCGCCGAGCAGACCCTAACCGACGCCGCCGAGTTCACGCCGCCGGAGATCCAGCGCGCATCCCTGGCTGGCGTCATCCTGCAGATGGCCGCTCTGAAACTCCCTCCGATCGTGCAGTTCCCATTCGTCGATCCGCCGTCGCCCCAGCTGATCCGCGAGGGCCTGACCACGTTGACCGACCTGCACGCCATCGACGCGGCAGGCGAGCTCACGGAAGAGGGGCGCCGCCTGGCGGAGCTCCCCGTCGGGCCGCGCCTCGGCCGCATCCTGCTCGACGGCGTGGACCGCGGCGTCCTGCCGGAAATCCTGCTGATCGCGGCGTTCCTGTCGATCCAGGACCCGCGCGAACGCCCCTTCGAGAAGGCGAAGGAGGCGGACGCGGCGCAGCGGCAGTTCGATGTGCCGGAATCGGATTTCCTGAGCATCGTGAAGCTGTGGCTGGCGGCGGACGAGGCGTTCCGCGTCTCCAAGTCGCAATTCCGCAAGTTCTGCCGCGCCAACTACCTGAACTTCCGCCGCATGCACGAATGGCGCAACCTGTGCGCCGACCTGCTCGAATACCTCCAGCCGGAAACTGAGCTGGAATCGCTCGAGATCGAACTTCGCGCGGACCGGTCCGACCCGATCCACAAATCCCTCATGGGCGGCCTGCCGCGCCGCCTGGCGTGCTGGGACCCGGAGAAGAAGCAGTATTTCGACCGCACGGGCCGCATGTTCTCCATCTTCCCCGGCTCCGCGCTCGCCAAGCTCAAGAAAGCGCCGGAATGGCTTCTGTGCTTCACGATCGTGGAGACCAGCCGCGTCTTCGGGCGGTGCTGCGCCGTGGTCGAGGGCGCGTGGCTGGAGGAGATCGCGCCGGAACTGTGTTCCCGCACCTATGACCGCGTGAACTGGGACGAGGTCAGCGGGTTCGTGTACGCCCGCGAACGTGTCTTCGCCGGTGCGCTCCCGATCCATCCGGGCCGCCGCTGCCATTACGGGCGCGTCGACCAGGCGGCCGCGCGGACGGTGTTCATCCGCGAAGCGCTCGTGCCCTGCCGGATCAAGGACCCCGCCGCCCCGTGGCTCGTGCGCTGCAATGAACTGGTGCGCTGCCTGAACTCGTTCGAGGCGAAACTGCGGCGTTCCGGCTCCATCGTGGACCTGCACGCGCTCGAACGGCATTTCCTGCGCGTGCTGCCGCCGTGGATGTGCAGCGTGTCCGACATCCGCAGGGACTGGACCCGGCGGCATCGTTCCTACGACCCGAAGCCGGAGGACATCGCGCTCGTGCCGCTCGACTCCCTGCCGGACGCGGATTTCCCGGACCGCCTGGAGGCCGAGGGCGAGAGCTACCGCCTGGAATACCGCTACGACCCGGGCGAGGAGGACGACGGCATCACGCTCTTCCTGCCGGAGGCGCACCTGAACCTTATCCCGCGCAACGTGCCGGAATACCTCGTGCCGGGGTTCCTCCGCATGAAGCTCGACTACATGTTCCGTTCCCTCACGAAGACCGAACGCAAGAAACTGCTGCCGCTGGACGAATGCACGGAGGCGTTCCTGGCGGGGCTGAAGAACGGCGAAATCTACCCTGCGCGCAACCTGCCGCGCGTGCTCGCCTCGTTCCTTCGGACGTTCCGCGGCTGCGAGTTCGACGAGGCCTCGTTCGACGGCATCGACCTGCCGGAATTCCTCATCCTCAAGTTCGCCGTCCTGAACGAACACGGCAAGCTCCTGCGCGTGATCCGAGACCTGCCCGTGGTGGACGATTCGGTCGAGACCGTCTCCAGCCGCCACGCCGCCGCCCGCAAATGGGAGCTGCATGGCGAGACCTCCTGGCCGGACTCCATTCCCGAACTGCCCGTCTCCATCCGCCTGACCCACGGCAAGGGCCGCGAAGTCTACCCCGCGTTCTTCCGGGAGCAGGGCGGGCGCAGCATCGGGTGCGCGCTCTTTCTGGACGAATCCGAGGCGCGCGCCGAACACCGCCGCGCCGTCCTGACGCTCTTCCGCACCCGCTACCCGGAGATGTTTACGCACATGCGGAGCCTGGCGAAGCTCGGCCGTTCGCTCGAACGCGAGTTTTTTCCGGACGATCCCGACTGGCGCGCCGACCTGACCGACAACGCCGTCGCGCGCGCTATCGGATGCCCGCCGGAAGCGATTCGCGACGCCGGCGCCTTCGAAGACGCGTGCATGCGCCTGCGGGACCGTCTGGCGGACGCCGTGCGCGAGGACGTCTCCGCGCTGCTTCAGATGCTCGCCGCCTACGAGCCCGTCGAACGCCGCCTTGAGGATGTCCCGGCGGATTCCTTCACCGACGTCGACGTGAACCGCCAGCTCGCCGTGCTGTTCCGCAAGGGGTTCCTGCGGACGCCGGAGGCCGTGGCACGCTATCCGCGGTATCTGCGGGCACTCCGGGTGCGCTTGGAACGCGCCGACCAGTCCTATGGCCGCGACCGCACGAAAGGCGAGGCGGTCACGCCGTTCCTCGATAAATTCCACCTGCTCTACGATGCCGGGGTCAGCCTGGAGGAGTGCCGCCCGTTCTACGACTTCTTCCTGCTGGTGCAGGAGGCGCGCATCGCGGCATGGTCTCCCGAGCTCCCCACCGTGCAGAAGGCGACGCCCGCGACGCTCCAGGCCGCGCTCTCCGCCGTCCCGCTCTCCGCCATCCCGAATCGCAAGTCCTGAACAGTTTTTGTGCCCGAGCGCAACCGGGCACTACTGCAGTGGAGGCTCCGCCTCCCGGAAATCTCGAATTATCTTGTAGTCTTATCTTGAATTCCCTGCTTCAGAGATGTATATTAAAGTAATCGTTTTTTTCATCGGCGGCGCCAAGCCGCTTCAACAAGCCAATTCTGGAAAGGCCGAAAACTCTTATGGAAAGAAAGCTCTTTGGAACCGACGGAATTCGTGGACAGGCTAACTCCCACCCCGTAACCCCGGAAATCGCCCTTACCCTCGGCAAAGCCCTCGGCAAGATCTTCGTGAACAGCCAGCACGGCGGCACCGCCGTGATCGGCAAGGACACGCGCCTCTCCGGGTACATGCTGGAAACTGCGCTTACCGCCGGCATGGTCAGCTGCGGGATGGATGTGTTCCAGGCGGGCCCCATGCCCACCCCCGCCATCGCCCACCTCGCCCGTTCCATGAACGCTTCCTGCGGCGTCATGATCACGGCCTCCCACAATCCGGCGAAGGACAACGGCATCAAGGTCTTCGGCGGCGACGGCTTCAAGCTCCCCGATGAAGAGGAAGCCCACATCGAAGAGATCATGGCCGGGACCATCAACGGCGTGGCCGGCGACAAGATCGGTAAGGCGTTCCGTCTCGACGACGCCCGCGGCCGCTACATCGAATTCGCCAAGCAGACCATCGGCAACGTGAGCCTCCGCGGCCTCCGCGTGGTGCTCGACTGCGCGAACGGCGCATCCTACGTGATCGCCCCGACCATCCTGCGCGAACTCGGCGCGGAAGTCATCGCCGACTCCGTCTCCCCCGACGGGCTCAACATCAACTACAACTGCGGCGCCACCCATCCCGAACGCATCTGCCGTCTCGTGAAGGAATACCGCGCCGACATCGGCATTACGCTCGACGGCGACGCCGACCGCGTGATCTTCAGCGACTGCCACGGCAACGAAGTGAACGGCGACCGCATCATCGGCCTCTGCGCCCTCGACATGAAGGCGCGTAACCGCCTCCCGAACAACACCATCGCCGTCACCTGCATGAGCAATCTCGGCCTCATCGACGCCATGAAGCAGAACGGCATCACGACGGAGATCACCACCGTCGGCGACCGCTACGTCATCGAACGGATGCAGGAAAAAGGCATCTCCCTCGGCGGCGAACAGTCCGGCCACCTGATCTTCCTCGACTACGCGACCACCGGCGACGGCATCGTCTCCGCTCTTCATGTCCTCAAGCTCATGAAGCAGCACAACAAGCAGCTCCACGAACTCACCGGATTCATGGAGGAATACCCGCAGAAGCTTTCCGGTCTCGCCGTCAAGCAGAAACCCCCGCTGGCCGAGATCCCCGGCTACAACGACCTCATCGCGCAGGCCGACAAGGAATTCGCCGGCACCGGCCGCACCGTCATCCGCTACTCCGGCACCGAGAACAAGGTCCGCATCCTCGTCGAGGCAAAGGACGAAGCCCTTGCCCAGAAATGGCATGACAAGATCAGCGACTTCCTGAAGAAGGCGCTCTGCTGACCGTCTCCCGAACCGATGCGGCTCCCGGGGCTCGCGGTTCCCGCCGCCGCTTCCCGTCCCCTTTTTTCCCGCCGGAAGAGAGGGGGTGCGGGGCTGGCGATTGAACTTGAAAACGGTTTCCCGCCGCATGTCCGGGGATTTCGCCGTGCCGTTTTCCCGGCCGCCCTTCTCCGGACTTTCTGCCGCCCCGGACCGCGTTCCAAGCCGCAAACCAACCTCAACCACGGAAAGATCACACCATGTGCGGAATCGTAGGATACACCGGGCCGAAGCCGGCTTTCGCATTTCTTATCGACGGACTTAAACGCCTGGAATACCGCGGCTACGACTCCGCGGGGATCAGTCTTCAGGCAAAAGACTCCCTCCTGACCGTCAAATCCATCGGGAAGGTCGTCAACTTGGAGTCGAAACGCCCAGCCGGCGAGCAGAAGATGCATACCGGCATCGCCCACACACGCTGGGCCACGCACGGCATCCCGAGCGAACGCAACGCCCATCCGCATACCGATGAAAAAGGGCAGTTCGCGGTCGTCCACAATGGCATCATCGAGAACCATGCCGATCTTCGGAAACGCCTTGAGGCCGCCGGGCACAAGTTCGCATCCGACACGGACAGCGAAGTCATCCCGCACCTGATCGAGGAGTTTTACCACGGCGATCTCGCCGAAGCCGTCGCCGCCGCCCTGCATCAGATCTCCGGCACCTACGGCATTGCGGTCGTCTCCGCGATGCACCCGGATACCATCATCACCGCCCGCCTCGGCAGCCCCATCGTCATCGGCCTCGGCAAGGACGCCAATATGGTCGCAAGCGACGTTACCGCACTCGTGACCTACACGCGCGACGTCATCTACCTGAACGACGGCGAAATGGCCATCCTCACGCCTTCAAGGGTCGAGCTCCGTACTTTGGCGAACGTCCCCGTCCAGCGCCAGGCATCCCAGGTCTCCTGGGACATCTCCGCGGACGGCAAGGGCGCCTACGAGCACTACATGCTCAAGGAGATATTCGAGCAGCCGGAATCCGTCGAAAACTCCATCCGCGGCCGCCTGAACTTCAAAGCTGCAAACGCCGTTCTCTCCGGCCTCAATCTTACTCCGCGCGAAATGGCGCAGATCAACCGTATCGTCGTCGCCGCCTGCGGCAGCAGCTACCATGCCGGGCTCGTAGGGTCCTACTATTTCGAAGACATCTCCGGCATCCCGGCGTCCGTCGAACAGGCTGCCGAGTTCCGTTACCGCAACCCCATCATCGAGCCGAACACCCTCGTTCTGCCGATCAGCCAGTCCGGCGAGACCGCCGATACGCTGGCCGCCGTGCGCGAAGCCGTGAACAAGGGCGCGATCGTCGCATCGCTCTGCAACGTCGTCGGCTCCACCATTGCCCGCGAAAGCGGACGCGGCATCTACCTGCACGCCGGACCCGAGATCAGCGTGGCCTCCACGAAGGCCTACACCTGCCAGGTCACGGTCCTGCTCATGCTCGCGCTGCTCCTCGGACGCAACCGCCGCCTCAACCACGAATGGGGCGAGATCCTCGTCAAGGAGATCGAAGCCATCCCGGATCTCCTCCGCGAGGTCCTGAAACAGGCCCCGCGCATTGAGGAGATCGCCAAGGCTACGGCGCAGGCCAACGACCTGTTCTACATCGGACGCGGCTGCCTGTATCCCGCCGCGCTCGAAGGCGCCCTGAAGCTCAAGGAGATCAGCTACGTTCACGCCGAGGGCTACCACGCCGCCGAACTCAAACACGGCCCCATCGCCCTCCTCGAACCGTCCGTCCCCGTCGTCGCGCTCTGCAACGATATCCCCGGCAAGGACAAGATGCTCGGCAACATTCAGGAATGCTGCGCCAGACGCTCCCCGATCATCGCGGTCGTCTCCGGCGATGACGATTGCTGCAACAAGTTTACGGACAACATCATCCGCGTCCCGAAAAGCTCCCGGTTCGTTGCCCCGATCACCACGGTCGTCGCGCTCCAGATATTCGCCTACTATTTTGCCCGCGAACGCGGCTGCGAGATCGACCAGCCCCGCAACCTCGCGAAGAGCGTTACGGTCGAATAATGCCCATGAGCGCCGCCGGAGGCCACAGGTTGCGTGTCAAGCCGGGTTCGCCGCCGCCCTCGCAGGCGGGCATCCGGTGCGTGATGATGGACCTCGACGGGACGATCTACGAAGGGGATTCTCTCTACCCGACGTCCCTGCCGTTCTTCGACGCGCTCACCCGTCACGGCATCGCCTGGGGATTCGTCACCAACAACACGTCCCGGAGCATCGATTCCTACGTCGCACGGCTCCGGGGCATGGGGATCCCGCTCGCCGGACGAGACCAGGTCATCACTCCGGTCCTGAGCGTCGCCGACGCTCTCCGCACGGAATTTCCTGCCTTCAAACGTCTCTTCCTGCTCGGCACGGAGGACTTCCGTCGGGAAATGCAGGCGTTCGGGCTGGAGGAAACCGCCGACTCGCCCGACGACCGCCCCGACGCCGTAATCACGGCCTTCGACAAATCGTTGAACTACGACCGGCTGTGCCGTGCCGCCTGGTGGATCAAAAACGGCGTCCCGTGGCTCGCCACGCATCCTGACGTCTTCTGTCCCACCACGGAACGGACCTGGCTCGTGGATTGCGGTGCCATCACAGCGTGCCTGGAGACCGCCACCGGCGTCCGCTGTCAGCGCGTCTTCGGCAAACCCAACCCGGACCTGCTTCAGGTGATGCTGAAGCGCCTCGGGCTCCAGCCGTCCGAGCTTCTCATGGCGGGCGACCGGGAACACACGGACATCGAATCGGGTCTTCGCGCCGGGGTCCGCACCCTGCGCATTTCCACGGGCGTCGGCGGAGGTTCGGCGGAAACGCGCGCGGATTACTGCTGCCGCGACCTCGGAGTCTTCCAACGGGCGCTTTTCCCGGAAGACTGAGCCGACCCGTTTCCCCGAAATGTCCGGCCCGCTCTCTTTGCCGGCTTTCCGTCCGGCGCATTTGGGATGTTTTGCGAACGATCCGTTTTTGACATTTTCATTCGTTGTGTCCGAGTCGTGGAAAATGACATGGTTTTGATATGATTATGACGTTAATCTCATCAAAAAAACAGGGGGTGCGGCAAAAGGGGTTTCGGAAGACAAAAACGCCGCTGGAAGGCTTTTTTCAGAGAATTTGCTTTAAAAGCTGAAGCAAACGTTAAAAAACTTGCCCTTTTTCCTTAAAAAGTCTCGTTTCGCGCTTGAAATCGGGAAAATGAGTGCTATGTTTTAGAATTACCGATGATGCATTGTGCCCCGACGGAGCGTCCATCATCGAATTTTAACTCAAAAATGATAAAGGCATAAAACAATGTCGACACTTGCGACAATTCTCAACACGCTGGTCGTGATTCTGGCGGTCCTTCTGATCGCCCTGATCCTGGTTCAACCGTCCAAGAGCGGCGGCGGCTTCGGCTCCGCGTTCGGCGGCCTCGGAGAAAGCGTTTTCGGCGCACAGGCCATGAGCCATCTTTCGAAGCTTACTGTCTGGTGCATCTCCATTTTCTTCATCCTCACGCTCGCCTCGGCTATCGTCGCCGGACACATGCGGACGGCCGACACCAGCGTGGTCGAGGAAGAGTCTTCCATCGCCATGGCAGGTGAACCGGATCCGGTCGAAACGGTTGCGGAAACGGTGAAAACCGATGTCGCCGGAACGGAAAATGCGGCTGTCTCCGAGGATAGCCCCGCCTCGGAAACGCAGAATTGAACCCGGCCGGAGCAGGAAAAAAGTTCCGAAACTAAAAAAAATATTCAGATTTTTTTGGAGAAACACCCTTGAAAGAAAAGGAAAACAAGAGTATTTTCTATTCTATTAACAAAAGTGCTCTTCTCCCGAAACAAACCACGAAGAGGTCTGGAATCATGAAAAAACTTCTCATTGCACTTTTCGCGGCAGCGGCCTTTACCGTTTCCGCTCAGTCCGCACGGTCCGGCAGCTGGGCGATCGAATTTCCCAAGGACGGGAAAGCCGTCAATGTTTCCCAGACCTTCACGCCGTTCTTCAAGATTGAGAACGAAGAGCGTGTGATCGATATGCGCCTGAACGAGCGCGACATGAACAATGCCAAGCACTGGCTCAGCATCGATGTCGTGTTCTCCACGAATGCGCCGAAAAGCTCTTCCTCGCAATGGAAGAAATGGCTCGACAACGTCGAAGTCGACATCTACGTTTTCGTCCCTTCCACCAATGACCGCGGCAATCCCATCTGGGCCGTCATCAACGGCAAGCAGACGCTCGCTTCGCTTCAGGCTGACGACAGCCGCCACTTCGTCCGCATGATGATCCCGCCCGAGGTCATCTACCGTTATTTTGCGTTTGACGGCACGTCCGGCGACCTGCAGAAAGACTATGCGAAGATCACGTCCGAACTGAAAAAGCTGGCTCCGGATCTCCCCGTGATGGCCGTCATCACGTGCAACGGTCGCGTCGTATCCGGCTATCAGGCGTGCGGCAAGGAAGTCTTCAACCGTCTGGAGAAGGCCCAGAGCAGCAGCAACCAGGCCAAGCTTTTCTACACCTACCTGAAACCGGACAGTGGAAGCACTCCTACGGTCGCAACGACCGCCAAGCTTTTCAAGTACATCTACGACAGCAGATTTAACCCTCAGACCTACAAATATTTGCCGGATGAATTGCTTCCCGTTTCGAAAACCCCGTTCGCATGGGTTCTCTTCGACCGGTTTGAACCCATCAAAGAATCCGCGGGGAAATAACCGATGGCACAGCAAAACTTAATCCTCTGCATCGATGTCGGCGGCGACAGCATCAAAGCCGCCGAGTTTTCGTATGTTCCCGGGCAGAGTCTGAACCTGGAACGATTCGCCTATACGGAATATGAGTTTTCCTCGGATGAACCCCCCGCGGATGTGATTCTCAAGACCCTCGCCGACGTTATCAAGACAAACGCCTTCACGGCGCGTGACGTCTACGTCTCCATTTCGGGAAAGAATGCCTTTGTCCGGTTCGTCAAGGTCCCCGCCATGACCACGGACAAGGCCAAGATCCAGGAGATCATCTCCTACGAAGCCCAGCAGGCCATCCCGTTCTCTTCGGATGAGGTCGTCTGGGATTCCCAGCTTCTCCAGCCCACCGCGGACGCGGACGGCAGCGAGATCGACGCGATGATCGTCATCGTGAAGAAGCAGGAAGTTTCCCGCATCTCCGAACTGGTCGAAAAGCTCGGCAAACGTATTGCCCTGATCGAAGTCGCCGGCACGTCCTGCTACAACAGTGCCCGTGCGAACAGCGTCGGAGCCTCCGAATGCCAGATGATCCTCGACATCGGCGGCCGCTGTTCCACGCTCGTCTTCATCGACGGCTCCCGATTCTTTGTCCGCACCATTCCGATCGCGGGCGACACCATTACGCAGCAGATCGCCAAGGAATTCAACATTTCCTACGAGGACGCGGAGGAGATGAAGCGCAAGCACGGTTATGTCTCCCTGGGCGGCGCCTATGAGGAAGCCGAGTCGGAAGTCGCTTCCGCGGTTTCCAAGATCGTGCGGAACGTCATGACCCGTCTGCACGGCGAGATCAACCGTTCCATCAACGTTTACCGCGCCACGCAGAAAGGCCGCAAGCCGGAGAAGCTTTTCCTTGCCGGCGGCACGTCCATTCTTCCTTACACTCCGCGCTTCTTCTCGGAAAAGCTGCGGATCCCGGTCGAGTACCTGAACCCGTTCCAGGTCGTGGGCATCGGTTCCGCGGTCGACCAGCAGGTCCTCTCCGAGGTCGCGCACCTGTTCGCCGAGACGATCGGTCTGGCGCTTCGCCGCATCGGCACGTCCCCTGTCGAGATCAGCCTGATTCCGGATTATTTCAAGAAACAGAACGAATTCCGTTCCAAACGCCCCTTCTTCCTCGCTTCGGCGGTCGTCCTGCTGCTCTATCTCCTCATTACGCTCTGGGCTTACTCGCAGCAGGCGAAAAACATCGCGGAAAAGCGCGACGATTTCAGCACCCTCGTCGCCCAGCGGGAAGGGATCCAGAAGCGCGTGAAGGACGCCAACACCAAGCTTTCCGTAGCCAAGTCGACATTCGACGAGGCCGTCGATCTCCTGAAGACCCGCAACAATGTGATCGCGTTCTATTCGCTCATCAAGTCCTGCATCCCGGACAACGTCTGGCTTACGGAATTGTCGATTTCCGCCGCGCCGAGCGCGGAAATCGAGGAAGGGCTTATGATGGACAACGATAACGACCAGGATGAGAACGGAAACCCCACCAGGAAATCCAGGCAGCTTTCGATGGATATGCCCGATGAGGATGAAGAGGAAAAGACCGAGAGCGAATCGATCTCGACCGAGGGCGGTCTGCGCTGGATCAACATGGTCGCCTACGTCATCTGCGAAAAGTATGACACGCGCCTCAACGACAGAAGCGCCGCGATTAACAACATCACCTCGAAAATGAAAGAGAACGGCGGTTTCTTCAAGGCGAAAGACGAAGAGATCAAGATCGTGTACGACGAGGGCCGCGAGATCTGCAATTACCTTACCATCTGCAAATTCCTGCTGGCCGTCGAACTGAAAGAGCCCATCGATTCGCCGGAATTCGAAAAGATGCTCGCGAAAAAGTTCTCGCCTGTCGGTGTGGACGAAGACGACGAAGAGGAGGAAGAAGAATGAAACAGTTCATCCTGAAAAATATCGTCCTTGTGGCGATTTTGGCCATAACGCTGGTCGGCAGCATCTTCCTTATTTTCTTTATTTGGAGCAAACAGCAGACGATCCAGCAGTCCATGAAGGATATCGAAGCGGACGTCGCAAAGGTCGAAGCCATCAATTCCGCCCGCAATCCCAACAGCGTGGAGCAGAGCGAAAAGATGATCAAGGCCGATACCGAGACCATGGCCAAGAAGAATGTCCAGATCTACCGTCATTTCGGCAAGCCCTACCGTCCTGCCCTGCTCAAGCTTCTGAAGAACATCGCGTCGCCGGCCGAACTGGAAGCCGATCTGCCTCTGGATCCCACCCTGGTCGCCAAGCCGAAACCGAAAATCGAAGCGGAGGAGTCGGACGATGACGAGGATTCGGATGCCGAGGAAACCGCGTCCGCGGCTCCCGCCGCTCCGACCGACGAGGAAAAGGCGGTTTTCAATCCCGAGACCAGTCTCGTGATTCTTTCCTTCGAAGAGGACCAGCTTCGCACCATGCTCGCCGACCTTTATAAGGAGGTCCATCAGGAGTCCAACGAGGATACGTTCGTGATCCCCGATACGGTCCAGGCCGAGCGCGCCCAGCTTTTTGACAAGCTTTTCAACCAGATCATCGAAGCTCCGGAAGTGGTCGATTCCTCCCGTTCCGAGGATTTCCGCAAGGCCGCCGCCGCGAAGTTTGCGAAGGCGTTCGCGATTTTCCGGGAGGACGTCCAGGCGCTTACGCTGGAAGACGTCACCGATAAAGTGGCGCACGAGCTCTTCCTGGATGCCCTCGGACTCCCGCGTCTGATGCGCCAGCGCGACTGCAAGAACTACATCGACTCCCTTTACGAAAAATACTTGAACTCCGATCTCATTCCCGGAATATCCTCCGGGGACACCTCGTTCAGCAGCACGAACCGCGTCCAGGAGTTCATCTACGGCAAGAACCTCAACCGCCAGGCGCTTCCCGTTGCCGAAATGGTGATCCCGATCATCCGCAATTTCCAGATCAAGGAAGACCTTTTCCGCAGGATGAAGGACTCCGGCATCGACGTTCTCCGCTCCATGAACGCCGGCGTCTTCTACGGGACCACTCTGGACAACGATCCGGAAGGCCCGATCCTCGAGTTTACCTATACGTTGGAAATGACGGCCTCCATGGAGGCGATCGACACGTTCATCAATTCGCTTCATGCCGCCTACAAGTCGGATCGCGTGTATGTGATCAAGAACATCAAGTTTACCGCTCCCTACGACGATCTGATCGAAGCCAACACGCTTGTCAACCGGCACTCGAAGTCGTCCTCCGAAACGAATCCGGTCGAAACGACGGCGGGAACCGCCGCAAACCAGGCGCAGTCCGATGCCGCGTCGACCGACGACGGGGAGACCCAGGCTGCGGTTGTCGTGTCGTATACTCCCCAATACGAACTTACCGACCCCCGCAATTCCGATTACGGCAGAATGCTGATCGGCGGGAAGCAGGATAAGATCAACTGCACGATCGTGGTGAATTATCTGTTCTATCGTGCCGATAATATCACCAACCAATGATGGAGCACCCCGGACATGAAAAAGTTTCTTTTAGCACATTATGAAAAAATAATTCTGGCTGCCCTGCTCATCATCTTTGCGGGTCTTCTTTACTACCAGCTCCTGTTCGTCCAGAAGGCGCAGAACCAGGCCGTCGCGGCAATGGTCAATCCCGTTCAGAAACCGTCCGATTACCAGCCGATCGACTTTGCGGCGGAAAAGAAGTACCGGACGGAGATCGTCTTCTCCGAGTGGAACACGGTCGAACCTACGGAACCCTCCGCGGACAGGACCGGCCTGATGACACCCTATCCCATGGCCGAATGCGTTTTCTGCCATGCCCTCATCCCCGTTACGGCATACCCGGAAATCGGTGAAACGAAAAACGGCAGATGCCCGTCCTGCGGAAAGGCCCTCGCTCCCCGCGTCGCGGTTGAAACCGACGAACTCAACGGCAGAGCCGACCAGAATTCAAACGGCATCCCGGACGAATGGGAAAAGGAATTCAATATCCCCGCGCAGTATTCCCGCGCCGATTCGGACGGGGATTCCGACGGTTTTACCCTGCTTCAGGAATACAAGGCCAAGACCGATCCCACCGATCCGCTCAGCCACCCGAAATACATCACGCAGATTTTTGTCTCCGCCATCAGCCAGCAGCGCTTCACCGGGTTGGAACTTGTCTCCGTCGATACGACCAAGTCCGATAAGAAAGACTGGGTCGCTACGTTCAATGTCGTCCGCGACTCCCGCAAGCGTTCCGCTTTCATGCGCATCAATGTCGGCACGTTCAAGAACAACACCACGGATTTCAGCGTCGTCGACATGGAAATGGACGAAGGGACGCAGGAACCGATCGTTTATATCCAGCGCGTCGGAAAAATCGAACGGATCCCCTGCCGTCCCAAGCAGGCTGTGTACGACCCCGCCCCGCGTGTGCGTTTCCTCAACAAACTGTATGACCGCACGATCACCACTTCCGTCGGCGCCCAGTTCAAGCTCGGCACGGCCAAGACCGGAGAGGAACTGTACAAGGTGGTCTCCGCCAATCCGACTGCAAAGGAAGTCGTCGTGGAGACCGTCAACAGCGACGGCTCGCCCGGCGAGACCCTGAAGATCCTGCCCGCTGCAAAGTCCGCTTCCGCTTCGGCCTCCGCGGATTCCGGCAGCAAGACGAAAAGCTCTTCGACCACGAAATCGAGTTCGGATGGAAGCACTTCCTTCCTCCAGAAACAATAACCCCACCTCAAACCAACCTGTGATACGCAATCATTGATTCAAAATAAACAACCAAGGATGAGACAATGAAGAAGAGACCCCATTGTTTTCTTCGCCCGATTCTCCGGCCCGCCGCCGTGTTTGCTCTCGCGTTCGGCGTGACGTCCATGATGCTTTCCGCTCAGGACGAGGATGCGGCGCCGGAAGCGGATGCGGCCGTAACGGAAACCGCGGAGGAGGCTGCGCCCGACTTCGAGAATACCGACGCCGTGATGGATGAATCCGAAATCAAGCTTGAGATCCCCGAAGAAGACGACCTTGAACTCAAGGTCTCCGAAGAAGGCGAACTTGAACTCGGGACTCCCAAAGAGGCCGGCACCGATGCTTCCGAAGAAGAGGCTGGAAACGAGGCTTCCGAAGAGGAAGAGGCCGTCGAAGAGGAACCTGTGCTTTCCGGCGACGAGAAGGATGTCACGGAGGAGATAGAGGAAAACCTGATCGACAACGAGGAGCTGTTCAACGAATATCTCTCCCAGGCCAGGACCCGTACGGCCGAAAAGGAATTCGTTGAAGCGTTCAATCTTTTCGACGAGGCGAAGAACGTACTTGAAAAGTGCGAGGTCTCCCCTGCCAAGGACGCCTTTGCCAGACGCCTTGCCGATGAACGCAAAAAAGCCCAGATCCTGTTCGGAAACCAGGTCCTTGAGGACTGCGAGAAGGATTTCAACAAGCTCCTTCTCCTCAATCACGACGACGAAATCCTCGATCTCGGGCAGAGAATCCTGAACGAACTCATCTGCGCCAACGTTGTTTATTACCTCGGCATCCCGCCCCGGACAGACGAAAGCGGCAAATATATCGTTCCCTCCTATGACAATTCCGAACTTCAGATTGCCATTGCCAACGATCCCGTGAAGGATAAAAAGTACAATTTCGCCGCCAACGTGGAATCCATGAGGAAATCGACGCAGGAGCGCATTGACAGCCAGAACTACTGGAACGAGACCAGCCTTGACGCCGTGGATCCGCGCTACCACGAGCGCCAGCGTGAGATCAATCTGCTGTTCCGCGCCGGCCAGTTCCTCTATCAGCACGACCAGTGGGACGACGCCCGCGACAAGATGGAGCAGATCCTGGTGAAGGATCCTTACAACGAGGACGCCATGACGCTCCTCGAAAAGATCTACCGCAGGCTCTATGCCATCGCCGACGTTCGTTCGTACAATGAATTTCTCCGCGAACAGGCCCAGTCCGACTGGAGCTGGGTGGAGAGCATTCCCGACGTCCGCAACATCGTGATTACCGGCGGCGCCGAGGCCTACGAATCCGCCGGGAACGAGCTGTACAACCGCCTCAACGACCTGATGATCGACCATATCGAGTTCGAAGGGGCCGATATCGGCTCCGTCATCACGCTTCTCCGTGCCCGCAGCAAGGATCTGGACCCCCAGGGCGAAGGCTTCAACATCATCGTCCCGCAGGCGGAAAAATATGCGAATAAGCTGGTCACGCTCAACCTCGACCAGATCCCGCTGTATGAAGTCATCCGCTACATCTGCAAGATCACGGGACTTTCCTTCCGCATCGATGAAACCGATAAGATCATCACGATCGGATCCGGTTCCGACGTCAGCGACATGATCACCCGCTATATCCCGATCCGCCAGGCCACCGTTCTGCGCATCGTCGGCAACATGCGCGCCGAAGGCATCGGCGACGGCATCACGCAGGAAGACACGGTCGGAGCCGGCGACACGGTTGGCTCGCTCATCACCCTGAGCGGCGCCGAATCCGATCCCGACGCCCAGCGCGTCACCTCCATTGCGCCGGAGACTCTCCGCACGTACTTCTCCGAAAGCGGCATCCCGTTCGAGGAAGGGTCCTCCATCGCATACGACGCCCGCGCAAACAAGCTCACGGTCGTCAATACCCCCGAAAACATCCGCCAGCTTGAATTCGCCATCCGCGACATGGACATGCAGGATCCGCTGATCCTCATCGAATCCAAGATGGTCGAGATCAAGATGAACGACCTGGAAGAACTCGGTTTCGACTGGACCCTGACCCATACCGGCGGTGAAAACGAACATTTCAATTTCACGTTCACCTCCCCGTCCATCAGCTCCGGGTTCTCCGACAACACGCTCGTGAACAATCTGAACCTGCTCCCGAACTTCGGTCCGGGCGGCTCCTGGAGCCTCTTCCTCACGATCAACGCGATCGACCGCACCGACCGTTCGGAAATCCTCTCCACGCCGAAAGTCGTGACGGTGTCCGGCCGCCAGGCGCAGATCCAGATGGTCCGCCAGATGTATTTCCCGGAATCCTGGTCCGAACCCGAGATCTCCACCAGCTGCGGTTCCAGCGTCACGTTCGAACCGTCCTATCCCGAATTCGGTTCGCCGCGCGACATCGGCACCAGCCTGACGGTTACCCCGACCCTCCAGCCCAACAACTACACGGTCCGTCTGGAGCTGAATCCCTCGGTCACCGACCTTACCGGCTGGTCCGACTACAGCTACAACTACGTGATCGGCGAGTTCGCATCCGGCGAAGAGTATCCCATGACGCTCAAGATGCCGGAAATCTCCAACCGCGAAATCCAGACGACGATCAAAGTCTACGACGGCCAGACCGTCGTCATCGGCGGTATCCTCAGCGATACGCACGGCCAGCTCAGCGACAGATGGCCGCTCTTCGCCGATATCCCGCTCATCGGCCGCCTGTTCACCGAGTCCGCTTCCGAGGCGCACAAGGACAATCTGATCATCTCCGTTTCGACACGTCTCATCAGCGGTGATGGCATCCCTGTCCGAACCAATACGCAAAACGGTCTTCCGGACTTCAGACGGTAAGGAGCAGCTGAAATGAAGAAGATTAAAGATATGACATATTTCATGGAGGCTCCCATGCACGCTTTCCCCCGCTATTCCGCCATTCTCATGGCGCTTGCGATCTCGCTTCCTGCGGCATTCGCCCAGGAAGTCGAGGACCTCGACCTCACCGTCGAGGAAGAAATGCCCGTCGTTGAGACGACCGGGACCGAAGATTCGGCCGATGCCGATGCCGCGGCCGATGCGATTGCCGATGCTGAAGCCGTGGCCGATGCGATCGACGCCGAGGCCGAAGCTGCGGCTGGCGCCGAAGCCCAATCCGAGCTTTCCGAGGTGGAAAAGGAGCTTCTCCGCGAGCAGACCGCCGCATCCATTGAGGAACTGATCGCACGTCAGGCGCAGCAGCGCAACGCCGACGAGCTCCAGAGGAAAGCCTCTTCCGCGTTCGAGCACGAAGACTACGACGTGGCGGTCGACGCCTACGTCGACGTCCTGAAGATCCTCGAGTCCGAAGTCGTCAACGGCGAGATCCCGGAAGCCAACAAACGGAAGATCGCCGAAGTCAAGAACATGATTTCCCAGTCCTACTATTTCTGGGCCCGGAAGATCTTCAACGAGGCGGAAAAGACCGCCCAGATCGGCCTCTACGACGAAGCCATCGAAAAATGCGAAGAGGCGATCAAGGTCTATCCGCTCTCGGAGCCCATCATGCGCAAGACCATCGACGAATACCTCATCATGAAGTCCTCCGCGCAGTACAAGAAGGATACTTCCGAAGAGGAACTCATCCCCGAGGCGATGAACCGCGTGAAGCGCATCTCCCTCCTGATCCGCCAGGGCCAGACGCTCTACAACACCAAGCAGTGGAACCGGGCGCAGGAAAAGTTCAACCAGGTCATAATCCTCGACCCGTACAACATCACGGCCATTGACTATCTCCGCCGTATCTACATCCATGAGTCCGAAGTCGGCGACCGCCGCCGCGGCGCCGTGATCCTGGAACGTGCCGCCGAAGCCATGTGGGAATTGATCGCCCCGATCCCGACCGGGTCCGAGACCTCCGACGATGTCGTTCAGGAAGAAATCAAGGTCAAGGAAGACAATGCCGGCACCACGCAGAAGAAACTCAACGATATCTTCATCGATCACATCGACTTCGAAGAAGTCTCCATCGCGCAGGTCGTCCAGTTCCTGAAGCACACGAGCAAGGACAAGGACCCGGACCGCGTCGGCGTCAACTTCGTCCTCCGTTTCAACACGGACGAGACCGCTTCTTCCCCGTCGTCCGTTTCCGATGAAAACGAATTCGGCGATGAAGACGAAACCAGTTTCGAAGAAGATGAAGAATCGGAAGGTTCCGAAGAAGAAGAAGGAGCCGTTGAAGACGATTTCTATTCCTATGACGATCCCTCCGGCAACATCGACAGCGGAAGCTCTTCCGTACAGACGGCCGAAAACACCACTGTCACGCTTGCCGTCGACAACGTCTCCCTGATCGACGCCATCCGCTTCATCTGCAAGTCCGCCAATCTCCATTTCCGCGTCGAAAACTACGCGGTCGTGATCGCCGCCAAGGACGTCCCTCTCGACGAGTTCATCCGCAAGACGTACCCGATCGACAAGGAAATCCTCGCCAGCAGCATCATGGGCGACCTGAGCAACGACAATGTCAAGCAGTACCTGATCGACCGCGGCATCCCGTTCCCGACCGGCGCCTCCGTCCGCTACGACGAGATGAGCAGCCGTCTGACGGTCTTCAACACCTCTGAGGCGCTTGCCAAGGTGGAGGACCTCATCGACCAGATGGACGTCTCCGACCCGCAGGTCCTGATCCAGGTCAAGTTCGTGGAAATCGAACTGAGCGACCTGCAGGAACTCTCCTTCGACTACACGTTCTCCCGCGTCTCCCCGTCGTGGCCGCCCAACGAGCCGACCGAGCTTAGCCCGACGTACGATTACGACGAAAACGGCGAACTCGTACCGATTCCCGTGCAGAGCACGGAATCGTTCATCATGTATTACCAGAACGGTTCGGAAACGCGCAACAGCACCCTCGCCAACGCCTGGGTCACCCCGAGTGTCCAGGGGCTGAATTTCGAAGAGATGCAGTCTTTGAACGTGAATCCGGGCGATACCTACTACATTCCGGACAATCTGGAAGCGGGGGAAGGTTATTGGAAGGGCTACTCCCAGACCGAGGCCACGAAGAATTACGGGCATCACATCACCTGGGGTCCGAACAGCCATTTCAACCGCAACGCGCAGACCAGCGCCGGCATTTACGGCGCCTCCACTACAATCCAGAACGATGCTATCTTCAACTGGTCCACCTACAATGCGGACGGTTACCAGTTCACCGGCGGCATCCATGCCCTGGACAACGCCGACTCCACGGAAATCCTTTCCGCACCGCGCCTGACGACCATGAACAATCAGAACGCCGTCATCCGCATGATCACGGAAAAGTACTACCCGACCGACTGGGACGACGCCGAACTCGAAACCGTCTCCACCAACGGGTCCAACGTGCCGGTCTTCACCCCGTCCATCCCGTCGTTCGGCGGCGCTACCGAAGAAGGCATTGCACTTCAGGTCCGTCCGCGCGTGGAAGAGGACAACTACACGATCTTCCTTGAAATGACCCCGGTCATCCAGGAATTCATCGGCTGGACCGACTACTCCTACTCCATCCCGCTGGGAGAAAACGACGAGCTGTATCCCAACACGTTGAAGATGCCGATCATCGAAGCCCGTTACATCAACACCAACGTCATGAGCTACGACGGCGAAACCGTCGTCCTCGGCGGCGTGATCCGCGACGAACTCTCCATGATCGAAGACCAGTACCCGATCCTCGGCGACCTCCCGCTGATCGGACGCTTCTTCCAGGGCAAGGGCAAAGGCTCCAGAAAGACCAACCTCCTGATCTTCCTGACCAGCCGCCTGATCAAACCCGACGGATCCCCGTTCCGCGAAGACCAGAGCGGACGCGGCGTTCCCGCGATCTGATCGCTCTCTTGGGAAAACCACAGACCCGGCGCCGATGATTCGGTTCCGGGTCTTTTTTGGCTTTTTCATGAATCCGGGAACGGTTTCCGTCAGCCGGTTGCGGGATTCGTTGCCCCGACACATGGCGGTGCAGCACAAATGTCCGGGAAGGCCCTTTCCGGCGCATTTGAGGTCGGGAGGCAGGAGAATCCGCGTCTATGTGCGTCATGTCCGGCAATGGACCCGGAAAGGCCTCCGAACGAGTTTTTGAATGCCGAGCCGGGAAGAGGCGTGTGCCGGACACGGCCTGCCGGACGAATGATGCGGTTTGCGCCCGTTTTGATGCCTGTTCGGCGAAACGGTCTGCAATCCGGCGAAAAAAAAGCCTCGAAACTTTTGCAAGTGTCTGAGGTTCTATCAGTAAAAATTGGAGCCGGCTCTCGGATTCGAACCGAGGACCGACGGTTTACAAAACCGTAGCTCTACCGCTGAGCTAAGCCGGCGTATCGTTTTCAGGATTCCTGGAATTCCCGTTTCGGAACCGCGCACTTGCGGCCGCGGACGGTTTCCCGTCGAGCCTCATGGACTCCACCCTCGCGGACAAGGGAAAGCCGACCGAATTCCGAGCTGTATTAATATGGCATATTTTTTTCAAAAGTCAAACTCTTTCCCTTTCTTTTTCGCGTTTTCGTGGTATAGTATGATAATCTGTTTGCTCGGCCCGCCGTGAGCCGACGCCGAAATCTCTGGAAAGGAAGTCCCGTCTCTATGTCCCAACGCTGGCTGATGATCGCCGATGCGCACCTGACGTGCAGCAAACCGGAGGACGAGTTCTTCCGCATGCTGAACGCAGCAGGCCGGCTGCCCGGGGACGTCGGGATCGTGTTCCTCGGGGACGTTTTCGACCTGTGGATCGCACTGCGCGGATACGAGAACGACGATCATCGGCGGTTCCTCGACTGGTGCCGCGCGGAGAAGCGGAAGCGGAAGATCGTCTTCCTGGAGGGCAACCACGAGTTTTTCGTCGCGAAGACTTACGCGGACGCGTTCACGTTCGCCGGGGAGGACTCGTACCAGGACGGCCTGCTGCAGTGGTTCCACGGCGACCGCATCAACAAGCGGGACCACGCCTATGCCGTGCTGCGGTTCATCATCCGCAACCGGCTGACGCGGTGGCTGCTGCAGCTGTTCGGGGCCACGATCGGGCCTGCGTTCGCGCATTATGTCCGCGAACGCCTCCGCACCACGAACCAGGCGCACAAACACTATTTCCCGGAACCGCACGCACTGAGGTATCTTTCCTCGTGCCCGGCGGGTTCCGTCGTTTTCGCGGGGCATTTCCACGACCGGGTCACGAAGGCCGTGGACGGCAGGATCATGGAAGTCCTTCCGGCGTATGCCGATGCTTCGGAGCTCGCATATTACGACCCGTCGTCGCCGTCGCTCGCGGTGTTTCCCGCGGACCGGATCGCCGACGTGTGCGGCAAACCAATCAACCAGGAGGCGGCTGAATCATGAAACGACTCATGTATCCCGGCAGTTTCGACCCTGTCACAAACGGTCATCTGGACGTCATCCGGCGCGCGTCGCGCATCGCCGACGAGGTCCTGGTGGCTGTCGCGCGCAATTCGGAGAAATCCCCGCTGTTCACGACGGAGGAGCGCATCGAGCTCATCCGCACCGTCACGGCGTCCATTCCGAACATCCGCGTCGTCACGTTCACCGGACTGCTCGCCGACGCCGTGACATCGTTCGGCGTCTCGGCGGTCATCCGCGGCCTCCGCGCCGTCTCCGACTTCGAATACGAATTCCAGATGGCGCTGATGAACCGCGAACTGAATCCGGCCTGCGAGACCCTCTTCATGATGCCGAGTCCGGAATATTCGTTCCTGAGCTCGCGCCTCATCCGCGAGATCGCATCCTGCGGCGGGTCCGTGTCCGCGTTCGTGCCGCCGGAAGTCGTCGAAGCCATCCGCACCAAAATGGAGCAAACCAGACCATGATCATCATCAATACTTCGCACATCCTCCCCGATACTCCGTACCTGCTCGACGGCACGGAATCCTCCGACATCCTGGAACTCCCCGCCGACGCCGATCCGCCGCTTGCGCCCGCGGGCGACATTACGTACCGCCTTTCCGCAGTCATGGCGGGCGCCGACCTGGTCGTGACCGGCAGTGCATCCGTGCCGCTCGCCACGGTCTGCGCGCGCTGCCTCGACGACATTCGCGTCCCGATCGCGGTGAAAAACATCTGCCTCCACTTCGAGAAAGTGCGCGACCTGGAGGTCGACCTCACGGACGATGTTCGCGAGGAACTCCTCCTCGCCATCCCGTCCTGCTTCTACTGTTCCCCGGACTGCAAGGGCATCTGCCCCGTATGCGGCACGAACCTCAACCACGCTTCGTGCTCCTGCGACAGGGACCGGGCGGAACCCGAACCGGACCCCGCGGCTCCGTCGCCCTGGGACCAGCTCGATGCCCTGAACTTCGCCCCCGAAAAAACTGCGAGGAAGCAGGCGAAAACGACCGCGAAAACACCCGCGAAGAAAACCTCCGAAACACCCGCGAAGAAGAAAACCCCTGCAACTGCAGAGAAACCCGCGAAGAAAAAAACCTCCGCACCGGCATCCGGGAAATCCGGCGGGCGCGGCAAAAAGTAAGATCCCAAACGGGATTCGAACCCGCGTTTATTTTCGCGGGAGACGCTCGGTGCGGATCGGGAGCAGGTAGAGCGCCGTCAGGAAATTGACCGCCGCGACGAGCACGAAGACGCCGACGGCGGAGATGATCCCGTGCGCCATGAGCTGTGCGGAGACGATCGTGCCGAGCGCGATCGCGAAGGAGTTCACGATATTGTTCGCGGCAACGGCGCGTGCGACCTGCTGCGGGTCGGCTTTGTGCTGGAGCAGGGCGTTCAGAGGGACGGAGTAGAATCCGCCGCATGCCGCAAGCAGCACGAGGTCGGCGGCGATCCGCCAGAAGGCGGGAAATCTGAGGAGTTCGCCGACCGTGAAAAGCGTTCCCGGGGCTTCCAGTGTCGCCTCTGACAGTGTAGTCAGTGCCGTTATTTCGCCGACCGTGAAAAGCGTTCTCGGGTCTTCCGGGACATGCGTCCACGAACGTGCCGCGAAGAAGAGGTCGAGCGTGAAGAACGCCATGACGACCAGTGCGAGGGAGACGAGCGGCATCACGGCGCGGCGGCGTCCGATGGTCTGGCAGGCCACCGACCCGATCGCCACGCCCGCCGAGAAGAGCATGTACAGGATCGGGACGAGGTGCGGCGTCGCGCTCAGGACGTCCTTGCAGAACCCCGCCAGCAGCGATACGTAGAGCGCGGCGGTCATCCAGAACGTGGAGAGCCCGATCACGCAGTGGGTCAGGACTTTGTCCCGGAACACGGCGCGCAGGACGTCCCATGACGCGCGGATGATGTTCGGGTCGATGCGTAGCGCGGGGGATTCCGGCGGCATGTCCGGGATGAGGAATGCGCCGCAGAGCCCGAGGGCGGCCATCAACAGAATGACGGCGCCCGTCACGAACCCGCCGTGGGGGACGGTGATCAGGTAGTTGCCGAGCACGGCGCCGAAGATGACCGCAATGTAGGTCCCGGCATTCACATAGGCGTTTCCGCGCAGGAGTTCACGTTCCTCCAGCATCTGGGGGATGTAGGCATATTTGAGCGGGCTGAAAAGCGCGGACTGCGTGCCCATGAAGAACAGCAGGGCGAGGAGCGGCCACACGCTGCCGCGGAGAAACGCGAAGAAGACCGGGACCATGAGGACGAACTCCATGATCTTGCAGGCGCGGAAGAGCTTGTGGCGCGGGAACTTGTCCGCGAGCTGCCCGGCGGTGGCGGAGAACGGAAAGTACGGGAGCATGAGGAGCGCCATGGCAGTGAAGGAGAGGGCGTTGGCCGTGCCGGAGGAATAGCCCGACTGGTAGGAGATCATGATGACCAGCGCGTTGCGGAAGAGGTTGTCGTTGAACGCGCCGAAGAAGAACGTCAGGAAGAACGGAAAGAATCTGCGGGAGAAAAACATGTGGGATCCGGTTCGGGGTGGGAGGACATTGGGGGGCGGCGCCGGTGCAATTTGCCGGATATAATATAAAACTCTATGGTGGAATGTCAAGTGCGCCGGGCGGGTTTTCCCGGGGAGATGCGGAACTGCCGTCCCGCTTCATGCCGTCCGGGGCGCGGTCCGGCGGGTCGTCTTTTCGCTTTTTTTTGCGAAAGATGCTTGACAAATCCTTATAAAAGAGTTATCTTAATATTTTCAAATGGTTTTTACAACTTAACGAAACAGGTTTTATTATGGCGACTTATGATGTCAAGGACGTGAACGGCGTCGAACACCTCAAGCTCGAGGAATCCGACGTCGCCGCTCTCGTCGAATCCGATCAGGTCACGTCCACGTGCCCCATGAAGAAATCCCCCATGCCGTCCTGGTCCACCGCTGCCAAGTTCGATTTCCTCACCAATCTGCTCGACGAACAGCGCAAGCGCATCGCATTGAACGCGGCTGCGGCGCGTTCGGACGGAGGCAAGGACCTTACCGACCAGCAGAAAATCGCGCTTGCCGAGGAAAAGAAATTCGTTGCGAAACCGGCGCCCCCGATGGCGCGCCTCAAGGCGTTCTTCATCGACCTCGTTTTCGCGCTGTTCAAGGCGATTCCGCTGGAGCTCGCCGCCATCGCCGCGGTCTACATGGTTGCCACGCTCGGCGCATCCTCGCTGCCGCAGGTGCCCGCCGGTCTCGGCGCCGATGCTGTCAACCTCGCTCCGTCGCCGGCAGGCGCGAAAGCGAAGCTCAAGGTCGCTCCGACCAAGTTCGCCGAACTTGACGCCGATCTCGGATACAAGGCCGGGTCCGTCATCGACGACAAGGCCGCAAAGGAAAAGTACATTTGCCTGTCCTCCGAAAAGGGCAAGGCCGTCTGGATCAAGGCTGCCACCGCCGGACGCATCGCCGTTGCTGCGGGCCTCCTCTTCTTCGCGTGGGAGTTCGTCATGCTCGGCTGGGGGCTTTGCGCCCATGGCCAGACGCGCGGCATGCGGCAGAACGACCTGACGCTCTGCAACGCCAAGGACGTCCGGGTCGAGCTGAACGGATTCCAGGTGTTCGCGTCCGTCCTGCTGACGCTCCTGACCTACTCCTTCGCGTGGATCTTCGTGCTGGCGCTCAAACGCTCCCCGGCCGAACTCGTTTCGTTCACGCGCTGCACTGCCGAATAAGCGCCATCTTTTCTGTTTCCGTTATCTTTGGTGCCGTGCCGATGCACGGCATTTTTTTTTGCATTGACATTTTTGATAAGGCTTATAGGTCAAACAGGTCGTATTTCGCCTGAGGACAGTTCATTTGCCTTGGGAAGCCTTAAGGGGATCGAAGCAAAAAAAGCCCTCCGCCGCGATGAAAACGGCGAAGGGCAGGCGTCATGAGGCACCGCCGCCCGGTGCTTTTTCAGCGGGCGGAGCGGCGGACCGGAACGTCGGGATCGATCATTCCGGGTTGAAATCGGACTTGGAAACGCCGCAGACGGGGCAGACCCAGTCTTCCGGGACGTCTTCCCAGGCGGTTCCGGGCGCGATTCCGCTGTCGGGATCGCCGACTTCGGGGTCATAGACATAACCGCAGACGCTGCAAACATACTTTTTCATGACGGAGATTCCTTTCTGTTTCGGACGTGGTTATTGAGCGGAGCGCGCGAGGAGCGCGTCGCCGACGGCTTTGCCGAGGGCCGCGCACTGGTCAAGCGCCGCCGCATTGGGAACGTATTTGACTTTCAGGCCGGGGGCGACGAGTTCGACGCCCGCGCCCTTCAGGTACTCCTCGATCTTTGCGACGGATTCGCCGCTCCAGCCGAAGGAGCCGAACGCCGCGCCGACCATGTTTTTCGGGCGGAGCCCGCGAAGATAGGTCAGGACGTCGGCCGTGCGGGGATAGAGGTCGTTGTTGATGGTGGGGGAGCCGACGACGAGGGCGGAGGCCTTCAGCATGGCGGCCGCTGCATCGCTGCGCGTGCAGGAGGCGAGGCAGAGGACCTGGACGCCGCATCCGGTCTCGCGGATGGCGTCGGCGATCGCGAACGCCATTTTCTCGGTGCTGTGCCACATGGTATCGTAGAGGACGAGCGCGTTCGGCGTGACAGCCTGTTCGGCGAACTCCCTGTACCACGCGAGCGGGGTGCCCAGCATGTCGCCGCGCCACAGCGGGCCGTGGTCGGGCGCGATGACCGCCACGTCGAGCCCGAGCCCGGGGAATGCGTCGAGGAGCTTCAGGACCTGCGGGGAGTAGGGCAGGAGGATGTTCGCATAGTAGCGTTCGGCTTCCTCGCGCATGGTGGGCAGGTCGTTTTCGTCCGCGAAGATCTTTGCGACGGCGTAGTGCATGCCGAAGCCGTCCTGGGAGAAGAGGACGTTGTCGCCGGTGAGGAACGAGAACATGCTGTCGGGCCAGTGGAGCATGCGCGTCTCGACGAACTTGAGCGAGGATTCGCCGAGCTCGATGGCGTCGCCGCTCTTGACGGGCTTGATCTTGCCGGCGAGGCCGTGGAAATGGGCCTCGAGCGCTTTCACGCCAAGGGTGGACGCATAGACTTCGGACGGGTTCACGCGGGCGATGGTTTCCGGCAGGGCGCCGGAGTGGTCCATCTCGGCATGGTTGGAGACGATCACGTCGATCTTCGCAGGGTCGACGACGGAGGCGATGCGCTCCATCATCTCGCCGAAGAACGGCGCCTTGACGGTGTCGACGAGCGTGATCTTCCGGTCCATGATGAGGAAGGCGTTATAGGTGGATCCGCGGCGTGTGGTGTAGCCGTGGAATTCCTTGAGCTGCCAGTCGATGGCGCCGACCCACCAGACTTTGGGGGAAATCCGGATCGCTTTCATCATAATTGTGCGTGTGTCCTTTCGTGTGGATATCGTGAGGTTGAATTGAGGTTATGAGACGGTGGAGGTCCAGAGACCGTGTAGATTGCAGTATTCGCGGAGGATGAGGCCGCTGCGGAAGCGGACGGGGAACACGGCTTCGGGCGGATCGCCCGGCTTCAGGTATTTGCGGCAGACCATGTCGCCGTCGACGACTTCGATCCACTGGATGTAGTGCGCCTCAAGCATCGGGTGCGCCACCGCGCCGACCGTGACTTTGAGCTGGTCGCCGTGCGGAGCGGCCACCGGGACATGTTTTTCGCCTGCGCCGTCGGAATGGTTCTCGATCATGCGTGCCAGGCCGCGTCCGCAGCACGCGGGAATGCACTCGTCGCCTTTTTCGCAGGGCTGAAGCGCCTCGAAGACGATGCCGCATTCGACGCATTTCCAGATTGTGTTCGGTTCTTTCATCGTAATTTCCCCCTCGGATTGACTGGTTCGGGCGCGGCGTCCCGGCCGGCGGATCCGCCCGGATGATGCACGCGTCCCGGATTGGTTCAATACTGTATCACGTGTACACGGAAAATGCAAGCCGTCAGGCAGAAAAAGCAGGGAAGAAAAAACAAAAAACCGCCGGGGGAAGCAGAATCGCTTCCTCCCGACGGTCAAACAAGGTGCGTTCAATCTCCGTCCGTTGCATACGGGATGTTGCCGGATGCGTCCGCCGAAGGCGATTCGAGGTCGGCCCGGACGAGCCCGACGGCATCCGCAAGATGCTCGGCGGTCCCGATGTAATTGACGGTGACCTCGTGCGAAACCGCGGCCGAGTTGAAGATGCCCGGCGCGGTCCTCCGGCGGTACTGAAGTGCGTAGGTCCCCTCCGGGGCGCTCGCGTAGTCGCCGGTGATGACGGTGCTTTTTAATACGGGCGAGGCGGTGTCCGGGTCGATGCCGGCGCGCTGGATGGCGACCGTGCCGCTGCCGGACAGCGCTTTCTCCGCGAGGCCGCCGAGGGCGGAGTTGACGCCGGAGCATCCGGTTAAGAGGACTGCGGCGGCGGTGAAAAACAAAGAGAAGCGGATCATAGTTTGAATTCCCGATGTTGTGTTATCTGTTGAAAGCTTCTTTCACGCCTGCGAGGATGGCGGCGCAGACAGCCCCGATGACGAGCGTGACAAATGCCTTCAGGGCTGTCCTTCTGCCCGTCTGGAATGCTTCCGCGAGCGAACGCAGCGTGTCCGCCGTCTTCGCGTCGATCCCGTTCGGGCAGCCGTGCTCGTACGAGGCGAGGATGTCGGTGAAGATCGCAGCGATCTCGTTTTTGTCCTGGTCGGTCATGGGCGCAGCCTCCCGTTTCTATATGCGAACCAGCCGAAAAGCTGGCAGGCGAATGCGGCGAAGATCCCGGCCAGCATGCACGCCGGACGGCAGTCGTAGACGGCCTCGAGTATGACGTTTGCTGCGAGGCGTGCGTTTGCCGCCGTAAACGACGGGAACGATTTGTGCGGCATGGAGTATTCCCAGTCGTGGATTTCCGCGGACGCCTCCAACGGGCGGAGCAGCCACGTGACGGCATGCCGGATCCAGGCGGGCCAATGGTCCGGGCCGACGCCGTTGCATGCGGCCGCGAGCTCGGATTCGGAAGCCCGCCAGAACGATTCCGGAGCGAAAGCGCCGAATTCGCAGCAGAAGGCACGCAGGAATTGAGCTCGATTCGGGGTCATGCTTCGGTCTGCTCCTCCGCAGGTTCCCAGCACTTGTACCACCAGTCCGGCTGACCGTATCCGGCCTTTGCCCCTTTGTACTTGCAGAGCTCGTTCAGTGCGCTCCACCGGATGGCGAAGCTGTTTCCGCTCACAGGGTCGGCCCGATATGCTTCGGATGAGGAAAACGAGGCGTATTCGTCGAAGCCGCCCATGAAGGAGGCGTCGCCGATGAACGCTCCGATCTCGTCGCACAGAGATCGGAACTGCGTACAGGCGGCCGCGAAGTCTTCTTCCGGCGTCGCCTCCCCATTGTTTTCGATCGTTCCTCCAAGCTGCATAAACAGTTCTTCCGTGATCGGGGAGACTGTCCCGCCGTCCGTCTTCAGCATCCCCGGAAGTTTATTGAAAGTTTCTCCGTTGAACATGTAAATCTTCATTGTGTAACTCCTGCTTTCGGCATATGTATCCTTGTCGGGTTCCGATTCAGCATTTTCAGCTCTTTTCGATACCGGTCAGGCCGCCGCTCACGACGTAATCACCGGCACTCGCCGAGGTCAGCTCTACGGTCCCATCCGTGGTATTGACGATCCATATATCCTGCGTGTCCGCCGGTACCGTCACGGTCGCGCCGTAGATGATGCCGAGGTTGGTTACGGTCGTACCATGGATTTCCAGTTCGTTGAACTCGCGCGTGGCATGCCCGTCCTGAAGAGGTGCATCCGGGTCCGTGTAGTGGAACTGCACGGATGCGTCTTCCGGTCTTGCGGGCATAACGACACTGCCTCCCGGAGCGATCGGCGTGCTGTTCGTATTTCCTGTCAGGTCAACGATTGCACCGGAACCGATGATGACAACGCCATCCGATGTCTGCCAGTAATTGGCGATTTTTTTCACGGTCACCGCTCCGTCAAGCACGATTTTTCCGCCGCTTCCGACAACCGCGTCTTCTGCGGCAACCGTGTCCTTGAGCACAAGTACGGCATCCTGGCCTCCGCCATAAACACAGATGGGATTGGGCCCTGCATTCCCGCTGATGACACAATCGGACAAGGTAAGTTCGCATGCGGAGTGCGACGTGTTTGTAAAAACGTTGACCGCACCACCAAGACCGTTTGTGTGCGTATTGCCTGTGATCGTACAAGATGACATAAGCGCGCTGCCAGGTGTCCACCCCATATTTATAACACCCCGCGCATTGTTTGCTGTTTCCGCGTATCCGGTAATGGTCGCGCCTGTGATTTCAGAACCATCTTTCATGTCAATAAAGGCTGTGGTGCCGCCGATATCGATCATATTCGTGTTTCCGATCTGCGGGACAGTCACGCCGCCGAGCGAGTAAGCCGAAGCGGAACCGGCGGAAGGATAGACGGTTGCTCCACCTGGTGCGAACGTCATGCCGCCACCTCCGGGATTGATCGTCGTAGTGTGCGTGTTGCCCGTCAGGTCAACAATCGCACCGCTGGAGATGGTGACGGAGCCGGATGCACCCGCTGACCGCGGTTCGATGACGTCAATCCGGTTACTCCCGGCAAACGTAATGATGCCTCCGTGGTTTACCGCACAACGCCCAGCCGTATTGCCGCCAAGCAAGGCAACCGTCCCGCCCGAATCGGTCAGGATGTCGGCTCCTTTGATTGTCGACGCTATATTTCCAGAGACAACTGAGTCTTTTATCTCAGTGAGTCCAGCTCGGAACATGTAAACTCCACCGTTAATACCGGTGGCACGGTTTTCCGTTACGGTCGAACCGGAAATAAGCGCATACTGACCCCAATTATAGACGCCTGTATAGTTTGCTGCCGTATTGCCCGTAATGAGAGAGCTGATGATGGCAAGACTGCCGCCTCCACCACGAACTGACAATCCGGCGATTTCTCCCGTGACGCTCGTTCCGCTTATGATGCAGGATTCGACAGTTGCTTTTCCGTTCGACACATAAACGGCCCCGCCGGATGCCGCGTTGACAAAGGTGATGCCGTTTGCATACGCAGATGCGCTCCATGGCGCCATAATGTTCGTGCCGCCGAGGTCGATCCGTCCTCCGTTTCCGGTTGCTTTTTCGACGGCAAGCGCGCCGCCCGCGATTGAGACGGATTCGACGTTCACGTCGCCCAGTGTCATGGTCCCGCCCGAGTTGACGACACCGCTCATCGTGAGGTTCGCGAAAGTCGTTTTCGAGGTGCAGCTCACGCCGCCCGTGAGGATGGTATCCGCGTAGCCGTTGCCGACGACGTGCTTTTCGCCGCTGGTCACCGCGCCGCCCATGTCGATGGCAAGCCCGGCGAGCGTGTCGTTGAACGCGATGTACTGGCTTCCCGCCGAGGTGAGGCCGTAGGGGAGCGTGCCGGCGGTAGTCCCGGTCGCGGAAACCACGATGTACCCCCCGATATGATCCTCCACACTGATGATCGCCATGCCGCTGCGGAATCGGACTGTGCAGTAGTTGATGCTGTCCGGTTCGAGCGGCTGGGACAGAATCACGTTCGAACCCGTCTTCACAAAGCCGGTTCCGGCGACGAAGACTTCCAGATGTCCCTCAAGCCCGAAGCTGTTGTCAGGGACGGTTTCGGCGTTGAGCGTCTTGTAGCTTGCGGTGGCGTTCAGTTTGTATGCGTGCCCCGCCAGCAGCGTTACCGTGGATTCTGCAGGGGATTCGATCGGGAACCACCTCGACTGTTCGACCGTGGAACCGGAAACGATCGCCATGCGGTACCCGGCGGTCAGGTTGTCCTGTTTGGCCGCGAGGGAAGCCGACAGTCCGGTGATCGCGCTTTGCGGGACGGCGGCGGTGTTGATCGTTCCGGCGGAATCGATGGCGATGCCGGTTCCCGCATTGGCCGCGGTCAGCTTATCCTGCTTCGTGCCGGCCGAGGCGGAAACGGCTGACTGGATCATGGTTTCAGCTATGGAATGTGTCACGATCCCCTGGTCCAGCGCGGTGGGGTCTCCCAGGCCGGCCACGCGGTTTCGAACCGTGAAGTTCTCGATCTGAAGCACAAATGCGGCATTGCCGGCACTGTCGTACCCGACGAGCTCTCCGTTCAGTCCGGCGCGCTTTTTTTCGTTGCCGAGCCAGGCCGCGAGCTCCTGTGTGTTCATGTTGGAGATGGGGATGACGAATTCCGTGAAATTTAGAGTCTCGCCGTTGACCGTATCGGTCACGGAATGGACCGAAATGGAGTCGGCGTCCGCGGCCAGTTTGCATGTCGTGCTCCGGTCGAAGTCCGCATCCATATTCCACTGCCAGTCCACGATGCCGTTGAATGCGGAGACCGGGTACGGAGTCGCCATCCCGCATGCCGCAAACAGCCTGATTCGCAGACAGACCGAGACTCCGAGCACCAGGACCGGTGCGGCCTGGTTTCGGGCGTTTGCATAATCGCGCACGATGCCGAGCGTTTCGTTTGCCGCCGCGTAAAAGACAATATCCTGCATATCATTCCCTTTACTTGAAATTGAAATATGATTCGTAGTCGTAAATGACCTTGACGTTTCGGGCCTGCCAGCCTCGTATGTAACTGCCCGGCGCGGTGTCCGCACCGCCGAGGCCCGACACCGTTCCATATTCCCGGGAGGCGAAGGTTCCGCCGCTCAGAACGAGCGTGTTTTCCCCGGATGAAACGGGCATGCCGAACGGATCGAAGAGGTAGGTGTTGTCTTCGTCTTCGACCGGATCCCCGTTCCCGTCCCGTTCCCGCGGATCGACGGCGTCGAATCGGAGGATGCCGGCGGAAGCCTCAGGGCAGCCCTGATGGTCCGGCGTGATCCGTTCGAGCTCCGTTGCGGAGTGAAGGCTCCACCGTTCATCAGGATCCCCGAATCCGACATGCCGGTATTCCACCCGGAATTCCATCGGCGCCTGCCACCCGGCGAACCGGATGTTTTCATGCGTCCAGTACGGGATCGCGCCGTATGCGTCCTGCGGGGATGCGCCGTAGCTGCGCTCGTCGTCGGGCGAAAAGGCATATCGCATGACGAAGCCGCCGCTGGTGACGCAGACATGCCGGAGCTGTTTCAGCATCCTGGCGCGCTGTGTCGCCCAGGCATTGTTCAGACAGGCCTGGAATGTGCCATCGGCGACAATCGTTCCGGATGTGTTGTTTCCCATGATCGTCCCAGGCGCTATCAGGTCCTCCGACAATGCGGATGCGAGGCTTTCCAATGATGAGTAGACTGCATTTCCCCTGCTGTCCGTGAAACGGCGGACTCCAAGCCCTGCCGACATGGAATACCCTGTCAGCAACCGGATCAGGATGACGTCGAAGAGGTGCATGAACGAAAGGTACCGGGAAGTTCCCGGGATCTCGTCGCCGGCGTATTCCTTTCTGATCATCCTGAACGGGATTTTCCGCGGGTCGCCGCCGTTGTCGCTTTCGTCCGATTTCCCTTCGAAGATGCGTGCCAGCCGGTCTTCGACGACTGCGGATGTGCCGAACGACGTGCAGCTCGCATGGAATTCGGCGTCCAGGACCGCCCGGCGTTCGTACAGAGCGGAGACCAGCACGCGCATTATGGCCAGCGGTTCGCAGAAGGCTCCGGTGTCCGGATGAAAGTCGTCCCCGCTCATCAGATCCATCTCCCGCTGATTTCGATGTCGCCGCTCAGGTGCAGCTGCTTCATCGTCCCGTCCGCGTCGACATGGGCCAGCTTTTTGTACCAGCCCTGGACTCCGGTGACGGCCGCGGACAGCGTCTTGGCGAATCCGTACACCAGTGCCGGATTTGCCGCTTCGACGTCATAGTGGACGGTCAGGTAGATGTCCGCCGCAATCCCGGGTTCGATCTGCACCGTTCCGGCCGGCATGTCGTGGACGATGTTTCCGATGCGGATTTCGCCTGCGTATTCTCCGTCCGGGTTCGCGGCGTTGTAAATCCGTGCGGAAGTCCCGCCGACGAGCTCCACGGCGAAAGCCCCGGCATACCCGGCGGCCTGCTCGGCCTGCGCTGCGCCCTCCGTCCCCGGTTCCGGGCCGTTCCACCGGACGAGCTTTCCGGCCCCGGTATCGACGATGTCGAGGAGCGGGGAGGCGGATTCGAGCTTGTCGAGATACTCCACGGCATCGGCCAGCGCGTTGAATTTTTCCCGCAGGACCTCGAAGAGGTTATCTCCGGATTCGAGTTTCGGCACGATCATGCGTCCACTTCCTCCTCCTCTATGGATTCGTACAGCGTGTCGTCCCAGCCTGCCGGATCGGGCGACGCCTTGTAGATGACTTTCGCGACGTAGCGGCGCCCGTCGGGATGGATCTGTCCGCCGAGGTTCAACCAGTTCGGGACACTTACGCCGAAATCGCCGAGGGCCGGCGTGCAGATCTTTCCGGCGCATGCGGCGGCGGCCCACGAGGCGTCCCGCAGGGTGCAGTGGCGGCTGAACTCCGTGATGGTGTAGCTGGGCATCAGCCAGGTCTCGCAGTTCATGACCGGCATCTTCAGCAGGTGCCAGGCTTCGCCGAGCGATACGACGGACTGCGGCGTCTTGACCCAGCGGTAACAGGCGCGCTGCGTCGCCGTCAGGACCGGGTCCGTCGCAGTCGCCCACCAGTCCGGCACGTCGTCGGTTCCTTTTGCCGCGAGGCAGTAGTTCCAGTTCGTCCGGTAATCCGGGTGCCGTTCCAGCGGGACTGCCATGACGGTCACGTCCAGGGTGTGTTCCTTCGGTCCGTGCCTTCCGATCAGGAACCTCAGGTTGCTGCCGGCGTTCAGGTTTTCCCATACGAGTTCGATTTCATAGACCGGGCCGCCTGCCTGGCGGGTGCGCCACGAGATCAGCTCGTATTCGCCTGACTGGTTGCGGTCGCCGATCGACAGTCCGGCGCTCCGTTCCTCCACTTCCTCCCGCGTTCCGTAATAGACTTCGCGGTATGCGGATCCGCCGGAATCCGTGCTCCGAACGGCGCTTTTGTGCTTCAGTTTCAGCATGTTTTTTCCTCTCGGTTCAGTCGATCGTTCCGATTCCCTCGAGCCGTTCCGCGATTTCATCGAGTTCGGCATTGATCTGCCTCAGGATTTCCAGGATAATCTCCGCTTCGGGATCGTCCCCGATCCGCTGCGTTCCGGCCGTCTTTTCCGTTTCCCCGTTCATTTCTTTCTCCCGTTCCTTTGTTTTTGACCTGTTTTTTCCTCTGTCTGCGACAGCGCGTCACAACCCGGACACTTCGGCGTCGTCGCTCTGCTCTGCCCGGACTGCGAACCGCTGGTATTTCCCTTTTTCCGCGGTAAGGGTCGCCGAGGTGATGAGGTAGGTCCGGTCCCGGAAAGTCAGCGTTCCTCCTGCTTCCGGGATGTTGCCGCCCTCCACAAGCCCGTCGAATTCAAGTTCCGTGCGGCGGCTCGTGGCGGCGAGCCTGCCTTTCGTGCCGTTCTCTCCGTAGACGGACACGGTCCCGGTCAGCGTCGAACGGACCCGGATATTCCTCATGGCGATGTCGAAGCCGGTCCCGTCCAGGCCGGAGATCAATCCCAGCACGCGCATTTCAGTACCCTTTCATGGTTTCGCGGGTGAAGACCGGTCCGTCGCAGGCGACCGTGGCAAAACCCTGTCCGCGCAGGGATTCCGTCGCTCCGGGCAGGACAAGCTCGCCGCCAACGGTCTTTGCGAGGGATTCCCGTACGTGGGCGACGCGCGTTTTTAGTTTGTCGGGGATGGTATCGCCCGCACAGCGCACCCGGGCGCGCTCTTCGCACAGGGTCAGGTTCCAGTCGCAGAGCAGCGCTTCGGCGCGGGAGGAAACGACCGGCGTTTCGTATCGGCATCCGGCGGCGGCGTCGATTTCCGCGGCAGCGGCATCCAGGTCGGCCTGCGCCGCGGCGGAGCCCGCTTCGTCGTTGCCGTACAGTCCCGCATAATCCTGACCGAGACGCATTTTCAGTTCATTGATCGTGGCGTAGGCCATGGGATCATCCTTTCTTTTCGTTGTTGTGTCTGTGAGACGCAGATGAAAAACGGCCGGGGTCGGCGAGGGGCGGGGACGGAGGGTCCGCACGTGCCAAGGAGATGAATCACGCCGGACTCCCCGCGCCCCGATTCCCCGTCAACCGTCAGCCGTCATTCCCTCCGTCGGTCAGCCTGCGGTGGTGCCGCCGCGTCCCAGCAGATGCGGGAAGAGGGCGGCCGCGTTGCCGTATGCCTCGGCGCCGAAGAGGATCCTGCCGTCCATGAAGACGTTTTCATCGTTCGGCTGATTCAGGATCGTCAGGGCGGCTTCCTTGTTCTTCAGGACCAGGATGGGCTTCAGCGCGCCGGTGAAGCGTCCGAGGAACCAGTAGTTCGCGTTGGTCCCGGTGAGGCGCGGGCTCACGACCAGTTTGACCTTGTCCTTGTGCGGGTTCGCGAATTCCTGGTCGCTGCTGTCGCGGTAGGTGTCGGAGTACAGGATTTCGCGGGCGGTGTCCTCCAGCGAGGGGCCGACGATCAGGTGGGTCGGACGCGTGTTGACGGGCTGGCCGTTGTGGCCGCGGAAGGAGTACATCTGGGTGAAGAACGAGCCGAAGTTGGCGAACGTCAGGGCGTTGGTCGTGACGTTGTTGATCGTGCTCGGGCCGTACTTGCGGCTGCTGCTGTAGAAGGCGGCGCCGTCAATCCAGTTCGGCGGGTTCACCAGCGCCTCGGTGAAGAGCGTATCCCACAGCTGTTCGCCGGCCTCGCCCATGGCGGCGACGAGCGTGCCGTAGACACCCCAGTTGTCGGTCTCGACGTCGCGGACGGGGATCGCCACGGTGTCCTCCCACGGACGTTCCACGAGGCGGATCTTGTGCGTTGCCAGGTTCTTGATCTGGCGCGGGCCGAGCCATTCGCGCATCCCGGCGAAGGCGTCGAGGAACGGGATTTCCATGGCGGTGTGTTTCGGATCGCCTTCGATGTCGGCGAGTTCGCGGTAGATCGTCTCCGCGCCTTCGACGGCCTGTTTGAACTTCAGGTTGAAGCTGGTGCGCATGGCGGACAGCGTTTCATGATTCAGTTCCATCTTCTGTTTCCTTTCTCAGGTTGGTTTGTACAGGATGTTGACCGGGAGCACCGCTCAGCGCGGGCCGTTTCCGATTTCCGTCACGACGCCGCCCGCGGTCACATCGCGCACGACGCCCGCGACCACGGCCGAGGAGCCGCTCGTGAGCGTGACGGTCTGATCGTCGTTCACGTAGCAGGTCTTGTTCAGGTCGCTGATGCCGATCGCGCCGCTGCTGACCGGGCTGTAGAGGAACATGCCGGAACGCGTTCTGACGGTTTCGCCGCTTGCGGCCGTGTTTTCGGCCCGGCCGACCACTGTGATGGCGCCCGAGGACGTGGCGGGGACGGCTTTCCCGGAGGAATTGACGGCGGTGATGGCGCCCGCGTAGACGGTGCTGCCCGACGCCACGGTGAATTCACGCGTGTAATGGATGCCTCCGGCTGCGATTTCACGGGTGTCTCTGGCTTCTGTGAGTGCTGACATGGTTCATGTCTCCTTCTGTTGATTGGTTATGCGCCGGCGGGCTTCTCAGCCGTGCATGGCGCGTTGGTATTCTTCCTTGTCGAATCCGAATTTCCGGATCATTTCCTCGTCCGCCGCGGTCAGGCTCCGGCCCGGCATCCGCCGTTTGTCCGGCGCGAAGGTCATGCGGCCGGGGACGATGGCGGGGGCGTGTTCCAGGTAGGATGACAGCGCGGAGCAGTCCTGGGTTTTCGCCCAGTCTTCCAGCGCGTGCGTCAGTTTGCCCTCCTGAAGGCCCTGTTCGATCAGCTCCGCCTTTCGTTTGTCTTCGGCGGCGCAGATCATCGTGTCAAGCTCCTGCCGCAGGGCGTCCGCCTGAACGGCGCGTTCCTTTACGGCGGCAAGTGCTGCGGACATGGCTTCGTCGGGCTCTTCGTCCGCCACGCCAAGCTCCTCGCGCAAGGCGGCGATGGCGTCGGCTTTCGCTTCGATCGCGGCCGCCGTGCGTTCGAACGCGTTTTCCGCATCGTCCTCGCCGGACAGCACGATTTCATTCCAGAGCGTTTTTCCCAGCAGGCGTCCGAGCGCCCGCTCGATCGGGTCCTGAAGGCGTTTCAGTTCGATGGCGCTCCTTGCAGTGTCCTCCGGGTCGGCTTTGCCTTCGCCTCCCGCCGCCAGGACGTCCTCGCAGTTCAGCGCCGGCTCATTTTCCATGGCCACGCTGGTGATGCGGACGGGGCCTTCCTTCAGTCCGCGGATGACAGGCGAACAGTACCGGAATATCTTTTCCTTCAGCAGTTCGTATGCGGCCGGCGTCCATTCCGCGCGGATCCGCAGGTCCTCGCCCTCGCGGAACAACGTCCCGAACCCCATGGCCGCCACGCCCGACGGGATCAGCCGCAGCGCTTCGCTTTCCTCCACCCCATGCTTTTCCGCCAGAATATGGAGATAATGGTTGGAGTCGATCGGGATCGCCTCGCCCTTTTTCGCCTGGTACGCCGCGATGGCATCCAGGTCCTCCACGCTCAGATGCAGTTCATAGTCCTTTCCATTTTTCACGAGCCGGTTTGCGCCCGCATGCAACAGAGTCCATTCCTCCGGGACTCCGTTCGCGTCCTGTTTTACAGTTCCCATTTCCTGCTCCTATGTTGAGTTTGTCTTGTTCCCCGCGGGGATTGCTTTCGGTCCGCCGGGGTGATAGATGATGTTTCCGTGCCCGAGCGAAGCCGGGCACTGCTGCAGTGGAGGACTTGTCCTCCTACCAGCCGAAAAAACGTTCTTCCATGTGCCGTGCATGGGGCGGCAGAGGGTCGACTGCGCACGGCGGTTCGCTGGTGCGCCCCGCCGCGTGGACCGCCAATGCAAGTGCCCAGAACCGGTCGGAATGCCCGTATTCGTCGCGCTCCGCGTCGTATCGCACGTTTCCGGCGGCGGTCACGCTCCGCACGATCTTATGCAGATCGCGCCGCAGCACGTCGTCGGCCAGGATGCGGATGCCGCGCGATTCGAACGCTGCCCGCACCGGCATGGCCAGCGCGGCCTTTACCGGGCCTGTGAAAGTCACGCTTTCCACGCGATATTTCCCATGACGTTCCTGCATTTCCTCCGCCAGCATCATCCCGATTCCGGTCGCGTCGATGCAGAGGCGTTCCAATCGGGCGTCGTCGAGGCGGCGCGCCAGGGCGTCCGCCTGCATGCGGAACGGCATGTCCTCCATGACTTCGTACCCGCTCTGCCACAGGATGTCCCCGATGCGCGTCAACTCGAAATACACGCCGACGTCCTTTTTCCGGCCCACGTCGTATCCGGCATACCGGATGGCCTTCGGATGATCCTGCAACATCTTTTCCAGGTCGTTGGCGTCGTTTTCGCAACCGCCGATCATACCGTAGTCCAGCAGCGCCCCGCCCGCCTCCGCCGCCTCGATCAGATACTGCGTCCGCCAGGCGTCTTCCGTGCGGCATTTCGCGCGCATCCGATTCAGCCATTCTTCGCGGCTCAGCGTGCCGCCGGTCATGTCATTGACCCGTTCCGCGAATCCTTCCTCCACGGCGTCCAGAATGCTGGTCCTGTGAACGCTCCATCCCATTGGGTTCGCGCCGTGTTCCGCCTCGTGAAGCATCCGACAGAACGGCGATTCGCTGCTCCCGTCCACGTTCAGTGCGGACACCATTTCCAACTGGCCGCCCCATGTGGTGCACGGCAGCGCCATGTCGATTACCTTGCCGCTGTCCTTGTGCAGGTCCGCCTCGTCGATCAGGATGTCCCCGCCCTTTCCGGCGAATGCCTCGGGCGTGCTGGACAGGCTGATGACCCGGCTGCCGTTGCCGTATTCCGCCGTGTAGGCGCGGATGCCGTGCAGCGGGTCGATCACGGTCGCTTTTTCTCCGGCCAGTCCGTGGCAGACCGCGTTTGCCGCCGCCGCCCATTTCGCGATGTAGTCCGTGATGAACTCGCGGGCTGTGAATTCGTCGCGGCTGGTGACCCACTGCACGGTCCCCGGCCGCCGCAGGCATTTGTCGTTCACACGGAAACTGGTGGCATACGTGATGCCGATCCGTCTCGATTTCGCATACAGCTTCATCCGGGCGTCATCCAGGATCCAGCGTCTTTGGTATGGCAGGAAATACTCCGTCAACTTCATCTTTTCTCCTGTCTCGTTTTCCGTCTGCGTGTTCGTTTCCAAATCGTGTCCATGATGATGGACGAGAGTCCGTGCAGGCGGCGCGAAGGTCTTTTCCCGCCTTCATTTCCGTGCGGTCCCACATCTTCCATTTCCCTTTTTCGAGGCTTTTTCCGGATCTACCCTGCCGCTGGAAATCATGCTTCCGGCCCACTTGCGCCGCTGCACGGACTCTTCATCAGAGGGGCATGTTTTGTGTTTTCGGTCTGTTCCGCGTTGTAATTTTCTGCTGTCTCAATTGCTTGCGTCGGACAAACACTTTCCCCTCTTTCCGTTTCCGGGTTCATATCGACGGAAAATGCATCCCCTTTTGAAACCGGGGAAAATCCTTCGAAGGGAGGATTGCGTTTCATCTTGCAAACATGCGTTCTTTTTTTTCGATCTTTGCCTGTGGTCCTGCAGACATTGCGATTTGTCCCGAATCCGCCGTATCCCGTCCTGCAAACACCGTTTCATGTTTGTGGCCATCGCTTTTTTACAGATGTCGAGTTCCTTGATTGAACTCGTCCAGGCAAATCCAAAAAACACTTTTCATCGAAAACCGGGTTGATTTTATTCCTTACGCATGTTATATTAAAAGATTGTTTGTCGGATGATCGCCGTGGGGCTTTCGGTGTGACCCGGTTCCGCGCGGAAGAAGACGGCAGACAGGACATCAAATGTGCTCCGGTAGCTCAGCTGGATAGAGCATCTGCCTTCTAAGCAGAGGGTCGTGGGTTCGAGTCCCGCCCGGAGCACCACTTTTTTGTCCTAAATTGAGGTTAAAAAGGGTAGGTTTGACAGAAAATGAAATTTCCTGATTTTTCATGATTCGTGACACGAATCGTGGAAAAATCGTGGAAAACTTTTGAGCTCAGGAAAACAGTCTCCACCCTCATCCCTTGAAACCGCCCAGTGGAAAACCATGCCCCTTGCGGGCTACCGTCGCGCCATGACAGGGAGAATCCATCCGGTCTGATAACAGACGCGAAAAACACGGGGTTTGACCCCTGTTTTCCACGATTTTTCCACGATTTGAGCTTACAAGCTACATTCTGGCTACTTTTGCTGAGGTGGAATGTCCTTTGCGCAGACAAGGGCAAAAGGTTCCCGGTCCTGTGTCGCCCTCGAATATGTTCCCCTGGGGTCCCATCAAACTTTTTTTCGACTTTTTTCTCTTTTTGACTTTAAACTGACATTAGATGGCAACTTGGTGTGTTATATTATGCTCGAAACGAAAAAAAGATACAAACACCCTTTGAAGGAGATCGAACATGAACGAATCGGAAAACAGATTGGAAAACGGACTGGAAATAGATGGACGCCTGGCAATCGAGGGAATCAAGGCAGGCAAGAAATCCGGGGCTGTCGATTTTGGGAACCTGATCTTTTCACTGGATCAGGCCCATGAGAACGGGGAATATGAACGACCGGACTCTTTTCTTCGCCAGTACCCGGATTATGCCAACTCAATACAGACCGGAGAAGATTATATCCAATATACGCTGGAGCAAGCAAGGACCGTTTACAGCCTTTGGGACAGAATCTATAAAACGGCAACCGAGGCAAAGAACCAAATCGGACTGGACGAGACGAGGGAATGGGGAAGAGGGTTTGCATCCCATTACTCGGAATTCCGTATTGCCCTCGAAAATCAAAAGAATTATCTCAGTTGTCTTCTTCCGGCATTGGCGAAGATCAAAGAGTTGAAAGCCGAACTGGAACAGGCGAGGACTTCCCCGGAAATAATATCCAGTCTGGATGTTATTAAAGAAATGGTGTCTTCGGCATTGGAAAACCAGAAAGCGAACACAGCAGCCATACAAAAAGCCTTGATAGCATCAAATCAGAAATGCAGAGTAAATGAAATCCCCATTCCCATAGCGGCAGACATCATAGCAGAAGAGGCCAGAAACCTGAAAATGGAACAATTATTTGATCGGGGTTCTTATGTTTCTTCATCTTCCAATGAGAAAAACATTAAAAACTGGGAAGAGGGGCGGAATCCATGCCCGTGGCCGGATGGGTTCCCGTCCCGACGGCAGCCGGAACTTGATTTCAGGATTAAGGTCCGCCGTGGGCTGGAAAAATATATTGCACGGATAAAAAGAGGCAGACGGAGGAGAGAAGAGAAAAAAATGAAAGAGAATTTGGGCGTTGATGACCCGGATCATTTTAATGGTATTTCCATAGATAACCCGCCTGAAAGATACAAGGCAATAATAGAGCGAGCCTTGATAGACCCCTATATAGATGAAAACGAGTATCCAACTTTTGCTTACTTTGATGATAAAGAGGAAGAAAAGCCAGATAGAGAAGAAATCTTTGGTATAGAATTCTTTGAAAAAATATATAAGATATTTGATGAAATATCCGGCAATAATGATGATGAGTTCGACGATGATGATGAGTTTGACGATGACGAGCTTGATGACGACGAGTTTGATGATGAATGAACAGGACGGATAAAAAGGTTCGATACATCTTAATGCCTGCCCCGTGATGTTTTGTCATGGGGATTTTTTTTGCATTTTGAAACGGCGTTTCACGATTTGGAAATACAGAGGAAATACAGCGGAAATAGAATGAGGCAAAAAGCCTCTTTTTGAGTTCAAAAAAACGAAACCCCTGCCAGTTGATAGAGCGAAACCGACACGCGGAATCGCCTATTAACATCCATCAAAAGGAGTATCGTTTTATGCAAGTCCAAAACAGAATCACCCCCGCCGTCATTACAGCTGCGACCTCGCTTTTGCAGCCGTACTGCCCCGAACTGAACCCGAACAACCTGATTCTTGCGTTGAAAGCATGGGGAGAAGAAACCAGGGAGCCGAAACCGAAGACCCCCGAAATCGAAAAGCCGCTGACTCGGTTTGAGGTGGCGAATCTGCTGGGCATTTCCCTGCCGACGGTCAACCGCATGATGAACGATGGCCGTTTGCAGAAGATCAAGCTGACCCCGCACGGAGCCGCGCGCATCAGCCCCGCCAGCGTCCGCGCCATTATCAGTGGTCCGCAGGCACAGGAACAGTCCATGGAATCCGCAGAGGTGTATTGATGCGGATGCAGAACAGTGATCCCAATGCAGCGCTTTATGCACTGTCCCCGGATTGCACGCGGGATGAATGGGTAAAGATCGCCATGGCCTATAAGGCGGCTGGCGGAGATTTCAACACCTTCGACGCGTGGAGCCGGGAAGCCCCTGCGCGGTATGATGCCCGGAACTGTATGCAGACGTGGAACGGAATCCAGCCGTCAGGCGGCATCACGGCGGCGACATTGTACAGTCTGGCAAGGTCTGCCGGATATGATTGCCGTCCGATGCCCGCAAGTCTCGCCAAAACGCAAGGGAAGCCCACCAAACAGGCAGAACCCGCGACCGTCGCCGCCGTGTATGAATACCGCGACAAGTCCGGCAGGCTTCGGGCGTTGAACATTCGGTATGAACCAAAGGATTTTCGCCCTCGTTATGCCAATGTGGAGAATCCTGATGCCATCGCCTATGACGACCCCGCCCAATGGTCCAGGCGCAAGCCGGAAGGTTTTTCCATGCCTCTGTACCATGAAGACCAGATTGCCCGGCGACCTGGCGAGACAGTTTATTTCACGGAAGGAGAGAAAGACGCGGATAACCTGGCGCGGCTGGGGTATCTGACCAGTTGTCACAAATCGGGTGGCGGCGTCATCCGTTCCGGGCATGGGCTGTTGAACGGACGACAGGCGGTCATCATTGCCGATGCGGACGAACCCGGCGCGAAATACGCAGAGGAAGCCCGCGAGAACCTGACGGCGGAAGGGGCAAGCGTGGCCGTCATCACGCCGCCTGGCAGGTTCAAGGATTATTCCGAATGGGAAGAAGCACAGGACAGCGCCGAGACATGGGATGAGGTCAAGGCGAGGTTTGAACTGTGGGGAATCCCGAAGAAAGAAAAAGACACATGCGAAACGCTGGCCGATGTCTGGGATAACCCGCCGCCACGTTCGCCCGAACTGATCACCGGGTTGCTTCGGCAGGGACACAAAATGATTGTCTCCGGCACCTCGAAAGCCGGGAAATCTTTTGCTCTGTTGCAGCTTGCGGCGGCATTGGCGGAAGGACGGGACTGGTTGCAGACTTTTTCCTGTAAAAAGTCCACAGTGCTTTACCTCAATTTGGAGATCGACCGCGCCAGCATGATACACAGGGCGCAAAAAGTCTATGAGGCGCTGGCATGGCCCCCTCGCGGCCTGGATAATTTCATCTTCGACCATTTGAGGGGAAGAACCGACAAGATCGAGGTCATGGCGGAAGACATCATTGCAAAAGCAAAACGGCACAATGCACAGGCCGTTTTCATCGACCCCGTGTACAAATGCGGGCTGGAAGATGAGAACAGCGCCGGGGACATTGCTCAGTTCTGCCGGATTCTTGACCGCATTGCTACGGAAACAGGTGCGGCGGTCATCTACTGTCACCATTTCAGCAAGGGCGCACAGGACGGCAAGAGCGCGATCGATCGTGCCAGCGGTTCCGGTGTGTTTGCCAGAGACGCGGACGCCATTCTGACCTTGACCGAGTTACAGGAGCAAGGCGGTTTTCGCCTGGATTGCATCTTGCGGGAGTTCAAAAGCCCAAAGCCGATGTCGTTCAGATTTGAATACCCGCTGCACATCCTCGCGCCGGAGCTGGACGAATGCCCGTTGAAAGGCACAAAGGGCGCAAGGCAGGCGGAAGCTCACCGCGAGGCAGAAGACAAAGCCAAACGCAAAGAGGATGCCCGTGAAGAGGCGTTGAACAGGATTGCCGAGATCGGCAAGAACCTGAAAGAGCCTGTCCGGAAAACCGTCTTTGTGGAAACGGTCATGGGACGGCTGGGAATCGGTAAGGATTCTGCCCGCGCCTATGTGGCCGCCCTGCTGGATGATGGACGGCTGATCGAAAAGGCGGAACCGGAAAAAAACAACCGGAAATTGATAACCGCGCCAGTGATCCTGGAAGAAGCAGATTTGATCTGACGGCTTTTCGGGTTTTCTGCCCGGCCTCGGATCATGTACGGAAAACCGCGGAAAGACAGTTTTCTGGTTTTCCGGTAAGGGGCTATATAAATATAAGCCCCGACGACCGAAAACCGAACCCCGAAGAAAGAAAGGGTATCGGCAAGGGGGACTACCCCCCCACCCCTCGAAGGTACTTGAAAAAGGGTGTTTTTTAGAAATGGCGCCGGAAGGACTCGGAATACCTGGCAGAGTTTCTTTTTTTCGCCCTCTTCGCGCGGGGAGAACCGCGCCCGCATCCCCGGACAGCGGCACAATGTCCGGGAACAACATTTTAAGGCGCTTTGACGCGCAGAAAGGATTTATCCGATGAACGAAACGACCGAAACCGCAACCCTCACCAAAATGCCCCAGAAACCGTATTCCCGCGTGGTGGACTGGAAACAGGAGCGCCCCAAACTTTTCGATCTTCTGGTTGAACTGGAAACCGCCGAAAAGATGGGGTCGCCTCAGCAGTGTATTATCATCTGGCGGAATGATGCACCGTATGTGCTGGTCAACTCGAATATGGCACGCAACGCCGCCAGCCTCGCAAACTATATGGCAGCTGGCAAAGTCTCGGCGGAAACCGTGATCCGGGCGCAGCGCGGCGAGGACGTGAATCTGACTCTTGACGGCAAGGCTGTGGCGGAACTGTTTTCCCCTGCGGCCGCCGTCGTTCGCCTGGAAGATTTGAATTTCGACGCCGACGAACTGGAAAGGGTGCTGGATGCCGCGCCCCCGACCAACCGGACGCGCCTGTACGATCTTGTGATGTCCCTGTCTGACGATGAGATCGTTCCCGCCCTCACGGTTCTGCGTTCCATGCGCATGAACCGCAACTAACCCCTGAACTGTGGGCGGCGTGGATATTCCCGCCGCCCACGCTTTATAACTGGGGCCCTGACTTGGTGACTGACTTAGTGACCGACTTAGTGACTTGGTGCCTGGCTTGGTGCCTGACCTGGTGCCTGACTGGGTGCCTGACTGGGTGCCTGACTGGGTGCCTGACTGGGTGCCTGACTGGGTGCCTGACTGGGTGCCTGACTGGGTGCCTGAGGCGGGAACTGGGTGCCTGACTGGGTGACTGACTGGGTGACTGCGCCACATTTGAGATTAAGCCCGGCAAGTCGGTACAAAAAGAACAAGTCCCTCTTTTTCGCCTTCTCTACTTGAAATCTCAGTCTTTTGTGCTATTATATTCAAGTAAGATAAAACAAGCTGAACATAGGGTGGAACATGAGAACACGAATTTCTGAACGCAATCATTTTCCGGCTTTTTCTCCATACACGGAGTATAAAAAATTGAATATTCTATTCTGTGATAAAAAAGCATATCGCAAGGAAGAAAAGTGTTATGTATATAAGAATTACAGCCTTAAAGATCTTGTTGAATGTAATTTCCTACAATGGCACCTTCGAGGAACATTTACTTCGCTTGATGAAATGTTATGCTCTCTTCAAATAAGTGAAAACGATTTTTCCGATAACACTCCAAAAGATGTTTATTTGGACTACATTCAATTTCTCTTAAATGCACTCGAATTCTTGAACATTACTATCGGTTACTCATTTTTTGAAAAACAGGGAAAGATTATATATAATACGATTAGAGATAATTGCTTCTGTTTGTTGGAAAAACTAGATGCGGAGGCAAAGGCTCTTGGTGTAGAATTGTGTGTTGTCTATAAAAACGATGTCGCGGCAGCGGTATCAATACAACAACCAGATTTAGCTCCGAGCGTCGTTGAGTATCTCAAAATAGACAATAGAGATGATCTAAGCCGCAAAGGTGAAATACTATGCACTTTAGCAAAACTGCTGGAGCCACATGAAAACAAACTGATAAAAAAAGGATTCAAGTCTTTATGTAGCGATACAACATTTCTTCTAAATAAAGCAGGAATAAGGCATTCTCTTTGTCAAAACAAAAAAATTGATTCAAGATTTCTGAAAATGGATGATTCAGAACGGATTAAATGGTATGATCGTGCTTTCAAAGCATTTCTTGCATGTATGGCTGTTTTGCCATACATTGATTTTAAGGATGAAATAACAGACCTTCAGCACAATTAAAACAATCAACTTGCCACGTTTAATTACTTGTTTTCAAGATCAATGGCCTGTGTGAGATATTGAACCTTGTTGTCGTAACTATTCATCTAATGCGTTTTCAACTTCATCACGAGTTATTGAATAATACTTTAAAACGCCTAAAACGTCTTTATCAGAGCAAGAGTATTCCCCTTCCTTAAACTTATTAAGAGATATTATATCTGTGGCGATTTTATGTTTGCGAGGTGATAGTGATGAAAACTTATCCCACCACTCATTGGCTAAATCGCAATCGTATTTCGTTTTTTTGGTATATCGATCAGAAAGGCGTTCTCGTAATGACTTGTCATAAATGCGACGATAAATAATAAAAGTCTCAGGCATCCATAAGATTCTTCTGAATTCGTTAATATCACGGCCAAAAGCCTCTTCAAAAAAAACCATTCCTCGCCCAATTTTTCCTTTTGTAGAATTGAGAACAGCTTGTATGGCCCGAATAAATTTCCTATTCCAATACTTCCCGATATAATCTCTATTCATGAAGAATTCTTTGTCATTTATTGGATGATATTTCATCGGGAAAGAATAAATATTCGCATCAAGCTCTTCGCAAAGATCGACATTCATACGCAAACGATAATAAAGCTCTTCTGGTTTGTCAACGAAATTGTAAAGCAAGTAGTTCGAAAGATTCTTTATGCCACATTTAACAGCAATTCGAATAGACTTTTCATAAATGTCTCTAAGGTTCCAATGATCAAAAGCAATCCGCAAGGGATAAATGTTGATTTCTGCCAGTTTCTTCATTCTTTCTTCCGTGATAAGGCGAGAATCAACTCCCTGATTAAAATCAACAATTCGTTTCCTTTTTGATGCCCCATGAGTTTTCAGATATAATGGCCGAACGTATTCTTTAAGTGACAAAATATCTTCTTTCGAAGCAGTATAATAGTTTAGACAATGTGTTTTTTCCAACATAGAATATAATTCTGTTTTTTCCAAAGGGTCTTTCAGTTTGTCAATTATTTCTTTATAAATCTTTATAGCCTTTCGGATATATGCTCTATCATTATATGAATCCTCAAGATTCTTGATTGTAATATCGTATTCATTTGGTGGAGAATATGAAGCCCCTATTCCAAACCCACAGTCTTTAATTTCATCTATAATGCGATTATAACTTGATGATGCAAGAACGTTATTGTCCAAAAGAAGCAAATCTCTTTTTTCGCCAAAGCGCGAATTTGTGAATTCTATTCTATTCTTTAGACTAATATAATCACAGTAATTTGGTTCAAGAACCGGAACAGCACAAAACTTGCATCTGTTTACACAACCTCTTGTCATATAAGCAAAGTATGCATCATTAGCAGGGTATTCATAATCTATTTCTTCAAGAATAGAATAATCAAGGGGAAGCTCATCAATAATAATGTCGTTGTCAGAATCAATATCGCCAGGATGATTTAACAATCCAATAAAGGGGTGAATGCCTGTAGCGGAATAGACTTCATTAGAAAGCAAAGATGACATTATGCCACCAACCATGACATCTTCCGGCTTTTTACATAATTGTTTTGCAAAATTAATAGTGTCAATGGTGATATCCCAATAAAAGGTGAATAATGTTGTAATTCCAACTTTATCAAACCGTGGTTTGACAAAATAATCCTTGTTCTTATATTTTTTTCGAAAGTCTTTAAGTATTGACAAAACTATTTCATCTTGAAAGATTGATTCATTCTCTAGACTAGAATATTTCCCAAATCGAATAAAATCAAAAAGATGCAGATAATAATCCTTCCAGAAGACTTCAGGGAAAACGATAGACAGATGATTAATCAAATCATCACAAATCAATTCCGCAGCAAAAGAACGCAAATCACCTTTGAAGAAACGAACATCATCACCGACCATACGATAGTATGTGGCTAGTTTCATAAGTCCCATGGGTGGGTACTTATTTTTATAATTTGGCTCTACGAGCAAGACTTTTCTATTCACTTGATTTATCTCATCTCATCTTTAATCTTGTCAATAATCTGATCAGCAATATCTTTGGGCGCTACATCATGAATAATAGTCAAGATTTTACTCACTAACTTGCGTTCACTTTTGGAAAGTTTTGACATCGCATCTGTAATAAATGCATTCTTCTTCCCTTTTCCAGTGTTCCCTACAGGAGAAATAACATCTGGTTTCGGTAAAACCTGAGATTTAAATGTTTTCTCAATATGATTCCTGACTTCTGCCAAAGGAGAAGAGGAGTCTTCATTTTTATCGCGTTCAAGTCGTTTTTGGGCTGCTTCTGCTTCTTTTGTCGCTTTGTCGATATTTTCTTTATCCCTTTGCCGTTCTCCATCATTAACAAACCCATGATTTTCCACTTTATTGTTATAGTCATTGATCATATCACTCAATTCTTTTTGTCTCTTAAAATCGTTTTTAATTCGGTTTGCTTGAGTATATAGTTTATGAAGGTCACTATAAAAGAATTGTCTTAACAAATCCTCAAGCAAGACGCGAGTCTCATTCTCGTTGAAATAATTGCGTTGGGAATTCGGAATAAGGTCTTTGCTTATAGCAAAAAGTTCTCCCACGAAATAGTAGTTGCCTCGCGGTTCTTTAAATAAGTCATGAAGAGCGTTATCATCACCAATCTGAATATTTGAACTTCTTATTCTTATTCCTCTCATACGATTAATTGGGGGTATCTGCTTCTCAAAACGAGAAAGCCCAATCCAAAGCCAGGCAATTATATTTTCATCATGGTCACGAAAATCCTTAAACATACATTTGAAAATTTCGTCATAATTCTGGGGTGAACCATTTTTGCCTGGTTCTTTAAGTCGAGTGTAATAATCCTTAAATATTTCCTTCCCATTTACTTTTATGCAGTATTCGTCAATGTGATAACCGATTGACTTGGAATAATTATAAATTTGATTGCGGAGAAGAAAATTGTTGCAATATGGAACTGGTGCAACAAAGCTTAGATAATCGCATATTTTTTCTTTGTTCAACAAATCTTGGTTCACATTATTAATATCAATCAACTCTACTTCAAAGTAATGGCTGTCTTCTTTGTCGGGTTCAATATCAAAACTAATGATTTCATCCCAAATCTCATCTAAGGTATATTTTTTCTCGGCGTAAAGCATGTCTCTCATTAATTTTGCGTTGCATGTCATGATGGACCGGACTTTTTCTTTCTCATAGCTTGTGGTAAATCTTAGTGTCTTACAATATGCCAGTCCACATAAGCGTCCTATTCCCCGGAAACCCTTATTCTCCCCTATTTTTTTATTGCTGTTTGCAATATCCCCGATGTTTTCGACAAAATCCTTGCTGCGAATGCCGGTTGCATTATCTTTAATGCTTATATACCTTTTCTTTTCATCAATAAAGATGTCTATACAGGCATCTTCTTCGGATAAAATACCTCTTTTGATTGCTTCATCTATCTGATCGCAAGCATTTTGAATATATTCCCTATAAATAACCTTAGAATCAGAATACATCCCTGTAGTGAGATTGTCAAGAATATTTTTCCCGATAGTTGCCATAATGAAACCTCACTTATACTGTTTGTAGATTGGTTTGGGGAATCGAATATTCAACAATGATCTAAAAATAGGATTTTGGATAATATATTCTCCTTGCTTCAAACGCGTAATCATTGTCTTATATACAGAGGGAATACTTTTATAATCACTTTTTGTGATTTCAATCGTGTTTGTTCGTCCATATGCGTGAGTTGAACAATTGCCTGTTACTCTATCATGTATTGCACTACGGAATTGTTCTGCTGCAAAAAGGACAACTCCTAAAGAACGTCCTCTCTCTGCAACATCCAAAACTTGTCGTAAAATAGGAGAGCTTTTTGGGGTGTCTTTTGAGGCATACTTGTTTAGTTCATCAATAAAGATGATTATCCTGGATGGCGGTTGAACCCCTTCTTCGCCAGAATATTGCCCAAGCTGCAAATCATATATAGTCCGGATTGTATCTCCAAAGACATACGCCTGTTTATCTTCGGACAATTTAGCAATATCAATTACATGGACCTCATTTTTCTTAATATATTTAATTGCATCGGCAATACGAGTTTCATTTTCGTTTTCTCGAATATCTCTTGCAAATATTTTGTTGTCGGTAATACTCTTGTTAATTATTCGATAAAACTTTCTCCAACTCTGTACTGGAATCTCTTTGTCTTTGTTGGGGGAATCCGAAGAGAATTGTTCTTTAACAATTTTGAGAAGCTCTTGCCAATCGTTAATCTGATTAAAATGTCCTTGTCCAGTTGTGATCTTGGATATAATAGCATCCATTGTTTGAGTAGGGTCGTCAATGTTTGCAAATAAAAGATCAAGATTCTCTTTGTCGTATTTATATACATACTTGAATTTCTTTGCTTTTTTTATTTTTATATTATCCTCCACCTCTTCAGGAGATAAATATGTATTCCAATAGCTGGTCTTAGGAATGGAATACGGATAATAATACTTTACATTCTTAAATGGCTCCGGGGACAAACCAAGTTGTTTGTACTTTTCAAATGTTTCTTGGCGAGCCATGTCAGGGTTCTGTTCATCACTAAAATCATTGATTTGATCTATTGCAAGTAAGTCCTTCCCTTTGACATTAAACAGAACAAATGCAACGCTATCCTCTTCCTCTTTTGGATTTTTCTTCATATAGCAATCTTGGATTGCTTTAAGTAAGAACATTGCATATGATGTTTTTGATGCAAGCCCTGATATACCGGAAATATTTAAATGCGCTCCTTCTGGGCCAATTATGAATTTTGAATTGAGATTAACCGGGAGCGTAACTTTTTCACAATTCTTTGTCCCTTCGTACATTTCCAAATATCCACACACAAGAGGATTCTGAATGTTTTTTAAGCCAAGCGCATAGTTGATTTCATCGGCAGAGGCAAGCATGACTTTGGCATTGCTTTGCAATGGAATATAAATATTCTCAGTATTACAAACAACTTTTGCCGAGACATAATTCATGCCAATTCGAAGGGTGTTCTCTTCTGCATTTACGTCCCCAAAGTCACTTGATATAAAATTGGTCAAAAAGCTAGATGCATCGGTTATGTGGGCAATGTCTTCAATTACACCATATGAGAAGGAATTATTAACATGTTGTACTTTTACAATATCAAAGGGATTTAAGATTAAATCTGGGGCAGTCCAAAATGTAAAAGCGTCAATGGTTGTTGGGCTTTTTTCTGTAGCAAGGACTCGACCAATTAAAGCATCCGACATTGTTATCTCCTCAGAACAGGTGTAAGAAGGTTTCGGTACTGATATACTTACTCTTAACGTAAGCCTCGGTTAAAAAGACAGGATACAAATGATTCGCCCAACGTCGATCTATCCCATAACATGTGGGGTTCCTTTCGTTAATTATATGGGCAGAAATTAAATCAACGGTGTCACTATTAATCCCATCGTTTATTTCCTCATCCATCATAATCTTTTCAACTTTTACAACACCATCAAAAGGTGTGTTTGTCCTTGATTTGTCACGAAGCCTTATATACCAAACACCGAATTGCACATCTCCCAGAAAATCTCTGTTCTCATATCTTGCAACAGGCGTTCTATAGAACAATGGCAAATCTGCTATATAATTTGAATTGGGTTTCCCTGTGTGATCTAAGCAACTCTCTGGGTTGAATGATTTTGAAATGCCTATTACCCAACTATAATTGTGCTTAATCTTTTGAAGAGTCCTCAAATCTTCACGACCAGATTTCATTTCCTTATATTCAAGCGAGCCATCTTTGACAAGATAAGCGTCTTGACCTAACCTTTTATCATGAACAAGTTCTGCAACCATTCTTTTTTCGGCTTCTATCATGTAATCCTGAATTACTCCAACAGCCACGTTATCAAGGTTTGAATCCGTATTTTTCTTGGATGTCGAATAGGGGATAATTGCCGAAAATCGTAATCCAAGTCGTTTAAGTTCATCACTCTCATTCAGTTTTTGGGTCTTTGTAGCAAAATATGCAGTATCGTTCCATCCGTCCGCATTAGCTTTGTCTGGTAAAGCTAAAACTAACTCTCTATAGAACCGTTCGACCTGCAATCTTTTGTTTTCGCGTTTACAACACCCGATTCCAACTTGACCTGCAACGACAGGAAACACCTGTTTGTTGTAGGCAATATCATCGACCTTAAAGACATGGCGTGAGCCGTCAAGAAAATATTTCAGTATAGATTTTTCTTCATTTTGAATTAAAGAATCCGCTTGAGGTTTTAAGTTTATAGGGGCTTTAGGAGAACCTGTTTCCCCAGATTCTTTCCATTTCATTACTTTGTCAGATTCGTTGTCGTATTCAATAGACGGCAACCCTATTGAATCATAACTGTATTTGTATGTGTGATAACTTTTCCCTTTGGTTTCTCTTTCAATTATTTCCATTACAGTAGACATGTTTTTGAATTCCTTTTATTCCGCTATAATAAATTTATACCGGTTCTATCGTCCACTTGTCAATTTGTCCGGCGTCTTTGTCGAAATTCACGCCGACGAGAATAATCTTTTTGCTGGAGTTCATATAGCGGCGGTAGTAGTCACGGTCTTTGATTTGATCCATGGCGATCTGTTCGTCTTTGTCAAGCTTGAACTCGAACACAAACACATAGTCGTCGTTTGCGGCCACGGCGTCGATTCTGCCATTATTGGTCTTGGATTCCGCCGTAATGCTGATACCTAGGAGCATAAAGATCGAGAAGAAGAGCAACCGGAAATTGTTTTCGTCCTTCATGTGGACGTCGTAGGGGACCTTGGCAAAAAACACCTTCATTGCTTCCATGAAGCCGTCCACGTCGCCCGCCGTGACCGCATCCGCGAGGATGTACACGGAATCTTTGACCTGATCGACCTGTAAGCCGCTGCAATGCCCGGCCAAGTACGTCTCGAAAGCGCCCTTGACCTCAAGATTCGGGAAACACAGCTGATAGGCCGTGTCACCATAACGCTTGGTTGCACTTTCTATGGTCAGATAGCCCGTTTGCAAAAGCAATGTCAGGGGGTTCAGGTTGTCGATCTCGTAAGCATCGAAAGCGAAACTGGAAACCGGCGAACTCAGCACGGATTCCAAATCGAAACGCTGTTTGGAGATGAGTTTCAGCAGAAAAGACGGCGTTCCGGTCGAGAACCAGTAATTGTTGAACTCGCCGCCCGATTCAAAAAACATAGCCAGAGAAACCGGATTGTAGACTGTAGCGCTGGTATAATGGAAACGGTATCCGTTGTACCAGTCTTTGATCTTATGCTTGAACTCGTCAAGGTCGCCATCCCCGGCAAGTGCCGCGATACGGTCGCCGAAATACGTTTCCAATTCATCCTGAGTATAACCGAGCATACAAGCATACCGGGCATCCATCGTGATGTCGGTCAGGTTGTTCAGGTCGGAGAAGATCGAGACATGGGCGAATTTGCTGACGCCGGTCACAAATACGAAACGTTCCATGCCGTCACAGGTCTTGATCGTCGAATAAAACTCTTTCAGGACGGCGAGGATGTCGGGAAGATGCGAACTCAGCGCGTTATTCAGAATCGGTTTGTCGTATTCGTCAACGAGGATCACAACAGGCCCCTGCTCGTAGAGGTCCCCGATAAGCTTTTCAAACCGGGTCGAGTTCGAGGCGCCTTGCAGTTCAAGCCCGAACTGAGCGGCAATCATGGCGAGCTTGTCGAAAATGAACTGTTCGAGTTCATCCGCCGTTTGGGATTTACAGTTCCCCATATCCAGGTGGATGATCGGGTATTGTTTCCAGTCATACTGCTTATCGTAGAGGGCAAGCCCTTTGAAGAGGTCTTTTCTGCCCTGGAATACAGCTTTCAGCGTGGAAAGCGTCAGGGATTTCCCGAAGCGACGCGGACGCGCCATGAAATAGATTCCCTTATACGGTTTGACCAAGCTCCAAATGAACTCGGTCTTATCAACATACAGATAGTTGCCGTTGATAAGGTCCTCAAACTTGTACAGGCTGCTGGTCAGGTCTTTCATGGTCTATTTGTCTCCCGGTATCTATATAATACATCCACACGCGCGATTTTGCAAACACAAACAGAGTTTTTTGGGCTTTTCTTCTCAAAATTGGCTTATGTCGCCACCGTTTTTTGATGCCGTCTGCCGGAAATATTGTTTTGTCTCCTCGCATAAAGGAAAAACCTGTCACATGTGTGACACGTTTTGGCTTTCGGGCTTCCCTCAAAATGGTTAGTTGATTGCCTGTTGTATCCAGTTGGCAGCGGAAACAAGATCGTGCCTGACTTTATCCAGAAGCCGTTCGTTGAATTTGTTCTTGATTCGAGCGGAAACATCCTCGGTTAAATTGGCCTGGCCGATTTTACGCAGAGCCTGAACAACCAGCCCGCTTTCCATGTTGCGAAACGATGTTTCCCGCAATGCCGAGTGTTTGAAATAGATCGTACCGAACTGCGTTTCCAAAGTCCGACTTGGGCCGTTGGAGATAAAGAGCAACTTCGCCGGGATTTGAGTGGAGAGGCCAAAGTAATTCAGCGCGGTGTCCCCAGACGGATATATTTGCCATCTGAATTTGGATGCGAATGCTTTCGCCACGCTGTACATATCCGGTGCTGTAGGCTGTTTCAGCAATTCGCTGTATGCCGGGTAATAGTAGATGCCTCGACAGATTTTCCGAATCGCGCCGTTATCGGCAAGGGTTTTCAACGTGGTGTCTATTTCGTAACGTTTGAACTCCGGCATGAAATCCTGTGCGGTAAAAATCCAGCCGGTTCCTTTTCTGGTGATGATTCCCAGAATCTTGTCTTTCACTGATTTCTTCATGCTACCCCCTCTGCTGTTATTTAAGATATTTTATAGAAATATAGATGTATTTTTCTATAAAATCAAGTACAAAACTCAAAAAGACATGGTTTTTTCTGCTTTTCTTCAAAGGTCCGGTCGAAGAGGGATCAAGTTGCAATCGAAATGGCAACCGAAACAACAAACAGGCTATCGAGAAATAGCAAAAACTCCCTCATGTGAGGGAATTTCTGTGTTGCTGAACGCATTCCCGGAAGGTTTAGCCTCACATTTTATACAACCTTTCAAATTCCAAACACCACTTAAACCCACCTTAAACACACTTTTTTTCACAGTACACCTGAGAATTAGCCCGATTTCGGGCTAATTCTTCCAGGCCTGAGCCGCCAAGCTTCAATTTGAGGTAGCGGCCTTTTTGCATTGCGCCAGCATTTTGCGGACTTGTTCGATTGGAAGCGTGGAAATCAGGGCGCGAAGCTCGCTGCGTTCCGGTTCTTCTTCGGGCTTTGCCAGGGCAACGGGCGCAAAGGAAAGCAGTTTCATCCCGCGTCTCTTGTCCTCAATAGAGGCATGGGCCGAGTAATGCGCCGTCATTGCCGGGGTCATGTGGCCGACGATGGATTGAACGACGGCAAGCGGAATCCCTGCAAGCCCTGCATAGTAACAGAACGTATGGCGGCAAGAATGAAGGTCTTTTGTGCTGATCGCCCGTGTGCGCCCATCTTGTTTGCGTGTGGTCTGAATCCCCAGCCTTTCGAGAAACTGTTTGATCCGATAGGAAATGCCCGTGGGGTTGGTCAAATACATTTCGGCGTGTTTCGGAAAAACATAGACGGATTCTGTTCGGGGAGTTGATGCCAGCAGACTATAAAGCTGATCGGATATGGGAATCTGCACCACGGCTCCGGTCTTTCTCGTTTCGCGCGTGATGAGGCGGCTTTCAAGGTCAATATCGCTCCATTTGAGGGTGCAAATGTCTCCCTCGCGTAAGCCCGTCCATACGGCCATCATGAAAAGCGGACGCGTGAAGCCGTCCAGGTTATCAAAAATCGTTTTTAGTTCGTCCGGCGTGAATGCCTCGCGGGTCTTCGCGTCCGATTTTGCCCGGCGAATGCTGGTAAAAGGATTGTCCTGTATTCCGGCATCCTTCGCCAGCAGGGTAAACACTTCCGCGCAAACCGTCTGATGCAGGCGAACCGTTCGCGGCGATAAAGCGCCGTCGGCTTTCTGCGTGGTGATGGTTCGGGCTTTCTTGCCTGTCCCCCTGCTGTAACTGATCGTTTTTGCGTAGCGTCCAGTTTTCTGCAATGTGGCTATATACTCCTGGGCGTGTGCTTCCGTGACATCGGCCAGATTGATGATATCCGGGTGTTCGCCGTGCATGAACGCCAAAAAGTCGCCCCATGCTGTCCGCTTCATTCCGGCATACTTTTCGGCGGGCATCCGTGTACGCGGTTTCCGTTCGGCCAGTTCAAAGGCTTCATCGAGGGAGATTTTCTCGCCGCCGGTCAGTTCTTCCCTGAAATTGTCGATCAATGCTTTGACCGTCTTTTGTTCGGCTGCACGTTCTACGGTCGCCATGATCTTTTTTTCGTAGGCTTCCGCCGCTCGCTTCGTCGTCGCTTCGCATCGTCCGGTGTAGCGTTTGCCATCCCGGATAAACTGATAGTACCATGCGCCGCCCTGTCTCCGTTGTCTTACCATGATGATCGTCTCCATGCCGTGTTTGTGTCTGATTGATTCGCCATGATACTATACGCCACGTTTTTGCGGTTGTCAAGCGGCAATCGTGGAAAAATCGTGGAAAAAGTGCCTTTTCTGATGTTTTTTGAGTTTATGACCTACTGCCTTCTAAGCAGAGGGTCGTGGGTTCGAGTCCCGCCCGGAGCACCAATTTTATGCTCGAAAACGGGAGAATCTGCCCCAAATTTGCCCCGTTTTTGGTGTTTTTATATGCTTGCTATCCTTCCAAAACGCCTTTCGGGTTTTTCATGTGCTACGATACAAACGAGAAAGGGTTTTTGTCATGGCCGGCACGCAGATCAACCCGAAGAGAACAGGGAATAGACGATAGGGAAAACAGATGCGACGGACAGAGAACGGGAATTGTTCTTGCCGTCCCACAAGTTCCACCGGCAGCAGGAAAGAATTCACCCTGCAAACACGGAACTGCGATGAAGCCGTGCGGAAGGCTTCCGAGCCGGATTCCATCTGGTTCGCATCGACAAAAGAAGTCGCACTCGCCCGGATGAACGCGATGCGAGTTTTTTCCTCGCCGGAATAGGATGCCTCGTTTGGTGAGCCGGTCGACAAAAGCGATCGGTCGACCAATGATTCGAAGGCGTGGCTTCGGAAAAGATCGGGGATCAGTCCGGGATCTGGAGGTCCGAGATCCTGCATTCCGGGCTGTATGGCATTTCTTCGTGGACGGAAGCCCCCTCGGCGATCTTGTCCACGGCCAGATGAAGATAACGGATGATCCCGTCGGCCAGCAGTTCGCCGTCCATGGTCAGGATCCGCGCCTCCACGGCAAACAGCCTGGATCGGTCCTCGATCAGTTTTCCCGTGGCCAGAAGCTCCGTTTCGTATGGCACGGGCTTCCGGTAACGGGTTTCGAGGGAAATGGTGACGCCGAATTCCGTGTCGTCGTTTTTTGCCGCCCACAGTCCCCGGAGGCCCATTTCGTCCAGCATGGCGGTGATCATGCCGCCGTGGACCCGTCCGGGATAGCTCTGATGCCACGCCCGGTAGCGGAACGGCGAAGCGACGCTCCCGTCGGTCATGTTGTAGAATGGCGCCCGGACGCCGAACTGGTTATCCAGTCCGCAGATCACGCACATCCGGCTGTTTCGCTGTTGCCCGATCACTTTCATGTTTTATCTCCGAATTCCGTTGTTGTTTCCCAAGAACACGCCCGCAGTTCAAATCGGGATCCTGCACAAGGCGGGAGAAACGACCATAAATAATATACTTTCTTCCGGCTCGTTTTCAAGCATGCCGCCCCGCGCCGCTTCCGGTGTTTTCGGAATCCGGGCGGAAAACTTGACAAAAACTGTTTGCCGTGTTATAGTAACAGGGTTTCCCGTTAAGAAGATACGGAAATCGAGTTCAAGGGAGTACTGCGTCATGCCTGCAAGAAAACCGTACCAGAAGAAATTGAAGCTTCCCAAACCGTGGAAGATTTCCAGAGTGGAACACAAGGAAAACGATTCACGGGTCGACATCTGGCTGAAACACGACCCGCACACTTTCCTGTGTTCCGAGTGCCATGAGCCCGCGACGACGTATGCGCACATGGAGGAGCGGGTATTCCTGCACCCCGACACCAGCGAACACAAAATGTATCTCCATGTCCGGCGGCCTCTCGTGAGCTGCCATGAACACGGGATCATTCCCGGCAGGTTCTTCGCCGAGGAGTTCGAGGAAAACGATTGAAGCGGACAACAGGTTTCCCGCCTGCGTCTCCGAGAGGTTTCCCTGCCGAGTGCAACTCCATCGGGCTATATCTCCCGTTCGGGTCTGACCCCGGTCATGCCCGGCGGGATTCTTTTTCCTCTTTTGCATGGGCCAGATGGATCCCGATATGGCCGATACCGAGGATGACGGTCGCAATGAGCATCGGGATGTTTTTCCCGTAAATGCCCAGCAGGAAGAATCCCGTCACCGGCAGCGTCGCCCCCGCAACAGGGATCCCGGCAAAGTCGCGATAGAAATCGCGCATCGTCCTCTCGCTTCTGAAGTAGCGGACCCAGAACGCCTCATAAAGCAGCATCGGGACGAACGACAGCACGAGCCACAGGCACCAGGCACTCCACGGGCGCAGATTGAAATCGGAGAAAACGAGCGCGATGGCGCTGACCAGCACCTCGCCGATCCGTTCGAGTGCCAGAAGCGCCCGGTTTTCCCTCCCGGCATACCGCCCGTAGTTTTTGGGCTTGTTTCCCGCCCAGATGAGATTCGGGATCGTCAGCATGACAAGATAGATGAGACCGACGTAAGAAAAGCCGAAATTCATATTCACCTCAGATCGACTGCCTGAAACCTATTCCGGTGGTATAATATATCCTCCGTTATGCCGAATGCAAGGGAAGACGCGGCGGAGAAGACCGGTCCGGGTCCACGGACTCGACCGGGCGCATGGATTCCTGAAAAGATTCTTTTTTTCTGACCGGATGTCAAATCTGACCGGGTGTCAAATCCGATCGTGAGCCAGGCGGAAATGAGCTTGCGGGAAGCGCCCGCCGAACGCAGGATGAAAGACGTGTTTCTCCCGGTTTCGAACGCGTTTGGATTTGACCGGATCATGCCGATTTCGGTCTTTTTTTGTGAAATATGACAGAAAAGTGTATATTTTTTTCATTTTTTTTCGTTTTTCGGCTTTCTTTTTTTAAAATCGGGGTTATGTTTACGGTTAGGGTTTTTGCCATCCGGCAGGAACGTTCACATATCACTATTTGGAATTTGCTGTGAAAACGAGGCGGCGCTTTCAAAAAAGCGCTGTCCGAAACAACCGCCGCTTTGCGGATTGAACGGGTAATATGATTCGGAGTTTGGACAAAGCATGGCTTACGGCAGGCCGGAGCGCATCATCGGCGATCCGCCGCCGCTGTTGCCGCATTTGATACCGGGAAACCGGGCGTTCCGGCGTCCGGACCGGGTTCCTTTTCCTCATGTTCCCGCCTCGTCCCGGGCGCGGATGCATTTCGTTTTCGCCGCTTCGCAGAAACATCGTGGTTCATGATCGACGAACAGACACTCGATCGTGCGGCGGCCGCGGAAGACGTGTCCCCGCATGAATTGAAACGGGCCATCCGGCGCGAGAAGATCGCGCTGCGCCGCGCCATGCCCCCGGAGATTCGCTCCCGGGCGGACGAGGCGATCAACCGGAGGCTCCTGGAAATCGTCCGGACGGAAAAGCCGTCCGGTCTCGTCGCGTACGTCAGCGACGGCACGGAACCCGATCTCGCCCCGGTCATGCAGTATTCGCTTCAGGCGGGCATCACGCTCTGCCTGCCGCGTTTCGGGCAGTCCGGCTCCTATTCCATCGTGACGGTGCGTTCCCTGGACTTTCCGGTGTCCCACTGGGGGATCCCGGAGCCGTCCGCCGATGCCCCGGCAGCTCCTTCCGGGCTGCTTGCGGAAGCCCTGTGGCTGGTGCCCGGCGTAGCGTTCGATCCCGCCTGCCGACGTCTCGGACGCGGCAAAGGCGTTTACGATCGTCTGCTGGCGCGGGGCGCCGGAAAAACCATCGGTATCTTTTATGAACTCCAGAGATGCGCGGAACTGCCCTGCGAGCCAACGGACCAGCCCGTCGGCCGCGTGGTGACGGAATCCGGCGTCTTTGGCTGTACAAACAATGTCAGGAGTTGACTCACATGTTTTCCAATGTCATCATTGCCACCGTGCCGTTACCGGCCTGGATCGGGCTCAGCGCCCTCGCCGGCGCCCTCCTCGTGGCCGTCATCGTCGTCATCCTTTCCAAGCACGGCAAGACCAAGGCCTCCCGCGAAGCCGCCAAACTCAAGGACGACGCCGAACGCGAAGCCTCCCAGATCCTCCGCGAAGCGCGCGTCACCGCCAAGAGCGACGCCCTGAAGATCAAGGACGACGCCCTGAAGATCAAGGACGAAGTCGAAAACGAGATCAAGGAGCGCCGCCGCGAAATCGCGCAGCAGGAGAAACGCCTCGCGCAGAAAGAGGAAAACCTCGACCGCAAGAACGATTCCCTCGACGCGAAGATCAAGAACAACGAGCGCAAGGAAGCCGAACTCGTCCAGCAGCGCGAACGCCTCGCCGCCAAGGAGGAGGAGCTCAAGGCCACCATCGACCGCCAGATCGGCGAGCTCGAACGCATCGCCGGGCTCGACCGCGAGACCGCGCGCGGCATGATCCTCGACAAGCTCAAGGGTGAGGTCGAAAACGAATCCGGCCTCCTCATCCGCAACATCGTTGAGGACGCCCGCCAGCGAGCCGAACGCGAATCCCAGAAGCTCCTCGCCTACGCCATCCAGCGCTACGCCGGCGACTGCACCTACGAGCGCACCACCGCCACCATCCCGCTCCCCAACGACGAGATGAAGGGCCGCATCATCGGCCGCGAAGGCCGCAACATCCGCGCTCTGGAGGCCGCGACCGGCGTCAACATCCTCATCGACGACACCCCGGAAGCCGTCGTCATCAGCTGTTTCGACCCCGTCCGCAAGGAAGTCGCGCGCCGCATGATGGAGAAGCTCATCGGCGACGGGCGCATTCACCCGACCCGCATCGAGGAACTCGTGAAGAAGATGCGCAAGGAGGTCGACGAGGAAATCTTCAGCGCAGGCGAACAGGCCGTGCTCGACTGCGGGCTCCAGGGCGTCCCGAAGCCGCTCATCACTCTCATCGGCACGCTCCAGTTCCGCTACAGCTTCTCCCAGAACGTGCTGAAGCACTCCATCGAGACCTCGGCGTTCATGGGCGCCATCGCCGCCGAACTCGGCCTGGACGAGCAGCGTGCGCGCCGCATCGGCCTCTTCCACGACATCGGCAAGGCCGTCGACCATGAGATCGAAGGCACGCACGCCCAGATCGGCGCCGATCTGCTCCGCAAATACGGCGAGAACAAGGACGTCATCAACGCCGTCGCCGCGCACCATGGCGAGGTCGAGGCCACCAGCATCTACGCCATCCTCGCGAACGCCTGCGACGCCCTCAGCGCATCCCGTCCTGGCGCACGCAGCGAGACCACCGAGCTCTACCTCAAGCGCCTCGAACAGCTCGAATCCATCGCGAAGGACTTCCCCGGCGTGGATACCTGCTACGCGCTTCAGGCAGGCCGCGAGGTCCGCGTGGTCGTCGAGCCCGAGAAGATCAATGAGGCCCAGGCTCAGGTCATTGCCCGTGATATCTGCAACCGCATCGAGAAGGAAATGACCTACCCCGGCCAGATCAAGGTCACCATCATCCGCGAGACGCGTTCTGTGGAATACGCCAAGTAACCCACCATGGATACTTTCAACCAGGCACGGACAGCATTCGACCGTCACGTCGCGGGGTTCCGCGACGCCGATGGTTCGCTGCCGTTCGCGCTTGAGGCCAAGTTCAATCATACCGGCGAGGTCTGCGAGATCACCGAGCGGATCATCGCCGGAGAAGCCCGGTTTTCCCCTCGCGACACGCTCATCTTCCGCCTTTGTGCGCTGTTCCACGATATTTCCCGGTTCGAGCAGTATGACAAGTTCAGGACGTTCCTCGACCACGCTTCGTTCGACCACGGCGACCGCAGCGCCGCCCTGATCGACGAGCTCGGGCTCGTGCCGGAACTCCCCGCTGAAGACCGCGCCTGCATCATCGATGCCGTGCGCGTCCACAACAAGTTCGCCATCCCCGCGGATCTCCCGCCCGCGCACCTCGCCGCGGCAAAGATGGTCCGCGACGCCGACAAGCTCGCCATTCTGCGCCTCATCATCCGGTTCTTCAATGGCGACTGCTCCGACCCGACGATCCGGCTCGACCTGCCCGACACGCCCGGCTGGACGCCCGCCATCCTCGAAACCGCCCTGAGCGGAAAATGCGTGCGCTACACCGACATGAAGTGCATCAACGATTTCAAGCTCGGGCTGTTCGCATGGTCCTGTGACCTCAATTACCCGGCTTCCGCCGCGCTCGCGCTGGACGAGGATCTTTTCGGACGCGTCCGCGTCCTGCTTCCCGCGTCGGACGGGATCGACGCCCTGCTCGTTTCCGCCCGCACCCGCCTCGCGAAACTCCGGGACAAGGAGGCCTGACCCCATGCCGCTTCTGACAGCCTCCCACCTCAAGAAATTCTACCCCGTCGCGCGCGGCTTCTTCGGCAAGCCCGACTATGTGCGCGCCGTGGATGATGTCTCCTTCACGCTGGAACCCGGCGAAACGCTCGGTCTGGTCGGGGAATCCGGCTGCGGCAAGTCCACGCTTGCGCGGCTTCTTCTTCGCCTGGAGGACCCCACGGAGGGCTCTATCCTGCTCGACGGCGTTGAGATGACCGGCATCCGCGGGGAGGAGCTCCGCAGGATGCGCGGGAAGTTCCAGATGATTTTCCAGGACCCGTACGGCTCGCTGAATCCGCGCATGAGCATCTTCTCCATCCTTGAGGAGGCGCTGAAACTTCACACGAAGCTCGACGCCGCCGGACGCGACAAACGCATCCGCGAACTGCTGAAGCTCGTCGGACTCAATCCCGACTACGCCATGCGCCATCCGCACCAGTTCAGCGGCGGCCAGCGCCAGCGCATCGGCATCGCCCGCGCACTGGCTGTGGATCCGGCGTTCATCATCGCTGACGAACCCGTCTCCGCGCTCGACGTCAGCGTCCAGGCGCAGATCGTGAACCTGCTCCAGGACATCCAGAAACAGACCGGTGTGGCGTTCCTCTTCATCGCGCACGACCTCGCCGTCGTGGAGCACATCTGCCACCGCATCATGGTCATGTATCTCGGGCGCATCATGGAGATCGGGCCGTCTTCGGAACTCTGTTCCAAACCGCTCCATCCGTATTCCCTTGCGCTCCTCTCCAGCGTCCCGCAGATCGACCAGTCGCGCCGCATGGAACGCATCATCCTGAAAGGCGATGTCCCGTCCCCGCTGAATCCGCCCTCCGGGTGCCGTTTCCACACGCGCTGCCCCTTCGCGCAGCCGCGCTGCGCTACCGAGATCCCGCCGCTTCAGGAGGTCTCTCCGGGCAGATTCTGCGCCTGTCATACCCCAGGCATCTTCCAAAAGTGATCCGAAGGATGACGATTTCTAATAATCTGATATTCAGATATATGACGGAATGACGGATGGTTTTGACGGATTGCCCGTTATCCCGTTTCCTCGCAATAAATCGGTATGACAAAAATATATTCAGGTGCATCCTTTGTATGATTCGCGACAGCATGTCACAATAAAATCATATTGTCATCAAGCCGCAAATCTGAGTTTTCGGAAAAGAAGACGAACAGGTTTTCCCCGAAAACAAGAGACGATATCATGGAAACACAAACCGACATTGAACCGCAAGTGAACCGGAAGGCCCTTCGCATCGCGTTTTTCTGCATCCCGGCATTCGGACACACCAATCCGATGCTCCCGGTCGCCGCCGAACTGGTCCGGCGCGGTCATTCCGTCCGGTTCTATTCGTTCGGGGGTACCGGCGGCCTGCCTGATTTCAGGGACAGGATCGGAAAGACGGGTGCCGAATTCCTTTCCTGCGACGCCTACATGCCGACTGTTTCGGCGGAGGAGGTCGCCGGGTTGAAACGCGTCTCGATCACGGAGATGACCGTTCAGTCCATTCGAATCACACTCGCCATGGACGCCTTCCTGGATGCGGAGTTCAAATCTTTTCAGCCGGACATCGTATATTCGGACTCCGCCTGTTTCTGGGGCAAGCTGAACGCCTGGAAACACCACGTGCCGATGGTCGTTTCCACCAGCACATTCGCGTTCAACCAGCTGTCCTCGCAGTACATGAAGCACCCCCCGGCGGAGATCGCGGACATGGTCTTCGGACTGCCGCGGATCGGCAGGGCGCTGAAGTCGATGGAGCCCTACGGATACAAGGTGAAGAACCCGTTGTCGCTGGTCCAGAGCGACAACAGCACGGATTCCGTCGTCTACACCTCACGGCGGTTCCAGCCGTACGCCGGGAGCTTTTCCGACCATTACGCGTTCGTCGGGCCGTCCGTGTTTTCGAAAGTCATTCCAAATAAGGTGAAAGCGCGTCCGCTCGTGTACATTTCCATGGGCACGGTCATCAACGACCGCCCGGATTTCTACGGCAAGTGCTTCGAGGCGCTGAAGGATATGGATGCCGACGTCCTGATCTCCTGCGGCAACGCCGTGGACCGCGGGAAGCTCGGCGTCCCGCCGGAGAATTTCGAGCTTCAGCCATACGTGGACCAGCTCGAGGTCCTGTCCCGGACGGACGTCTTCATCACGCACTGCGGCATGAACAGCGTGTCGGAAAGCCTGTACATGGCCGCGCCGATGGTGCTGTATCCGCAGACCGGCGAACAGGCCGCCGTGGCGAAGCGCGCCGCCGAACTCGGTGCGGGCATCCTGCTGAAGGACGATTCCGTCGCCGGGATTCGTTCTGCCGTGCAGAAGATCCTGGACGACGCATCGTACCGGGACGCTGCGGCGGAATGCGGCCGGGATTTCCGTTCGTGCTCCGGGCCGTCCGGCGCGGCGGACTTCATCGAATCCGCACCGCACCAGTCGGACGGCGTCGACGTGATGAAGGAGCTGAACAAAACGAACATCAGATTCCAGATCATTTACTGGAGCATTATCGCTGTCCTGATCTTTTTCGCCGGTTTTTATATCGAACGGAAATACCTCTGGATCATCGGTTTCGCCGCCGGGGTCATCTCCAAGCCGATCGGCAAGCACATCCAGGAACGCCGCTACGCCCAGCTGGTGAAGGACAGTGCATCTTCATGATCTTTTTTTCCGGAATTGGGCTTGACATCCGTTCAATGCCTGCTATAGTATCCATAAGCAGTGACCTGTCACATCAACGAAACAGTCCTGTCCTGAAGGGATCGGCCGCTGGTCCCGGATGAGCAATAACCTTCCCTCGTGAGGAACCGGACATGACAACGGACGCGAAACCGAAAACGTACTGGAAGCAGATCCTCATTTGGGGATCCGATCCGTCCTGGTATTCATCATCCTTCTCTCGATCCTCACCAGTGATCCCGTCACTTTCTACACCTATCTCAACACAAAGACCTTGAAAACCGAGTCGTTCGTCAGAGTCGGGCCCATGACGTTCCGGAAAAAGGGCGATCCTGCGACCTTGCTGGACGACTGCCGGGCTCAGGGCTTGCTGCGGCCCGGGGAGACGGTCCAGCAGGAACGCCTCCCGGAATACTGGATCCTGATCCGCAAGCAATCGACGCTTCTGGTCGCCCCGAAAGGCGGCATATACCCTGTCAAACTGAGGAACTTCCTCGCGGAGCATTCTCAGGAGATGATAGCCCCGGACTACAAGGAGACCGAGGAGGAATTCTCCGCCCGGTTCACCGATTTTATCCTGTCCCTGAACGAGGATGAAAAGTTCAAAGGCGCCCTGCTCCCTGCGGGCACCGACCTCCGCGCCCGATTGCATTGACCATCTTCCAATTCAAAAACAACAGATCAAGCCATAGAAAAACCCGGGATGGATTTGAGGTCCATTCCGGGTGATTTTTTTGCTCACGCGGCGCATCCTGTCAGGTTCGAGTCCTGAACGAACAGGCCCCGTTCCGGCGGAATGCGCTTTGTCGGGGCGCCCCGTTTTGCGGAGACGCCCCGTGTACGCCGCATCAGAATTTCTTGCGTGCGGTGTACTTGGTGTGGAGGAGCTGGTGTGCCAGATGGCTGCCGGGCTCGCCGAGGTATTCTTCGTAAAGCTTCTGGATGGATTTGTTCTGGTGGGACTTGCGGATCGGGTGATTCAGGTCGTCCTGATAGAGCGCTTCCATACGCTTCTTGAGGATGTCGGTGTTGCCGTGGTGGTAGGGCTGGCCGCCGCCGTCGATGCAGCCGCCGGGGCACGCCATGATCTCGATGGCATGGTACTGGACTTCGCCGGCCTTGATGCGTTCGAGGAGCTTGCGTGCGTTGCCGAGGCCGGAGCAGATGGCGGCTTTGAGCTTGATGCCGCCGACGTCGACTTCGGCTTCCTTGATGCCTTCGAGGCCGCGGACAGGCGTGTAGTCGATTTCCTTCAGGTCCTTGCCGGAGAGGATGTCGGCCGCGGTACGGAGGGCGGCTTCGAGCACGCCGCCGGACGTGCCGAAGATGGTGGCCGCGCCAGTGCCTTCGCCGAGCGGGGAATCGTATTCGGAATCCTCGAGCTTGTCGAACTGGATGCCGGCTTCGTGGCACATTTCGGCGAGTTCGCGGGTGGTGAGCACGATATCGACGTCGCGGACGCCGTTGCGGGTGAACTCGGGACGCGCGGCCTCGTATTTCTTGGCGAGGCAGGGCATGACGGAGACGACGATGAGGTCCTCCGGCTTGATGCCCATCTTCTCGCAGTAGTAGCTCTTCGCGATGGCGCCGAACATCTGCTGCGGGGACTTGGCGGTGGAGGGCATGTAGGTGAGCTCGGGGAACTGGTGTTCGAGGAACTTGACCCAGCCGGGGCAGCAGCTGGTGAGGATCGGGAGATTCTCGTTCTTCTTGATGCGCTCGATGAGCTCGGTGCCCTCTTCCATGATGGTGAGGTCGGCGGAGAAGTTGGTGTCAAAGACCTTGTCCGCGCCGAGCATCTTCAGGGCGGTGACCATCTTGCCGGTGCTGATGGAGCCGGGCTCCATGCCGAAGGCTTCGCCGATGGCGACGCGGACGGCCGGGGCGGTCTGGAAGACGACGGTCTTGGTCTTGTCGTTGAGGGCGCGCCAGACGTCGTACTTGTAGTTGATCTCGGTGAGGGCGCCGACGGGGCATGCCTGGACGCACTGGCCGCAGAAGACGCACTGGGTGTCGGCGAGCTTCTTGAGGCCGGCGGGGGCGACGACGGCATGGAAGCCGCGTCCGACGCCGGAGAGGACGCCGACGGTCTGGATGTTGTTGCAGGCGTTTTCGCAGCGGCGGCACATGATGCACTTGTCGAGGTCGCGGCGGATGGCGGAGCTGCTTTCGTCCAGTTCGTACGTGGACTGTTCGCCCTTGTACTGGAGGTCATGGACGCCGAGTTCCTGCGCGATCTTCTGGAGTTCGCAGTTCAGGTTCTTCGGGCAGGTGAGGCAATCCTTCGGGTGGTCCGAAAGGAGCAGGTCGAGGATGGCGCGGCGCGCGTTGATGGCGCGGAGCGTATTGGTGTGGACGACCATGCCTTCCATGACGGGCGTGCAGCAGGCGGGCGCCAGGTTCGGGCGCTTTTCGACCTCGACGACGCAGATGCGGCAGGAACCGCAGCGGTGTTCGACGTGGAACGCATCCATCTTGAAATGGCAGAGAGTCGGGATTTTGATGTCAAGTTTTTCCGCGGCCTCGAGGATGGTCGCGCCGGCCTCGACGGTAACGGGTTTGTTATTGATGGTAAGATTGACAGTGCTCATAGTAGTGTAATGCTCCTCTCGGTCAGATCTTGGCGATGGCATGGAACTTGCAGGCGTTGAAGCACGCGCCGCACTTGATGCACTTGGCCTGGTTGATGACGTGTTTCATCTTCTTCTCGCCCGAAATCGCGCCGACCGGGCAGCGCTTGGCGCAGAGACCGCAGCCGACGCACTTGTCGGTCACATTGAACTGGATGAGGGCGGCGCAGACGCCGGCGGGGCAGCGGTGGTCCTTCACGTGCGCGAGATATTCGTCTTCGAAATTCGCGAGCGTGGAGAGCACCGGGTTCGGGGCGGTCTGGCCGAGGCCGCAGAGGGCGGTGTCCTTGATGGTGGCGGAGAGCGTTTTGAGCTTTTCGAAGATCTCCATGGTGCCTTCGCCGGAGGTGATCTTGTTCAGGAGCTCGAGCATGCGGCGGTTGCCGACGCGGCACGGAGTGCACTTGCCGCAGGATTCGTCCGCGGTGAAGTCGAGGAAGAACTTGGCGATGTTGACCATGCAGTCGTCCTCGTCCATGACGATCATGCCGCCGGATCCCATCATGGA